>Ga0310811_10001625_pt1 | contig 28016 bp, 22 predicted proteins | sample YCmetagenome_FD_207642 | JGI IMG/M metagenome (GOLD analysis project Ga0310811, IMG submission 207642) | Soil microbial communities from experimental microcosm in Duke University, North Carolina, United States - YC | ecosystem: Engineered > Artificial ecosystem > Soil microcosm > Unclassified ... | reverse complement strand
CGGGCCGTATCCCGGCGTCAGACAGCGCGCGCAGCATTCCGACCTCGTGCGCGCCAAGCAGCCCACCGCCGCCAAGTACGAATGCGGTCGTCACCTATCAGAGGCTAACCTGTCCGCCCGGGCAACGGGTTAGCGTGGGTAAGCCCAAGACCCGTGAGACACCCTTTGCCATGAGCCGATTCTGTACAAGTTTTAGTACACTATTGGCATGACCAGTCCTGGGGTGATTCAAGTTCACCCGCTGTCAGAAGTCAGAGCGCGGCTGTCGGGGATCCTCGCGCGGTTCCGGCGGGAAGGCGCTGCGGCCGAGCCCGTGGCCTTCGGGACGCACCGCAAGCCCGAGGCGATCCTGATCCCATATCAGGTATACGAGCGCTACGAGGCGCTGGTACGCCAGAGCGAGCGTCTCAGCTGGGCACTGTCCGCCGGTCGGTCGGTCCAGGTCGAGCTACCCGGACCGTTCAGCCCGGAACACGACCAGGAGGTTGCCGCGTTCGTGGATGGCGAGATCAGCGCCGGGGAACTGTACCAGCGGACCGTTGCCAGGTACCGGCAGCCGTAAATGGCCGCCGCCCCGTACACAGACCCTGTTTCGGGAATCCACCGCAACAAACTCAAGCTCGGCACCGCGGCAGAACTAGAAGCCGCAGAACGTGAGATCACTCACGCGGCCTTGATCTGGCTGCGCGAATCGCCGGCCCAAGCCACTAACGATCTGTCCCATCTGTGCGCCATCCACCGGAGGATCTTCGGCGACATCTACGACTGGGCCGGCCAGATCAGGACCGTAGCCATCGCGAAGGGCAGCATGTTCTGCCTGCCCCAGTTCATCGAACCCGCCGCAGCAGAGATCTTCCGGCAACTGCGCCAAGAGAAGCTCCTGCAAGGCCTCAACCGTTATGCCTTCATCGACCGGCTGACCTATTACCTCGGTGAAGTCAACGCCATTCACCCATTCCGCGAAGGCAACGGCAGGACTCAGCGCGCCTTCTTCGAGCAACTCGCCGCAGACGCCGGATACACCCTCACATGGCAGCACCTCGACGCCGCCCGTAACGTAATGGCATCGGACGCCATCATGCGCGGCGACCCAGGTCCGATGCGCGAGATGCTCGACGAACTCATAGGCGATCGGGCGCACTAAGCAATCGCCGCCACGACGAGTTCCAGGGGAACCAGGTGCCAACAATCGGGCGCCGGCCTCCCCCGCCCCTGCCCGCAGACTCTGGCTCAGCCGAGTGGCATACCTACGAGCTTGGCGAACGTGACTGGGTTGGCGTATTCGGCGATGTGCATGATCTGGCCGTCGCGGAATGCAACCTTGAATATGTACACGTTGTGATAAGGCGTGCCGGTTTCGGCCAGGATGAGGTCGCCCTTGCATTCCACGAAGACCGTGCCGCCATCGCCGGTTGCGTAGAAACGCGGTCGTTGACCACGTGCTTCGAAAAACCCCGGACGATGTTCCCGAGGTATTCCATGGCCGGAACTCACTAAGACCGGCTAACCGGATTCAGCCGCGACACGATCAGCGCAGGGTTAGCCGATTTGAGCGACGCCCACGATCATTTCGCCTTCGCGCTTCGGGAGGACGGGGACCGTCGGAACGTTAGGGCGCCAGGCTCTGGCGTCCGCGATGCCAGGCGGGACGAGCGTCAGGTCGCCGAAGAAGGAGGCGAAGTCCTCGGCCGAGTGCTTGTACAAGGGAGCCGTGCCCTTGCTGTACAGGGCGAAGAAGCGGTCCGCGGCCCGGCCGTCGGCCAGGCCCATCGTGAGGATGACATAGCTGCCAGGGACGAGCGCGGCCGCGTACCGGGCGATCAGGTCACGGCCGACCGCGACCGGGAAGAAGTGCAGCAGCGCCCCCATGATCAGGCAGGACGGCTGAGACAAGTCGATGCCTTCGGCGACGTGGGCCAGCACCTTCTCCGGCGCACGGGCATCCTCCTGCACGATCGTCAGGTTGGCCTGTGCCCGGCCAGGCAGGCCCCGCAGATGGCTCAGCACGATGGAGTCGGTGTCGACGTACGCCACGCGTGCGCCTGGGCTCACGACCCGGGCCGAGTCGTGCGTGCTCGGCGTTGTCGGCAGGCCGCAGCCGATATCGATGAACTGGGCGATCCCCTCCTCCGCCACCCAGGTGACGGCACGGTGGAGGAACTGCTTGTTCTCCCTGACCGTCGCCGGGATCGGCGGGAAGACGTCAATAAGGCGCTGCGCCAGTTCCCTGTCGGCAGCGAAGTTGTCCCGGCCGCCGAGAAAGTAGTCGTAGACCCGCGCGATCGACGGCGTGCTCGGATCGAAGTCGGCCACGCGCGGTATGTTACGCGGCTTTCGTAAGCATGCGGGCGGGTAATTTACCGGCTTCAACGTGTCACCGCTTAGCCCGCCCGCGCAGCAGGGCGGGCGGTCCCCTAGCCCGGTGGAGCCGATGGTTTGACGCGCTCCTCCGTTAGTGATAGCTATTCACATTGTGAATGACCATCACATCGCGCCGCAGGCGGGGTCGTCCAGGGCTGTCCTCGTCACCGGATGCTCGTCGGGCATCGGGTATGCGACCGCGCTGGCCCTGGTCCGCGCAGGTTTTCCCGTCTGGGCGTCGGCCCGCAAGGCCGGCGGCCTCGCGGAACTGGAGCGGGCCGGCTGCCGGGTAATCGAACTGGACGTGACCGACGAGCAGTCGAGGGTGGCCGCGGTACGGCAAGTCGAGGCCGAGTACGGCGCGGTCGGGGTGCTGATCAACAACGCCGGACACGGCGGCGGGGGGCCGGTTGAAGAGGTTCCGCTCACCATCGTCCGGGAGACCTTCGAGACCAACGTGTTCGCGGCGATCCGGCTGTGCCAGCTTGTGCTGCCCGGGATGCGCGCGCGGCGCGACGGGTTGATCGTCAACCTCGGGTCCGCTGCCGGGCTGGTAACACCGCCGACCGGCTGCCCGTACGCGATGACCAAGTACGCGATGGAATCGCTGTCCGACGCGCTCCGCCCGGAGGTAGCACCGTTCGGCATCCGGGTAACGCTGGTTCAGCCAGGCGCGGTGCGGACCCGTTTCATGGCCAACAGCGAGCCGCACCAGCCCGCAGCCGACGGGGACAGCCCTTATGCGGTGTACAAGGCGAACGTGGCGAAGATGGCCGCCCGCGCGCACCGCGACGGCGCGCGCGGCGTGCTGGAGGCACCCGACGTGGCCGCGGTGATCCTCAAGGCGGTCACTGCCCCGCGCCCTAAGGCCCGGTACAAGGCGGGCGCGCAGGCACGGCTAGCCCCAGTAGCACGGCGCATACTCGGCGATCGCGGCTGGGACGCGTTCATGCGTCGCCTGGTGCCGTTCCCAGCTTCGCGATGACCGCGGAATCCAGTCATGGTCAGTCCGCACCGGGACCGGCCGGACGCGGTCGCTACCACCACGGCGATCTGCGGGACGCCCTGATCGAGACCACGATCGTGCTGCTCGGCGAGCACGGCCCGGCGGCGTTCTCGATGGCCGAGGCAAGCCGGCGCCTTGGCGTGGCGCCCTCGGCACCCTACCGGCACTTCGCCGACCGGGACGCGCTGCTGGCCGCGGTCGCGGTCCGGGCCGCCAAGCTGCTCAGCGACGAGCTTGACCGCCGGGCGGCGGACGGCCCACCGGAGCAGCGGCTCGCTGCCGCGGCGGAAACCTATGTCCGCTTCGCCGATGAGCAGCGCGCGCTGTTTCAGGCACTGGCGGGATCTGGGCTGAACAAGGACCGTCATCCCGAGATCGGGCATGCCGCGCAGCGCATCGGCGCGGCGTTCCTGTCCCCGGCGGCCGCGCTAACCAACGGCGACCAGAGCGCCGCCGCACAACTCGCCTCGGCCATCGTGGCGACCGCGCATGGTCATGCCACGCTGATGCTCGACGGCGTCTTCGGGGCTGGCCGCCAAGCGGCCGAGGCCGCCGCCGCGCAGGCCGCGACGGCGACACTCGCACTGATCGGCGGCCGGGACGTGCTCCGGTGAATCGCAGGATCACGACCTCGCCCGCCGACGGCGGACGACAAGTACCGCGGAGTCGACGTGCGGTGGCGGCAGGAACGCACGCCGCGGCAGCGAGAGGCCAGCGACCAGGCTGAACCTGCGCGCGCCGCTGGATGCGTACTTGCGCACCACGGCGCGCTGGAGCACGAGGTCAGCCGCGACCAGCCTGCTGTCGGGGGCCAGCAGCATGCGCAGCAGGCTGGATGAGATCCCGTACGGCGGGTTCGCCACCACCCGGAACGGCCGGCTGGGCAACCGCAGCAAAGCGACATCCGCCTGCACCACTGTGATGTCAGGGAAGCGCTCGCGCAGGACGCTGGCGCGCCGCGGGTTCAGCTCGACCGCCACCACGCGTGCGCCTGCCCGTACCAGGTGCGCGGTCAGCGCCCCTTCGCCTGCCCCGATGTCGAGCACGAGTTCGCCGGACCGCACTCCGGCGGCGGCGACTACGCGTGCCGCCCACTCGTCAACGAGCCGGTGCCAACCCCAGGCCCGGCGCGACCGCTCCGCCGCGGACACGGCGGACCATAACCATGATGATTCCCACACGCCGACCCTAGACTGCCGGGCGTCCGGCCATCAATTCGTTTTCCGCACCGCGCTCACGGGGTGCGGTCTCGGCGCATGAGGCATTCCTAGGCCGACTCGTGGGCGCTAGGCGTTGCGCTGCGCGCAGATTCCAGGGCTTCGATCGTCTCCATAGTCTGCGGGTTGTCCGGGCTCAGGTAGCGGAGGCGTTCGGTGAGGTTCAGTTCGTGGAGGGTGATCGCCTCGTCATAGCGGCCCAGGTCCGCGTAGGTGACAGCAAGGGCGTGCCGCGAGCGCATGGTGTCTGGGTGCGCCCGGCCGAGCACCCGGAGCCGTGCGTCAAGCGTGCGTTCGTGCAGGGCAACCGCCTTGTCCAGTTCCCTGGCAGCCGCATAGCAGTCGCCGAGGTTCGTCGCCGCGATGAACGTCGGCTGCGCGTCGCCGTAGACGCGGCGGCGCGACTCGTAGAGCTGCTCGTTGAGCGTGGTCGCCTCGGCTAGCCGGCCCGCGAGCCGGTACTTGAAGGCGAGGTTGCCACGCACGAAGTCTGTGGTCCCGTGGTCGGAGCCGACGCTAGCCAGGCGTTCCGCGAGCGTCTGCTCGTCTAGGTCCATTGCTTCTGGCAGCCTGCCTGCCAGCGACAGCGCCGCCGCGAGGTTAACGCGCGACTCGAAGACGAGGTAGTCATCTGACGGCAGGGCACGCTCCCGGCCCAGAAGTGCCTGCTCGAACAATTCTGCCGCCGCAGCCGGCTGCTTCAGGGATATGTGGAGCTCGCCATAGTTGTTCAGCGTCTCCAGCGTGTCCAGGTCGGCCGCGCCGAGCAGCCGACGCCTGTCCGCCAGGTTTTGCTCGTAGAGCCCCCGGGCCGTGGAGAGCTGGCCGGAGACCTTGTAGGCGATCGCGAGGGCCTCCCGCGCCGCGAGCGTCACCCGGTCTTCCGCGCCAAGCGTGCTGGTGCAGTCGGCGAGCACTCCCGTGCCCGCCTCGACCGCGGTACCCAGGTCGGCACTGCCGGCGAGCTGCCGCACTGCCCAGACCCGTGCCCGGAGCAGCCGCCTGGTCAGGTCGCGGCTGACTGGGGCGGACGTCGTAGCCGCCCAGGCGGCGTCAACGTGCGCGGCGAGCTGGCTGCCTTCCGCGCGACGCGGCCAGGCCTCGGTCTCCTCGAACAGGTTCGGCTCGAGGAGGCCGAGGGTGTCGGCTACGGTCTGCTTCCAGCGGTCTTCTTCCTGGTCGCGCTCACGCAGCGCCCTGGCGAGCATGCGGTGCATGATCAGTTCCTCGCCGCTGACTGACCATGTGAGGAGCGACCAGGCTACGCAGCCTTCCGCCGCTTCGTCCACGGCGTACGGCCGGGCGGCCAGGCCCGCCAGCAGGTCACGCCGGACGCCGGCCGGGGACAGCAGGGCCATCACTCGCAGCAGCCGGCCGGCCAGGCCGTCGGGCGCGCCACCTTCGGCGGCCCGTACAGAATCGAGCAGCGCCGCCGCCACGCCTTTCGGGTATATGCCGCTGATCCCGCGCAGGACACGGCCGGCCGGGATCGCGCGCAACCGCTCCAGGTAGTCCGGGTAGGAGAGCCGCTGCCCGGAGAGCACCGCTGCCGCCTGCGCCAGGGCCAGCGGCAGGTCGCCGAGCTCCACCGCGACCGCAGCCGCCCCTGCCACATCGCTGAGGCCGGTCCGCTCGCCTAGGTACCCCACCGACTCTTCCCTGGTGAACACCGACACGTCGACGGTGACACCGAACTGGGCGAACGCCTGGTTGGTACTCGTGATGATGACCTGGGTGCCGCCGTTCGCCAGCAGGAACGGCGCCACGGCCGCAGGGCTGAGCGCATTGTCGAACACAAGCAACCCGGCCTCCGCCCGGGCCTGCAGGTGGTCGCGTAGCCGGTTCGCTGACTTCTCGGAGTCACCGCCGGGATCGGCCACGCCGAGCGCCCCGGCCACTGCCGCGAGGCCGAGGACCAGCGACTGCCTGGACTCGGCATCGATCCATCCGATGAGCCGCCAGCCGTCAGTGATCCGCTGCCTGGCGTAGGCGGCCGCTAGCTGCGTCTTGCCGACGCCGCGCAGCCCCGTCACCGCGCAAATGACCGCAACCCGGCCGGCGGCCGCGGCGACCGCCAGCGTGTCCACGAGGTCGCGTGCCACGAACCCCAGCGGTGTGCCAGGCACCTCCCCGACCACGACCTGGATGTCGTCGTCCTCGTTGCCTGCCGTGTCCGCGGGCGCGGTGACGGCCGGCGACTCGTGGCGGTGCGCCGGGAGTCCGCTGGCCCGCGTGACCGCGACCGCCTTGCGCAGCGCGACTGGGTTGAGCTCGACGCCGAACTTGCTCCGCGCTCGTTCGAGAAAGCGCAGTTCCGCCTCGGTAAGCGCGCACCTGACCGCGACGCCGTGCAGCCACGGTGCCTTGAACCGCTGCGGCTCCTCACCCATGGCTGGGGTCATCGTGGCGCGCAGGCTGCCCACTGCCTTCGTGAGGTTCTCGTCGTTTCTCGGCAGCTGGGCCGGGTGCAGGCCGCGCTCGTTCGCCACGATGAACCGGGCGAACATCGCCTGCGTCGGCAGATTGTGACCGTCGGGCATCCGGTACTTAGGCGACGGGCGCCCGACCCCGGAGTCGTAGACGGCGTCGACCAGGTCAGCCGCGCGCGTCGCCACCAGCCACACGAGGTAGTTCCCGAAACCCGTGAGCTCCGGTGGCACTTCAAGCTCGCTACGCAGGTCTTCGAATTCACCGTCCCGCGCGTTGGCGTGAGGGTCCCGCATGCCCCGTCCTCCCACCAAAAACAGGGTGTGCAGCATGTGCAATGTTGTGCAGCGGTAATTGCCAGCCGACTTCGCTAACTAAGAAGTAGGCCGTCCTCAGCCGGCCGACCCAGCCCTACCGAGGAAAGAAAGTCTCAGTCATGAGCTACCCGAATATCAGCAAAGGAACCGGAGGTCGCCGCCGCGCTTTGGCGATGGCGGGCGGCGCGTTTGTCGCCGTTGCCGCCGTTGGCTTGAGCACCGCCGTCCCGGCGCACGCGTCGACCGGGCCGACCGCGGAACTGTCCTTCGCCCAGACAACGGTCAGCGCGGGCGCACGGCCCCAGATGACATTCATCAGCAGCGACGTCCCGGCTGGCGCCATCCTCTACCTGGAGGAGTCCGCGGACGGCGGGCAGCACTGGAAGACCGTCAGCAAGACCACAGCCACCCAGGGCACGGCGAACCTCCAGGCCCTGCCTGAGGGCGTCTACGAGTTTGAGATCGTCATCGCCGACAACAACAACACCGCGCTTGGCGCGTCGGCACCCGCCACGCTCACGGTGACAGGACCCGGCGGCGTTCAGCCGACTCCGCCGCCCGCCCCGCCCTCTCCCCCGGCGCCTGCTCCGTCCCCGGCGGCCGCGCCATCTGGTTCGGGCATCTCGTGGCTGCAGATGATCGTCGAGCCGATCTGGGGAGCGATCGTCGGCAAGATCATCAGCATTATCTTCTCTTTGTTCTAGCCCCGTTCTCGCACGGGCGTGCCCGGTTCCCGTCACCGCTTGGGGGCGACGGGAACCGGGCCGGATGGTCCGCCGAACCATTGTCTGCGCAAGGACAGTCCCTCCGTTACCGTGCGCCGTCGGGCGCTATGTGCGCAGGCCGTCCAAGACGACACGGAGGCAGGGTTCTACCGTCCGCCCCGTCCTGGAGTCCTTGGGCAGGGCGCTGACCATCGACAGCAGTTGCGTAGGGGTCAGGTCCTGGCGGAGCGGGACTTCGCGCCGGGCGCGCTCGAACAGGCGGGCGAAGCTGTCTTTCATCGGGCCGCACAAGGTGCCGACGGCCGAACCGTCGTCGCCCAGCGATTCCCCGACCCTGCTGCTCATCCCCGGGTACTCGGTCGCGCAGCGGTCATACAGTTCCAGCCACTCGGTCAGCGCCTGCCACACGTCGGGAGCGCCAAGCGCGCGCTGCGCGGATGCGTCGAGCTCGTCCACCCGGTCTTGCAATATCGCCGCGTACAAGTGCTCGCGGGTCGGGAAGCGCCGGTAGAGGGTTCCCTTCCCGACCCCGGCCGCCCTGGCCACGTCTTCCATGGGCGCATCGGTCCCACTCGCCGCGAATACGGCCTTGGCGGCGGTGAGGATCGCGTCATGGTTCCGCTGCGCGTCGGCCCGCATCAGCCTGGCGGAAGAAGAGCTCATGGAACCAGTGTAGCGGATAAGTGGACGCAACGTCCGTATACTGCTAGCGTAGAACCGGACGGACCGTCCAGATAGATAGGGGCTCATCATGGAAAGCATCTGGCACATCGGGATCGCGGTCCCCGACCTGGAGAAGGGACAGGAAGAACTCGGTCAGATCTTCGGGCTGGCCTGGCGGCCGACCAGGGTGCGGAAGCTGACTCTCGCCGACGCGGCCGGCCGGCCCGGTGAAGTGGACTGCCATGTCGCTTTCTCCCTTGGCGGGCCGTTCGCCGTCGAGGTCTGGCAGGCCATCCCCGGTACCCCGCTCGACATTCCGGAAGGGGGCGGGGTGCATCACATCGGCTACTGGGTGGACGACCTCGCCGCCGAGGCGAAGCGGCTCGACGCGCTTGGATTCCCCGCGTTCGCCACGGTCGGAACCACGCCGCTGCTGAACCGGGGACCCGCCGGCACCCTCGTCGAGCTCTGCGACCTGCACAGCGACCGCCCGTCGCTACGCGACCTGTTCCCGCCCGAGTCCGAGTTCGCCGGCGACCCGATCCTCGACTCAGTCTTGTGACACCAGCTAGGGAACACAGCCCTGCAGAAGCGTAAGGAGAACACCATGCACCCAAACGGCCGCACCGGCGTGCGTTTCGTCTTCGCCAACCCGTCCGACCCCAGTCAGTTGAACGAGTTTGGTGACTGGTACGACACCTACTCCACGGCGATTACCGTCCCCGGTTACCTCGCCAACCACGTCCGTTTCGAGAACCCCGATGCCAGCGGCGAGCAGGACAGTCCGCGTTTTGTGACGATCTACGACATCGTCTCCGCAGACCCCGCGACCGCCTGGCCGGACACTGAGCACTCACCCGGCTACCCTACGCACCTGTTCAGCGACCGGCGCGCCGGGCTGGTCCTCCCGGCCCTGCGCGCCTCTTACGCCCTCGTCGGGTCGCAGCTCCGGCCGGGTCGCCACGGCCCGCTCACCGGCGTCCACGTCATTCTCTCCACCGGCGGCGGCGACACGGAGCGCCAGCAGCGGGAGGCTCAGCTCCTGCGGACAGGCTTGTTCTACTCCGCCGCACGATTCCGGCTTATCGAAGGATCTCCTGAGCCCGCCGAGTGGCTTGAAGTATTCGAGACCGACGACTCCGACCCCCTCCACGCCTACCTGCGAGCGACCAGCGAAACACCGTCCGCAACGCGGATCCACCTCCGGCTGAGCGAGTCGTTCCGACTCGTTGAAGCCCGCAAAGATAGCGGGACGTGACCGGGTCTCCTGCCCACGCTGCGCATGCCTGCCTGGGAATCAGCGCTCCGCCGGGCCGGGCAATGCTTCGCCTTGGCGCGCGGGCGCGCATCCGCCGCCGTGGATAGTCGCGGCCGCGTGTTGATAGCGCCTTGATAGTGCGCCGGAGTCACGGAACGCCCTGGGTCGCGGCCAACGCGGGCTGCCTGGGGGTTGACGGGGACCAGGGCCGGACGGTCTGCGCCTTGCCCAAGCGGCGGCTGGCGCAGTGCCGTTAAGTTAAGTGCCTCCACCGCAGCCCGGGACTGTCCGGTATGCCCGGCTTATCGGGGATGTCGCGCTGATGCCTGCGGCCTTAGCGTGGAAGCTTTACAGTACGTGGAAGATCCGCACGTGCTACACGCAATGCCGTTTAGTTAAGCACACAAGGTGGCTGGCGGAAGGCGGCTGCCGTCGGGGACACGCTCCCCGAACCGTCGGCCTCGCTCATGATCACGAAGACTTTTGGACTCACGAAGACTTTTTAGCGTGATAGCACTAAAAAGTCTTCGTGATCATGGCCTGGGCCGGCGCAGGCGGAGGACAATCCTGGCATAACGGACGGTTTCCCGCGAGCAAGGGCGGCCTAGCTAAACGGTATTGCGTGCTACACGTGTTTTTCTTCCGCGTAGTGAAAAGCTTCCACGATGATCACATGATCAGGGAAGCCGGCAACGGCAGACGGCAAGTAAACGCCTCGCACGGGTATCATGCTTCGCTCACTTAACAGCATTGGCGGCTGGGCGGGTGTGGAACCAGCGGCCGTTCTGGATTACTCTCTTGTTTCTAGCTTTCGACTTTGGCTTTCTTGGCCTATTCCAAGGCGGGACCGTTCTTCCGCCACTATGCGGCGTTCGGCTTCTGCCTGGCTGGCCACCTCGGCGACCGCGGCCAGGTCGGAGATGTCGATCGCGTCAGGGGATGCCGCGGCTAGGTCGCTGCGGCGGGCGTACTCGTCGAATTCCTTGCGCTTTTCCTTGGTTATCTCGAGCATTTGCTGGTCGACGCTGTCTTCCGCGAGCAGGCGGTGGACGTCGACGCGCCTTACCTGGCCCATGCGGTGGGCGCGGGCGATGGCCTGTTCCTCGATTGCCGGGTTCCACTGGGGTTCGCAGAGGATGACGACCGAGGCTGCCTGGATGTTCAGGCCGACGCCGCCTGCCTGGATCTGGGCGACCAGGATCTTCGGTGTCGGGCTGTTGGTGAACTCGTCGACTATCGCCTGGCGGTGCGGGGGCGGGACGTCGCCGGTGATCGGGCCGAGCGCGGTTCCGCCCAGGGCCCGCATGATCGTGTCGAGGACCGTGCGGAAGAAGGAGAACACCACGACCTTGCGGCCGTCTTCTGTTGCCTCTTCCACGATGTCGAGCAGGCGGTGCAGTTTCGCGGAGTCGTTGACCATGCCCTGCTGCTGGGCGTCGGCTGGGCTCGCCCCGACGGCGAAGGCGGCGCGGCGCATCTTCATGAAGTTGCCCTCGGCGACCGCTTCCTTGTAGGCGGCCAGGGCCAGGCCGTCGAGTTCCACCCAGTCGCTGGTCTCGAGCCGCGGCGGCAGCTCGTGCAGCACGTCGTCCTGGTTGCGGCGCAGGTAGACCGGGGCGACGGCGCGGCGGAAGCGGGTGCCGCCTAGGGCACCGTCGACGTTCTTGACGGCAGTGGCGACGTCGGGGCGCAGGTGGCCGACCAGGATGCGGAACTCCTCGACGCGGTTCTCCATCGGGGTGCCGGTCAGGAAGATCACCCGCTCGGCGGCCTTCGCCCAGGCGTGCACGGTCTTCGTGCGCAGCGCGGCCGGGTTCTTCGCGTAGTGCGCCTCGTCGACTGTCAGCAGCGCGAGCGGGACCGGCAGCTGGGGCCCTTCGCCATCGGGGTCGAGCGAGACCCCTGGAGCCGCGATGGCGCGCAGTGCCTCGTAGGTCGTGACGGCGACACCGCCGACGGCCAGCCAGTGCTGGCGGGCGCGATCGCGGTCTGAGCCGTGCAGCTTGTGCGCGGAGAGCGTGGTGTGCTTGGTGATTTCCCTGATCCAGTTGACCACCACGCTGGCCGGGCAGACGACGAGAAAGTGCGTGGTAGCCGCCGCTTTCCCTTCCGCGGTGCTGGCCAGGTGCGCCATCGCGGCCAGGGCCTGCAGTGTCTTGCCGAGGCCCATCTCGTCACCGATGATCACCCGCTGCTGCGCGAGGGCGAACTTCGCGCCGAACGCCTGGTAGCCGCGCAGGCTGGCGGTGACCTTCGTGAGGTCGAGAGGGTGCTCGCGGGCGCGTTCGGCGATCTCGGCGGGGAGGTAGCCCTGGGCTGATTCTTCGTCGGGAGCCAAGCCGGCGATGTCGATGAGGAGGCCGTTGTAGTCGACTGGGCGGGCGAGGAAGTCGCGCCACAGCGTGGTGGCGTCCGGCGGCCGCGGCATGAGCGCCTGCGGGGTGCCGGGGCGGAGGCGGGCGGCCGCCTCGCGGGCTTGGGCTGTGTCCAGGAGCGCCTGCAGGCGGGTGAGGGCGTCGCGGACGTCCTGCTTGCGGCCGCCGCCGGAGAAGAACATGCGCAGGCGGCTGCCCGCTGGCTTGGCTGTCGCAAGGGAGGCGTCCAGCTCGGCCTGCAGCGGCGCCGGGTCGGGGGCCTTTGGCGGGACGTTGGCCTGGGCCTGTTCGAAGGCGTGCAGGGCGCTGAGCAGGGTGGCCTGCGGGAGCGTGTGGTTGTCCGGGTCGATCCTGACGGTCACCGTGCCGGCGAGGGCGGCCGCGATCTGGCGGGCGGCCGCGACCACCTGGGCCGCGGTCTGCGGGCCGACGCCAGGGACGGTGTCCAGGGCGGACGGGCCGGCGGTGAGCACCGAGCCGACCGTGCGGAAGCCTGCCTTCTCAATAGCGCCGAGCATGAGGCGGCCCTGGGTGACGTCCTTGATGCGTTCCAGTGGCATCTTCGCGAGCTCATCGGCGGCCGCCTCGAGTTGCAGCCGCGCATAGGCGCGGCGCGCCTCCTGGCGGCGGGCTTCTGGTGCTCGCGCGGCGTTGCCGAGCGCGGCGCTGAGGTCCTCGGCCTGGCGAAGCAGCCTGCGGGCGGCGCCGGAGCCGGGGTCGACGGGTGCTGCTGACTGCTGGGAGGTTCCGATCACCTGGGCGCGCCTTTCCAGCGGTGGCTCCGTGATGCTCAGACAATAACGGAAATGGCCGGGTCAAGCTGCTTGGCGCCGGGGTGCTTCATTCGGATCCGATGAGCCTTCCGTGTGCACTTGGTGATTGAGTGTCACCATGACGGCGTCGCGGCAGGTCGGAACCGCGCTGGGGGCATGCACTGCGGTGCTGCTCACCGGGCTATTCGGGCTGGCGTGGTGGCTGTGGCGCCAACGGCCGGGGCACCAGCCGCGGGTCGTCCGCTGGCGCCGGACCCGTGCGGCGCTGACGGGCCTCGGGCTGCTCGTCATCGCGGTCGGAGCCGGCTGGCGGCTGGTCATCGCCATCTATCCAGTACCGGAGTGCTCACCCTCAGGAGGTGCGCCACCGGCCACTCCAGTCACCGCGTGGGTGGTGGCGCAGAAGGTGGCAACCTGGGCTGAGACAGGTGCGGGAATCCTGTACGCGCAAGCCAACGACGCGGAGGTGTGCCTCTCGCGGGCGGAGAATTTCTATGTCGGGGTGAAGGCGCAGAACATCGCCGGGGCGCGCGCGGTGAACTTGGGCGACGTCGTACTCAAGCCGGAACTCGACATCCCCAAGGAGAACATGCAGATGCTGGTGGAGCACGAGGCGGGACACCGGACGCAGTGGGCGGTCGGGACCGTCCTCGGCGGCCCGCTGGCGTTTCCCGTCGTGTACGGCATCTCCTACTTCTTCTTCCCCGGCGCGCGCAATCCGTTCGAGCGGCTAGCTGGCCTGGAATCCGGCGGGTACACCCCGGAGGGCAGCGCGCCGGTGCTGGGCCCCGCGCAACTCGCCGTGCTCGCCGCCCTCGGTGCGGCCATCATCGCGGCGCCGTTTGTCATCCGTCACCGGCGAGCCGCAGCCGGGGCCCGCGGCCAAGACTGACGTCACGCCCTGAGCTGATCCGCGTTGACCGGGGAGACCGGGGGCTGCCCGGTGAGGACTCGCACGACCTCGCGCGCGGCGAAGTCGCGGACGGTATGGATCGCTTCTTCTGAGTAGTACGCCGCGTGCGGCGTCACGACGAAGTTAGGCAGGGTGAACAAGGGATTGGCCGGCTTCCAGTCACGCTGCTTCGCCGGCTCTTCTTCGATGTCGTCAACGGCCGCACCTGCGATCCAGCCTTCCTTCAGGCCGCGGTACAACGCGTCGTCGCTGACGATGGGCCCGCGCGCGGTGTTGATGAGGAACGCGGTCGGCTTCATCCGGCGCAGTTCCGCCTCACCGAACAGGTGGTGCGTCTCCTTCGTGAGCGGCGCCTGTATCACCAGGTAGTCCGCCTGGTCCAGCAGTTCGTCGAAGGACACCGGCATGGCGCCCCGCGCGGTGATCTCCCGGTCGGGCAGGTACGGGTCGCTGGCGATGACGCGCATGCCGAAGCCAGCCGCCCTGGCGGCGACCGCCTGGGCGATGGCCCCGAAGGACAGCAACCCGAGCACGCTGCCGCGCAGGCGGTGAATGGGATAGCCGGTCTGCCACTGCCAGGTCCCCGCGCGACAGGCCTGGTCGTAGGCGCAGATCTTCCGCGCGACCGAGAGCAGGAGCGCCATCGCGTGGTCGGCCACCTCGTTCTCGCACCAGTCGCTGGGGACGTTGGTGACGAGGATCCCGCGGCTGGAGGCGGCGTCGACATCGACGATGTCGGCGCCGGTTCCGTACCGTGCGATGACCTCGCAGCGGGTGAACGCGCCGATCGCCTTCGCGCCGACCGTGGCGTACTGGGCGATGACCGCGTCCGCGTCCCGTGCGACGTCGATCACCTCGTCTTCGGTCTTGCACTGGGCCGCCGTCAACGTGAGCCCAGCGGCTTCGATGATGGCCCGCTCGATGGCCACGTCGCCGAAGTCGTAGTCGGCGATGACGACGGTCTTCACGTTAGTGCTGCTCATTCGCTTGTCCCTGGCTCTGCGCGGTGCGCCCGGCAGTGCCGCCGGGTGCCGTGTTCTGGGCTTGCGGTCAGGTGATGGAGGCGCCTTCCGATGCGCCGCGGGCGACTCGCGAGTACAGCGAGAGGATCCCGCTGTCGTGTCGCGGCAGCAGCGGCTTCCATATGCGCCTGCGCTCCTCGAGTATCGCCTCGACTTCCTCGGGCGACCGGTGCTCGCCGGCCACGCCGACGATCTCCAGCAGCCGCCGCGGCACGTTGATCTCGATCAGGTCGCCGTCTTCGACTAGTGCGATCGGGCCGCCCTCGATCGCCTCTGGCGCGACGTGACCAATGCACGGGCCCTTCATGGCACCGGAATACCGGCCATCGGTGATGATCGCCGTGGTGGTGTTCAAGGCGGGGTCGTTGGAGAGGATGGCGGTGGCGTAGTACATCTCCGGCATCCCGTTGGCGCGCGGCCCCTCGTACCTGATGACAAGGACGTCGCCGGGCTTAACCTGCCGGGCGACGAGGGCATGGACGGCCTCTTCCTCGAAGTCGAACACGCGCGCCGGGCCGGTGTGCACATGCATCTCCTTGGGCACCGAGAACGCCTTGATCATCGCGCCGCCTGGAGCCAGGTTGCCGTAGAGCACCGCGACGCCGCCATCGGTCCCGAACGGGTCCTCGCGCGAACGGATGATCTCGTCCTTGGCCACCTTCACGTTGTTCAGGTAGCCGCGTCGTTCAGCGAAGTAGGTCGGGCTGGCGGCTATCTCGTCCAGGTTCTCGCCGAGCGTCTTGCCGGTGACCGTGAGGCAGTTCTGGTGGAGCATGTCCCGCAGCTCCAGCATGACCGCAGGAACACCGCCGGCGTACCAGAAGTACTCGACGGGGTACTTGCCCGTTGTCTTCACGTTCGCCAGCACGGGCACCCGCCGGTGGATGCGGTCGAAATCGTCGATTGAGATGTCCACGCCCGCCTCGCGCGCTGCCACCGGCAGGTGCAGCAGGGCGTTGGTCGACCCGCCGACAGCGGCGTGGAGGATGATCGCGTTCTCGAACGCGTCGCGGGTAAGGATGCGCCGCGCCGTCAGGTTTGACTGGATGAGACGGACCGCCTGCTTGCCGGTCGCCCGGGCGTAGCGCAGCAGTTTTGTCAGCGGTGCCGGGGTGAGCGCCGATCCGGGCAGCGCCAGGCCGAGCGCCTCGCCCAGCACCTGGCCGGTGCTTGCGCTGCCCATGAACTGGCACGCGCCGCAGGTTGGGCACGCCCCGTGCTGCGCGAGCTCCAGGTCTTCGCGGGGCAGGTCGCCGCGCTCCACGTCCGCGCCCATCGGCCACATATTGTCCGAGGTCACGTAGTCGGGCGCGTTCAACTGGGTACCGCCCGGCAGGTAGATGGCGGGCAGGTCGCAGCGCGCCATCGCGATCAGATGGGCGGGCACGGACTTGTCGTTGCCGGAGATGAGCACCATGCCGTCGTGCGGATGGCCAAGCGCGTGAATTTCCACCATCGCGGCCATGATGTCCCGGGAAATGAGGGAGTAGCTCATGCCCGCGGTCGCCTGGACCACGCCGTCGCAGATGTCGCTCACCGTGAAGACGCCCGGCTTGCCGCCCGCTTCGTAGACGCCGTTGCTGACCTCTTCGACAAGGCCGCGGAAGTGGAACGTGCCGGGGTGGCCCATGCCGTCGGCACTGTCGACTAGGACTTGTGGTTTGCCCAGGTCTTCTTCAGTCCAGTTCATCCCCAGGCGAAGAGCGTCCCCCTGGTGGTTAACCAACCGGAGCCGCTGGCTCCGCAGCGGCGGTTGGGCATGGGTCACGTGAGACAGCCCCTTCCCCTTGCGACCAAGATGACTCTAAGTAGCCAACTTACCCCATAGGGTCACGACGTAGTCTCGGCAAAGGCTCTGGGACTTCGCTACAGAGATCATCCTAGGGCGAGGTCGCTCATCAGCCGGTCGGCGACGGATTCCTCGTAGACGGCGCGGCCGTGCGCGGACATCAGGCCCGCCAGGGACGGGTCCCACGGCGTTGGCTGCGGGGTTCCCGCGAGCTTGACGGCGCCTGCGCTGACGGCCTCTTCGTAGTCGGTCGCGCCGAAGCGCCACGGCTGCGCGCTGTGCCGCGTGATGATGCCGGCCGCGATGGCGACGCCGGGCCAGTCGAAGTCGCCGTGATAGCTCAGCGCGCCCCCCGACTGCGTAACGGCGGCGGCGAGCCGGTGAAACGCGGTGGACGGCTGCCCCTCGGTGCAGATCAGCGGCCGTGCGGCCGCGCCGAGTTCGGCGGCGGCGCGGCGCAGCACGGCGGGGTTCTCACACACGTATACGCGCCCGGCCCGCGTGACGGTGACCGGCATCGTCACCAGCTGGTGCAGGGTGACGTAGAACGGCATGCCGTGCGCCTTCGCCGACGTGAGCCACTCCCCCAGGCCGTCGCCGTCCGCGGCCAGGTTCAGGACCAGGACCCGGCTGGCGAGGTCATCGACGATGACCCCGCTGCGGTCCCACAGGTCGCGGCGTTCCTCGGTTGTCTTCGGCCGGTCCGCACCGAGCCGGAACGCGAGCGCGCGGAGCACGAGCGTCGCCAGCGTGGTCCCGTGGTTGAGCGCCTTGGTGTCGCCGGTGATGGTGGCGGCGAGCTCGGCCAGCTGGGCGGACGCCGCCTTGAGCTCGTTGCGCCGCTGCACCCATTCAAGTACCCGCGTGGCGTGTCCGAGCTGACCAGTCTCGCCGCTGTTGACCAGCCTGGTCAGCGTCCCGTCGGCCGCGAGCTCCGCGAGCCACGACTGGAACCAGCCCTTCTCACTGAGAAAAGAATCTTCAGCAGAACGGACCGCTGCTTCGCGTCCCAGCGCCAGGCGCTGGCGCTCAGCGGGACGGTTCTTGAGCGATGGCCCCAGGGTTTCGAGCAAATACGTGAGCCCGTACCCGGTGTCCTCGCGGATGGCTTGGTCAAGGGCTTCCAGGCGCACCCAGAGGACGCCGATGCCCTCGGGCCGGTACTGGCCGGTGATCCCGATGATCACGCGGCGCTCCCTGTCGTCAGGGGTTTTGACCGTGACAGTACGCGTCAGGTCGCCGCCGGTGCTCTCGAGCGACTTGCGAGCCGCGTCTAGGAGGCTCTTGTACTCGGGGCCGGCGTACCGCTTGAGCTTGCGGACAGCGTCCTGGGCGACTTTAGCTGCGTCCTCGTGCGGCATCCGTGGGCCCCCATCTCCCGGTGCGAAGGCTTCTGACATTGCACCACGAAAAGCCTCCAGTGCTGTGTCGCCACACCGGCATCAACAGTGCGATTCACCAGGCAGTCCGCGTGCCAGGACTAGAAGTACCCGTGCTCGCGGGCGAGGGCAAGGGCCCGCGTGAGGCGCTCGGCTGTCTCCGTGTCGCTGCCCGTGCCCCAAGCGTCGGCGGCTTCGGCGAGGGCCGTGGTGAGGTCGTCAGGGAGCCACTGCTGCGACGGGTGGATGATCGTGCGGGCGGCCGTGACCGCATCGTCGAGTTCGCCGGCCCGCAAGCGGGCCGCGAGCACCGGGAACAGGTACACCCACCGGTACATGGCGCCAGAGCCGAAGGTCAGGTCGTCGGATTCGACCTCGGCGGCCAGCCGGAGCACCTCGTCCGGGCGGCCGTCCTGCCAGGCGAGCCAGCACGCGATCGCCCGGGTGCCGGTCAGGTGGCTGCCCAGTAGCCTGCCCGCCGCCTTGACCGCGTCGAACGACTGCGGGAGCAGGGTGCGCACCGCGTCGATGTCGTGCCTGCGCAGCGCGGTCAGGCAGAGCGAGCGCAGCGCCATGTCGTGCAGCAAGGTTTCGCCGATCCGGTCGGCCATCGCCAGCGCGCTGGTGAGGTACTCGGCCGCCGCGGGCAGGTCGCCGCTCAGCCAGTACGCCCAGCCAAGGAAGTCCGTGGTGTAGGCGACCTCCTTGTCACGGTCCTCGACGCTCTGCTCGGTCAAAGCGACGGCGGCGCGGAGCATAGCCAGGTCCTCGTCCTTGACGCGCAACCGGTTGCGCAGGAGGTTCTGGAACGCCCACAGGCGGTAGAAGGTCGCCCGCCGTACGGGGCTCCCCTTGGCCTCAACCAGCGTCCGGGCCCGTTCGAGCACGGCGCGGCTCTTGTCGGGCTCGGTGCGCATCACGTACACGTCCGCCCGGCCGTCGATCATGAGCTCAAGCCACGTATCGATGGCGGCGTCGTCCGCGTGGCCCGCGAGGATGTCGCCGCCGAGCAGCGCCTCGGCCGCGTCGAACGCCTGGTTCGCGGCGTCGTAGCGGAGCTCGGTCAGCTCCAGGCGGCCGAGCTTGGTGTAGAGCTGCGCACGCTGCAACGGGTCGAGCGGACGCGGGCCGGCGTCGGCCAGCCGCAGCGCGGCACGGTAAGCATCCCTGGCCTCGGCGCGGTGCGCGGTGCGCCACAGCACGTTGGCGAGTTTGGCCTGCAGCCGGACGGCGTCGGAGGCCATGTCCGCGCCCGCGCGCTCCGTCACGGCGAGGGCCTCGCGGAAGGACTCGATCGCCTCGTCGTTGGCGAACGAGTCCGTGGCGTGGTCGCCGGCGAGTTCCAGGTAGTAAAGCGCCCGGTCGGCGATCTCCGCGGTCGCGTAGTGCCTGCCGAGGATCGCGGCGACCTCGGCGTGCCGGCCGCTGGTGGCGGCCTCGAGCGCGCGGGCGGCGCGGGCGTGCAGGTCGCGCCGCTCGGCGCGCAGCAGGGCCAGGGAGATGGCCTCCTGGATGAGCGCGTGCCTGAACCGGAAGACGGGCCCCTTGCTCTCGTGCGGTTCGGGGTGCACCAGGTCGCTTGCCTGCATCTCGCGCAGCGCCGGGGCGAGGGCGGCCGGCGTCGTGCCGTGCATCGCGGCGAGCACGTCCGTGGTGAAGTCCGGGCCGAGCACCGCGGCGGCGCGGATCGCGTCGGCCGCGGCCGGGCTGAGCCGGTCAACGCGCGAACGGATGAGCCGCTCCAGCACCTGGGGCACCGCGACATGGGGCTGGGCCGGGTCCGGGAGCGCACGGAGCCGCCACAGGCCCTGTTCGCGCACCAGGGTCCCAGTGTCCAGCATCTCGGCGAGGCGCTCTTCCAGGAACAATGGGTTGCCGTCGGCGTTTTCCAGCACGGCGCTCAGCACCTCGGGGCCGCCCAGCTGGCCGATCAGCGACCTGGCGAAGGCCGCTGACGCGTCTGTGCTGAGGGGGCGGAGGCGGACCTCGCGCGCGTTCAGCGTGGCGGCGATCGTGCCCGCGGAACCAGTGCCGGCCCTGCTGGTGGCGAGCAGCAGCAGGCGCCGCCCTTCGGTCAGCCCCGCGAGTTCAGCAGTTAGCTTGAGCGAACTCGGGTCCGCCCAGTGCAGGTCTTCGAGGACGAGCACGGTCGGCGCGATGGCGGCGAACCTGGAGACCAGGGCCCGCATCGCGCCGAACATCTTCCGCTGATGCTCTTCGGGGGAAAGTTTGCCGCAGTCGCAGGCGTCGGGCTCTGCCTCCGGCAGGCCCATGAGGTTCCCGAGTGGCACGGCGAGGTTCGTGTTCCCCATGAGGCGGGTGAGGGCATCGGCCAGGGCGGCCCTGAGCGCCGCCGCCGGCTGGTCGAGTGCCACGCCAAGCCAGCCCGCCAGCAGGTACCGGTAGACGCTGTAGGGAGTGGCGGACGCATAGGAGGCACCGCGGCCCTCAAGCCAGGTCGGCCGCCTGCCGCCGCCCGCGCCGACCCAGCCGATGAAGCGGTTGCGGGCCTCAAGCACGAGGCGGGTCTTGCCGATGCCCGGCTCGCCGGTGAGCAGCACAACCTGTCCCCGGCCCGCGACCGCGGCGCGCAGCGCCGTGTCAAGCACCCGCAGCTCGGCCTGGCGGCCGATGAGCGGCGCGCTGCCGCCGAGCCGTGGCCGCCGCTCCGCCGCCGTCGCCCGCGGCGCGTCCAGGTAGCTACCGATCAGCGGCTTGGCGTCCGGGTTGATCGGCAGCTCTTCGCGCGTGCCCCAGCGGAACAGGTGCGCGGTCACGGCCCGGGTTGCCGGGCCGACGAGGATCGAACCGGGGCGGGCCGCGGCCTGGAGCGCCGCCGCGGTGCTGACCACGTCGCCGAGGGCGATGTACTCGATCTTGGCACCGCCCCCGATCGGGCCGACCAGGGCCGGGCCGGACTCGATGCCGATCCGCAGGCCCTGGCTCTCGGCCGTGCTCGCGGCGGACATGGCCCGGTAGGCGGCGCGCAGCGCTCGTTCCGGGTCGTCTTCGTGCGCCTCGGGCGCGCCGAACATCGCCTGCAGGCCCCGGCCTGACACGGAGGTGACCGTCCCGCCGAGGGCTTCTACTTCCGTGATGACCGCCGCGAGCGAGCCGCCGACGTAGTCTCGCAGCGCCTCAAGGCCGAGCCTGGCCGCGAGGTCGGCGGGGGCGGACACCTCCGCGAACAGCATGGTGACCGGTCGCCGCTCCTCGCGCGGCGCCGCTGGCTCCGGCGGGCGCGGGCCAGACGGTGCCGACGACTCGGCCGCCGGCGGCAGGACCGGCACCGCGGGCACCGGGTCGGGCGCCGGCCGCGGTAGCGCCCGGGCGACGGAGGAGGCGTAGATGCGTTCAAGCGACGGGGAGATCCGCAGGCCGAGCTCTTCCAGGGCCGCGCGGCAGCGTTCGAAGATGCGGGCGGCCTGCTCCGGTCGGCCCTCGGCGGCGTAAAGGCAGATCAGCGCGCCGGCTGCCTCCTCGCTCGCGGGGTCATGGTCGAAGCAGTCCAGCCATGCCGCGCTCACGTCATCAGGACTTGAGTGCCCGATGCCCTTCGCCCGGTCCCTGGCCAGGGCGAGCCTTGCCTCCTGGCGCAGCGCGTTCAGCTGGTCTCTGGCCCGGTCCACCCAGTCCGTGTACAGCTCGCCGGGGAGCAGTTCCGCATCGTTTGCGAGGGCAGCGGAAAGCGCGTCGTCCCTTTCCTGGCTGGGCGCCATCGCCAGCCCGGTTTCCAGCGCGGCGGTCAGCTCGTCGGCGTCGACCGCGATGCCGGGCGCCAGCCACAGGTGCGTGAGATCGGCGCCGAGCAGTGTCGTGCCCGGCTCCCCGAGCTCCGCGAGCGCGGTGCGGGCCATGGACAGCGCTTTCGACAGCGACCGGGCCGCGGCGCGCGGCTCCAGGTTCGGGAACAGCTCCTCACAGGCCAGGTCGCGGCTCACCCGGTGGCCGGGGCTGACCAGGAGCAGCGCACACAACCGCCGCGCGCTCGGGCGCGGCCACGGTCCGGCCACCCGGTCACCCGCCGTGATAGCGAACTGACCGAGCAGACTGACCCGAACTGCTTGCCCGACAAGGGCATCCTGCGTAACTCCCGCGACCACACCTCTATTATCGCGGGCCCCACCGACATTCCTATCTGCTTTTTTGTTAGGCGGACGTTTATATTCCCGCTACGCTACGCGATCCGGCTGCCGCCGACGGAAGGGCCGCGACGGGAACAGCACGGGAACAGCGCCTTCCTAATCTCTTGTTCGGGAGGTAGGAACGATGAACATTTCGTACCTGATCTATCAGGCCGAACGGCAGAGGGGCGTCGCGGAGCAGCGGGAGGCGGACATACTGGCGGGCGAACTGGCCGCGAGCATCGCGAAGGCTAGCCGCGCGGCGAAGGCCGCGGTGAGCCGCCACGTGAGCGGCAGCCGCCCGCAGGTGCCGGTCATCCCGGGTGACGACCTCATCCCGGAGCTCAGCTCGCGGCGCTAGCACCGCGGCACCCATCGACTGCGGACGGGCGCCCACTTCGCCCGTCCGCGCGGAACGTGGGCCGACGGCTACCTGGCGGAGCCGCCGGCCCGCTCTTTATTCACTAGTGATTCCTGTTCCGGCTCATCCGGCCTTCCAGGCTCTTTGTCAGTGGAGAAGGCGGTTACTGCGGCTTTCTCCGCTTGCCAGGGGGCGGCCCGCCGTCCTGCGCCGGATACGGGTACCGCGCCGTGTCCGGGGGCCGGGCCGGGTTCGCGTGCCGGCCCGCTGCGGGCGGCGGTGCGGCTTGAGGCTCTGGGCGGGACTCCAGCGCCGGGCCCGGCTCCCACCGCAGGTCGATCGATGTGGGTTGCTCCCACGGTGCCCGCCTGGCCGACCCGGGCAGCAGTGCCGGCTCCTGCGCTACGAACGGGGTCCCGGGCGGGGGCAAGACCAGGGTCGGCTGTTCCTGGCCCGGCCCAGCGGGCGGGTACCCCGCTGGGGGCAGGGCCAGCGGAGCGACCGGGAGGCGCGGCGCGAGCCTGACGGTGATCGGGGCCAGGTGCGTTGTCACGGGGGTCCGGCGCCGTCTTTTCCGCAGCTGGTACCAGCACACGCCGCCGCCCGCGGCGAGGACGACGCCTAGGCCGCCGATAAGCAGCGTGCTCCCGCCGCCGCTTGAGGTGTCGGCGCCGGTGGTCGTCCCGGCAGGGGTGGCGGAGTGGTCCGTCGGCGTCGCGGTGCGCGTCGGCGCTGGCGGCGCGACGGCACCCTGCTGCGAGGATGCGACCGTAGGCGTCGGCTGCGCCGCTTGGGAGGATTCGGGCGGGGCCGAGGTAGCGGGGTGCGAGGCGGAGGCAGAAGGAGTAGGAGTGGTGGCGGCGGCGGTGGGAGAGGGGGAAGAGGAAGCTTGCGTAGGCGTCGGGGACGGCGAGTTATGCGGCCCGTGCCCGTGCCCAGTGACGCCGGCGATAGCCAGATAATCGATACGCTCACCCGGCGCTGATACAGCGGCGACGGCCGGTGCCGCGCTCAGCGCGACCGCGGCGACGGCTGCAGCCACGGGGAGGATGGCAGAAACGCGCACCTGGAGAGGCTAGCAGGGCTCTCGCGACGTTTGTGGTGATTGATGGGCAGTCGTGTGGGAGCGGTCGCGGCGGCGAGCCGGTCATGAGCGGCCGGTACGACAACCGCCCGACGGGGTGCCACCGCGCGGGGTGAAAACGGGGGGCGGGCGGCGAAGCGACAGGCCGTTCTGGATGACTTCTTTGAGGTTTCCGGCCGGCGCGGAGCTGGACGGCGGCAACGGCGTCCGGTGCGGAGCCGGGCGCCGCCACCGCTGTCGGGTCAGGCCGGTGACGTGACTGGCTGGCCGAGATGCCGGGCCAGGAACTCCTTGTCGACACCGATCCAGCGGATGGTGCGATGATCGCCCGGGTTGGCGTGCAACGTCTTTTCCGTCGAGGCGAAGGCGTCGAACAGCGCGAGCGCGGACTGGCGGCTGACGTGCTCGTCGTCCCACGGGAGCAGGAACTGGACCGGGACGGTGATCCGCTTCGCCGCCTCGATCAGCGCGTCGTGCGCGAAGAACCCGCCGCCGAAGATGGCAGCGGTGATCCTGGGTTCGATCGCGGTCAGCATTACCCCGATCGCCGTGCCCAGCGATATGCCGCCGCCGTAGCCGATCGGCGCTTCTGCGCCGATCTCGGGCAGCCGCTGAAGGGCGTCCAGGGTCGCCTGCCATTCCGGGACGGCACGCTCCGCCAGCGAGGTGCTGTAGCGGACGCTGACGGACTCGAAGCGCTCGTTGTCCCCGGCCGTGTAAGCCTGCCGGAGCTCGTCGCGGGCCCGCTCGTCTTCCGCGCTGCGCGGGCGCTCGCCGTGTCCGGGCGCGTCAATTGCGACCACGGTGAAACCCCAGGTGGTGACGGTGTCGCGAGCGCGGGCCATGAGCGCGGGCGTCTTCTTGTGCAGGCCGCCGCCGTGACCCATCAGCACCAGGGGCGCGTGATCATGGCCGGATACGGGCGACCAGAGGACACCGGGAACCTCGCCCACGGTGAAGTCGCGCTGGACGACACCGTTCGACGATGTCTCCGCGGTGAAACGTACAGAATGCATAGGTTGGCGCCTTTCGGGAGTGCCGTGATACTGAGGCGCTCCCGGCGACCCCTACGGCAGTCGCCCGACCGTGACGACGAGGGGAAGCACCCACGTGCGTACATCGTTCATGGGGCTCACCTCCTCGGGCGGTGTCACGGTCTGCGGGACACTATCAGCCCGAGCGTCGCTCCGCCCAGCCATTTTCCGCCGGCCGGGGCCGGCGTCGCTGGCCGGCTGGCGTCACCAGCCGTCATAGCTGCGATTCCTGCGAAGGCGGCCGCGCGGGATGGGATGCCAGCGCGTCCCCGCAGCGCCGCCCGGGACGTGACGCCGAGCGCCGACTACGGCAAGCGCTTTTTCGAAGAGCGGAGGGGCGATGTCATCCGGGGCCGCGATCGCCTGCGCCGCCATGGCGAGCAGCGCGAGCCGAGGAGACAGGGCAGCGAGGCCCGCGTCGCGGATGGCGGCCACGTGGGCCGCCGCCTCGGCGGGCCGGCCGCTGCGGACAGCGGCCTCGACGAGGTCCATGGCCACCCACAAGGCGAGCGGGACGTGGGAGGCGAGCGTGCCCGGCGGGCTGATCGCGGCGGCATGCTGGTAGGCGCCCTCGAAGTCCCCCTCCCCCAAGGCGGCCACGACCTGCACGTGGTGGGCGTGTGCCCGCGCCAGGCCCACGCCTCGAGGAGCGGCCCACTGGACGATCTCGTCCGCTAGCGCCCGGGCCGTCTCCAGGTCACCGCGCGCGGCGGCGAGCATTCCCAGGTGGTAGCGGAACAGCCATGCCAGCAGCCACTGCCCACCGCCGGCCAGGGAAAGGCCGAGTCCCTCGTCCGCCCGCCGCTGGGCTTCGTCCCACCGTCCCGCCGTCAAGTCATCGAGGGTCAAGCTGGTCAGCGCGCCGACCCTGGGCGCGAGGGCGCCGCCGCTGGTGGCGCTGCGGGGCCTCCGCCGCGGCGTCCAGGAAGACATGGGCGAAGGCGCCGCATCGGTAGAGGGCGAGGTCAGGCCCTATCCGCTAGCTAGGGCGCGGCTGGACCCGCGCCGTTCCTGAGGCGCAGCACGGGCGCGGTCCGGCGTCGCCGCCGGACCGCGCCCGTTGCCTAGAGCCGCGGCGGAGCCGCTAGCCGTCTCCTCCTCCGCTGTCGAGGCCGCCGCCGAGGTCAGCGACAACGGTGCCGCCGCTGCTGACGTCGCCGCCAAGGCCGGCCGGGGTGCCGAAGTCCCCAAGGGATGAGGTGTCGGCGGTGTCCCCGAGGGAGGTGTCGGCGGTGTCCACGGTGCTGGGAGAGTCCACGACCGGGTTGGGAGCGTCGGCGACCGGTATCGGCGTCGCCTCGATGGGCGCAGGCAACGGCGCGGTGACGGCGGGGACGATGGCAGGCGCCGTGTCAATGGGTGCGGTATCGACAACAACCGGCGCAGGCGGCGGAGTCTCAACCGGCGGGGCTGCCGGGGCCTCCACTGGCGCAGGCGGCGAGGGGGCCGTCTGCGCTGGCGCGGGGGCGCTCGCCGTGATCACCGGGGTCCCGTCGGCAGTCTGGCCGGCGACCTGGGTCCCGCTGCCGTTGTCGCCGACGAGCGGCGGTTCGATGACCGGCGGCTTAGTCGGGTCCTGGCTCGGCGTGGCCGGCTGGTCGGGGACGTTCTGGAACGGAGTACCGTCCGGCTCGGTCCGGTCCAGCGGCGGAGTGTTCAGTGTGCCGTCGGGGTTGACGTCCGGATTACCCCCGCCGCCAGACGCGGGGGGCTGGGTCGGCGGCGTAACCGCCGCCCCGGACTGGGTGCCGGGCAGGCCCTGGACCTGGCCGGTGGGCTGCGAACCCGGCTGGGTGCCGGTCTGCGGGGGCTGGGTGTCGGTCGGCTGAGGCTGGCCGCCACCTTGCGTGTCGTTTGGCGGGGTGCCGCCGCCGGCCGGCTGGTTGCCTGCGGGCTGGCCGCCCGGTGGGCGGCTGCCGCCAAGCAGCACGGGCTGCTGGAGGTTGGGAGTGTTGGTCGGCGGCTGCGGGAGCTGGCTTGGCGGCGGGGTGGGTGCGGCTCCGCCCGAGGGGGCCTGCGTGACCGAGGGGGGCGCGAGCAGGGAAGGGACCTGCCCGCCGGGCCCGCCCACCGCGCCGGACGACCCGCCCGCGCTGCTTTGCTGGCCCGAGGACCTGGCGGGGGTGCCGCTGCTGCCTGGCTGCCCGGTGCCCAACCCGGCACCCTGGCCGCGCGCGGGCTGTGTGCTCGGCGGGGACTGAGTACCTGGCTGCGGCGGCGTGACGCCCGACCCGGACTGCGTGCCTGGCTGGCCTTGGGGGCCGCGCTGCGGCTGGGTGCCCGGCTGAGGCGGGGACACGGACGGCCCCGACTGCGTACCTGGCAGGCCTTGTTGTCCACGCAGGCCCGTTGGCCCGGGCTGTGGCCGGGTGACGCCGGACCCGGACTGGGTACCCGGCGCTCCCTGGGTGCCGGCCTGTGTCTGCGTGCCCGGCTGTGTCTGGGTACCCGGCTGCGGGCGGGTGCTCCCCTGAGTCCTGGTCGGGGACGGCCCGGACTGCGTGCCGGGCAGACCCTGAACCGGTCCGGGCTTGGTGCCGGTGCCGCCGGACTGGGTGGTACCGCCCGGCTGCCGCGGGTTCCGGCCCGGCTGGGAACTCGACCCGCCCTGCTGACCGCCCTGGTTGTTGCCGGGCTGCGCGCTGCCCCCGGGCTTGGGCGGCGCGCCGGTCGTGTTCTGGCCGGCCGGCGGGGTGAACGACGGTCGTGTCCCGCTCGCCGGGTCGTTCTGCCGTCCCGGCGGCAACCCGGGCGCCTGCGGGGTCTTCTTCTGCGGCTGCTGCTGCTGGTTGTACTTGTTCAGGATGTCGTAGACACCCTTCGCGGTGTTCTGCTGGTACTGCGAGATGTCCTTCTGCAGCTTCCCTGAATCCGCGCCGATCTGGTTCCCCAGGCTCTTGATCTGCTGCTGGTTTTGCGAACTCTGGTCCTTCTTGAGATCTTTCTGGAGCTGCGCGTTCGAGTCCTGCAGCTTCTTGGTGTCCTGGTTGACCTGCTTCGAGTAGTCGCCGAACGCGTGTTCCATGTAGCTGTTGATCGCGTCCCGCAGCCGGGGGCCGAGCGCGACCGTGACGTTGGCCGCGACGTGACCGCCGAAGCCACCGCCCTTGAAGAAATCGAATATCTGACTGCCGAGGGCGGAGAGCGGCCCCGCCGTGCTGGAGGTGACCGACTTGCCCGGTGACGTG
>Ga0310811_10001624_pt1 | contig 28035 bp, 22 predicted proteins | sample YCmetagenome_FD_207642 | JGI IMG/M metagenome (GOLD analysis project Ga0310811, IMG submission 207642) | Soil microbial communities from experimental microcosm in Duke University, North Carolina, United States - YC | ecosystem: Engineered > Artificial ecosystem > Soil microcosm > Unclassified ... | reverse complement strand
CTAAGAACATTGCATAGAGGATAGTATAGTCATTCACATGACGGGTCAAGCGGCCATATTGTTGTAGACGTTGACGAATATAACGTGCTGCAGTAGATTTGCCACTGCCAGGTGTACCGATGATAAAGATAGTAGTGGTCATTGACATATGTTCTCCCTGTTGTGTCAATCTACTCCTCCGCTGTCTACTCTTCTGTCCCAATTTTGAGTATGTCCTGATAAAAGGGTATGAATAAAAATAATGGCTATCGGGAAGTTCATCTTCATAAGTAGGATTACGAGAACTATGCATGTTACATAGTTCTCGTCTGAAATGTAAGAAAAGATAGGTACCTCTTGCCACTTCCTGATTTATTGAGAGAGTAGATACTATCCGGCAAATACTTCGGATAGTAACGTAGCGAAGAGAGATTGTCGACGATGTTGTGTATAGTATATAGAAGCGGCGTTAAAAGTGTCGCCAGAGGATTCTTTTATAGGTGAGATAGGCTATGGTACATAGAGGACAAGCACTAATCAACGGTGATGAAGCCTTTGTTTAGAGGGTCCCAACTGAGAATGATATTGCCCCCTTTTTGTTTTCCCAGAAGCAAAACAGTTTCCAGAAAACCGCTTATCTGGCGGCGGGCTTCCTGTGTCGATTGGGGTGAAGAGCTACGGTCAACAATCTCTTTGATTTTTGTGTAGGTGTAAGAAGAGATGCCGATGCGCATAGTAACATTGGTAATAGTAATCATGTTTTCCGACAGGGGAGTTTGACCACCGGGTGTGTGCAGCGGTTCTATCTGGTATGAACCATCCAGGACCTGTTTGAGTAGCGTGGCCTTGGCCCGTGCCTCATCTAAGGGCATCCCATCCAGCAGGATATAAAAGCGATCCGCGCAGATATGATAGAGTTTGTATTCCGATTCGTCCTTGAAGGCACGTAGCTGGCTATGGATACGTAAACCAGCGGCGCGGCTGATGTCCTGTGCGATGCGATCTCCATACTTATGCGCGATGCTACTCTGATTATCAATATCTATCGCGATAAAAGAGACTGAGCGGTTCGAGAGATCTGCGCGTCTGATCTGGATCGTGCGAATAATATCTTCCACATGATAGATAAATTCGTTCTCAGTATAGAATTCGTTGAATTGTTGATCGACCAACCCCGGACGACCTATAATCTGACGCAGTTGTGTGATGGCATGTTGATGGGCCTGATACGTCTCGATACATTCTTTGACCAGTCTTCCAACCAGCCGTAAGATACGCTGATCGTTTGCCTGGAAGGCATTTGGGTATTCTGAGGCAACATACAGGACCGCAATGGCAATCCCATCACGACCAGCGATAGGGATTGCAATACTTGAACGAATCGTAGTGGTTGCCTGTTGATCGTGATGTTCAGAGGTATCTTCTCCTGTAATCAAGGGTAAATAGATCATATAGCCACTTTGATAGGCTCGGATGCTGGAGCAGATAAAAGGTTCCTGTGGATAGAGTCTGGTGCTCCCAATAACATACGGTGAGTGTTCACTTTGTGCTCGTACTATTAAGCGCCGTTGTTGTAACGATAAAATGGTGTCTGGATCGTCGGGCAGATATAGACAGCTAAACTGCCAGCGTGGTTGATTATCTTCAAGGTAGCCGCCCAACTCGACCGCGATATTGGTCAGGCCATTGAGGATATACTCTTCTCCATGACTATTTTGTTCCAGATTGCCCATAAGTTCGATATCATCGCGCATAGCGGGACCAAAGCTATGGTAGAGCAATTGTTTATAGGTATGGATTGGGCGTAAAAGGCTGTGAATTGTCTCTACTGTTTCATTATTGAGAGTCAATGGCCGTGCGTCACGTTGAATAATAATGTAGATAGGGTAGCTGATCTGTTCTTCTTCCTGTGGCACACCCGCACGCATGATGCGCAACGGTTCAATGCGGAAATCAGTTGTGTATTGAAATGATGGTCTGGCTGTCAGGAATGTATGAATGGTGCGATTGGTACCTAACCAGCCGACAAATGTTTCACCCAGTGACTCGGCCTCTTCAACGCGTTGGAGAAGTTTGGGTTGATCGGGAATATTGAGAGGGAGGAGTAGCCCGATCTTGGTGGAAGGAATATCTTCACAGATAAGCATAAGAATCAGGCGTAGGATGTGCGTTACAAAGTAACGCCAGAAAATGGTTCTTTCTGATTGCTCAATACGTAGATCGATGGGTAGTATATCGGAGAGCAGTGAAGGTTCGACACTGGGATTGAGATTGTCGGTATTTTCATTGCTACCAGTGATCGCACGAATGCCCTGCCAGACTTTCGCGATATCGGGAGGGATATCGCTGGCGGCATAGCCAGCGTCAATGAGTTCGCGGATAATGGCAAGCTTATCTAATTCAGTTGGTGTATACAAACGTCGCCCTTTGGGTCCACCTGGCCGTAGAGGGTTCAGAAAACCATACTCTTCCCAATCACGAAGTTTGTTCTCTGTAATACCAAAAAGTTCAGCTGCACGGCTGATTGTGACAGTTGCCTCATCACGTCCTTTATGTATATTCTGTAAGATGCGTTCTTGCACATCCTCTTTTCTTAGATGTTCCTGTATAGATAGCTTGCTTCGTACATCCATGACGCCTCCCTTAAAAGGGTGAAAGCATTCACCATTGTCTGTATTTCATAATTAATAGTAACATACATACCATATTTTGTATACATATATACAGAGTTTTAGTCAGGTTTTTTATTATTAAGCTGAAATAAGATTAACTTTTTGGCATAATTATCAGGTATTACTTTTGTGTGGTCAAGAAAGTTAAGTATGTTCTGAGAAATTCTCATATGAATGCAGTTTTGCTAACAAAATGGTCTTTATTTGGTAAATTTCCTCTTTACTATTGACAAAAATGTTCTTCTTGGGTACCATTTATTTCAAATATAACAATTTTCTTCATCATCGTAAACATTCTTCATATTTTAACCGTATATCATAGAGTATTTTGTCCGCCTGATGAAGCGAGAGCGGTTGTGTATGTGGAGCATGGTCGCAATTGGCACACTGGCAACGGTTGAGTCGATGCACATCTGCAATACATATATTCGTCCTGATAGGGGGTCACTCATGATAACAGGTAAGGCATCTCCTTCCACCTCAGTGTGTGAAGAGGTTGACGAAAAAACCTGGTCCGATTTGTACAACTGGCTATTGCCTCTGGTTGAAATGTGGGTTCGCGACTCACGTGTTTCCTCGTGGTGTGGGCAACATAAGGAGATCGCAGAAGATATTGTCCATGAGGCAGTTGTACGAACCTTTCGCTACTATGTACGATCCCATCGTGGTGAGATGCCGCCAATTGGTTCTTTAAAGGCATTGAGCCGTGTCATCGCACGAAACTATTTTCGCGATTGGCGAAAGAAGGATTGGTGTCTGGTCAGGCCGGCCCAGGAGACAAACGAGGATCAGGTATATGAATCGCATATTGCCAGCCAGGATGTGGTCGATGCATCTGAGATTGCTCTGGACCATTTGATGTTGGATGCGATTATTGTGACTGTTGCGCGGGTGGTTGCTCGTTTCCCCCGTGGACAAAAAAACGCATTATTGACTGATCTTGCGAACATCACTGACGCGGATGGTGAGCCAACGTTATTAGAACAGGCATTATCTGACGTAGGAGTTCATTTAAGTGATTACCGCCGACCTCGTTCGGCAGATCCTTCCGAACGAGGTCGTGACGCTGCTCTTCGCAGCATTGCTTATAAGCGATTGAAGCATGAAGTGCAGATATAACTGGTCCTGTCAGAACCACAGGTAGTCAGCTTGTTATCGTTGAAGTGTGCTCATAACAAGATGCGGCTTTGACGATACAGGCTGTTGTTCATGTTGGGATAGTATATCGGCAACGAACTTTTCTACACCCGTGTAGAGGTTCACCAGGGGTCCATTATTTTCAATAAACTGGACGACGCGCTGATGTCTTGTATCTAGTTGCTGTAAATGTCTGTTTATTATTGCCTCTGTACGCATATATTCACGATTATCATAACCATAATATTCGCGTAAAATGGCTTCCGAAACATTATGGTTATCTTCTTGTGCGCAATTAAGCACACGTTGCTTGATGCGCTGAATACAGATATCGAGTTCAGCCTCGACGAATAATATATTGACATGTTGCAAGAAAGCCGGGCTGAATTGTCGTAAGGCAGTCTGATAATTATCGCGTGCAAATTCAACAATAATTAGTTCTCGTTCAGCGGCACGTTGCTCGTAGTTACGAATCTGATCTTCTAGTTTTGCTAATGCTTCATTGAGCACAGAGAAATCAATAACATCGAAGCCTCCATGCGGAATGGCACGAAATCGTTTTTGTTGGAGATCATGGAGAAACATTTCCTGTAGGATCGTATATTCTCGGATACGCGTGACTTTCCAGCCGCTGTGTTGTATTAATTCCTGAACATAGCGAAATGCCGTTGTCTTGCCACTTCCGGGGCGACCTAAGACAAAAGTAGTCATTGCCATGTAAAAACTCCCCTCACTCACTCACACACCACCACAAAAGCAGGAACACAACACCACTTCCACATTCCCACCTTGTTCACGTGTTATTTTCTTTCGTCGTTTGGTTTGTATGGGGCAAAGGTTTGAATAGCAGGTTCGTAGGCGTAGACAATATTTCCCCCCTTCAATCCCGTCCCCAGTTTCAATACAAAATCGAGAGAATGATACATTGTTGAACTTATATCACTCAATGTACGTCTCTGTACTGGATTGAGAAAGTCTCTTAGCTTCTCAATTCCATACCATGTCACTCCCAGGTGGACTGAAACATCTGGTAACATCAGGGTTCCTCCAGGTAGCTCTGACTGTTTGACTGAAATTGTACCTTCCAGAGCTTTACGTAGACGTTCGGCATTGTTCTTTGTTTTCTCCAGTGAAAAGTCTCGTAAAAAGAGGTAATATCTACCTGCATACATGTGATACAGTTTACAGTTGAGATAATCTGTAAACAATGCTGGTAGCAGATCGCGAATACGTAGACCAATTGCTTTATTCAGATTTTGCAGGGTCTGATCGCCATAGCTGTTAGCAATGATTTCCTGTGCATCACTATCCAGGTCAATGGCGATAAAAGATATTTCCCGCAAGGTGCGTTCGGCGTCATTGCTGTCCTGCACTCTCTGGGTGTTTGTGCCAGCCATCTGCACACGTGTAAGCAACGTTTCTATATCCCGCAAAAACTCATTTTCGGACGGGAACTCCTTGAAGAATGGATCAACTGTCGTTGGGTCTTCAAGCAAGTCACGCAGCGTTGCGCTGATGCGCTGCCGGGTCTGATACATACAGAGTAGCTCTTCTAGAAGTTTGGCGATAATGCGCAGGATGCGCTGATCCTCCTCCGCGAACGCTCCCTGAATAAAAGAGTTCACGTACATGACGCCAAGTGGTTGTTGCTGTTCACCGCCGATGGGTACCGCGATATTCGAGCGTATTGGCCCTTCAATTTCGCGGTAGAGGGTCATAGGATCATCCCGTGACAATGTATGCCGAAAGATCACATGACCGCTCTGGTAGGCTCTCAGGCTCAAACTACTGGTATGGCGTTCTGGCATGACCGTTGTCACATTGACGGTATGCCGTGAGTTTTTACTCTGTGCTCGTACAATCAGACTTCTCTGCTGTAAAGGTGGGTGTGTCTGAATAGGCAGGAGAATGCAGCAGGAATGCCAGCGTTCTCGTCCCTCCGGTGTTTTCCCACCCAGCCGAATGGTCATATCGGCCAGATCAGTCAGCACCGCATCTGTAATTTTCGGTGTAAAATCCATACCCGGGTCGATCAGATCACGCATACCCTGACCAAGGTAGGTATGCCAGTGCTGGCGATCAGCATAGATCGGTTCCAGCAGGCGCTGGACGGTACTGATTACCGTCGCATTGCGGTGAATATGTTCAACCTCTTCACGCTGGACAATCATCAATGTGCGATTGGCAGGCGATTCTGGTACATCCTGAAGCAGATCAGGTGGACAGAGTGGACGGATCACATAATCGCTGGGATATTCAAAGGTTGGGGCGGTTGTGAGAAATGTAAAGAAGGAGCGTGTGGGTCCGATCCAACCGACCAGAGCATCGCCGATATCTGAGATCGTAAAGCTATTGATGATCGAAAAGTCTCGTTCCTGTTCGTATGCTGGGAGTGCCAGCCCAACATGAAAACCGGGCACCTCTTCATAGACGAGTAGCAGTGCCAACCATAAGACGTGCGATGCGTAGAAGCGCCAGCCAAACATTTCGCGATATGTATCAGTGATGCGCTTATTAATGTACATCTCTCGCAAAGGAACGGCTATGCCCTCTGTTGGCGGATACATGTGTGTCTGATGGTTGTTTGGCGGATACTGTGTGGTATTCGCGTACCATATCTCGTCAATATTATGCGGAATGGCACTGGGTGTCAAACGCGCCTCATCGAGCAGTTCACGAATAATTGCCAGCTTATCGAGTTCAGAAAAAGAATATTGGCGCTGCCCTGTGGTTTGCCGGGCATCAGGATTTTCGCGTGGTCGCATCGGTTTAATCAGACCCAGCTTTTCCCAATCACGAAGCTGGCTCTCACTAAAGCCAAAAAGACGAGCGGCGCGTCCGATGGTGACAGTGACCTCATTACGCCCCCGTTGAATGTTTTGCTGGACTCGTTTTTGCGCCGACTCATCCTGAAGATGTTTTGCAATCCTTCGCAGGTTGCGCTCTTCCATCATGTTTTCCTCGATATCTGGAGAGATATAAGATATATCTTGCAAAATTCTTCATTATAATATCACAGTTACTTTTTTGTTGTACACCTGTATATGACGTTTTGGTTACTCTCGAATTAAAAAAATAGACCAATACCTGAAAAATAGTAGTAATGGGAGAAGGAAATCTATTGTTGGCTCCTCTTATAAATGAGGTATTACAGCTTATATAGCGTAAATAAATCTGATGATGTGGTGATGAAATATAGTTTTAAGGTAAAGTAACCTTATGGATTGGTGGATCATGGTCTTAATTCTAGGGTGATTATCATATATTCTTATGGCCTGTCAAAAATAATAATCCTGATATGAGAAAACATTGAATTTAGTGCTTGAGTATGCTATAAAATCTACAGGATAGGTCTATTATATTATGGTTTTCTTGATGTATATAGGGAAATTGGTGGAAGACGTGATGAAAATTGCGGAAAGAAATCTCGCGGTGACGCTTTTCTGTGGCATGCAACACCGACTGCAGGCTCAACATTCCTGAGCCTGTCTTTGGGAGGTACTACTCATGGCTGTCTATCGACCAGTTATTACACAAACCAGTAAGAAGCGTACGGAGAATGAGTACGTCTGGTCTGAGCTATATTGTGCATTAAGGCCGTATATTCTTGGCTGGGTTTATTCTTCTGGGGTTTCCTCCTGGCATGGACAGGAAAATGACGTTGCTGATGATATTTTGCAAGAGGCGATCATCCGCACATTAAAGTACACACGGTTGGCAGAGAATGGGGATGTGTTGCCAATCCATTCAGTGACCTGTTTTGGTCGAACTGTGGCGCATAATCATTTTCGGGATTTGCGACGACGTGAGTTACGCTTGTTGCGCCCGATGTCTCCTGATGGTGATGTTTCTCTCCTGTTCTGTGAAGGGGAAGAGGTGGACCCCTCGGAGGTTGCGCTAGAGCGCCTGATGTTGACTTCATTATTAATGGGGGTTGCTCGTATTATCGCGGAATTTCCGTTGAAGCAGCGAACGGCGTTATTGATTGATCTGGCAAATCATGCCAATCCTGATGATGAGCAACGGCACCTGGAGTCGGCGTTTGCGGCTGTTGGCATCTCTTTAAGTGAATATCGCCGTGCTCTTCCGGCTGATCCATTGGAGCGTAGCCGTCATGCTGCTTCGCTCAGTATGGCGTATAAACGTTTAAAGCAAGCGTTTCGCAGACAGGTCTATGATTTCATGTAATCTCATATACTTTTTCTTTCCTGGGAAGTGCTGTTTCTCCCCTTTTGGACACGCAAGGGAAAGAACGATGTGATGTGCGCATTGTTCTTTCCCTTGTCCTCACTTTTTCTGCTGGATACCTGTGCTGTGATACAATAGCAAGAGATTTCTATGCCGCAATTGTTACTAACACGACGGTAAGGATAATTTTTCATGTCACAAACTTCTCCCTATGCACCAGCATTTCTTCCCCTTTTTCAGTCGTATCAGGAGGAATATTTACAGCGTCTGGAAACGCTGGTAAATATAGACTCTGGCACCGGTCAAAATGCTGGCGTGGATCTGATCATGACTCATCTGCAACAGTGGGTAGGTGAACTGGGGTGCGCAGTGATGTTACGAAATAGTGATGGTTTCGGGACGAATCTGATCGCACGTCGCAGTGGTAATGGTAATGCTCGTATTTTGCTGGTTGGGCACGTAGATACGGTTTATCCGGCGGGTGCTGTGCAAAAGCAGCCCTACGAATTGCGCGATGGCAAGATATATGGACCCGGTGTTCTGGATATGAAGTCGGGTGTGCTCCTGGGCATTTATGCGCTGCGAGCCTTGCTTGAGTCAGATTTTAATGCCTATAAGGAAATTATTTTTCTCTTTAATAATGACGAAGAAGTTGGTTCTCCTGCGAGCCGTGAGTTGATTCAAGAACTGGCTCCACAGGTTGATTATGCGCTTGTGCTGGAGCCAGCAGGTAGTTCAAGTTCGGTCACCCATTCCCGTAAGGGAACGGAGAAGTATATGCTTGAAGTGACTGGTAAAGCTGCCCATTCTGGTGTTGAGCCATTTAAGGGGCGTTCAGCGGTTGTGGAACTGGCGCATAAAATTCTGGCAATTCAGAACCTTCATGCATCATTTCCTGGCGTCACGTTTAACGTAACACGCTTGAGTAGTACTGAACCGCTCAATGTGGTCCCTGATATGGCGCGTTGCTATATTTCGATGCGCGGGTTTAATGCGCATTCGATGAATGCAGCGGCGGCAGCACTGGAACATATTGTTTCTCAGAGCAGTGTGCCGGGTACGCAAGCGAAGTTAGTTCGCGAAGGAGGAGGTAGACCTCCATATGAGCCGAATACGGGCATCCTCCAACTTCTGGCAATGGCAGAAGAGGAGGCGGATGCTCTGGGCGTGCGCCTGAAGGCAGAGACAAAAGGCGGCGTCTCTGATGCGAATATGTTGGTGAATGCTGGCATCCCGACGCTTGATACACTTGGCCCGATTGGTGGTGGCATGCACAATCTGGAATTGGAACATTTACAGGTTTCATCTATTCCAGTACGTGGTGCGTTGCTGGTTGGATTGCTGCACCGTATTTGTCTTGCCTGATCATATTGATGTCGAGGGACCTCGCATCAGAGGTCCCATTTATTCGCTTTCTTAACATTATCTTCTTCAGTTCGATCCATACGATTGATGCTCTCCATCGTACTTGCCAGATTCAGACTTGTTTGCATAATATCCTTCAATGCCCGCAACTTTTTATCTATAATTCTACGTGTTCTTCATTCATGATTCTCCTTGTATTCTCCGGCATATCATCTACAATGCTATTTGATCTGGGCAAGTGTGCTTCTTAGCGCTATGATATTCATAATAGATCTTTCCTGTTCCTATGGAATGTTGCTGGCTATTACATAGTATAAGAAGGAGATAACTCTTCTATGGAAGCTCTGGTCTTTCTATTTCTCGTTGTGCCGTTTCTCTTCCTGTTTTATGCTGCCGTTTTACTCTATATTCGCCCGTCAAAACAGGTCTGGTTGTGCTCATTGCTTGGTGGTCTGGTGCTGGGTGTGATCAATTTCATTGTAGATATCGTTGCCTACAATGCTCATTGGTGGCATTATGCCTTGGAAAAGGTAACATTGAGTAATGCGACTGCTTCGTATCAAACGGTGATTGTGAATGTATTCGCGCAATCATTAGCGACATTGCATGTGCCATTACCGTTCTATCTGCCACCAATTTTTATATTTGGCAGTTTGGCCTATTTGTTGATCTGGCGTTTCTGGCAGGGCCGGAGTCGCTGGTTTTACTGGCTCTTATTGATTGGTGTTCCTGTTTTCTGCATTGTGCGTGATATCTCGGGGGGGATGGCGCAAACATCCTATCAGGTCTGGCAAAATGTGCCAGCCGCCATTGTGGCGACGACAGTGCTCTGGCTGCTGGCTTTCTATCTGGGATTTTTCCTCTTCTGGCGTGGAACGATGCATATGCCGTTTACCCGTCGTCATGAAGAGATGGGGCATGTCGTGGAGCATTTTCCCTCTGGTTCGTAACAAAGTGTTATAGTTCCCACTGACCGTGTATACTCTGAGGAGATATATTTGGTGAAGAAAGGGAAGAAAAGCTCATGGATTCCGAGCAAGAAGAGCTTTTAAAGCAACTGAATGCCTATCGTCAGGGAACTGTTCTGGAGACGCTGGATATTACGATTACTGAGGCAACTAAAGAGCGTGTGGTGGCGACGATGCCGATTGGCAATAATCATCGTCAGATTGTCGGATATCTGCATGGGGGTGTTTCTGTTGTATTGGCGGAAACTGTTGCGTCGCTTGCCAGTATGGTGCATATAGACGTAAAGCATCAGATGGCTTTTGGTCTGGAGATCAACGCTAATCATTTGCGCCCGAAGCGTGACGGCATGTTGGCAGGTGTGGCGACTCCGATCCATTTAGGCCGTACAACGCATGTGTGGGATGTGCGGATTACAGATGAGCGAGATAAGTTGATCTGTATTTCGCGTTGTACTGTAGCGGTTGTGGATCGTAAAGAAGATGAGGAACACTAAAATTATCTTGTGTTCCCAATCTTTATTAACGGCGGCTCTTTAAATCTTCCATAACGGCGGCAAGATTGTCATAGACAAACTCAGGACGGATGGTTGATTTTGCCAGACTCTCAGGGGTATCTTTTCCTGAAAAGACAAGCATTGTGTGGGTGTGCGCAGCCAGACCAGCTTTGACATCAATGCCATTATTGTCTCCGATCATAATGGTTTCTTCTGGCTTGCTATCAAGTTGGTGCATGGCCTGTTCCAGCAGCATGGGTTCTGGCTTGCCCACAACTTCAGGGGTGATTTCGCTTCCACCTTCGATGGCTCCGACCATGACGCCACAACCAGCGATAACACCTTCGGCAACAGGTAAGAGTGGATCACGATTGATCGCGATAAAGTCCGCGCCATTGCGCACTGCCATAATAGCATCATTGAGTTTCTGGTAGGACAATGCACGATCCAGACCAACCAGGACCGCGTCACTTGTGCGCCAATCCTCATTAGCAATTTTCATGCCATGTTCTTTTACCAGATTGGTAAGAGGCCCTTCACCAACGACGAAGACTGATGCACCGGGTTTACGTTGCGCGATGATCTGTACTGCTGCCTGTCCCGCTCCTAGCACATGGCTACGGTCGGTCACAATACCCAGACGACCAAGTTTTTCGATAACCTGTGTTTCACTGGCAAATGAATTATTGGTGAGAAAAAGATATTTTTTTGCATTCGCATTGAGCCAGAGGATGAACTCTTTCGCCCCTGGAATCAACTGATTACCCCGATAGACGACCCCATCCAGGTCAATCAGAAAAGTTGTCAATTGCTCGATTGTTGTCGACATGATCTCCATCTTTTCGTATGCATAAAAATAATGACAAAAAAATTCAGGGTCTGTTCCTGGCTGCATTCAGTATATCATAGCCAGAAGCGGACCCTGAACTGTGACGCTCTGCTCTTCAGAAGAAGAGTTGTCGTAAGTGTTTACTCACGCATAATCTGGTCGCGGATGGCGACAATATCGCTGCGCAATGTCTGATTGACATTGATACTTTTATCAATCTTCTCAATGGCATTGAGAACAGTGCTGTGGTCACGGCCTCCAAAGAGTTGACCAATCTCAAGCAATGACGTCTGGGTCTCCTGACGAATCAGGTACATCGCGATCTGTCGTGGCATCAGGATATATTTGTCACGTTGTTTGCCACACATCGACTCGAAAGAGATATGGAAATAGTCGGCAACAACTTGAGCGATCTGGCGTGCATCTAATGTCGGTTCGCGATTATCATTTCCCAGTGAAGACATTGCTGCCCGTGCGATATCCATTGTCAACTCGGTACGATGCAATTGTTGAATTGCCATCAGGCGATTGAGGCAGCCTTCCAGTTCACGGATATTGGTCTGCACCCGTCCAGCGATATAGGCAATAATGTCATCGGGAACACGATAACGGAGTGTATCAGCCTTTACCCGCAGAATTGCCATTCTCGTCTCAAGGTCTGGTGGCTGAATATCCGCAATCAGACCCCACTCAAAACGTGAGCGTAAGCGCTCTTCCAGACTCACAATAGCTTTGGGCGGACGATCACTACAGATCACAATTTGTTTGCTCATCTCATACAGGCTATTGAACGTATGGAAGAACTCTTCCTCGGTTGATTCTTTGCCTGCGATGAATTGAATATCGTCAACAAGGAGAATATCGACCGAGCGGTATTTGGCACGAAACTCTTCTGTTGTGCGATAACGAATGGCATTCACAATTTCATTGGTAAATTGTTCAGAGGAGACGTAGAGGACCGCCAGACCCGTTTTTACGCCTTGATGCCCGATCGCATGGAGCAAGTGTGTCTTGCCTAACCCGACACCACCATAGAGAAATAATGGATTATAGGACTCGCCTGGGGCTTCCGCGACAGCCAGAGAGGCAGCATGAGCCAGTCGATTGCTATTGCCTACAATAAACGCATCAAATGTATAGCGTGGATTCAGGCGGTTATGTGCCAGCATATTGGCTCGTTGCTCATTCTCCCAATCTTCCAACCTATCATTCGATGCATAATTAAATTGGTTCTGCGTGGCTGCTGCTGACCGTGGGATATCGTTATAGTACGGCCCTGGATCGTATGCAGCAGCGGCACGAGGTGAAGAGATCGGAGCTTCTAGTGCAGCATCTGGCATCGGTGTGGGTAGTAACTTTGACTCATCTGTAGTAGATGCAGGCGCAATGTTCAACAACACAGGTTGATGGGTAATATCTCGAAGGATATCTTCCAGAAGAGGGTGCCAGCGCGTTGAAATTACATCACATGCCAGATCATTCATAACTTCGAGAATAAAGAACAGCCCTTGATCTTGTCCGTTGTGTGCTGCTATATGATTAGTGACAGCAGGAGCAGCCTCAATAAGGTGCGCTTGCTGTAACCAGGATTTGGTCAGAGCATCGATAGGTGTATCCTCAAGTTGTTCAAGGGTTGTACGCCAGATTGTCGCGGTATTCACCGATGTTCTCTCCCGCTTAGTCTTCGATAAGTGCTACACACTCAATTTCAACCAGCGCTTTGCGTGGGAGTTCCACAACAGCCACGGCTGAACGAGCGGGAGCAACTTCACCAAAATAGCTGGCATAGACATCATTCATTGTCTGAAAATTGCCCATGTCGGTAAGAAAGACCGTTGTTTTGATGACACTCTGTAACGACGCGCCTGCACTCTCTAAAACTGCCTGTACGTTCTGGAGGACGCGGTGTGTCTGTTCACGTACATCTGCGCCGACGATCTGTCCGGTCGTGGGGTCCAGGGGTATCTGACCAGAAGTATAGATGAACTGTCCGACGCGGATGGCCTGGCTATAGGGGCCGATGGCGGCAGGTGCTTGAGTTGTGCTAATTGGTGTGCGTTCCATTGTATACATCCTATCCCGATGATAGAGAAAAGCGGCATAATGCGCCCTTCTCTTTGATTAGTAGACGAACAAACTGCTATGAATCTTGCTTACTATTACTTTAGATAGGAAAGGACACGTATGACGTGTCCCACTCTATCAAATAATGATTGCATGAATAAATTAAGTAAGAGATGGCTATCTCTTAAGAAAAACGATCAAAAATGACCTGATGGTGGAAGTTGTCCATTCCCATCGTTCCCGGTTGCATATTTGGGAACATAAGATTGAACAGATGGAGCTGCTGCCTTTGCCGAGCGTGCTACTTCTTTTGCGCAAGCACGCAATGCCTGTTGCATCTCCGCAGACGAGCTAAAGCGGTCCTCTGGCTCCTTCTGCAATGTTTGTGTTATCAATTGTTCCAGAGCTGGTGGAATAAGTGGATTGAACTGACGCAAAGGTGGTGGATTTGCCGACGCATGTTGCATAGCAATTGAAACAGCGGTTGGACCGACAAAAGGCGGACGACCAGCCAGCATTTCAAACATCACGACACCAAGCGAATAGAGATCGGAAGCTCCGGTCAGCGTTTCTCCTCTGGCCTGTTCTGGCGAAAGGTAGTCCGCAGTACCCAACACGATACCGCTGTTGGTTAGACCAGCATCTTCCGCGACACGAACAATGCCGAAATCAGTCAATTTCACCCACGCGCCTCCGTCGCTGAGGCCCCCCGTGCCACCACTCCAGGATAACATGATATTCTGTGGTTTAATATCACGATGAATAAAACCACGTGTATGTGCGACTTGCAATACTGAACAGACCTGAGATGCTATTTCAATCGCTTCTCCCGGCTGTAATTGCCGACGTTGTCCGATCAGTTGTTTTAAAGTTGGACCATGTATGTATTCCATGACCAGGAAATACTGGCCCATTTCTTCTACAAAGTCATAGATAGTGACGGCGTTTGGATGTGCAAGCGCGGCTGCCGCCCGCGCTTCACGGCGGAAGCGTTCAACTGCGCGATGATCATTTTTGTCCAGGGACCGTAACACTTTGATCGCTACGATGCGCTCCACGCGGTGATCCCAGGTTTTGAAGACGCTTGCCATACCACCAGTGGCGATATGCTCACGAATTTCATACCGTCCAGCAATCAGTGTGCCCTCAAATTGGTTCAACGTTACACCTCAAGTGACCTGGGCGAATGTTCTCTAAGAGAATTTCCTATTTCAGAGGGTAGTATACCATTAATGAGTTAATGCGTCCAGAAAATAGATGCTTCCTCACGTCTGCTTCCCTCTGGGATTGTGCTTGGAATTTCAACTTTTTATTATATGCTATCTGGTCAATTCTGGTTGCTTTTATGGGACAATTGTCGATTAAATCTGTTCCTTGCTCCTACTATTGAGCAGAAAGAAATGTCACTCACTAAGAGGATTTGTGTTTCTTTCGGCTCTGTTATTTATGTTCCGGCATTGACCCAGACTGGAGCTGAGTTCGCATTCAAGTCGCCGTGGGTGTTGGTTAATTGAATTTCGCTACCTGCTTTGAGGCTATAGGTGTGAGTCTGTGGGTCCTGTATAAGATCCGCCAGCCAGAGATCGAAGTAGCCGTTATTATAGGCATAATAAATGATCTGTGCCCCATCAGGTGACCACGTCGGGTAGCTTAGATAGGTGCCATGTAAGAGCTGTTGGGATTTGTTATAGTTGGATATCCCTTTTTTCTGGATAGCTGGATCATTAGGATTTGAGACATCTGTTACGCCGTTGACGATGGGCATGCTATAAATGCCTGTTTCGGTCGAACTGAGATCACGTAAATAGAGTAATGTATTGCCATCAGGGGAGATAGCTGGTTGCATGTTGATTAGATTGGGCGTTGGTGGAGTGAGCGCGACTGATGGGTCGTATTGATCTCCTACTGTACCTGGATGGTAGGTTGGGTCGTTGGGATGTGCGTTGAGGTCCTGTTGGATGGCGTTGGTATTGACGGTGTTAATCTGGACCACCTGTTTGGTTCCTGTGAGATCATAGCTGTAACTGGTGTAGATGGCTTGATCCGGGTGGCCTGGACGATAGCTGGGATCGCGTAAACCACCATCGCCGTAGGTTGCGTAGGCAACGGCCTTCATCGCGTTGATGCTGGTTTTGGGGTAGGGAACGGAGAAGAGTTGTAGATCCAGTAGATAATCATCGATACCCAGGGTTGCTGCGCTCCAATCGGCTTTCTGGATATCGCTCAGGAGAAGTAAGCTTTTACCATTGGCAGCCCAACTTGGCTGCTCGAACCAGTGATAGGTGCTATATGTATAGCCTGAACTGTTTGTTGCATATTTGCCCTGACCATTGAGCAGAATTTTTGGTGTTCCGCCTGTGCTTGGGATAACGTCCAGGTCTGAATAGTCTGTATAGCGGTTGACGAAGGCGATTGTTTTTCCATCGGGAGAGACTGCCGGATCTTCTACCGTAAGCCCGTGTGTCAACTGATGCAGATTTTTCTGCGCATCAAGCATATAGAGATTATTATCCAGCGTGAGATAGATATCTCCTTTAAAGTATGCCTTTGGGGTTGTATTTACCTGTATCGCTCCGTGCGTGCCCTGGGCTTTCTTCTGGTATTGGGTCTGGGTGCCCAGACAGCTTTGTACGCTGAGAAGGAGAAGTGGAAGCGTGAGCGCCAGTATGAGCCGTTGCCATCTCGTTTTTTTCATTATGCTCTTATTTGCCTTTATATTGTATGGATGAAGACGATAGATACTCTAAGATTGTGTGATAACGAACAACTGTGTCATTTAGGAAAATGATAACTCTATAATAAATATCGCTATATACTGCTACTTTATCACTCCAGATAGACAAAAATTCTCCTGAATCTGATCTCAAATGATAAAGATTCAGGAGAATTTTTGTTTTTTTCTCTAAATGGTGGGTGATTACGCAGTCCAGAAGGGGCGGGAGTCTGCGTCTAATGCACCATTGGCCTGTGTGAGTTGTATTTGGCTGCCTGCTTTAATACTGTAGGCTCCTGTCTGCGGATTTTTGTCCAGCGTTGCTAACCAGAGATCGAAGGTTTCTTTGGTGTAGCTATAGTAGATGATCTGTGTACCATCAGGAGACCAGATGGGATCGCTAATATACTGACCTGACAGTAAGAGTGACGATTTATTATAGGGTTTTAGCGCGTTAGCAAGGTTTGTTGGATCATTGGGATTAAAGGTTGGTGCGCCACTGGCTGGTCCGGTAACCCCATTGGCGACGGGCATCGTATACAGGTCCATCTGGGTAGCATTAATACGGCGTACATAGGCAATGGTATTGCCATCAGGTGAGAACGAGGGCATGATATTTGAGATATCCTGAGTTGCGCTTTTGGTGATATCACCCGCTGTCAGTGGTACCCCTGGATCGCTCTCGATAGCATTGACTCCGGGTCGGTAATTATAGACCGAGCCAGCGGTAAGATTCGCTTCGATAGCGTTAACATTAATCAGATTAATTTGATCGACCTGATATTGGCTGCTTGCATCATAGTTGTAACTGGTGTAGATGACTTGATCTGGATGGCCGGGGCGAAAACTGGGATCACGCAAGCCGCCATCGCCAAAGGTTGAATATGCGACCTCATCATTCTCCGCACCGACCCCGCCATCGTAGGTTGGCGTTGTGAACTGGCCGGGATTGTTGATATCAACCTGATAGAGCATTAAGTCGAGCATAAAAGCATCCAGACCTGGATTAAAGTCGGTTTTTTCTATGTTGCTCAGGATCAAGAGATGCTCACTGTCACTGGCCCATGATGGTTGTGCGTACCAGTGGTAGGTGCTTTTGGGAGGATTGGTGCCATTGGGAACATATGCGCCATTCCCATTGAGCAAGATTTTGTATTTGCCACCTGATGCTGGCATGAGTGCCAGATTGGAGTAGTTGGTGTAGTAGATGGTGAACGCCAGCCATTTCCCGTTGGGAGAAACTACTGGATCGCGTGCATCAATCCCATGTGTGAGTTGTGTAAGCTGTTTTTGTCCATTGAGCACGTACAGATTGTGGCTGAGCGTGAAATAGATATTCCCTTTAAATGTTGCCTGATCATTCTGGTTAATGCCGACATCATGACCATTAATGGTCGTTTTATTCTGAAAAGGATCGCTTGTAAAGACGCTGTTACAGCTCTGCAAACTGAGTGAGAGCAATGGCAAGAGCAGAAGCATATACCAGCGCATATGTTTTGTGAAGGCTATTTTGTCTGCATGTTTTATGATAGTGGTAGGTACAATGAGAGTATTTTTACTTGTGTCCACGTTTCTTTCCTCCTCTCTCAATGTTGCTATCTATGATAATAAAGAATAATCACGGCGTCCAATGGGACGGGAATTCGCAGCTAACGCACCATTACATTAGTCCGGGCCAATTTCATTTCAATTTGTCATAGTGTTGAACGATCCAGATACTGCCAGCAGCATTAAATCATACAGATTGTTCAGGTCGGTTGGTGTTACCACACTTGACTGTGCTGTAGTAGCCAGGGATGAACTGAGTTGTCCCGCTGATGCTGTAGCATCGATTGATGTGGATGATGCTGGATTTGTTGCTTGCGAGACAGGCGTATGTGATGTGATCGTTTGTGAAAGTTCACTGCCATAAGCATCCTGTGGAATACAGTTTGCTTGAATACTGAACATTGTGTTTAGATCTGGCACAACCTCACTACAATCTGGTGCATAATTGGTAGTGTTACCAATTGGGGTTGTATCTGTTGGCAATGTCAGACGTTGCACCTTGTTCACGTCAACATTCTGGGATACCTGAGCTAATTGAGCCAGTTGTGTCACTGTCAGGTCGGTCATCATATAGCCGTTCATATCTTTGAGTAGTTGTGGCGCTTCGTTAATCGTATTCGTCGACTGTAGTTTGACTTTGACCGCAGTCAGCACTTGTTGCTGGCGCTCAGTACGTCCAAAGTCACCGTTCAGGTCAGAGTGACGTGTACGCACATATTCCAGCGCGGTCAGACCATCCAGGTGTTGCGGTCCGGGTGTGAGGTACAGGTCTTTGTAGTCGTAGGATTGATTGGCCGCAGTCACCTGATCACCACTGGTGGTATCATTTGGGTAGTTATCATCGAGCATGGGGTGGGCCAGATCAACATCAACACCGCCGACCGTATCAATGACTTTCATAAAGCCCTGTAAGCCAACCCAGGCATAGTGGTTGATCTGAATGCCATAGTTTTGTTGAATTACATCTTCGATATGTCCGGCGGCTGCCCGCGCTTTATCTGCTTCTGATGCGTTTGAAGGACCCCAGGCATGTGAAAATGTTTCGTCCAGTTTGGGTATGGTTGAGATATTGTCGTATATTGGGTCATAGACCTGGGTATCACGTGGAATTGAAAGCATGCCGACATAATGGGTTGTTGGATCGATGGTCAGGATAATGACTGTTTGAGCCAGCGGGGCTTCTCCTTGAGCTGTCGGATCATTGTTTTTTCCATCGGTATCGCTCCCCAGTAAAAGAATGTTGGTGCGTTGCGTCAATGGATCAACGTTAGAGAGATTACTATTCCCATTTTTGCGGATCGCGGTTTGCCCGGTAATATTGTTGACCGAACTGGCAAAATTTATTTGATAATAGGCAAATGCAACTCCACCGCCAACCATCATAAAGACCACAATGCCAATCACGACACGTGCCCAGATGGGGATACGCCGTTTCTTTGGTGATTTTAAGGGCGGTCTAGGTCCCTGTGCTCCATAATTGTGTGCTGCCAGAGCACCTGGATATTGTGGTTGTAGCGGTCGGGAAGGTCCCGGTCCGTATTGACTATTGGGCGGCATACCTGCATTTTGTGGGCCACCAGGATAGCCAGGGGGCGGACCTCCATAAGGTGAGTAGGTACCACTACCTTTCATACCGGCATAGGACTGAGGACCTGGAGGTGGCGGGTAGATACCTGATCCTGGTTGTGGTGGTGGGTAGATGCCTGAACCCATCTGTCCAGCTGGATACATCCCCGAAGATGGACCAGCTACCGTTGCATTTGGATCATAAGTTGGTGGTCCATATGGGGGCTGTGCAGATAATCTCAGTGGTTGTTGTGAATTTCCCTGGTGCGAAGGAGCATTCCAGTGTGAGTTCCCAGGCACATTGTTTTGTACTGGTTCCGGTGCCTCCCAGTTTTTTCCCTGTCCATTATCTAAAGGGTTATATTGTGGAGGAGATGGGGGAACAACTCCTGAGCCGTGATTGGCATTCGCGGGTTTGTTCCCCTGATTGAATGGTAAGAATTGATTCTTCACTATAAACTTCCCTGCTTCCTTTTCTCTCTGTTATCTTAGAGAAATTTTTGTAAATTCCCTTCCATCCCTTCCATTGGATTATGCACATAGAGAGAATTTTATCATCTTTGTTTGTTCTGACTAAAAGAATGGTTATGCACTCCAGAAGGGACGAGAGTCCGTATCTAGCGCACCATTGGTCTGGGTCAATTGCACTTCACTGCCTGCTTTGATACTGTAGGCTCCTGTCTGTGGATTTTTAACCACTGTTGCTAACCAGAGATCGAAGGTTTCTTTGGTATAGTTGTAATAAATAATCTGTGTACCGTCAGGAGACCAGATGGGATCACTGATATACTGACCTGACAGTAAGAGTGACGATTTATTATAGGGTTGCAGGGCGGTGGCAAGATTGGTTGGATCATTGGGATTAAAGGTTGGTAAGCCACTGGCTGGTCCGGTAACCCCATTGGCGACGGGCATCGTATACAGGTTCATCTGGGTGGCATTAATACGGCGTACATAGGCAATGGTATTACCATCAGGTGAAAATGAGGGCATGATATTTGAGATGTCCTGTGTTTCGGGTTTTGTAATACTGCCCGGCGTCAGTGGAACACTGGGATCATTCTCCATTGAATCGATACCCGGTTCATAAGTATAGGTGGGATACGCATAATTCTCTTCAATGGCATGGACATTGACCAGATCAACCTGATCGACCTGATATTGGCTGCTTGCATCATAGTTATAACTGGTGAAAACGGCTTGATCTGGATGCCCCGGTCGGATGCTGGGATCACGTAGTCCACCATCACCGTAGGTAGGATAGGCGACCTCGTAGTTCCCTGGATTATTGACAAAGTCAGTAGGATCGTTGATATCGAAGAGAAAGAGTATCGGGTCTAACAGAAATGCATCTTCACCAATTTGTGCCGCGCTCCAATCAGCTTTTTCGATATCACTCAAAATAAGCAGGTGGGTGTTATCGGCCCAACTGGGTTGTGCATACCAGTGATAGGTGCTGATGTCAGGGTACTGACCGGGATAGGTAGAAGCAGGATTGGCTTCGTAGGTACCATTGCCATTTAACAGAATTTTATAGTTTCCCCCGGTTGCAGGCATGATGGCCAGATCTGAATAGTCTGTGTAATAGATGGTAAAGGCGATATATTTGCCATCCGGTGAAACCGATGGGTCGCGTGCATCGATGCCTTTTGTAAGCTGTGTAAGCTGTTTTTGTCCATTGAGCACATAGAGATTTTGATTAAGCGTAAAATAGATATTGCCTTTGAAGGCTGCCTGACTGTCTTGATTAATGCCGACATTTTTGCCGTTGGTGCTGACTTTGTTTTGAAATGGACTATTGCTAAATAAGCCACTACAGCTTTGCAAGCTGAGTGTGAGCAGTGGCAGCAATAAGAGTGTAAACCAGAATTTATGTTTTTTCATAGCTGTTGATATCAATTGTTGCTGTAGTGGTACGAACAAAAAGGGCGCAGTTGCCAATAGTTTTCTTGCTCTCCTTTCTCTCTTCCAGAGAAGAGAAGAAGGAGAGTTGAAATGAGTGATTGTGTATCAATTTGTCATAGCGCTGAATGATCCAGATACTGCTAGTAGCATCAAGTCATACAGATCTTTGACGTCGGCAGGTGTCACCACACTTGATTGTGCGGCAGTAGAAATCGAAGAGCCGAGCTGTTCTGCTGAAGTCATGCCATCAGTTGATACAGATGATTTTGTATCCGCTGTTGTACTTGTTGATGAATTGGTTGTTTGTGCGACTGGTGCCTGTGATGTGACCGCCTGTGAAAGTTCACTGCCGTAAGCATCCTGCGGAATGCAGTTTGCTTGAATGCCGAACATTGTGTTTAGATCTGGCACAACCTTGGCACAATCTGGCGCATAGTTGGTAGTGTTGCCGATTGGGGTTGTATCTGTTGGCAATGTCAGACGTTGCACATTATTGACATTCACATCCTGGGATACCTGAGCTAATTGAGCCAGTTGTGTCACTGTCAGGTCAGTCATCATATAGCCGTTCATATCTTTGAGTAGTTGTGGTGCCTCGCTGATACTATTGGTAGATTGTAGTTTGACTTTGACCGCAGTCAGTACTTGTTGCTGGCGCTCAGTACGCCCAAAGTCACCATCCAGGTCAGAGTGACGTGTGCGCACATATTCCAGCGCGGTCATGCCATCCAGGTGTTGTGGTCCAGGCGCGAGGTACAGGTCTCTGTAGCCGTAGGACTGATTACCGGTAGTGACCTGATCGCCGCTGGTGGTATCATTCGGATAATTATCATCAAGCATTGGATGGGTTAGATCAACATCAACACCACCGACCGTATCAATGACTTTCATAAAGCCCTGTAAGCCAACCCAGGCATAGTGATTGATCTGAATACCATAGTTTTGCTGAATCACATCCTCGATATGTCCGGCGGCGGCGCGTGCTTTATCAGCCTCTGATGCGTTTGCTGGACCCCAGGCGTGCTCAAATGTTTCATCCAGTTTGGGTATAGTTGATATGTTGTTATATGTTGGATCATAGACCTGTGTATCACGTGGGATCGAAAGCATGCCGACATAATGGGTTGTAGGATCGATAGTCAGGATAATCACTGTTTGTGCCAGTGGTTGTCCGGCGGTAGGATCATTACCTTTTCCATCAGTATCGCTACCCAATAAGAGAATATTGGTACGTTGCGTTAATGGATCAACGTTAGAGAGATCGACGCCATTTTTGCGGATCGCGGTTTGTCCGGTAATATTGTTGACCGAACTGGCAAAATTTACTTGATAGTAAGCAAATGCCGCTCCTCCTCCAACAATCATAAAGACAACGATGCCGATCACCACACGTGCCCAGATGGGAATACGCCGTTTCTTTGGTGATTTAAATGGTGCCCTGGGTCCCTGTGCTCCATAGCTGTTTGCTGCCAGTGCACCTGGATATTGTGGTTGTAGCGGTCGGGAAGGTGCCGGTCCGTATGGGTTATTGGGTGGCATACTAGCGTTTGGCGGGCCACCAGGATAGCCTGGGGGCGGACCTCCATAAGGTGAGTAGGTACCACTGCCATTCATACCTGCATATGATTGGGGACCTGGCGGCGGCGGGTAGATGCCTGATCCTGGTTGGGGGGGATACATCCCTGAACCCATCTGTCCAGGAGGATACATCCCTGAAGATGGACCTGCTATTGTCGCATTGGGATTATGCGCAGGTGGACCATAGGGTGGTTGGGCTGATAACCTGAGCGGCTGCTGCGAGCCTGGCATTCGTCGCTTGCTCAAAGGATCATTCGCTGGATTATCCCAATCTGTTTCCCCTGGCGTATTATGTGGCGCTCCCCAATTCTGTTGTTGCCCCTGTCCTTCTGCTATAGGGTTACGTTGTGCGGCATTATGGGGAGATGGGGGGGCATCTCCTGGTCTGCGATTGGCATTCGCGGGTTTTTTCCCCTGGTTGAATGGCATAAACTGATTACTCACCGTAAACGCACCTGCTTCCTTTTCTCTGGTGTCTTAGAGAACTGTTCTGTGAGTTCCCTCCTTCTCCTCCCGCCACTTCCATAGCTATATCTACATCGAACAAATTTTCTCGTTTTATATTCATTGAAACTATTTCAAGACAATACAGAAAGATATAATCATTCTCTTTTTAACTGTAACGAACAGTAGAGAAATTCATCTCGAAACCGCTACTTGATTGCTATTTTGTAGGAGATTTATCCCTGACAGTCGTCCGTACTATTGATTTAACCCCTATTTAGGAATTGTTTTACAAACCTGTAAACGGAGCTTAATTATTCACTAAATACAACGTGCTATCTTTGAGGTGGGGTACAGACTACCAATCAGCTGACCGCAAGTACTGTATGAAAATCTTGTAACTGTGAGTATTTACTATCTACTGGACGGTGAACTATGCGCGTTGCGATCATCACTGAAAATTTTTTACCTAAACTTGACGGGGTTACTCGTACTCTTGCTCGTTTACTGGAACATTTGCAGGCGTCAGGTCATCAAGTTCTCCTGCTTGGACCAGAAAGTGGTATGCAGCAGTATGCCGGAGCGGAGATCATAGGTACTGCGGGTCTACCTCTCCCTTTTTATCCTGAGCTGAAGTTTAATTTCTTTCGCCCTCTTTTCTTACGCCGTCTCAGTGAGTTTCGTCCCGATATCTTGCATATTGTTGATCCTGTCGTGCTTGGTACCACTGGTCTGGCTGCGGCAAGGCTCCTCAATATTCCTATTGTCTCCTCTTATCACACGAATCTGGCGGAATATTGTGACTATTTTGGCTTTCCGTTCCTGGTCAAACCGATGTGGGCCTATAATCGTTTTATTCACAATCAGTGCGCGTTGACTTTCTGCCCATCCATATCCACGCAAAAAGCTCTGACCACACGTGGTTTTACGCAGGTTCGTCTCTGGTCACGTGGAGTTGATACGCAGTTGTTTCAGCCTGCGAAGCGCAATGAGCAGTTACGGCAAAACTGGTTGCAATCATCAGAAACCAGCGTTGGGAAGAAGATCCTGCTCTATGTCGGTCGAGTTTCCTGGGAGAAGAATCTACGATTATTAGTAGATGCATATAAGCATATGGACCATCAGACCTGTCATCTGGTCATCGTTGGTCATGGTCCTGCTTACGCGGAAGTGCAACATGATCTAAAAGATGTACCCGTCACCTTTACAGGATATCTCAGAGGGGACGCATTGGCGCAGGCTTATGCCTCAGCCGACATTTTTGTCTTTCCATCGCAGAGTGAAACCTTTGGTCAGGTAGTGCTAGAGGCTATGGCATCCGGTCTACCTGTTGTCGGTATCCAATCAGAAGGTGTAGGTGATCTGGTACAGGATGGGGTGTCGGGACTTTTACTCAGCAATGACGAGCATGAAAGAGCCAGTCAGGCTGAAGCATATCATCTGCTCATTCAGCAACTTGTGCAGCACGATGATCAACGATTGAACATGGGTGATGCGGCGTGTGCTCATGCCACAACGTATAGTTGGCATGAAGCGATGGCAAGTCTGGTGAGTGGGTATGAAGAAGTAATCCAGTCCGGGCAATCGCTCCTTGCGGCATAAAGTTGAGTAAGCACTATTCAGGATGGTGCTAACAATCGTTGCAATGTTTGCTGATAGGTTTTGTAAGTGCGTTGATCGAAGAGCACAAACATAACCTGTTGTAACGTCGTTGGTTGCTGTAGATGGGTTATGATTATATTGAGCGCGATGGGGGCGGCAAGATCGAGTGGATATCCATAGATACCGGTGCTGATGGACGGAAAGGCTATACTCTGGATCTGGTGTTGTTCTGCAAGGTGCAGGCAACTTTGATATGCGCTGGTCAGTAAGCGAGCCTCGTTCTCATCGTTCCCGGTGTAAACAGGGCCAACCGCATGGAAGACATAGCGAGCCTGTAATTTGCCTGCGGTCGTAGCAACAGCACTACCTGTTGGGCAGCGTCTTCCAAGCTGTCGGCACTCCTGCAGGATGGTTGGACCGCCAGCGCGATGAATGGCACCATCGACTCCACCTCCGCCCGAAAGCGCAGAGTTCGCGGCGTTTACAATGGCATCGGTCTGAATAGTGACAATATTCCCTTGTAGCAAAGTAAGAGGTATATCATTGACTATCGCTGTAAACATAGTCAGTACCTATATAGTCAGTACCTATAGTGTAAGATTTGGATAATTATATAATTGGATAATTATATAAATGGAACATAGCCAGATGAGTATCGTAGAACAAATCTGTCCTGCAATAGTTATGTAGAGAGAGTATGTTGTATACGTTTCCCTCTCCGTAAACGGAATGATCTGTCTGGAGTAGAGCACGTATCAATGAGCGATGCTCAACAGGCTATGTTAGAACAAATGGCAGTGAGTTGGACTGTACGAATGACTACTTCTTGAGTACCGCCTCTGAAAGCTCTTTGCCAGGGAAGAAGCGCACACGATCTTTGGCAGGTACTTCGATGGGTTGGCGGTCGCGTGGATTAACTCCTCTGCGTGCTGCGCTTTGGCGTACCTTGAAGGAGCCAAAGCCTACTAAACGTACCTCATCACCATTCTGCAGCGCCTCGCGAATTGCCGTGAGTGTCGCCTCTAGCACCTCGGATGCTTGCTTTTGAGAAAGTTTTGCTGACTTCGCAATACGTTTGGAAAGCTCCTGACGACCAATCGTTTGGATGGCTTCCTTTTCAGTCTGTTCGGCCATAGGCTAGGTTTCCTCCTTGCAACTATCAACATCTGCCAACTCTAGTAACCCATAGGCACGTTGCCGGGCTTGTAGAGCGGCGTCATCACCTCACTGCCGATTAGGAGTATAGCACGCGATTTTGAGAAATACAAGCACCTCACTATGTTTAAAAAATAAGCCTATCGTGTAAATGCGCTTCAGAAGCCAGTTTGTACCTATCGTCCAGGCGTAAAAATGGCTTTACAAGCTAGCTCTATATAAGGTTGTGTTCGGTGTAAGAAAGAACGATTTAGATTGTTACTTCCATTGTTTTAGTGATCTATGTTGTGCATTATTGTTGCGCAGTAAAAAGGGACGATAGGGAGTCGAAAAGAAATGTACGCTTTTTTAGCATGAATGCTCTGGTATGCTTTGCAGGGAGGAAATAGGAATGGGAAAATGTGCATGTGGTCCATCTTATGCAATCTTCTATCTTCTCAAGTATATTGTATCTCCTCAATAAAATCAGGTTTGAAATACATTAAAGATAGAATACCTATAAAAGAAATATATTTTTTCTGCAATAGAATTTGCAATAATTGGGATTAAGAGTTCCATCCTGAAAGCATAGTGATAGGTTGGTGAGGATGAAGCATTTCATAATCAGAGTATATGAAGAAGAGCGTAACGGAGTATATCAGGCTTTTTGACAAAAGGCATAGCATATATAGCATAGTATTCCCATGCGAATAACCGGGCGTTTGCATAAGAATATGCTCATATTCTATCAAATTGAGCTTAGGATTGAGTATTCTACGGGGGATCTACGTACTCAAGGAAAATTGGTGGGTAAGACTCTTTCCGCACATGCCTAAGAAGTGTTACAATGAAGTGGGGAAAAGTGGGGAATTTTGGTGAGAATCTTGTGTGTATGTGGGTAATGTTGCGCGTCATGTGCGTGTGGCCTATGTAGCATAGCAAGAACAGAAGAAAGAACATGTAGGACGCGTACGATTGAAAGGCTGGAACCGTTGCCACTCTTTGCATATTGGGTAACGGGGGAAGCCGCCGGAGAGTGTGCAGTAGAGAAGGCATGATGCTAACGATGTTTCTTGGGGAATATGAACATACGGTAGATGCAAAAGGGCGCATGGCTATCCCTGCGAAATTTCGGCCACTTTTAGCAGGAGGCGCGATCATCAGTAAAGGGATGGGAACATGCCTGTCTGTGTATACATTGGAGCGTTGGGAGCAACGTTCTGATGAACTGGTATCAGGTATGTCCAGTGATGAATTGCGTGACTTCGAGCGGCGTGTTTATCCCAGTGCAAGCGAGATCGAATTAGACGCCCAGGGGCGTATGATCATTCCCGCTAAATTACGTACGTATGCGAAACTTGGGAATGAAGTGACTATTGCAGGTGTGCGGGATCACTTCGAGATCTGGGATCGTACTGTCTGGCGCGAATATCAAGATCGCCTGGATACCGAAGGCAGTAAAATTCCTTTCTAGTGGCTTAAAATGATGGAATATACACAGCATGTGCCAGTGATGTTGAATGAGGTGTTGGCTTATCTTCAACCGCGATCTGGTGGTTATTATATTGATGGGACTCTTGGTGGAGGCGGCCATACGGCTGCGCTGCTAGAGCGAACCGCCCCGGATGGAAAAGTGCTTGGCATTGATACAGACGAGCAAGCACTGGCGCGGGTCGAGTCAAGATTGGCGCGACATATTGAGGATGGGCGTCTGTTACTGGCGCATGGGAATTTTGCTGACCTCTCTCATATTATTGCTCGGACCGGGTTTGGCCTGTTTGATAGTATGACCGGGTCCTATACAGTACATGGCGTCTTGTTAGATCTGGGTTTCTCATCTGACCAGATG
>Ga0310811_10001623_pt1 | contig 28036 bp, 30 predicted proteins | sample YCmetagenome_FD_207642 | JGI IMG/M metagenome (GOLD analysis project Ga0310811, IMG submission 207642) | Soil microbial communities from experimental microcosm in Duke University, North Carolina, United States - YC | ecosystem: Engineered > Artificial ecosystem > Soil microcosm > Unclassified ... | reverse complement strand
GCCGGCGCATGGTCACTGGCGCCGGGCTCGCCGCGCACCCAGCGATCGACCCCGGCCTTGGTCAACAGCTTTGCCGCCGCCGGATTGAGCAGCAGATGGTCCAGCCGCAGGCCGGCATCGCGTTCCCATCGCCGCCTCTTATAGTCCCAGAAGGTGAACATCGGCTTCCTCGGGTGGAGATGACGGAGGCTGTCCGTCCAGCCTTGCTGCAGCAGCTTCGCATAGGCGGCGCGGCTCTCCGGCTGGACCAGGGCGTCGTCGTCCCAGGAAGTCGTCGGATAGATGTCCAGCGGCGTCGGCGCGACGTTATAGTCCCCCGCCAGGATCACCGGCGCCTCCACCTGCACTAAAGCGCGCGCGCGCCGCTGGAGACGCTTCATCCAGGCCAGCTTGTACGCGAATTTAGGTCCCGGTTGGGGATTGCCGTTCGGCAGGTAGATGCTGGCCACCAGCAGGCCTTTGACGGCCGCTTCCAGATAGCGTGCCTGCTGGTCGGTTGCATCGCCCGGCAATGCAGTCCGGGTGACGACGGGCGCCGCGCCGCGGCAGAGGATGGCGACACCGTTCCAGGTCTTCTGCCCCAGCCAGGCGCTGTGATAGCCGGCCGCAAGCAGCGCCGCTTCCGGAAAGGCCGCGGTTTCCGCTTTCAGCTCCTGCAGGCAGACGATATCCGGCCTGGCCTTGCCCAGCCAGTGCAGCAGGTTTTCCAGCCGCCGGTTGACGTTGTTGATGTTGAAGGTGGCAATCTTCATCGCGCCTCCTCATGCGTGATTGGCCGAATGGCGGGCGGCTCCGCTGCGTTGCCACCGGCTCAGCAGCGATGCTCAGCAGCGATACAGGGAACCGTGCGCTGCATGGCCGGTTGCCTCATCAGAGCAACAACTGGAGGAGGCCCGCATGCCGCGCGGTGAGAAAACCAAATATACGGCAAAGCAGAAGCGCAAAGCCGAACACATTGAAGAGGGCTACGAAGATCGCGGTGTCGGCAAGGAAGAGGCGGAGCGCCGTGCCTGGGCCACGGTGAACAAATCCTCCGGCGGCGGCAAGAAATCGGGCTCCGGCCGCGGCAAGGCGGAGAACAAAGGTCCCGCCAAGAAAGGCGGCAAGCTCGGCGGTGCCGCCAGCGCCGCGCGGCCGAAATCCGCCCGCGTCAAGGCGGCCAAGAAGGCCGCGGCAACCCGCAAGCGCAAGACCGCGCATAAGAAGGCGAGCTAGGCAGCGGCGCGAAGCACCGCAATCACGGCTGTACCGTCCCGCTGAGCCTGGCGTCGGTCAGCCCATATGCGCGGCCGGGTTCCAAAAGCGACATCCCTTTAAGGTTGTATTAAGTATAGCGGCGCCCCTTCTTTACGAAAAATTAGGTATGTTTTCTTGATTCAGCGCAGAGTGGACACGGTTCGCCTATGCCATCCTTGCGATTATTGAGGAGCAAGGAGTCACGCTCATGCAAATGCTCACAAAGATGATGGCGCCTTATGGCGGATTGCCGACCGTGGCCTTTTGCCTGAGCAAAGCCGAAGGGCTGCGCGACTTCGGCACCAACTGCCATGAACAGCGGGTGAGCCGCATGGTCGAGGTGCTATGCCGGGAACTCGATGTCGATGCCCACACGCGCGGGACGATCACCAGCGCCTCCCTGTTGCATGACATCGGCAAGCTGGCGATCCCGCTCGACGTCATTCAGAAGACGGCGCCCCTGACGCGCGAGGAGGTGGCTCTTCTCAAGACCCATTCCGGCAAGGGACATGAAATCCTCGCGGCGCCAAACGACGCCTTCCTCGATCTCGCCGCCGAACTGGCCTGGACGCATCACGAAAGATATGACGGGACGGGTTATCCGCGTGGCTTGAAGGGCGATGAGATACCCCTTGGAGGGCGTATTCTCACGATCTGCGATGTCTATGATGCCTTGCGCCAGGATCGCCCGTATCGGCGGGGGATTCCCCACAGCAAGGCCGTCCATATCATCTGTGCCGGCGACGGCCGCACCTGCCCCGAACATTTCGCGCCCGATGTGCTGGCCGCGTTCCAGACCGTCGTGACCAAGATCAAAGCGATCTACGAGTCCGGTGATTGAGCATCGCCGGTCTTCTGGATGGCCCCCGCCCCCCGGCCTCGGCGGTCATCATCCCGCGCGGTCATGATCGCCATCGTGATCCCGCCCGGTTCGATCATCATCGGTGATCCTGTTAGTGATTTTACTACGATAAGGTCACTACTTCACCGCGGCACCCGGCGATCCGAGATTTGTCTCCTGTGAAAGTCGAACCGGAAACGGGAGAAATTGCCCATGCGTGTGTTTGTGACGGGTGCCACGGGCTTCATCGGCACGGCGGTGGTCAAAGAGCTGATCGCCGCCGGCCATCAGGTGATCGGCCTCTGCCGCTCGGATGACAAGGCGCCGGCCCTCGCGGCAACCGGTGCCGAGGTCTATCGCGGCTCGATCGCCGAACCGGACAGTCTCAAGGCGGGTGCGGCGCGTTCCGATGGCGTCATCCACCTCGCCTTCAACCATGACTTCTCGCGCTTCGTGCAGAATTGCGAGGATGACCGCCAGGTGATCGCCACCTTGGGCAATGTGCTCGCCGGCTCCGACCGGCCGCTCCTCATCACCTCGGGCACGCCGATGGCCAATACCGTGCCGGGCCAGCCGGCGCGCGAGGACAATCCCGTCGTCAGCGCCAAGGTGCATCCGCGCGCGGCCTCGGAGGAAGCGGCGACGCTGCTCGCCGCGCAGGGCGTCAATGTCGGCGTGGTGCGCCTGCCGCAGGTGCATGATCCGCTGAAGCAGGGGCTGATCAGCCCGATGATCGAGATCTACCGGGCGAAAGGTGCCTGCGCCTATGTCGGCGACGGGCAGAACCGCTGGCCCTCGGCGCATTATCTCGACGTCGCCCGCCTCTATCGCCTGGCGCTCGAGAAGGCGCAGCCCAATGCCAAATATCACGCCGTGGCGGAAGAAGGCGTGCCGATGCGCGATATCGCCACGACCATCGGCCGGCGCCTGAAGCTGCCGGTGAAGTCGGTCGGGCCCGGCGAGGTGCCGGATTTCTTCGGCTGGCTCGCCATGTTCGCCGGCCTCGACATGCCCGCTTCCAGCGCCCAGACGCGGGCCGCACTCGGCTGGCAGCCGATTGGCCCCAGCCTCATCAGCGATCTGGAGAAGCTGCCGGTCTAGCGGCGGCAGGTCCGACGCGCGACCAGGCCGGTTTCACCACACCGGCCCCAATCTCCCCGACGGGCCGAAGCGGCCGCCGGCGGTTCCGACGGCCCGCCCCACGCCGGCGATGCGGCCGATCGGGTCGCTTCGATAAATCAGAAAATCAAATTATTTAAAAGGCTTATCCGATCTGGCCAGAGAGCCGGCCAAGCCCGGCCAGCCACAAGCGCGCGCGGACCAGGCCAATTTTGGCGCGAGATTTATACGAATTTTCAGCGAAAGAAGCGGCGCTCCGTACATTCCAATGGAATAATTAACCAAAACTCTCGTTCTATTTGGTGCCATACACGCGTATGGTAAAGCCAAACAAAAATACCGGCGGCGCCCCGAAGCATCAGATGGCGCCAACTGAGCCGGAGCAAAATCGCGCATGGGAAGCAGCGCCGTTACAGAAGCGCAAACCGTTCGCAAAGGATTCACCGCTGGGGGTGAAGAAGGGGAATGAGCGGACAGGCAGATGAGCCAATGGCTCTTGCACGCGTCGGCGGTCGTTATGGCCGCGCGCAGCATGCTCGCATGGCAACAGACCAGCTGAACCGGATCGCCACCCGCGCCGCCACCCGCGCCGCCATCGGCCCGGCCGCAACCAGTTCCGGTCAGCCATGACCGCGCCCCGCCCGCCTCGCATCTTCATCAGGGAAAGCCAGGGATTGTGTTGCAGCAAGCCGTATCCATGAAGCCCCGCATCAGCTTCGGCATTCGCCTGCGGGCCTGGTGGCAAGGTGTCGCGCCGGAAGACCTGGTCGGCGACCAATCGAAGAACACCAAGTCGCGGGTGGTGCAAAAAGAGGTCTCCCTCGTCGCCCCCTTGCAGGACTGGGAGAACGGGCGCATCCGCATCATGCAGATGATCTGGGGCCCCGGCTACAACATGCCCGGCGGTGCCGAACATGTCTCGGTGCTGGTGAAGCCCTTCGGCCTCGATCCCAGCAAGAGCATGCTGGTGTTCGGTGCCGGCCTGGGTGGTGCGGTGCGCAGCATCGCCACCGAATTTGCCGTCTGGACCACCGGCTATGAAGTCGAAACCGACCTCGCCCATGCCGGCAAGCAGCTCTCCGTCATGGCCGGCCTCGACCGCAAGGCGGAGATGCAGATCTATGTGCCGACCGATTTCGACCTGTCGCCCAACAGCATCGACTGCATCCTCTCGGCCGAAGCCCTGTACCGCTACAAGAACAAATACGAGATCCTCGGCAAGCTGCAGAAATACCTGAAGGCCAAGGGCCAGCTGAGCCTGACCGATTTCGTGCTCGCCCCCGGGGTGAAGCCGGACGATCCGCGGCTCAAGCCCTTCAACAAGCAGCAGTTGGAATTTTGGCGCGCCGAGCAATATGAGCAGCGCTTCCGCGAACTCAGCCTCGATCTCCGGGTGACCGAGGATATCGGCGACAAGTACCGGCAGATGATTTTGCGCGGCTGGGCCGAGCTGGCGAAGGGCGATCCCGTCAAGCTCGCCACCGCCCGCGCCTTCCGCGGCGAGCTGGAAGCGGAACTGGCTTATTGGACCGATCGCATGAAGGCGCTGGAAAACGGCGCCCTGCAGCTGCAGCGCTTCTATGCCATCAAGAAGGCGGAAGCCAAGCTGATGTCGAACTGGTAGTGCGCATCGCGCCCACGCAGGCTGCGCGCTTGCTCTGACCCGTCATCTTTCGCACGGCCTTCTTTTTCACGTCACCGCATACCCCGCTGTGGAAATCTGTGTGCCATAGGCTTTGCCGCGAGGAAGCAGTTCCATCGGGCCGCCCGGATGCTTGTCCATTTTCATTGCCGCTCGCAACCAGCGCGATATAGTTGCCCCTCCACCATGGAAGCAGAATATTCCGGTCCCTGATGGGGAACGCCCGTGCCGATTGAAAACAATGTCGCCGACATCATGCCGGCCCACATCGACGCGCAGCACCAGTTGCGCGGCGCCGGCATCCATGATGCCGAGATGCGGCGCATCGAGCTTGTCCCCGGTGAGCGCTTCGCCATCATCTTGCGCGGCACCGATGGTATCGAGCGGCAGCTTGTCCTTGACGGCCTGGCGGAGATCGGCCTGGAACATCTCACCAACGGCATGATCGTCATCTATATCTATGCCTGGACGTTGGATGCCGGAGCTGCGTCCGACCGACAAGGCTGGAAGGAGGCCTGGGAAACACTGCTCGGCGATCGCTGTTCCGCCAATCAGCTATCCGCAGCGACCGATCGCCTGAGGCGCCGCCATGACGGGCTGAAGCTGGTCTATATCGTCACCGCCTATGGCGGCGCGGTCGCGGCAATCTGCCGGGAGATCGGCTGGCGGCAGTTGCCCGGCGCAAGCGAACCGGCGGAGCCACTGGCATCGCTTTACGCTAAGCTCAATTCCCTCGACCATGTGCCGCAGATCGCCTATCGGCGCAATCACATGCTGTATGAACTGGTCTGCTACGTGAACTGTATCATCGGCGCGCAGCTCAGCAGCAATGCCGGTGCCATCGAGACGTTCACGGGGCGGGCACGCGAGTATATTGAAGCGAACCCGCCGCGCCCCGACGCTGAAGAATATTATGCGCTGGTGCGGCGCCTAATCGCCGCGGCGAGCCGGACTGAACCCGCGTCCCAGCCGGGCAGTGTGGCAGGCGCACCGGAATGAAGTATCTCTGGGCGAAGACTAAGGGAAGAATCGTTGGCTTCCTCATCATGGTGGGATTCATCACCTGGCTTGAAAAGATCAAGGCCATCCCGCCAGAACAGCATGGACAACGCCTGCTCATGATTCTCGCAGGCGGCCTGGTTGGCTTGCTTCTCCTCGCCTGTCTCAGCTGGCGCATTTATCGAGCCGGATCGCAGCCGCAACGACGCGACGGCGATCGCCGGTAAAGAGCCGGTTTGGCGGAGGAAACGCAGCGTCGCATGATCGCCAGCGCCAATTCGCAACAACTACATACAAACTGATGCAGTTGCTTGCTTATGTTTTCTTAACTGCAGCTCTCTATTCTGCCGGCCCTGCGGCGGGTCACGGGGGCGTCCATCAGATGAGCAGCTGGCTTACGAGTCCTGATTTTCCACGCAAGCTCCGCCTGATGTATTGGCTCAGCGTCATCGTTGCGACGATCCTGGCCGCATATGTTGTCGCCATGGTCGTGCTTCTGCCGTCGCTTTCGGCACCGCCGGCAATCGTCTCGCGCCTGCAAGCCGGCGGCTGCGACGACGACACCCTGGCCCCCTTCTGCAGCGCCGACATGCGCAACACGCCGATCGGCATCATCGTGCCCTCGGCCGAGGAACTCGGCCTCTTGGGATGCCTGTTCATCTTGCCCCTCGGCCCGCTCTTCTTATTGACGCGCAACAGGGCTGATGGCGACGAGGTCAGCCGCCATATCGATAAGATGGAGGAAAGCCATCGGCAATGGCGGCGACGGCGACTGATCCGCTTGCCGATACCACGCGCCGTTCTCATCATCCTGGGGGCGGTGGTGGGGCTGGTCTGCGCCATGCTGGGCCCGAGCGTCGAAGCATGCCATGCCACAAGCTTTAACGGCCAGTTGCTGGCGCTGTTCTTCCGTCTTTGTCCAACCGACCCGCCGATCCGCGCCCTGGTTGTGCCGTTGATGTTTTTGTTTTTCTACATGACCTGGATCAACGCCACTTATTGCTGGCGGCCGTTCCGGCATTGGGGTGGGCGAACGGAAGACGAGGCGCATCCCGACGAAGATGGCGCGTGGAAGAGCGACTGGGCGGCCGATATGACGCCACCGGCATCGCCGCCAGACACGCCGCCGCCACTGCGCCTCAATCCGCCGGCAAAGCCGAGCACGCCCTCCTTCGGGCGTCGCACGACACCGGTGGTCGACAAACAGAAACGCAGGTGATGAGCCATTGCCTGCACCGCCGATAATCGGTGACTGCAGGCACCCATTGATCGCCTCAGGCCGCTGCCTCTTTCGCTGCCTGTGTTGCCGCCGCACGCACCGCGCGTTGCCGGCCGATCTGCAGCAGCGCGATGCTGGCGAGCACCAAAGCGGCGGCGGCCAGTTCCAGCAGGCCGACCTGTTCGCCGGCCAGGCGGCTGATCGCCAGCGCCACGACCGGGGTGATATAGGTGGCGCCCGATGAGGCGACGGCGCCCAGTTGCTGCAGCAGGTAGTAATAGATCAGGAAGGCGACGCCGGTACCGAGCACGCCGAGCCCGATCACCACGCCGAAAGCCGCCTGCGGGTCTTCGACGATCCGCCCCATGCCGCTGAAGCTGGTGCTCGCCAGCATGATCAGTAGTGCAAGACCGATCTGCCAGGTGACCAGGGCCAGCGGCGGCAGGTTATGCGGCGAGAGGAAGCGGCGGACATAGACATAGGAAACGCCGAGGATCACCGCCCCCGACAGCATCCAGAAGACGCCCATCGGATCGATCGGGTTGCCCGCTCCTGCCCCTTCTCCAAAGCCTTCCCACGGCCGCGCGATCAGCACGATGCCGGCGAAGCCAAGGACGACGCCGAGCGCCATCAGGCGGTTGAGCTTCTCGGTCCGCAGAAACAGCAGCGAGCAGATCGCGGTGAAGAGCGAGATCGAGCCGCCCAGCACGCCGGCAATGCCGGAGGGCAGCAGCTCGGTGCCGCGGACGATGGCGTAGTAATAGAAGGCCGTCGCCACCGCCGCCATCACCAGGAAATGCGGCAGCAGGCGCAGTTGCGATCGCGCGATCACCCGCTTGCGCCAGGCGACGAAAGCAAGCGGCAGGAAGCCGAAGAACACCCGCAGCAGCACGATCTGCGCCGGGCTGATCAGCGCCGCCGCCCATTTCATGTAAATGAAGTTCGATCCCCAGAGCAGCCCGAGAAAGACGAAGGCGAGATAGGTCAGGCGCATGAGATCGGTACCTCTGCTCTCGCTATCCTACCGCGTGTGAAACACAGGATCAGGACGAAGGGCGCCACCAGCCCATCGAAGACAAGTAACCAAGCCCAGTTGCGCGACCAGCCAATATCAGCCAGACGTCGAACGGAGGCACCCGTCAGAAAGTAGCTTCCCATAATGCCGGCTAAACAGGCAGGCAGAAGCGAGACCCTGGGGACGTCGACCCCGACACCGAGCATGAGGACGAGGCCCGCGGCAACGAAGATCAAGGTGCTGTAGACGACGCAGAAAAAGAAATAACTGAGGCGTGGAAGTGCGGCGACGGCCGAGCCATTGCGGATGCCAAGATAGATTGCGCCGATCCGGCCAATAAGAGCAATGAGGGCGAGTATCGATAGCCAGGGCGATGCCTCCCAGGCATGCTCTATCGAGCCAACCAAATCCCCCTCCGCGACCATTTCCCTTTTCCGCAGATTTAGCGCACAACATTGGATACTGGAAGGCCACATATAGCCTTATGCTGTCACCCTTATGCGGCGAACCAACCCGAACGGAGAAGATATTGAAGTACGACGACGCCAGCTGGCACTATGGCGGCAACTTTCCGGAAGACCTGCCCGATGAGGCCGGGGCGACGCATATCGGCATGTTTGTCGCCTGGGCCTTGCTGTCGGGGCTCGGTGGCGAGCTGCATGAGGGCATGACCGGGCCCTTGAAGACCCGCAGCGTGACGCCCGGCGCCTTCTTCCTCGAGGCCTGCGACGGCCAGTTCACCGACGAAGATCTGTCGGCGGACGGCAATGCTTTCGCCGCGGTCTATTACCAGATCTCCGCTGACAAACCGGCGACGCAGATCGACTATTTCGCGGACTATCAGGACTGCCTGATGGACAAGGTCGCCAGCGTCTATCACATCGCCGATAGCTGGGCGAATTTCGACCGCTTGAAGCCGGTGCTCGATCAGCGCTGGCGGGAGTGGCGGGCCAACCCGCACTGACCTCCGCCGGGCCTCTCCGGCGCTGGCGCCGCGCGCCGCCCCATTCAGCTCAGCTTGGCGGCGATCTTCCGCGCCTCGACGAAGATCTTGTCGCGCGGCAGGTCGGCAGAAGTGGGCTCGACCGGCGGATGAACATGGGTGACGAACCAGCCCTGCCCGCGATGCTCGACCTCGATATCGGCGGTATTCTCGCAGCCCTTCACCTTGCGCAACTCGGCAAGGATACGGGCGCGTGCCTCGCTCGCATCGGCAATCACTTTCTTCATCTTCGTCTCCCCGGCTTGCGGCTGGTTGCCCCAGCGCGTCGTTCCATGGTTCACCCTGCGGCGGAATGCTGCGCCCGCCATGCGGATAAGACAAGCCGCGATCATGCGCGGAGATCATGTATCATCTGTGCCGGCGCCGCCTTGCGACCGGCCGGGCTGGCCGCCTATAGCCGCATAGAACCGTGCCGGGACTTGGGGGATGCCAGAGAATGGCCGTTTTGCACACCGCGCGACTGACGCTCAGCTCCTGCAGCCCGGATGACTGCGCCGACTTCATCGCGCTGGAGCTTGATCCGGAGGTGATGCGCTATCTCAATGGCGGCGAGGCTGTCGACCATGCGCATGTCAATCAGGACGCGTCCTTCCTGATGCCGCGGGGAACCGAGCCTTACGTCTGGACGGCGCGCCGCACGGCCACTGGCGCCTTCGTCGGCTGGTTCTGCCTGTGGCCGGAGAGCGAGCGCTTGGCGGAACTCGGCTATCGCCTGCGCCGGCTGGAATGGGGCCAGGGCCTCGCCTCGGAAGGGGCAGCGGCGCTGGTCGCCTGGGGTTTCGACAGCGCCGGCTATGACAGGATCGTTGCCTGCACGATGATGGTGAACCACGGATCGCGCCGGGTGATGGAAAAGATCGGCATGACCCATGCCCGCACCGTCCCCTACGACTTCGATCCCTTCCCGGGTTCCGAACACGGCGAAGTGTGGTACGAGCTGACGCGCGCAGCCTGGAACGATGCTGGGCGGCGCGTCTTCGATGGGGCGCGTCCTTGATGGAGCGCATCCTTGATCGGGCGCCTGCTTGACGCAGTTCCCCCGGCTGACTAGGCTCCCCTGCACTTCCTTCCGGTTCCTCCGTTCGGGATCATCGGCATGCGACAGCTCTCCCCCGCGTCAATTCGGCCGCCCTTGGCGCGCTATAGCCACGGCATCGCCATACCGGCGGGCCATCGGCTGGTCATCGTGGCGGGGCAGCTCGGCATCGATCGTGATGATCGGGTTCCCGCGGACAGCGAAGCGCAGGCCGAGATCTGCTTTGGAAACATTGCTGCGATCCTGGCCGAAGACGGCATGACGATGGCAAACGTCGTCAGGCTCAGCGTCTATGTGACGGGCCGTGAGCATATGGACGGCTACCGGCGGGCGCGTGACCGCCAGTTTCCGGGGACGCCACCGACGACGACGCTGATCGTGGTCGCCGGCTTGGTGCGACCGGAGTTCCTGGTCGAAATCGAAGCCATCGCGGCCGCGCCCTAATCATCCGGTCGATCTCTTCCGTCCTGCGACTTCTTTCCCCCTCCGCCATAAGCGGCGAGAAAGGCCTCGACCGTGGCATCGGCATGGCGCTGCAGCTCGGCGACCGAGCGCGCCTTGGCATTGCCGGTGAACATGGCTTCGTTCATCGGGATCCAGAGCAGCATGCCGAAGAGGTGACTGGCGGCGAGCTTGGGATCGGGGGTCTGCAGCAGGCCGCGTTTGGTCAGCGTCTGGAAGCAGCCGGCGGCCGAGTCCAGCATGCGCTCGAAGCCCTTCTCGTACCAGTCGCGGCCGAATTGCGGCATCCGCTCCGCATTGGCGATGATGAGGCGCCGCAGCTTCAGCAGCTCCTCGTCGAGCAGCATCGCGATCATGCGGCGCGCCAGCTTCTGCAAGCCGCCTTTGACGAATTCGGTGTCGGAGAGCAGCGAGGTGACGAGATCGATGACGTCATTGGTCTCATGCGCCGTCGCGCGCACCACGGCGCCGAACAAGGTCTCCTTGTCCGTGAAATGCTTGTAGAGCGTCTGCTTGGAGGCGGCGGCGCGGGTCGCGATCTCCTCCATGCTGGTGCCGTCATAGCCGGTGGCGATGAAAGCGGCGGTGGCGGCCTGGATGATGTCGCGCTCCTTGCGGGCGGCGCGAGTGTCGCCGTCGCTATCGGCCGTGTTCCCCTTCCCGGCCCCGCTCGCGCCCGCGCGCCGATGCCCCGTGTCACCGCCCGTCGCGTGATCCGCCACGCGGCCGGCCTTGTCGCCAGTCTTGCCGCCGGCCTTGCGGGCAGTCCCGCCGCCCGCCGCGCGCCCGGCTTTCTTCACTGTGCTCATGTCGCCCCTGATTCAGTACTGGACGGTACCGTACCATGAATGCTACGAAATCGCATAGTACTAGACTGTCTAGTACCGACCCGTCGCAATAAAAGCCAACATGAACAGGGATATAGACCGATGACAAAGATGATTTTCGTCAATCTGCCGGTGCGTGACCTGCAGGCCGCGACCAGCTTCTACCTGGCGATCGGCGGCAGGCTGAACCCGCAATTCTCCGGTGCGCAGTCGAGTTCGATCATGTTTTCCGAGGCGATCGGCGTCATGCTGCTGACCCATGATCACTACCGCCAGTTCACCGCCCGGCCGATCGGCAATGCCCGGCGGGAGAGCCAGGCGCTGCTGGCCCTCACCGCCGCGAGCAAGGACGAGGTCGATGCCACGATCGCGCAGGGTGTCGCGGCCGGCGGCAAAGCCGACCCCAATCCCCTGCAGGATCTCGGCTTCATGTATAACCGCCATATCGAAGACCCGGACGGCAATGTCTGGGAATTCATCTGGATGAACCCGGCGGCGATGCAGTAAACGGAAGGCTGGTGCGGCCCTCTGCGCGGATGTGAGGATGGCGCGGAGGGTCGCGATCGTGCAAGAACGGCTTAAACGATCGCCGCCTATCATCGCTCGGTCAGTTCCATAAGAAGCGGCATAGCCGCAATAAAGGGGGATGCGAATGAGATACGCCCTGCTAACCTTCGTCGTAGCGATAGCCCTGGTTTGCGGCGTGAGAGCTGCTTCGGCTCTGGATTTAGTTGGTAGCGATGAGCCGACAGTGACGAGTGGCCGTTCCTGCGTCAACCTTGCAACGGCGATCGTTAACTCAGACGGGGAGGCTATATCGGATAGCGCGTCGACCTTATCGGCACCAAAAAGGGCCGTACTCTGGGCTGCCATCAAAACTTGGCCCGCACTTGATAAAGCGGCTGGGGCCCAGTTATATGCAAATATTAATTATCAGAGTGCTGTTGACGTCGCCTATGTTTTGATCTTCGAAGAGGATGCGACGCCAATTTTCTTTCGGTGCATATCTACGAAGCGCGACGGTAAGTGGCAGATCACGAACTTTAAGTTTAATACTGACATTGATCAGCTCGGCCTTCCAGGTAGCAGCGGCAGTCAATTAGGCGATGATGCTCCTGAGTCGAAAAACTAAGGCGCGCCGCGAGCTGGTTTTTTGGACTGCAGCCGTCCCTATCGGACCCGTCCAGGTTCATTGTAGAGCGCCGAACATGGCCCTCTCCTCTGCTGGCGACAGGTGCGTCTTGCTGAGTTCCATAGCCAGCAGTAAATGGGGCACTCTCGGCGGTGATCACCTTCAAGACCTGCTGCCGGAGCCGATGAAGCGGTTCGTCGATCCGTTGTTCTGATTAAAACAAAGCGGCGGAAGATTGCCGCGAATTGGGGAATTTTGTGCGTCGGTTTATTTTGATGGGCTCGTCGTGTTGGCGGGCTGCGCGTCGCCACGGCCTGCGGCGAAGTCGGAAAACCCGCAATCAAGCCTGCCGCCCCAGCAGTGGCAAGCAAGGATGAGGTCGATGCCACGATCGCCCTGGGTGTCGCCGCCGGCGGCCGCGCCGATCCCAATCCGGCGCAGGATCTCGGCTTCATCTACAACCACCATATCGAAGACCCGGACGGCAATGTCTGGGAGTTCATCTGGATGAACCCGGCGGCGCTGCAGTGAGCTGGTGAGGTCCTCTGTGCTACTGTGATGGCGCGGAGGATCTCGACGGTGGGGTAAGCTGGGACGATGTCGCCTGGGCTGAAGAGTTATCTGTTAGGAACGGGCGTGGTGCTGCTTGTGCCGCTCGGCCTCTGGATCCTGGTGAGCGGCTGGCAATATATCGGCGGCGCCCTGGGGTGCTGGTGATGGTGACGCTATAAACCTAGCGGCTATCGAAAAGCGCATCTTTGGGCTGCTCGGTCTTGAACCGGAAGAGCAACCCCACCTCCAGCAACTTGACCGCTGCCCGGCCCGATAGCTGAAATGGAAACGCCTCCAGCAGCGCAATCAGCGCTTCGTAGGCAATCCCATATTCCCCGTGATCCTCGATCCACCCGAGAATCTGCTCGATCTCATCCGCAAAACTTGACCGGTCCAGCGGAATATCCTTGCTAATATTCGGTTGTCCACGGATCTCCGCCAAGGCAGCCGTGAGATTAGCCTCAATCAGCGTGTAGTTGTAGGTCATGAATTTCTCGAGATGTTCGCCAGGAGATTAGAGCTTTTCAATGGCCTCAATCGAAAGCCTGAGCATGCCCTAGCAGGCCCTTCAAAATATCGGGGGCATCTTCGGGACAATGTAAATTCTTAATGTCTCCTTCAACCAGCGACATACGTCTAGTACATAAAGCGACGAGAAATTCAATCGCAGCCTCTCCCTTCGGAGCAGCCCAACCTTCGAGAACTTGGCTAATCACGCCGAACATACTTCGACTTAAAGATGCATCGGCAGCATAATGCAGCTCGCTCGGCAACGCTGCACGTAACAACGATGACTGAATGATTCCGTCGTTGTAACGCCCGAAGCAAGCAGGAGCTAACAAAGATTGATGAAAGGGGCTGTGCCGTATCCTCGCTGACGGCCCATTACGGGCACTTTCTAGAACGCTAGCTATCGTCACAAAAACATCGGCATGAGAAACTTGTGAGGGGTCGTAATCCGTCTGCGGCCAAAATGCAAAGCTCGGACGTAGACGCAGCGCTTCACCCTTAGCTGTTTCCCAGAATAAGCCATCTGACGACCCAGCCACCAATTTATCGAGCGCGCCAATCCGACTGCGCACTATATCGAGAATTGAAGGAGGGTACTTTGCTTCACCTTGATCTATAGAATCTGAAATCTCTTTCAAAAAATCCCGTTCTCGTTGCCAAGGAGATGGATTCGGCAACTTCGGTAGTACCAGATTGTGTAAGATCGCGAATTCATGCTTTAGCCCCCCTGGACCATTATAGTTGAGATCACTGCCTAGATCTTTGAACTTGTCCGTATGAGAGAATTTCGCAAATGGAATAATGTATATTCGTGGTCGATGCTTAAATGCATCGCGCAGATCTCGGCTAATGGATTGAAGTAAACTTCCTGATCCAACGCAACTGGATACGATGACTACGCCCCCACTCAATTCGTCCAAGTTCTTACTGCTAAGGTCCTTGACGCTCACTATCTCCGGCAAGCGTTTCGATACTTGACCCAGGCGAGCGATAATTCGCTTCCCGAGTTTCTCGCAACTGTCCGAATCTCCATGAACGACCAGGCACGTAGTTAAGGGGACGTAGCGATCAACCATATGATCGAACTTCTTCCCAAAATCGTTGTCGGAAATCAGATTTGAAAGGTCGATATATATGTCATTGGCGTCAACTTCTGTAGGGCTTTTAGCTCTTAGCTGAAAAGCGCGAAGCCCCTGGTAAGCTCTCATAATCTTGGAGAGATCCTTAGGGGCATCCGTTACTCGAATAGTATATGAGTCGTATTTAACGGCTTCCGCTAAAAACTGATCACCGACGAATCTTACTGGCTTTGAACCTTCGGAACAAAAGGGGCAATCGCCATCCGGATAGTCGGTTTTTGCAGAGTATGCACCCTGAGGATTGATGCGATCTTCTTTTGATAGATCACATAAGACCCGCAAATCCTCAGCTGGTTGCGCTAGGGAAAAGAGGTTAATCACCCGGTCAGACGGAATTTTGCCCGTCCGGACCAATTTACGCTGCAGCCCGCCGCTTGTGGTAGCTGAAATAAGTACTAGGGAATTGTCAACCCGCTCAAATCTCGTCTTATTGACACCCTCGTAGGATGAGAAGCTATTGATCGTGGGTAGATACGGGCCATCCATGTTTTGTCGAAGAGCAATCATTGCATATGCAATGCAAGCGATACTCGAGGTATCGAGCCATATGTGAGATGGATCTTTCTCCAGTTCTTTTAGAAGGCACAGAGCGATAAACATGACCTCCGCGCCATTAATAAGTAAATTTGCCGCCCGTATAAATCCTTGTGAGTGGCGCCCAGAAGGATGGACGTAGTGTACAAAACTGCTTGGCCGCAATAGACCATCGCGACGGACAAATATCTCCACTAGGCCCTGACGCTTGATGTCTGCAAAGACGTCCTCAGTAATAGACGTTACATCCAACTCCCCCAACTTTTCGAATCCACCAAGGGCACCAAGCTTGTCGAAAGCGACCAACTGCATTGGAACCGATGAGGGATGAAGACGCCAATCGGACGAGTCCGCTGCCCGTTGTAAGAGATAGTCAAAAATAGTCTTCAGCTTGTTTTCGCGGACGACGAAAATCACTTCGTCTGGCGGCAAATTGTCACTTAAAAATGCAGAGAATTCTTCCCTCAGATCCTCGAATGAAATGCCCTCATGGCTGCAAAATATCACTAAAACTACACGCCTTGGGTCACTTCTGTATCTATACCGATAACTAAACAAAGTACTCATGCCCTAGCCCCCACAGGCAGAAGAATCGTAATGCATGTGCCCGCAGCCTCTCCCAAAGCCGCTGTCCCTTCTCGACCCCACTCTACTTCTTGCTCTTTTGATACTCTGTCCACATTGGCGAAATCCGTGGTCAGCGACTGACGTCCAGATCTCACATGAAAGAAGCCATTGTGAGATCGAAGCAAACTCATCGTTCGATAGAGCCCTAAACCAAACGAAGGGCGATTTTTTGTAGTAATGTGCTTCAAGAAGCAGCTGTTTATGGCATCAAACTCCTCCTTCATTGACACACTGTCCAGATTGCGACCGAGATAGCGCGCTGCAATTCCAGGACCGCTATCGAAGATAGCCAACTCGATAAGCTGGAGACGCTTCACTTGGCGAGATCGAGAAAGAAGTTCGAAGTAGTTTTTTAAGCTCGAGAAACCTTTGGTTTGCTCGGCGATATTGTCTGAGGAAATATATAGGTGCCTGGCGTGAATGCCGCGGACAGACTTTCTAAATGGCTGGCCGTCTATGTCTCGCCTCGCGTGCTCATGAGTATTCGAAAATAGCTCTTTCAAAATTCCAGCCAATGAATCTCTATCGTACGCACTTATCCGCTGACGTTGAGGTTCAGCCACAGAAACGTCTATCAGCTTGTGGACCAACTCTTGAAAATCCGTCTCGCTCCTGAGGCGCCCCTGAACCTCTGGCCCGTGATAGAGCGGGCCGAGGTACGCTTTCGAGCTATGGTCAATGCAAACTAAATCGACTCCGATCCCTTTCGTCGTTTCATGCAATCGCCCCTCGTCCATTGCGACAACTCGGTCACGAACTCTCTGATTGGCCTGAACACGAATTGATTGGCTCATATCGAAAGACAAAACGTCAGAGGCCATCATTATGCCAACAAGACCGTGCAGCTTGCTCGACAGATTAGAGATTGCGGCATCGTCGTCTTTTGAATCGGCGTATGTTATGAGCTGTGGGCTTGGCTGTTTTCTTGCCCACGTGACGATTGCTTGAACGAGCGACATAGCGCCCGCTGGTTGGTTTGATAGCCGAATTTCGGTAGCGATCTTCAGCTGTGCGTGCGAGACCCGAGAGGCATTCGCGATTAGATCCTCACACTCGGAGAAGGAAAGTTGTGTATTGAGTGCAAACATAGCTAATCGCCGCCCGAAAGATGGTTTATCAGTTAAGACTAAATTGTTGAGTTGATGCACGCAACCTTAGCCAAAATCATTGATCCTAAGGGCTTATTTTACGATGCATCGAGAAAGAGAGCGGTGCCTCCCAAGTGATATCTATGATTTCAATACGGCTCAAACTCACTCACCAACCTTCCCCCCGCGCCACCGCCCCCGCCGGCAAAGCGCGTCACCCCCGCACCCGCCACAACGGGATATGCATAGGTGAGCGCCAATGCATCGGCCAAATCCGGTGAGCCGAGGCCCCGCGCTTTCATCTGTTCCTTCTTCTCCAGCTGGATCTCGTCCCGCGCATTGAAGCCGTATTCGATGGCGGTCAGATCCGTCACGAGATCGGCGAGGTCGGGGAGTGCCAAGCCGGCTTTCAGCGCCTGGCGGAGATGGCCGTAGAGTTCGGCGCGCTTGTTGGCGTAGCGCTCGTGCTGGCCGGTGAAGCTGAGCCCGTCGGCCTTGGCGCCGAATTGCACGCCGATCACGTCGAGGCCGAGCTGGCGCAGGCGGTCGACCACGCCGGCACCGACACCGCCCTCATCGACGAAGACGGCATCGGCCTTCAGGCGCCGCGCTTCCTCGGCGACGCGGCCGGCCAAGGTCATGGTGTCGGTGTTGCGCAGGCGGATCGGCGGGATGGTGCGGGCGTCGCGGCCCTTGCGCGCGAAGATGACGCTCTCGTCATCGCCGAAGCGGGCGACATCGACGCCGATCACCAGCGCATCATGGTGGAAGCTCTGCACCGGCACCGTCTGCGCGGCGGCGATGAGATCACTGGCGATGAACTGCATGGAGCCGGCGCGCGGGAACTGGCCCTTCACCCGCACGCGCACGAAATCGCTGTCGGCGCCGTAATCGGCGACCCATTGCGCGAGCTGCGCCTTGTTGGTGATCCTGACCTGGCGGCTGTCGATCTGGCGATGGCGCCAGCGATGGCGGAAGCGCTGGAAGCAGTCGCGGAAGCGTCCGGTGTTGCGCGTCGGGTTGCCGAAGGCGCACCACAGGATCTCGGTGTCGCGGTCGGTCAGCGCACCCTCGGTGGTCTCCCAGATCGCATCGGGAATGCTTGATGCCTCGTCGAAGATGACGATGATGCGCTTGCCCTGGTTGTGCAGGCCGGCGAAGGCCTCCGTGTTGCGCTCCGACCAGGGCACCATGTCGATGCGCCAGGTCTTCTCATGGCCGGCTTGCGTGGCATAGAGCGCGGTGGCGCTGAGCGTGAACCAGTCGCGGCAGATCAGCAGGCGATGCCATTTCGCCAGCTCTGCCCAGGTCTTGGTGCGGAGCTGGCTCTCGGTATTGGCCGTGACGACGCCGCGCGTCTCCTCATGCGTCGCCATCGCCCAGAGCAGCAGCCAGGCGACCAGCGCCGATTTGCCGATGCCGTGGCCGGAAGCGATCGCGAGCTGGATCGCGGCGGAGACTGCATCCTTGCCGGCCGGCGGCAGCGGCGCCTGGCGCAAGGTCGAGTCACGCGCCGCCTGGCGCAGGGCTGCGCCGATCTCGCTCAGTACCTCGCGCTGCCACTGATCCGGCCCGTCACATTGGGCGAGCGGCGTCCCTGCCTCGCCCCAGGGAAAGGCATAGAGCACGAAGCCCAGGGGATCGCGGGCGAAGCCGGCGATATCGGTGATCAGCATCGCGGCGGCGGCCGGTGCGCTGCCCGGGATCGCATCGGGTGATGAGGTTGGCGGTGATGACATGGGGGACGGCTCCTTCATCGGTCTCGCGCGTGTTTGCTCTGGCGGTGTTTGCGCTCTGGTCTTCGATCTCTGTGGCTGGCGATGTCGCTGGTCGCCGCGGCGGGCTCTCCCGCCTCATGACGCTGGCACAAGCGGGGAATGCGCAACCGGGTGTGCGTGATGCGGGTGCACCGCGCCAGCTACTCCATTCGGGTGAGGCGTTTCACCGGCGGGGATGATCCAGTGAAGGTGCCGGCATGCCAGCCGAGGACTGTCATCAACCGGCAATATGCGGCTGAAATACCCGGCGCTGTGAGCGGCCGGGATGAGATGGGGTGCCGGAACAGGCTGTGGTCAAGCAGGCCGTTCCGGGTGGGATCATGCGGGCAACAAGAAAACATCATCATCGGGGACGGGGCCGTCATGCCGGGTATCGCAACCTTTGCCTTCACCTCCGTGCTTGCTGTCAGCGCCCTGGCATCGGTGGCACTGCGGCCCGCCATTGCCGGCGGCGAGGAGGCCGAGGCGAAGGCGATCTGCCAGACCATCGGCGCCATGCTGAAGGACCCCAACACCAATATCGAGGCGATGAAGACCTTCATCAGCAATGCCTCGAACCAGGGCATGTCCAAGGACGCGATCGACGCCATCGCCGGTTATGTCGGCCGCCTGACCACCGGCGTCACCGTCATCGAGGGACCGCTGTTCCTCGCCGCGAAGAACTATGACGACGTGCTGCACCGCGCCTGGTTCCTGCTGATCCGCAACGGCCGCCCGATCTACATGGAATGCGAATCCGTGAAGACCCAGGGGCAATGGGAATTCACCCATTTCGACCTGGAGACCAACCGCGACAAGATCCCGCTGCCGTGAGAGGGGGGTGCGGTCCATTGCCCGTACAGCCATTCTCCGCTTCATCCAGGAAAATTCGCCGGGGGAGAGACACAGAGCAGAAACGCAACGGATCGCACGCAAAGCCACAGCCGCCGCCGCGCGAGAGAATACGCGGATATGCTGCCCGGAGATCGCTTGGCGCCGTGAGGCGCAGGCATTTATAGTCGCCCGACTATACGATCGCGGAATCGGGGGACAGATCTTGCAGCGCATTGCTTTTGCTATTGTCACTCTTGCCTTGATGACCACTGGCATGACGGCACTTGACGGACGGGGAGCCGTTGCTTCGGACGATGATGGGGACGCGAAAAGCGCATGCCAGAACCTGGGCGAGATGATGCGTGAGCACCGATTTGATGAAATGGATGCTTTCATCGGCGTAGCCTCCGACCAACGCATCAAGACCAATGGATCCAGCGACGCCATATCCTACTTAAAGGCCTGGCTGTCGAACGCGAGTGAGATCGAGGGGCCCAACTTTCTTGCCGAGAAGAATTACGCGGACGCCCTTCATCGAGCCTGGTTTCTCATGCTGAAGGATGGCATACCGCTCTATATGGAATGCGAATCCATCAGGGTCTCCGGCAAATGGGGGCTTTCGCATTTCGATTTCGAGACCGATCGCGACAAAATCCCGCTGCCGTGAGGCGGTAGCGGCTCCTACCACAGCGCCAGGGCGCATCCGCCAGTCGCATGTCAGTGTTGATCTGAATCACACTGCGGTGCCTTGCCCCCTCACCCCCACCCTCTCCCACAAGGGGCGAGGGAGCCCAACGCGTTTGTTATGTGCGATAGCGGCATGCCCGAAACATCTCAGATCATGAAGAGCTGTTTCGAAGATGGGCAGACCGGCTGCTGACGACAGCGTTCCCTCTCCCCTCCGTCGGCGTAGGCCGACATTCGTCGGCGGGTGGGAGAGGGACAGGGTGAGGGGGCCTTCCTTGCACTGACATAGCCTCACGCATCCTCAGCTAAAGGCGCTTCCTCTGCTTCCGTCTCATCCACCACCGCGCCGTCGAGCACTTTGTCCTCCACTGCCCTGCCCGCCGCCACCGTTGCCTCGATGACTTTCGCCGCATCCGGCGCGGCGAGGGTGTGGCTGCGTTTGCGGGCGGCTTCGATGGCGCCGGCGAGATCGGCGCTGACGCCGAGTTCCAGCCGGTCCTTGAAGAGGCCGAGATAGCGGCCGAGCAGTTCCAGCGCCTTGGTCTTGTCCCAGCGCTTGATCTTGCGCAGTTCCAGTACGACATCGCCGCTGTTCTCGACACTACCATCCGCCGCCTCGCCGTCAGCACCCGCGGTGCCGGCGTCAGTCGCACCTGCATCCGCCGCAGGCGGCGCGGCCTTGCCACCAGCCGTCCGCGACCTGGCGGTGGTCGTGCGACGGCCGCCCGCCACCGCCAACACTTCCAGCGCCGAGATGCTGGCCGCACTGGCATCATCCAGTTCGTGCAGCGACTTCAGCTTGCCGTCGGGCGTGAAGAGATCGCGCGGATCGGCAAAAGCCAGCTTGGCCAATTCGCCGATCACCCGCTCCATCGTCACCTCGCTGCGCCGGCGCATCTCCGCCTGCCGCGCCTCGATGATCGCCGCCACATCCGGCCGGTGCAGGAAGCGCTTGAACGAGCCGCCGATATTCGAGGTCGTCGTATAGCCGGCCTCGCGCGCGGCAGCGGAGACGGAACCCAGCCGAAGATAGGCGTCGATCAGCCGCTCCTGGCGCAGCGTGAAGGATCGGCGCGGCTGGCGCGGGACGCGTGTCTCCGCCCATTTGCGCCGACGCCCAGCATTGCGCTGCAACTGCTCCTCCTCCGTCTGCGGCTTCCCCGGCTTCCGTCGTTTTGGCCCGCCGGTATCCGCCGCCGCGTCCATCGGCGTTGCCGCCGCGTCACCCGTCTTCGTCAAGCCGGCATCGCTAAGGCTCGGATCGCCGGCGCCCGGATCCGCGACAGCCGCCGCGGCATCCTGTGGCAGTGCGGCCGATGGCGGCATTGCTGGCTGGGCGGGCTTTTTGCGGGAGCGGGAAGCGGCTTGCGGCCGGCGCGGCGGAATCTGTGTCATGTCGCCAAGTTTAGCAGAATGTTGTTATTTTAACAATAATTTTGCACGACCTGCCTGCAGCCATCGGCACGATGGGGTCGCCACCGCGCCGTCCCCATTGCGCCCCGGCACCGCCGCAACCGCCAGCGCAACCAGCGGCGAAACCGCGCTTACCCCTTATATTATCTTTCTTTTTTAAAAGAAGAGAAGAAGAAGGAGCACTTTCCATCAGCGCGACACAGGCTCTCGCGGAAGGCTGCGGCGTGAGAGAGCCTCCGTTAAGTTGTGATTGTAAATACCGCAACCACGCAACCGGCGGCCCGCCTGGCTTTCAGGGTAGCGCCCTGCTTGCGCCACCGGTCAGCCCGGATCAACCGGTGCCGGCCGGCACGGCACGGGAGCGGAATGTCGCGATTGCGACTGTCATGGCGCTTGGCTAGCCTGAACAGGCGCGGGTCGGGATGGCGACTCCGCGCCGCGACGCAGCGATGCCAGCCGGGGCCGGGATGCCCGGATGTTGTATCGCGGCGGTGGCGGCGACAGCGTTGGGGGATGGGCCGGATGGAAGGCAGTACCGCATTGATGGACGGCACCGGAAGAGCGGTGTGTCGGAGCAGTTTCGCGTATGGCTGGAATGCGTGGCAGCACGCGCGACGCGGCGCCGGCCGGCGGGTGGCGATGTTTCTTGCGGCCCCGCTGCTGGCAATGACGATCATCAGCGGCCCCGCTCTCGCCCAGCAGAGCGGCAATCCCGCCCCGTCAGGTGCTGACGAGCCGGTGGTGGTGCAGCCCGATAACAGCCTGCCCGATACGGTGCAGACGCCGGCCTTCGCCGCCTTCTGGCAGCGCTTCCGCGCGGCGGTCCGGGCCAATGACCGGGGGCAGCTGCAGGCGCTGACACATCTCCCCTTCGACTTCAACGGCAAGAGCTATGGCGCGCCGGATTTCGCCGCTTTGGCCAGGCAGCTCTATGACGCCAAGACGCGCCACTGCCTCTTGAGCGAGACGCCGCTGCACGACCAGGACATGTACGAGGTGTTCTGCGGCGAGACCGTCTATGTCTTCGGCACCGATCCCGATCTCCCCGATTACGCCGCCAGCAATCCCGATGGCAGCGCCTGGCGCCTGATCGAGATCGGCGCCAATGATTGAGGCCACGATCTAGGTCGCGCCGCCGCTCGGGAACCAGCCAAATGCCGGATTGTGACTATGCGCGCTTTTTTCCTTGAGGGACTTTGCAAAACTCCTATATTTATAGGAAACAGCGAGGGGCAATGCGGGACCTGTTCTGGGTTGGGTCGAGCAAGAAAGACCTCATCGGCTTTCCCGATGACGTGATTGATCAGATAGGGTGGAGCCTCAGCGAGGTTCAGGAAGGCCGTAGGCCTCCGAGCGCCAAGCCGCTCAAGGGTTTTGGCAGTGCCGCCGTTCAGGAGATCGTCACGGATGCCGACAAGAATACCTATCGTGCCGTTTATACGATCGCATTGAGGCACGGCGTTTATGTGCTGCACTGTTTCCAGAAGAAGAGCGTGAAGGGCGCCAAGACGCCGCAACCTGATATGGAATTGATCAAAGCGAGATTGCAGCGCGCGAAGGATATCGACGCGGAGAAAGACAATGAAGAAACAGATTGAGGTTGAGAAAGGCAGCGGCAATGTCTTCAAGGATCTGGGGCTGCCTGATGCCGAAGAGCTCTTGATCCGTGCCGAGATGATCAGCGAGATAAACCGGATCGTCAAAGACCGTGATATGAAGCAAATCGAGGTCGCACAGTTGGTCGGCATGACGCAGAGTGAAATCTCCCTGCTGTTGCGCGGTACCGTGCGACGCTTCTCGACCGAGCGCCTGATGCAGGTCCTCAATCGTCTCGGACGGGACATTGAGATCGTCATCAAACCAGCGCCCAAGCGGCGGTTGACGGGCCGCGTCACCGTAAAGGCGGCATGAGCAGGGCAAGCACCGGCGCCCTGCTTTCCTCACGCCTGCCGATAGCTGAGCCAAGCATAGGTCTCGCTGACACCGTGTTCGTTGGTCGGTGACATCGCGACGAAGTCGATCCGCAGTTGCGGGTCGATGCCGTGGACGATTTCCGTCAGCTCCTGCTTCGACAGCGTCCAGTTCAGGTGATTGAGCCGGCGGCGTTTGCTGCTGCAGGGGAACTGGATGAAGGCCTGGCTCTGCTCGCCCATCAGGCTGATGATGTTGCCGAAATAACGCGGCAGCTCGCGGGTCGGCACCTTCGAGCAGACATGCCAGGAACCGATGTAATCCGGCTGCACCTGCGTCACCTGCCACAGCGATTGCGGCGCGATCACCAGCAGATTGGGCTGCTTTTCGCGTTCGACCTCGGCGCCGATGAATTGCCGCCCCAGCTCCAGGAACTTCGCCGTCACATCCATGCCGAAGAAATCATGCGGCCGGAGATAGTCCAGCACCGCCTTGCCGAGCCGCAGACTGCCGCAGCCGTAATCGACGAAAGTGTGGCCCGGCTGTAGGCCATGCTTGCGCATGATGTCGAGGAGCTCGCTCGAGGCGCGGATCGGCCGCGCCGTGGCGCCGATGGCGTCGTGATGGCCGAGCCGGCGCAAACGCTTCAGCACCACATCGGCATAGAAGCGCTCATAGGGTGCCAGCGGATTGGCCAGGCGCCACAGCGGATAGCGCAGCCAGCGGCGATAGAACTCATCGACGGGAAGGGAAAGACTCATGATCGGATGCGGGTCCAGTCAGCCTTGACGTAAAGAAGAACGCGCTCCCCTGCGGCGAGCGATCCGGGCCGGGCGTTCTTCTTGGGGCGTCGGGGGGTGATCTTGCCGGAAGAAAGCAGCAGCAGGACGATATCCGCGGAAAGCGCGTCGCCGGCAGAGTGCCAAAGCGGACAGCGCCTGTCGCCTTACGAAAATTTAAAGCACGATTGCGGGGGGATTTTTGCGCTGTCATGCGCCGGACAGATCGTTGACCGCCAGCTTGCCGATGACGACTCGCTGCGGCAAGCTGCGCGACAGCTCTCTCCCGTCGACGATCTCCCGGCATTCCGCGAAAGGCATCCCTGTGACTGATATGACCAAGCCGGCACAGCCGCATATGCCGCCACCGATGGAATTGCGCCGCGCGATCCTCACCGTGGCGCTGCTCAATCTCGGCTATTTCGGCATCGAGATGGCGGTCGCCCTGGCGATCGGCTCGGTGTCGCTGCTGGCGGACAGCATCGACTTCCTCGAGGACGCCTCGATCAACAGTCTCATCCTGCTCGCCTTCAATTTCGCGCCACGCATCCGCGCCCGGGTCGGCATGGGTCTCGCCGCCATCCTGCTGGTGCCGAGCCTCGCCACCTTGTGGATCGCCTGGCATCAATATGCCAGCCAGGCAGCACCCGCCGCGGCACCTTTGTCACTCACCGGCCTCGGCGCCCTCGTCGTCAATCTCGGTTGCGCGCTGATCCTCACCCGCCATCGCCACCATCACGGCAGCCTCACCCGCGCCGCCTTCCTCTCGGCCCGCAATGACGCCATCGCCAATGTGGCCATCATCCTCGCCGGCCTGGTGACGCTGCAATGGCCCTCGATCTGGCCCGATCTGGTGGTCGGCCTGGGAATCGCCGTGATGAATGCGGAAGCGGCGCATGAAGTCTGGACCGCCGCCCGCGACGAACACCGCGCGGCGGAAAGCTGAGCGGTCCGCCATCGGCTGCCGCACGCGGCTTTGGCTATTCGGCGATCCGCGCCGTCGGCTTCGCGGCAGACGGCGCCGGCTCTGCCGGCGATGCGCCAACCGAAGGCTGCGGCGCAGCGGCCGTCGCCGGCGCCAGATGGCGTTTCAATTCGCTGGCGAGCGGGAAGCGCCGATAGCCCGCCGGCAAGGGCAAAGGCTCGCGATCGGCCGGCAGCGACTTGCGCTCGCCACGCGCCGGCGCGAAGCCGTCATGCTGCAAGCGGAGATCGGCGAGCCTCGTCAGCAGCCGCTGTCCCCCGGCACTTTCGGACGCTTCTCGCAGCTCGCCGATATAGCGGCCGTCGCGGTCGAAGACGCGCTCGCCGATGAAGCGGCCGAGCTGCTGCCCGTCTTCGGCGAGGAGCTGGTCGCCCTGCCGATAGCCGAAACATCTGCCGCTCCAATGCCAGAGCCAGTAGGTCCCTTCCTGCGACATGAAATCCTGCATAACCTATGAGACGGATCGCGCTCGTGCAGCGGGCGCGTTGGCGAAGCGTGCAACCGGGGCGATCCCATGCGGACCGTAGCGTCGCGGATGGAGCTGCGACGGAGACCCTTGCTTTCCACAAGCTGACGGGTTGACGATAAGCCCGTTTCGCCGGTGGAGCATTTTACTTTTTTGTAAAGTGGCGCAGGCCCCGTTCTTCGCTAGGGCTAGCCGTAACCGGGACTCAGCTATAGCGCTGGCGGCGGATCTGCTGCACTTCTTTCCACTGGCTGATGGCAGCCGGCAAAGAGATCAGCGGTGCGCGGAAGAGATGGAAGGGCAGTTCGGCAACCAGGTTGATATAGCGCCGCACGCGCGGCGTCGGCCGGCGTGGCGAGACGCCATGAACCGCCGCCGCGGAATTGACGAAGCCGGCGAAGCTGTTGGTGGCATAGGAGATGGTATCGACCTGGGCGACATCGCGCGGCAGGATCATGCGATAGGGCAGGAAGCGCGGGCTGCGCTTCCATTCATAGAGATCGAGATCACCGCCGACCGTGTCATCGCCGGCGGGACGCATGTAGAAGAGGCCGGCGAACAGGGTCTCGCGCTTGTCGACATGCGGCGTCTTGACGGAAGAGGATTGGCTGAGCGGCGTGTTGACGACGAACTGGCATTCGAGGCGGATATCGGCCGGCCCCGTGTCACCCCGGCGCCCGACCGTGAAATCCTTGAGCGGCTTGCCGACCCGCCCCTCCAGGCCGGGATGCGCTGCCCGCAGCCGGTCGCCGAAGACCGTGACGATATCGCCCCAGAAGGCGGCCGAGCTATGATAGTCGAAGAACGCGCGCCAGGCCGGCGCGATGCCCTGATCGGCCAGCACCGCCTTGCTGGACAGCCGCACGGCGGCGTTCTCCATCGCCGGGGCGCTGCCGCCCCCCATCTTTTCGAGGCTGGGGAAGCTCGCCTGCAGCGTCTCATAGAGATCCGGCGCCAGGACATCGGTGGCGGCCACATGCGCGAAAGGCCGGTCGGCGACGTCGGCGGCGGTGAGCTTGCCGAGGAGGCTTTGCGTGGTCATGATCCAGTCTCCATTCGCCGGCCGCGCCGGATGCATCATCATCTGGCGCGTGATATTCTGGCGCCATGAAGATCACCTGCCCGAATAGCATATCGCCGGTTGTCTGCCCATGCTGAGTTCGACCACCACGCAAACCGCTGCCCCGCAGGCCGCTGCCCCGCAGGCCGCTGCCCCGCAGGCCGCTGAACCAGCGGCCGCGCCGCAGGTCTGGCTGCTGCTCAGCGACAAGCTCGGCGACAATGCCCAGATCAATACCCTGGCGGCGGCGCTGGGCCTCGCCTGCACGCCCAAGCAGCTCCGCTTCAAGCCGCGCTTCGGGCAGATGCGACCGGTCTTCAAGCCCAGTCTACAACATGTAGATACGGATCGCAGCGACCCGCTTGCCGCACCCTGGCCGGACCTCGTGATCGTCAGCGGCCGGCGGCCGGGCGCGGTGGCGCTGTGGATCAAGCAGGCCTCCGGCAACCGCACCAGGATCGTCATCATCGGCCGCCCCCACCGCCATCTCGGCGCTTTCGATCTCGTCATCGCGCCGCCGCAATTCGCCTTGCCAGCGCGCTCCAATATCCTGCCTTTGACCGCGCCGCTCTTCGCCGTCGATGCCGGCGCGGTGGCCGCCGAGGCCAGCCAGTGGGCGCCGCGTTTTGCCGATCTGCCGCGGCCACTGACGGCGATCCTGCTCGGCGGGCCGCAGCCACCCTTCCGCTTCGACAGCACAGTCGCCCGCGATATCGTCCACCAGGCGGCACGCCAGGCCGATGGCGGCACGCTGCTGATCCTCACCAGCCGGCGCACCCCGCCGGCGGTGGTCGGTGCCTTGCGGCGGAGCCTGCCCGGCAATGCCCGCCTGTTCAGCTGGGATGGGAAAAAGACCGGCAAGGCTGCCAATCCCTATCGCGCCGTGCTCGGCCTCGCCGACCGCTTCGTGGTCAGCGGCGACAGTATTTCGATGATCGGGGAAGTGCTCTCGCTCGGCAAGGCGCTGGCGATCGCCCCGGCGCCATTCCGTCGGGCGCCGCATATCCGCCTGGAACAGGCGATTGCGCGGCGCTTTCGCGCGGCGTCAGGCGATGGCAGCGGCCTGTGGAGCCGGCTGAAGCGCTATTATCACGCGCGGGGCATCCTGCCCTTCGCCCGCGACTTCACGTCCTTCCATGAGACTCTGATCCGCCGCGGCCTGG
>Ga0310811_10001621_pt1 | contig 28050 bp, 36 predicted proteins | sample YCmetagenome_FD_207642 | JGI IMG/M metagenome (GOLD analysis project Ga0310811, IMG submission 207642) | Soil microbial communities from experimental microcosm in Duke University, North Carolina, United States - YC | ecosystem: Engineered > Artificial ecosystem > Soil microcosm > Unclassified ... | reverse complement strand
CTCGGTGAAATCCTTGCCGGACCGCTCGTCGGCAAGTCTGGACTCGTTGTCGCCAGCATCGACACTGACGAACTGGTGCGCGCGCGCTTCGATTTCGACGTGGTCGGCCACTATGCACGTCCCGATGCCTTTTCGCTGCACGTTGATGAGCGTGCTAAACGGACGGTTGAATTCCAGACTTGACACTTTACCTTTAACCGGAACTTCGCCAAGGCAACCGTGATTCATCGCGAGCTGCTTTGGATTTTTGGTACCTGAAACCCTGCGGAGAGCCAGTATGTCTATCGAGAAAATGCCCGCGCTTGTCGAAGCCGTCAATCTGTATTTTGAGGCGCTGCACGAGTGCGATCTGGGAAAATTTGATCGGGTCTTCCACTCGAGTTGCAGCCTGTTTGACACAGACGATGGAAAGCTGACTGTCGTCCCGATTGCCGATTACCGCCGCGTCATCGCTGAACGCGTATCGCCAATGAGCAAGGGCCAACCGCGTGACGACGCGTTGATTTCGGCGAACTTTCTGTCAGCCGATACTTCGGTCACCAAGGTTCGCCTACGCATCCACGACAAGGTTTTCATCGACCACCTGAACTGGGCGTATGTCGACGGTTCCTTCATGATTGTGGCCAAGGTGTGGCACGACATATCGATAGCGTGATGCGCCATGCTGTCCACGCAGATGGTCTGCATGAGGCATGACGTCGACAGGATGCGGACGGCACATCGGGTACTTGCGCTTATTCTTTTTGCGGCATGAAGGGAGTCTCCTCCTGACCCTGCGACGCGACCATGCTGTTCGCCGTCACTATGCGAGTGTAGTAGAACAATCTCCTACAGTTTAGCCGTCCGCCCTTCCGACCGGACGCGCGGCGAGCCACGCGTTTTCCGCATCGTCGAAAAGGCGCGAGCGCGTCAGAAATCGCAGACCCGTTGGCTGCTCTAGCGAAAACATCCCGCCTTTTCCGGGCACCGCGTCAATAATCAACTGCGAATTCTGCCAGTATTCGAACTGCGCTTCGCCCATGTAGAACGGCGCGTTCGCAATCGTTCCCAGTTTCACGTCTGACGAACCACGCATGAACTCGACTGCTGGAAAACACATCGGCGCGCTGCCGTCGCAGCAACCACCCGATTGATGAAAGATCACCGAACCATGTTCAGCAATGAGCCGCTCAATCAACTCGACCGCAGCCGGCGTAGCAACTACGCGTAGTACATCTTCAGGGGTCATCGTGTTGCTCCGTCAATGCATGTGGCCGGAACCGACGTGCAAATACGAATGCGGGCAGTGCCAAACAACATGCAACTGCCCGCAGGCTATGCGACTAAGGGAAGTCCTATTCAGAAGAAGCCGAGCGGTTTCTCGCCGTAGCTGACAAGCAGATTCTTCGTCTGCTGATAGTGATCGAGCATCATCTTGTGGGTTTCACGTCCGATGCCCGACTGCTTGTATCCACCGAAAGCCGCATGCGCCGGATACGCGTGGTAGCAGTTCGTCCACACGCGGCCCGCCTGGATCGCGCGGCCGAAGCGGTAAGCCCGCGTGCCATCGCGCGTCCAGACGCCGGCGCCGAGGCCATACACCGTGTCGTTGGCGATCTCAAGTGCTTCCTCTTCGCTCTTGAAAGTCGTCACGGAAACAACCGGCCCGAAGATCTCCTCCTGAAACACGCGCATCTTGTTGTGGCCGTGGAACACGGTCGGTTTCACGTAATAGCCGTTGCCAAGCTCGCCGCCGAGCATGCTGCGCTCGCCACCGATCAGACACTGCGCGCCTTCCTGCTTGCCGATATCGATATACGAAAGAATCTTCTCCATTTGTTCCTGCGACGCCTGTGCACCGACCATGGTCCGTGGATCGAGCGGGTGGCCCACCTGGACCGCCGCGACACGCTTGAGCGCGCGCTCAATGAAGCGGTCGTAAATCTTTTCGTCGATCAGCACGCGTGACGGCGCGGTGCACACCTCACCCTGGTTCAGCGCGAACATCGTGAAACCTTCAATCGCCTTGTCGACGTACGAGTCGTCACGATCCATCACGTCGGCGAAAAAAATGTTCGGGCACTTGCCGCCGAGTTCGAGCGTAACGGGGATGATGTTCTGGCTGGCGTATTGCATGATCAGGCGGCCAGTGGAGGTCTCGCCAGTGAACGAGATCTTCGCGATGCGGTTGCTGGTAGCAAGCGGTTTGCCCGCCTCGAGCCCGAAGCCGTTCACGACATTCAGGACGCCTGGGGGCAGCAAATCCTGGATCAGTTCGACCAACACGAGTATCGACGCCGGGGTCTGCTCGGCGGGCTTGAGGACAATGCAGTTGCCGGCGGCCAGAGCCGGAGCAATCTTCCAGGCGGCCAACAGGAGCGGAAAGTTCCAAGGAATGATCTGGCCGACCACGCCGAGCGGCTCGTGAAAGTGATACGCCACGGTGTCGCTGTCAATCTCAGAGACCGAGCCTTCCTGCGCACGGATGCAGCCGGCAAAATAGCGGAAGTGGTCGATGGCGAGCGGGATGTCACCAGACAGCGACTCACGCAGCGGCTTGCCCTTATCGATCGTCTCAGCCACTGCGAGCTTGCGCAGGTTTGCTTCGATCCGGTCCGCGATGCGGTTCAGGATATTTGCGCGATCGGTCGGCGACGTCCTCCCCCAAGCCGTTTTTGCGCGATGTGCGGCGTCTAGTGCAAGTTCGATATCCGCTTCACGCGAACGCGGAACCGACGTGAACGGCTGGCCAGTGATCGGCGAAATGTTGTCGAAGTACTCGCCGCCGGCCGGCTTGACCCACTCGCCACCGATGAAATTCGAGTACTGCTTTTTAAACGGAAACTCTATATCGAGAAACTGCAACTCTGCATGGTTCATATTGACCTACCTCCAGTAGCTGACATCCGGCATGAGAAGAGACGTGCGAGAGCAATGACGCTCTCGATTCACTGGGCGCTGTGCGCTGAACACCAATCTAGCGAGAACCATGCCACTACAGCGGCGGCCGCTTAACGGAAGCGGTGCGGCGCTTCGGGCGTTGACGCTGTAATGCATTGATACGACAACCCGATGCGCGGCGATTGAAGAATCTGTATTGTTTGGCGACACATGAGCGTGCACGCTGTACGAGGGTGTTACGGTGTTCTCGCGTGCCTATCTGCGCTTGGGGTATTTGATCGTGACGGGAGACAAGCATGGAGCGCCAGCGGCCGTCGCCCAGGTCGTCGGCCCGGGATGGAAGAAATACGATCTACCTTCCGTTAAGATTCATGCACTCTTCGCAGCCGCCATTGCGTCTTCCAGCATCGGAGAAGCAATCAGTGCACCGTGGATTCCGATAACACTCGCAATCTCGATTGCCTCCATGATTTCCCCGGCAGTTGCCCCGTGGCGAAGTGCATTGCGCACGTGGATTTTGATGCCTGGCTCGTACAGATGTGTGGCAGCGACATCGAGCGCGCAAAGCACAAGTTCCTTGACCTTTGGTGCAAGCACGCCCTTCTGCCACGGAACCGAAGAGAACTCGAGGTACGCCTCGAAGAAATCCGGATCGAGTTCCAGCGCATCGTCCCATATGGGATCCCAATACCCCTGTGCTTCGGCAAAACGCTGCTTTAATGCTTGACGACGGCTATCGCCAGACCCTACCGGTATTCGGAAACCTTCTTCCTGAAGCACCTCAGCGAGAATCGGCATCGCCACATTCGAAGCGTGAATACCGACCGTACTGGTCAACTCGAGCACTTCCATCAGTTCTTCACGTGTGGCGCCGAAATCCACCGCCACTTTCAGATGCATCTGTATGCCGGGGGCGAAGAGATGGGTCGAGGACGCATTCACTGCAATATAGATGAACTCCTTGACCTTGTCCTCCAGATGGTTGTGCCGCAGTGGCACCGCTGAGAGGTTAAGGTAGGCACGCAGGAAATCACAGTCGTTGCGAAGAATACTTTCCCATTGCGGAGCCCAAGTATTCCGCACGCGAATGAACTCATCCTTGATCGATTGCTGTAGGGCGGTAAGTGTCATTGCTCCTCCGTTGGGGATAAACATACATAGACTGACTAAGCTTTTAAGGCGATCCGCGCTTGCCCTGTATTTCAGGGAAAGTCCATCACATCGTCCATGCGGTCAGGAGCATGCTCGATCTCATACCCTCGCACCGTTTGGTGCGCTTGACAAGCGAAGGGAAAATATACGGCTATCTGTTCGACAGATAGCGCAATGCCAGTAACGAACGAAACCGCACACTTGCGGGATCTCCTTTTCCGATTCGACCAGTGTCTCGTTTTGCGACATCGTGTGTAGCAGGATCGAACATTGAGTCTCTTCTTCTTGCACCGGCTATGCAGATCGCGACCGGCAGAAAATCGACGGCGAAGCGTATTTCTCCCGTCGATGCCACTTTTCACTTTATCGCGGCCTACGTGTGCCCCATGCAGCCATCGGAATCGTCCCCGGCATGAAGCTTGCGCTGGACAACACTGCCGCATTTGTGAAGCGGCTTTTCATCTACACTGAACTCAAGGAGACATGCATGCAGTGGACTGCCCCCGCCTATACCGATCATCGCTTTGGTTTCGAAATCACGATGTACATCGCCAACCGCTGAACCGACGCCACTGAATGGGCGCCGCTGCGCCGCTCGCCTGCACTCACATCGCGCCGGCGCTGCAGCGGCACCTCATCCACACATGCTCCCGATTCCGGCATAGAGCTTGCGTAAAGCACAAAGATGCAATACAGAACGGAGACACGCATGATGACAACGCACGCCCGCGGCGCGAACCGGGTTCCACACGCTCGCGTATCGTGCCATTACGTAGAGGGGCGCCACGCGCGCCGGATCACTTGAAGATCAAGGTACTCGGCTCATCTGCAGGCGGCGGCTTCCCGCAATGGAACTGCAATTGCCACAATTGCGACGGCGTGCGGCGCGGTACGCTCAAGGCGACGCGCCGCACCGAGTCGTCGATCGCGGTGAGCGCCAACGGTGAAGACTGGCTGTTGATCAACGCGTCACCGGACCTGCTCGCGCAGATTGCCGCCAACATGGAATTGCAGCCCGCGCGCCGTATCCGCGACAGCGGCATTGCCGCTGCGCTGGTGATCGACGCGCAGCAGTCCGCCATCGATACCATTCAGTTGATCCCCGGATCGAATCCGACCTACGGGCTCAACACGCTCGGCGGAGCACTGGCGATTACGACGAAGAACAGCAAGACGAGGGCCGGCGGCGGACGCCGAAGTCACCGCCGGTTCATGAGGCCGCAAGATCGCGCAGATCGAACAGGGCGGCGTCATGGGTTCAAATCTCAACTACTACTTCAACGCCAACGTGGCGAACGACGACGGTTGGGCCGACCACAATTCGCGCAGGCTGAGGCAGGCGTTCGGCAAGCTGCGCTATACGGATGCGAACACCACGTTGTCGCTTTCCGCCGGCGGTGCGGACAACGATCTGCTGGGCAGCCAGACCATCCCACGCTCATTCCTCGGCAATCCCAGGCAAGCCTACACGTTTCCCGATCAGAACCAGAATAACGTTGGTTACGTCACGCTGTCGTGTGATCATTACTTCAATGACCATGTCGAACTGAGCGGGAATGTCTACTACCGACACTCCCGGAACAGCAACGTCAGCAGCAACAACAACACCGATTTCGGCTCGATCAATCCGGACGGCAGCGTCGACACTGTGGAAGGAACCAACGAGCAGTCGGTGGTCTCAACCGACAGCTACGGCGCGAGCTTCCAGCTCACGCTACTCGGCAGGCCGGCCGGAATGGACAATCAGTTCATTGCAGGTGTCGCGGCGGACCTCGCCAACTCTCAATACACAGCGGCGTCGCAATGCGCCTCGGTCACCGATTCACGCGCGACTATCGGCATCGGCAATTACGTGCAACAGACTGACGCCAAAACGCGCAGTGCAAACTATGGAATCTATTTCCACGATGTCCTGTCGTTGACCAGACAGTGGTCGTTCACACTGGCCGGACGCCATAACTGGGCAAGCGCCCAGATAGGAGACGAAAGCAGCATGCAACCGCTGCTCGACGGACGTCATGTGTTTCCGCGCTTCAATCCTTCCGTCGGCATCAACTGGACCCCACCTCCAGCTTCACGGCCTACGCGACATACAACCAGGGTATGCGCACGCCGACGGCCATCTAACTGGCTTGCGCGGACCCCGCCGCACCCTGCTCGCTACCGAACGACTTTCTGGCGGACCCGGCGCTGAAACCGGTCATATCGAAGACGTTCGAAGTGGGTGCACGCGGGCGGCTGGGCGAAGCGACGGGCTGGAGCGCCGCCTTCTACAGCACAACGCTAACGGACGACATCCAGTTCATCAGCAGCGCAGCCAGCACACAAGGCTACTTCCAGAACGTCGGCAAGACCCGCCGGCAGGGTTTCGAACTGGCGGGGCGAACCGGGTTCGCGCCGCTCGCCGTGAGCGCAAACTATGTGCAATGCTTCAGGCCCGCCTTCGAGCTTTGCCCTCAACACCGCGCCCTCCCAGCCGATCCAGAAGAACGCCGCAAGTTTCGAGCAGTCGGCCTCTTCCGCAATCTCGCCGACCGCTTGCGCGTCCATCAGACACCTGGCCGTGCGCGCTTCCCAATCGGCGAAAACCTCGCGTAGCCGTACGCGATGACTTTCCGGAAGCACCGCTATTTCCTGCCCAAGATTGCCGACAAGGCACCCACGTCGAAAGCCGTAACGACCCATCCCTGCCGCCGCGTCCGAGACGAAATCTTGCAAGCGCTGCAGGGGTGATTTCGATTCGTCCGTGAAGAACCGATTGAGCTTTCTCGCGAAATACGCCGCGTAGCGGCCAATCAATTCGAGGCCAAACTCTTCCTTGCTTCCGAAGTAGTGATAGAACGAGCCTTTTGGCACGTTCACGCTACGCAAGATCTCGTCGATTCCAGTTGCAGAGAAACCTTTTTCCGTGAGCGCAGCAACGCCGGCGCGCACGAGAATCTCCCGGGTTTCGCTATGGCCCGCGAGTTCTTTCGATGGGCGCCCTCGACGGCGCGGAACTGTGTGAATGTTCATACAGCGGATATTAGTCCACTCGTCTATAGAATTCGATGCGATACACCGCGTCGTTACGGATTGCGTGTCGTTAGCACGCTCACGTCGTACGAAACGGTGCGACGAGATCTTCGCTTGCAGGTCGCCAACCACATGGCAACCTGCAAGCCGTCGAACCGGATTGCGGCTTAGACGAGCGTGAGTGTCACGTCGATGTTGTTCCGCGTTGCGTTGGAGTAAGGGCACACAATATGAGCCCTGTTGATGAAGTCCTGAGCCGCTTCGCGTGCCATGCCCGGCAACGAAATCTTCAACTCGACTTCGATGCCGAAGCCATTGGGAATGGGGCCGATGCCTACGATTCCGTTGACCGATACATCAGCCGGGATAGCGATTTTGTCGCGCGCGGCAACGAATTGCATCGCGCCGATAAAGCACGCGCTGTAACCGGCGGCAAAAAGCTCTTCGGGGTTGGTGCCTTTCTCGCCCTTTCCACCCAAGCCCTTCGGCCTCGTCAGCTTCAGGTCAAGTCCGCCTTCTTGTGCCACGGCGCGACCTTCGCGGCCGCCGGTAGCCTCAGCGTGTGCACGGTAGAGAACGTTTTCGATCGACATTGTCTGTTCCTTATTGATGAAGCAAATAACGGGCGCAACCATTAGCGCCCCCGTGAGGCTTTAGTGCCCGGCGCTCTGGCCGCCGTCGACGTGCAGGATTTCGCCCGTCACGAACGGCGCCGCGTCCAGATACAGAATCGCGTTGACGATGTCGCTCATCTCGCCCATGTGGCCCATCGGATGGAGTGCGCCGAGTGCCTCGTGCGTTTCGACGGCATGCATCGGCGACTTGATGATGCCGGGGGCAACCGCGTTCGCACGGATGCCGCGCTTCGCGTATTCGATGGCGAGTGACTTCGTGGCCGCGTTCAGACCGCCCTTCGTCAGCGATGCTAGCACCGACGGCACACCGTCGATGGCGTGGTCGATCAGGCTGGTCGTGATGCTGACCACATGGCCGCTGTTGTTCTTTTCCATTTCAGCGATCGCCAACTGCGTGATGTAGAAGAAACCGTTCAGGTTCACGCTCGTCACCGCGGCATAGTCTTCAGACGTATATCCAGTAAACGGCTTGGCGATGAAGACACCGGCGTTGTTGATCAGCGTGTCGATGCGGCCGAAGCGCGCCACGCCCTCGGAAATCACGCGACGCGCCGTTGCCGGGTCAGCGATGTCACCCGCCACCGTCACGATGTTGGGATCTTCGAACGGCTTGATGCTACGTGCCGTTGCGACGATGCGGTAGTCCAGCTTGCGGAATGCTTTAACAGTCTCTGCGCCAATGCCTTGCGATGCGCCGGTAACGACTACGACCTTTTGCGACGTGCTCATTGAAAACCTCGAATATTGAACTGGGCTCTCTTGCCCACCGGGCCGGCGGCTCCGATATGTGCTTAATCTAGGTCTATTTATGCGTCGAGCAAACACCCGCTATGGACAAACTATTTTGCGCGAGCGGAACAAATCGGATCGAGGCCCAATGATTACAGGCTCGCGCGGGTCGAGCGAGGTCCTGATTCGTTGGCCTTGTCAGCCCGCCTTGAGCTCGCCCGGCGTCATCCCCGGTTCGCGAATGCCAGCACGATCGCGTTAGCCAGTTCGTCGGCGATGTGCGCGGGTGCACCCGCTGCAGTGAAAATCGTGAACTCGACATCGGGTAGTGAAGGCAAGCCGGCATCCGGCGGGACCGCGCGCAAGCCGTGCACGAGCTGTGTCTGCACGATCGGCGTCACCGCAAAGCCTGCCTGTGCTGCGGCGCACAGACCGGCGCCGCTCGAGCACACCAGCGCGATCCGGTAGTCGAGGCCCGCCCGGGCGAGTGCGGCCAGTGCCGCCTCACGATACGGGCACGGTTCCGGCAATAGCGCGAGCGGCACCGGAGCGCCAAGCGTAAGCGATGCCCACTCCGCGCCGGCCCACACGAGCGGCTCGCGCCAGAGAACCTGTCCAGTGCGGGCTCCTTCGCAGTGACCGCCGATCACCATGTCGAGTTCGCCCTGATCCATCGCCTGCAGCAGTTCGGCAGGAATGCCGACCCTGACACTGAACGCGATGCGCGGGTAGCGGACCGTGAACGCGTGCATGACATTCATGAGCCTGACGTTGGCGAGGTCGTCGGAGAGGCCGACCCGGATTGCGCCCTCGCTGGGTCCGCGAAGCATCTGTGCCCGTGCGTCACGGTTGAGCGCGAGGATGGCACGCGCGTAACCCAGCAGCAGCTCGCCGTCCGCCGTGAGCGTGATCGAGCGCGTGGTGCGCGAGAGCAGTTCCCGGCCGGTCTGTTTTTCCAGACGCCGCAGATGCGCACTGACGGCAGACTGCGTCAGATTGAGACGGGCAGCGGCGGACGTGAAGCCGCCTTCCTGGACCACGGCCACGAAAGATCGCAGCAGGACGGTATCGAACATGGACTAGCCCCTTCCCATACAGTGCGAATGCAACTGAATGCGGCGATGATACTTCGTTTATATTTTGAATCGAAATATGTTGTGATGGCGGCTCTCAACACACCCGGAGTATTGCCATGCCTACCCTTCTGCATATTGAATCGTCGCCGCGTAAGAAGCGGTCTGCTTCGCTCGACGTCGCACGCGCGTATGTGGACGCTTACCGCGACACGCATCCGGATCATCGGATCGACGTGCTTGATCTGTGGTCGGTCGCGATGCCGGAGTTCGACGGCGACGCGCTCGATGCCAAATATGCGGACCTGAGCGGCGCACCGCTCAGCAAAGACCAGCAGCAGGCGTGGACCAGCATACGGCAACTCGCGCAGCGACTGCACGACGCCGATACGTTGCTGTTCTCCGTGCCGTTGTGGAATTTTTCCATTCCGTACAAGCTCAAGCATTTTATTGACGTCGTGTCACAGCGCGGCATCCTATTCTCATTCGATGAACGTGGACTGCAGGGCTTGCTGAAAGAGAAGAGAGCGGTGGTCATGTATGCGCGAGGCCTCGACTATTCAGTGGGCTCGAGCACACCCGCGCATTCGTTCGATTTTCAGCGGCCGTTCATGGAAGCGTGGCTGCGATCCGTCGGCGTGACTGACGTCAAATCGATTGTCGTCGAGAAAACACTCCTTGGCCCCGAACTCGATCACGCGGCAAGGCAGGCGGCACGCGAGCAGGCAGTGACGCTCGCGCAGGCAATTTGATTCGGCAAACGAAATATTGCGCGGCGCATGTGGTGCATCACTTTTCATGACTCAATGTGATACCCGACTACGTGACGCCGCCTCCATCCCTGTTTTTTTAACGAGGCACTACTTTGAACACGCTGCTCAAGAAAGGGTTGTTGTCACTCGCCATCGCCGGTGGTCTGCTATCCGCCGCCACTGCACAGGCCGCGTCCGATCCTGATCTCGCAGGCAAGAACGTTGTGCTGGTGCATGGCGCCTTCGCGGACGGATCGAGCTGGAACAAGGTCATTCCTCTCCTCGAAGCAAAAGGCCTGCACGTGACGTCCGTCCAAAACCCACTGACGTCACTGGGCGATGACGTTTCGGCCGCAACCCGTGCGATCGACCGTCAAAACGGTCCGGTGGTGCTGGTTGGCCATTCGTGGGCCGGGTCCGTGATCACGCAGGCGGGTAACAACGACAAGGTCAAAGCGCTCGTGTACGTCGCAGCGTTTGCACCCGACAATGGACAATCGGCCAACGACATTCAGAAAGGGCTGCCGGCGCCTGCGTGGCTGCCCGAGCTGCACAAGGACGCTGCGGGTTTCCTGACGCTGTCCGATAAGGCGATGGCCGAAAATTTCGCGCCCGATGTTTCCCACGCGCAGGCGCTTGTGCTCGCTGCGACGCAGGGACCGTGGTATTCGGGCTGTCTCGACGAAAAGATTGGTCACGCGGCGTGGCATGACAAGCCGTCCTGGTATGTTGTCTCGACGAAGGACCAGATCGTCCCTACAAGCTTCCAGATGAAATTGGCAAAACAGATCGGTGCTACGACTGTGGATGTCGATGCAAGTCACGTACCGATGCTATCGAAACCTCAAGAGGTCGCTGCCGCAATCATCTCGGCAGCACGCCAGGCAAAATAGCAGCGAATCGGGCCACGGCGGCTCAGGACCCGCGCAACTCACGTACGCCCTTGCCTATCCGCCGCCGCAGCAATGTTCGCAACGTGACGCCATCCGCATAGCCGACCTGCTCGGCAATGCGATCAACGGTGAGCTTGCTCGTCCTGAGCAATTGGACGGCGCGTTCGATCCGCAGGTCCTGAATGTACTCGACCGGCGTTTTACCGAGCACTGCGTTCAAACGCCGCGTCAAGGTCCGCGTACTGGTCGCCAATGCATCGGCGGCGACGTCCAGCGCGATTGCCGTGTCGAGGTGTTCCCGCACCCAACGATCGAATCGCTCGACGAGCGGGTCGGAATGAGAGAGGTGATCGGAGATCGCATAGGCGGACTGCGACAGCCGGGAATCGAATACGAGGTACCGGGCCACGAGCGCCGCAAGCTCAGGGCTATTGTTGCGGATCAACCAGAGTGCAAGGTCGAGGTGGCTCAGGGCGGCCCCTGCCGTTAGCGCGTTGCCGCTGGGAACGACAATGCGATGCGCGTCCAGGTGCACGCGCGGGTAACGCTGCCGGAACAGCGGAGAGAGCCACCAGGTGGTGGTGGCTTCGCCCCCGTCGAGCAAGCCGCTTTCAGCTAGCACGAAGGTACCCGTACAGGCGGCTGCAATGCGGGCGCCGCCACTGCGCCACGAGCGCAAGGTATCTAGCGCATCGATCACGTCGTTCCGGCCGAGCGCAGGCACGAGATCCTCGGCCGTCGTGCGGTTGAGCGCCGGTACGACGACCCAATCCGGGGCAGGCAGGTCGGTCACATCGTGAACGGGCACTTGCATCCCAAGCGAGGTACGCACCTCGGGCCGCATCCCCACCATGGTGATGTCGAAGCCCGCTGTAGTCACTCCCGTGGTGCGCGCAAGGCTGTTGGCCATGGTCAAGCCATCGAGCACGGTGGTGAGGCCCGTGTCGAACACCCCTTCGAGTGCGAGCACAAAAATTCGCATGGCAGGATTGATACCAATATTGTCGATTCAGACAGTATTCCCCAGCGCACTCTGTTTGTACAGTGTCGTTCACCGCAGTGCCCTTCATGCGAATACTGGAGAACGAAGATGATCAGGAATGCATTGTTTGTCCGACTTGAAGCCAAACCGGGAAAGGAGCAGGAGGTAGCAGACTTCCTTGCCGCCGGTCTTGAAATGGCAGGCCAGGAAGCAACTACGCCGATCTGGTTTGCCCTCAAGCTGTCGCCAACAAAGTTTGGCATCTTCGACGCCTTTGCAAGCGAAGAGGATCGCCAGGCACACCTGCACGGAAGTATTGCCGCCGCCTTGATGGCACACGCTGACGAGATGCTGGCAAGCCCCCCGTCGATCGAATCGATCGACGTCCTGGGCATGAAGAATCAACTGGCGTGAGTCGTTTGCGCCCTGGCAGCGCGAAACTTTTGCCGCGCGGGATGGTTGCGGCAAGCGTGGCGTCTGCCAGCGTCTGGCACTCCGATTCAATCGCATTCACATAGATGGAGTAACTCGTGTCGATTCATTACAAACTAGCTGCATTATTCGCCGCCCTTGCGCTTTCGAGCGCGTCTTTTGCGCAAGCGCCTGACGTCAAACCGGAACGGATTCGTGGCGATGTCGTGTCGTTCAAAGGCGAAATTCTGACCGTACACCGAAACAGTGGCGACACCGTGTCGGTCGATGTCAAGCCGGACGTCGGCGTCTCGTCTTTCAAGCCCGCCAAGCTTTCCGACGCCAAGGTCGGTTCGTACGTGGGGACGCCAGCAATCACGGGCAGCGATGGAAAACTGACGGCTACTTCGATGATCGTTTTTCCTGAGGCGGCACGCGGCACGGCCGAAGGACATTTCGCGTATGACTTCGGTCCCAACAGCACAATGACGAATGCAAACGTGGTGTCGGTTGTCACCGGCACCAGCGGCCGTGACCTGAATCTGTCATACAAGGGCGGCACCAGCACGGTGACCGTGCCGGTAAACGTGCCCGTCGTGACGCCGGTCCCGGCGAGCAAAACGGATCTGACGGCGGGCAAGAAGGTGTTCATCGTGGTGACACCGGGTGCGAGCGGCGTGTATGACGCGCACGTGCTGTTCGTCGAAAAAGACGGCGTGGTGCCGGCGTTCTAACGCCTGATGCCGGCCCATAGCGGCCGGTCATGGCCGCGAGCGGCGCCATTTGCTGCAAGTGCATTGCGGTCTTCTTTTCCATTCACTCAACAATCCTAACGGATTGTTGAGTTCCTACCATTCAAGGATTCACATGCGTTTTCCGACGTTACGATCCGCTGTCGCGCAAGCTGCTGCTGCACTCTGTCTGCTTACAACTGCCGCGGCGCCTGCTTTTGCCGCACCCGTCAAGAATATCGTGGTGGTGCACGGCGCATTCGCCGATGCCGCAGGCTGGCGTCCCGTTTACAACATTCTGACGAAAGACGGCTATCACGTCACACTTGTACAACAACCGCTGACATCGTTTAACGACGATGTGACTGCCACGAAACGCGTGCTCAATAGCCTCGACGGTCCGTGCGTACTTGTCGGTCACAGCTACGCTGGCGCGATCATTAGCGAAGCCGGAAACGACGATCACGTGAAGTCGCTGGTCTATATCGCTGCGCATGCGCTCGACGCCGGTGAAACCATCGGTGGCAACGGCAAGAAGTACCCGGGTCGCCCCCTGTCCATCGTCGGAACGCCGGATAATTTTGTTCACCTGAAACCGGCCGACTATCCGCTGCAATTCGCCCCCGACCTGCCCCGTGCGCAAGCCGAGTTCGAAGCGAATGCGCAGATACCGCTTGCCGCATCCGAGTTCTCCGCGCAGGTTTCCGATCCGGCATGGAAGACAAAGCCGAGCTGGTATATGGTCGCGAAGGCCGACAAGATCGTCAACCCGGAGCTCGAACGCATGTATGCATCGCGTGCTCACGCAACTACGGTCGAAATCAACGGCGCGAGCCATGCGGTGTTTGAATCCCATCCGCGCGAAGTCGCTGCACTGATCGAACAGGCAGCACAGCAGTCTGGCGAGTAAGCCATTGTTCTTCCGCTAGCGGTGTGTGTGCGCGTGACTGGAAAGGTGGTGCTTTGGGCGCTCTTGCTGTCACGTGCATGCTGCCGGTCTGATCGCAAGCCGCGTCACGTAGTCGATAACAAATCTCAAGGCGCCGGATTGGCGATTGCAACAACGGGCAACCTCATCAGTCACGAGATCGCTTTGAGCCACGTAACGATTCAACCCGCCTGGGTCCGCATCACACACTGGATTAACGCGCTCGCCGTCATACTGATGGCCATGAGCGGCTGGCAGGTCTATGACGCCTCGCCGATCTTTCCCGCCTTTCGATTTCCTGCCGCCATCACCTTGGGCGGCTGGCTCGGTGGCGCATTGCAATGGCATTTCGCGGTCATGTGGCTGTTGGTCGCGAACTTCATGGTCTACGTCGGGTTGAATCTGGCGTCCAGACGCCTGCGCCGGAAACTGCTGCCGATCAGTTTCAAGTCACTTACAACCGATTTCGTCGCCGCGTTGCGTGGGAAACTCGGGCATGAGGACCTCTCACACTACAACGCCGTGCAGAAATTCGCCTATCTCGTCGTCATTGTCGATATTGCGCTCGTCATCCTGTCCGGACTAGCAGTATGGAAGTCGGTGCAATTCCCGCTGCTGCGCACATTGATGGGCGGATACGACAATGCTCGCGTCGAGCATTTCGTTGCAATGAGCGTGCTGGTGGCATTTTTCGTCACGCACGTCGTCATGGTCGCACTGGTGCCGCGCTCGCTGCTTTTGATGATTCGTGGGAGGTAGCCGTGACTTTTCGAAAACGGGACGTAAAACTCGATACGTTTCTGTCGTCTCACGCCGAATCCATCATTAAGGATGCGCGCAACGAGCTGAAAAATCCAGCACGCCGCCTGCTCGGAAGGCGGATTCTCACACTCGGCGGCATTGCACTGCTGTCAGGCTGCGATTTGTCCAATGACAAGTCGGTGAACACCATGTTGCGGAGGATGTCATTCTTCAACGACGACGTGCAAGCCCTGCTGTTCAATCCGAACGAGATGGCCCCCACCTGCCCGGAGTCGATGATCACGCGGCCGTTTCCGTTCAACGCGTTCTACGGTATCGACGATGTGCCTGAAGTCGACGCCGCAACATACCGTCTCCAGGTGGGAGGCCTCGTGAATGGCAAACGCGTCTGGACGCTCGACGAACTGCGCGCGTTGCCGCAGGAAAGCCAGATTACGCGTCATATCTGCATCGAAGGATGGAGTGCGATTGGCCATTGGGGTGGCGTGCGTTTCTCCGATTTCATGAAGCGCGCGGGCATGGACATGACGGCGAAGTACGTGTCACTGCATTGCGCGGACAACTACTGGACCAGCATCGACATGCCAACGGCGTTGCATGCGCAGACTCTGCTCACGCTGACCTATGACGGCGAGGTGCTGCCGCCGAAATATGGCTTCCCGATGAAGCTGCGCATGCCGACCAAACTCGGCTACAAGAATCCGAAGCATATTGTCGCGATCAGTGTGACGAACGAATATCCCGGTGGTTACTGGGAGAACCAGGGCTACAACTGGTTTGGCGGCTCGTGAACGGCGCCACCTCGCCGGTTGCATTGTTGACTCTGTTGCGTCAACTCATCACTTCAATCAGATCTATGACACCGTTGCCCTGATATTCGAGCAAGGCAACATCTACGGCAAAATGGCAACGTTGACGCTCCGTCTTGCAGGCCGGTTCGATCCGCGTCACCCGATTCAGATCCCCTTACCTATTGCCATGCGAGACCCGCGCGTTCCGGCCGGCGCGACTTGCGCCAGACGGAATGCGCAGGATTACTGCGCCCCCACTTCCAGCACTGTCAGATCATTCTTTACGCCCGTAACTCCCGACACGCCTTTTGCCAGGTCGCCCGCCTTTTCGATCAGACTCGAGTCGGGGACAGCTCCCGCCAGCACCACTGCACCGCCTTTTGCGGAGACGTTCATGTGGACAGTGGTAATACCGCCATGCGAGAGCGCAAGAAGTACTTGCCTGCTGAGTGCGCGATTCGCTTTTCTAGCGGCCTTCGCACTTGCATGGCTCGTCGGAGCCGTGCTGGATGAGGTCGATGCAGCGGCAGAATCGCTACTCTGCGACCACGCACTGACAGATATCACAGTGATCACCGCGCCGGCCATCAGCTTGAATGTCCTGATTACCTTCATTGCTTTCTCCTGTTGGACCACAAAAAATTCGCATAGCGATCACGGGCATGCCTCTACAGCGCAGCCTGCTCGTGTTGCTGCAGGGATCATTTTTCTGAGCCAAGGGTGCGTTCTATCGACTATTGCGCCATCAACACGTCACCGTGACAACGTCCTTAACGCGCCATGACTTACTCACACTGCACGGCGCACCATCAGTTCCTTGATCTTTCCAATCGCCTTGGTCGGGTTCAGGCCCTTCGGGCAAACGTCGACGCAATTCATGATGGTGTGGCAACGGAACAGACGGTACGGATCTTCCAGGTTGTCGAGGCGTTCACCCGTCGCTTCGTCGCGGCTGTCCGCGATGAAACGGTAGGCTTGCAGCAGACCAGCTGGGCCGACGAACTTGTCCGGATTTCACCAGAAGCTCGGGCACGAGGTCGAGCAGCTAGCGCACAGAATACATTCGTACAGGCCGTCCAGCTCGTCGCGTTCTTCGGGCGACTGCAGGCGTTCCTTTTCCGGCGGCGGCGTATCGTTGATCAGGTACGGCTTGATCGAGTGATACTGGTTGAAGAATTGCGTGAAGTCGCAGATCAGGTCGCGCACGACGGGCAGGCCCGGCAGCGGACGCAGCACGATCTTTTGCGGTAGGTCGTTCATGTTCTGCAAGCAGGCCAGCCCGTTCTTGCCGTTTATATTCATTGCATCTGAACCACACACGCCTTCGCGGCATGATCGACGGAACGACAGCGTTTCGTCGACAGCCTTCAGCTTGACGAGCGCGTCGAGCAACATGCGTTCGTGCGAATCGATTTCGATTTCATAAGTTTGCATGCGCGGCGCCGCATTCTTTTCCGGATCGTAGCGGTAGATTTCAAATGTTCGCGCGGCCATATCCTGGTCCTGATGGGTTTAGTTTAGAAAGAACGTGGTTTCGGCGGGATCGATTTGACGGTAAGCGGCTGCATGTGAACAGGCTTGTAGGCCACGCGATCGCCCTCTCTAAACCACAATGTATGGCAGAGCCAGCCGGTATCCTCGCGGTTGGGAAAGTCAGCATTGGCGTGCGCGCCGCGACTCTCCTTGCGGGCGTCGGCGGAGATCACCGTTGCACGTGCTGCTTCAATCAGATTGGCGAGTTCGAGCGCCTCCACTCGCGCTGTATTGAAGACTTTCGACTTGTCTTTCAGATGAATGTGGCGGGTCCGCTCCGCGAGTTCACGAACTTTTTCCACACCCTCCTGAATCACCTTCGAATTGCGAAATACGCCCGCATGGGATTGCATAGTGGAGCGAATGTCGTTCGCGACGATCTGCGAGTATTCGCCCGACGTGGACTTGTCCAGCTTGTTCAGACGAGTCAGCGAGAAATCGCCAGCATCTGCCGGCAGCGGCTTGTGCTCCTTCAGTTCCTTCACGTGCTTGACGATGTGGTTGCCGGCAGCGCGGCCGAACACCACGAGGTCGAGCAGCGAGTTCGTGCCGAGACGGTTCGCGCCGTGCACCGACACGCACGAGCATTCGCCCACTGTGTAGAAACCGTTGACCACCTCTTCGTGTCCGCGCGCGTACCGATGACCTGACCGTTGATGTTCGTCGGAATACCGCCCATCTGGTAATGGATGGTCGGCACGACCGGGATCGGTTCCTTGATGCAATCGACGTTCGCGAACTTCATCGCGATTTCGCGGATCGACGGCAGACGCGTGGTCAGAAGAACGCATGCTTCTGCAACACGGAGACGATCGGCCCTCTGGCCAGCTCAAGCGCAATCGCGATGGGGCCACCAAAGCGTTGATGTAACGCCTTTGCCCATTCATCGATGCGTGTAACCTGGTGGGGAATGCAGTCGAACTAGCGCCTGTCGTCGCCAGCCTGCTGCAGGCAGATGTCATGTTTGGTATCGGCCCAGTCGATGCCGATGAAAGCCTTGAATTGCTGGTTCGATAGCGGCGCCATGTGAACCTCCGCAAGTGATAGATTACCCGGTAGGGACATGCATGCTTGCGTTCAGCGAAGGCAATATATTGAGCCGGTGCGACGGCGAACCCTCTCTCAAGAAACAAAACTATTCGGCGGAAGCTCTTACGGTGTCGCCGGAACAGATTCAATGCGGAACCCCAGCCTGGCGGCGCGACGTTTGAGGGCAGCGATACTTCGTTGGCGTTGCTGCTCCTCGTAACGCTGCTGTCCCTGGTCGACGAAGGCCTCGCCGCGTGTCAGCATGAAATACACCATGCGCGCGAGCTTGTGCGCCACTGCGGTGTTGGCGCGTGGCTTGTCCATCCGGGCACACAGCCGGCGGTAAAAAGCGCCCAGCGCGGAGTCGCTATGGGAAAGGGTCATGGCCGCCATCTTGAGCGCCTGCCGCGCCCGGTTGGCCGAGCGTTTCGTGCCTGAGGACAATACCTTGCCGCCGCTGATCTTCGTGCCGGGCGTCAGCCCCAGCCAGGAACAGAAATGCTTCACGCTGGCAAAGCGGCTCAGGTCCGGGCCGATCTCGGACAGCAGTGTCAGGACGGTGGACACACCCAGGCCGTTGATGCGCGTGAGATCGACACCCGCCCAGTTGGCGAGTCTCTGCCGCTGGTCGAAGTTGCCTCGCAGCCTGGTGCCGGCCCTCGGCCCGGTACCCAGGTCAACGTGGTGGCGGCCACTCTCGTCCACGAGCGTCTGCAGGCGGGCATCGCATTCGCCAAGATGACGGGCGATGTCGTCGTACATCGATAGCGCCTGCTTCAGCACAAACAGGTGCTCGTCGCGCCAGTTGCCTGTCAATGCGCGGGCGATATCGTCGGCACTGCGCCTGATCCGGCCGTGACGGTAGCGGGCCAGAACCTTCGGATCGCGTTCGCCCGCGACGATCGCGCGGATGATCGCCTGTCCCGTCGTCCCCATGATGTCGCTCAGCACCTCGGTGTGCTGGATATTCATCTGCACCAGCGTCTTCTGCATGCGCTGTACCCAGCTGCCCTGCTCGGTAAGCAGCACCTCGCGCTGGCGCGCCACCGCCCGCACCACGCAGACCTTGTCGCCGGGGCGCCAGGCCGCGCGCAGCAGGCCCAGGCTCATCAGCTTCTGCAGCCACTGGCAGTCGAGCACATCGCTTTTGCGGCCAGGCACGTACTTCATCTGCCGCGCGTCGACCAGCCACACCGCCAGCCCGCGCCGCTCCAGCACCTCGTATACCGGTATCCAGTAGGCTCCGGTCGATTCGAGTGCCACCGTATCGACACCGCACGCCAGCAGCCAGTCGGCCATCGCGTTCAGATCGTCGGTCATCGTGCCGAATTCCCGCACCGGCTCATCGTCCGCGGTCCTGGGTACCGCTACCCAGTGGCTCGAACCACCTATATCGATGCCCGCTGCGTTCGGAAACACTTCGGGACTGTCTTCCCGCTTGCGCATCGCCATGGTTTGTCTCGCTATGGTTGATGGATGGCAGCGTCATGGGAAGCGTCAGATTGGACTCGATCTCTCAAACGGGATGCGGCTCGCGCCGCTCGCCACTGTCACCGACGACTCCCGGACCATGCTGAGTCCCGGGCTCGCTTCACGACGCTTGCCAACGTCGTAAGCTCGCACCAGTGGGTTGTCGGTCATCGCGGCGCTGCTACCCACGTTATAGCTCATCGCCATCGTGAAATCGTTTCTTCAGGAACACCGTACCCGGCACGGGTTTGGGAACCTGAGTATTCGTTATCGGACGCAAGCGCACCCGTGGACTCGAAGCTAAAGCCGCAATCGTCCAGGCGTTTGGGTCGACTTATTCGTAATCCACGGGTGCATGTCCCGCCTCGACGGGCAGCTCGCTGCCAGTCCCACCAGTATCGATGAAAGCGGGACGGACTATCTATATTGGGTCGTTCAGCGACATTCGGAACAGCCGCCAAAACGCTTAGCGTATCTATGGACTCCACCCGTTTTGCAAGGGACGATCGTCGATGACCGACTGGGTATCAGATCGACAGGCCCGGGAGCTTACCGCTGATCGGCTCGAGCGCGGATATCGGCTGCCGTTGAAATCGGGAGCGCGATGAAAGCTCGCTCGGGCATTTCTTCGTAGACCCGCAGGAACGGCAGGTACAATTCAACGATCCAATCCTCGCCGTCTTTCCGGCCTGCGTACGGGTGGAGAATTTCGCCGTCCGTACGACGTCGGTCAAAGCGCAACACACCCTTGTGTGGGTAGCGAGCCTCACTTTCTCGCCAGCGAGCGTCCATCATGTGCGTGACGACCTCGTGCGGAAAACCGGGGTGTCCGGAAGTTTCGACCGCGTCGAGCGATGCTTCAATGGCTTCGTCCTGCGTCAGGTAGCAGTCAACGATATCGTGCTCGTCAAATACCACTTCCTTTGCGATGTACGGCGGGCCGCGATACGAGTTCGGATCATCACGGTCGAGCTGGATGGCGAGAATGGTGCGCGTGCCGATATCCGTGCAGCGCCACAAGAAGCCGGGGCCGGACATGAATTCGAGACCAATACGAAAATCGGAATGCTTCATGTTGGACTGCCGGTCTGGATGGTGCGCATATTCTGCCACCGTACCCGGTCGGAGCATCAAGCTGCCGCGAAAGGACCGACTCGACCAACTCGGCCGACACCGGTTTCTCGCCGGTCAGATAGCCCGCAGATAATGTCGGTCCACGATGATGGAATTGAGGTCGGCGCGGCTGAATGCTGGCTCAGTTGCAGATAATCCGGGTTCGCGCGCGCCGTCAGTCGCAGTTAATCCTGGCCGAAAAGCCCGTCAATGCAGGTTTGGCCAGTTTCAAATGCAGGCCGCTACAGGTAACGGCAAGGAGAGAATACCCGTGCGTGAGGAACTATCGACACTTTTGCGCGACCGATACCCGCTCATCTTCCCCCAACGGCCAGCGGTTCCGGCAGATCCGGATGCCGTGCCGGCGCCATTCCTGGTGCGGGGATTTGAATGCGAGGACGGCTGGTTCGACCTGATCGATGTCTTGTGCGGGGGGTTGCAGCGGGCGACCGAGCACGGGGCACCTCAGGTGGTCGCATTCCAGGTCAAGGAGAAGTTCGGCACGCTGCACTTTTATGCCGACGGCGCCGACACCCGGCAGCGCGCCATGATCGAATTCGCCGAGACCATGAGCGGTCGGCTCTGCGAGGTATGCGGTTGCCCGGGCGCAACGACCGGCAGACGCTGGATCGTGACCCGCTGTTCCGCCCATTCGCTGGAAGGCTGACGTGGCTCCATCCCCTGGCTCGCAGGTGCGTGACACCTATAATCTGGAGGCACCCCGGCCCGCGAGACGATCATGATTGAAGCGGATATCCAGCGTCAGAACGCCCTATGTACGGTCCTCGCCCGAGGGGCATGGCTCACTGCCGGACAGATCAATGCGCGCCAGTCCTCGCCTCCCGCTGACACGACCCAGCCCGCGGCCGAATGGAAGAGTCGCGGCCGCATCTTCAGCGTGACGTGCGACGGGCAGGAATACTTCGCCGGGTATCAGTTCGACGCCACGGGCCAGCCTCTGCCCGTGATCAAGGACATTCTCGGGGCACTGGGCGAAGTTCGCGATTCGTGGAAAATCGCGGCCTGGTTCCACTTCCCGAACGGGTGGATTACCGGCACGGGCGCGAATGAAAGTCAGCCCGTGGCCCCGATGGAGGCGCTCGACCGCCCGGATGCCGTGGTCGAAGCAGCACGGCGCAGCCGGGACACGTACGTCGCCTGATGGCCCACCCCGGAACCCGCTTCGTCGACAAAGGAACTCCCATGAGCACGAAAGAGCCCATCAGCCGTCAGGAGAGGGATGGGGCGCTGCCTGGCTGGCAGCTCTATTCCGAGATGTTCGATTCTGAGCATGTCTATCTCGAATTTGAAGGCGTGGCGGCCGAGATCACCATGACCGGCAACATGGAACGGGCGCCCGGAACCGTGCTGTTGCGCCTGCCCCTTGCCACCGCCAAACAACTCTGCCTCGTGCCGGAATCATGGGAGGGCTCGGTCGCCGCACGGCTCGCGAATCTGGGCGGAAGCCAACCTGGGATGAAGGGCGTCTCGCGTCGCCGGCAGGATCCCGATGACACTCCGGCATCACCGGATGAAGGATAAGTAACCGGTGCCGGTCGTGGACGTTGTTGTCATTCGTCCCGTGCGGCAGGTCTGCGACATTCGGGATAGTGGTTCTGAATCGACGCGCGGCCAGGTCCGGACTCGTCGATCTCGAGTACGTCGCCAACCTGCCAGTCCTTGGTTTCCAGTTCCTCCCAAAGGTCGTCGGGGAGTTGAAGAATGGCGTCGCCACTGCCGTCGGCGTCGCCTCATGTAGTTTGTTCCCCGTCAGGCAGTCGCACGCCTTTAACAGCCTGTCTGGCCGCCTGCAGCATCGAAGCCGCCCTCTGGCTGGCAAGCCCGGTTGCCGCACTGCCCGATTCATTCATGCGTGCCTCCGTCTGACGACAACTACATGAGCGGGCGCAGGGATTGCCAGCAGCGATCCACATCGCACGCAGGTCAGACCCACGCGTCACGGGCGCGTCGCCCTGGCGTCAGCGTTCGCCGTTGAGAAAGTCGAACCAGTCGTGCGCGTAGGCGCAGCCGTGATCCGGAATGGCCGAACCGGCGAGCTTCTGGTCGAAGAATGTCCTGGCAGGCTCGGGAATTTCGTCCAGACGCACGTAACGGAAGCCTGCGTCGTTCGTGCGAACGGTCACCGCCGGTGGCACGGGTCGCGGTGGTAACGCTTCGCGGCCCTGATTCAGTGCAGCGGCAATCGAGCGCGCAACGAGGTCCCATACGCTGCCCGCCCATCTCGGATAACCGCGCACCCTGGCCCGCTCGCCGACCTCACCGAGCACCGCATCTTCCAGGGCGACGCTGTAGTCAGCGAGGGCCCCGTCACTCACCCGTGCAATATCCGCCGTCGCGATGACACGCTTTCCGCTTTCCCTTCCACCGGGCAGCAACTCAATGGTGACTCGAAGCATCCACCTCTCCTTTTGTTGACTCTTTCATCCGGTGCAGCAGTCCTGCGGACGCACCCTCGTCGAGGGCTCGTACATGGACCGCGGTCGCCTGCACGCTCAACGGAACATTCGTCGTTTACTTCGGGATGCCCGCGCAGGCCTCAGCCATACGGCCATCAGCGCCAGCGATCCGGCGGGACAATATTTCACGGGCGAATGTCGCAGCGCGTTCCATCGACAGCGATGGCCCGAGCAGGTCACGCATGCGGCCATCGGCACCAGCGGTCGTCGACGAAAAGCCTGCCGCGCTGGCCTCCACGATCGAATCCAGCACCGGAATCTCGAACGCGAACACCGCCGCTCGCGCGATCATGCGCGCAATGGTCTGACGGGCGTGCGACAGTGAAATCCCATGGCTGACCGCGACATCGATCAGTGGCCAGCGATGCACGCCAATCCCGTAGCGGTGGGCCAGCAGCTCGGCGTCCCGCCCGGCCTGCGCATCGAGCGGCTGCTCCGGCATGAGCAGGTTGCGTCCACGGGTAGCCAGGCATTCCGCGACGCGACGGATGGCGGTGTCGAGCGTGTCAGCCTCGACGGGCACGCGCCACCGGCCATCCAGCACGCCCGGATGCGACGCCGGCGGCGCCAGCAGTTGCCCCGGCGCAAGCAGGAGCGCACGCTCCCAGGTACGAAGGCGCTGCGCCGTCAGCGGATGACACTTTCCCTGCTCCCACTCTGACAGCGTGGTGGTGGACGCATGACAGGCGTACGCGACTTCCGCGAGAGCGAGTCCGAGCTCTGCCCTGAACCTCGCCGCATGCCTGCCGATTGCCTCGCAGCTCATGGCGGAAACACCCGTCGCGTGCGCGCCAGTCCCCACAACTGTGGTGGCTGACGCAACGTCCACGCTGACGGCAGGATCCGGCAACGGCTGTGCCTCATGACTGAAGAGCCATCCTGGCGGCACCTGCAGTGTGGCCTCCAGCGCCTTGAGCAGGTTAGCCGGGATGCTGCCCGGTAACCCTCCCTTTTCCCAGCGCACGAAGGTCAGTCGTGCGACGCCCGCCTTGCTGGCCAGTCTGTCCTGCGTCAGTCCCATTGCCCTGCGGCGCTCACGCAGACGCTGCGCGATCCGCCGTGCTTCGGATCGCGGAATCCACTCACGGTCCCCGGTCATGCTGGTCTCCTGCATGAGTACCTGCTTTTTTCATGAAAAGGCTGTCTTTCCCCGACCGGAAAAACCTGGTTCTCCAGCGGCCGCATCATGTCCACCGCATTCAGCCAGCAAAAGCGTATGCATTGGCCCGCGCGTCATGCAGCGCGTGGTGCTCGCCGCCGTGCCGTGCGAAGTAGGCAGCACGCCGCCCCCGGTCCCACCGGCCCGCGATGTTTTCCTGCCGCCAGCCGTGCGGCAGCGGACCGTCCAGCAGGAACCGGAACAGGTTCAGGTCCGTCTCGTAGTCGTAACAGAGCACCGGCGCCCCGTCGCCCGGTATCCCCGCGAGCCAGGCTCGCAATGCCTCGCGCAGCTCTGTGAACGGCATCGCACGCCCCTCGACCTGGCCGAGTTGCGGCAGCACCACAGCGCGGACAAAGTCGCTGCACAGTGTCAGATCGAAGTCGGTGCGCTCGCCGTAGAACTCGTTCCCGTTCTCGCCTACCACAGCGAGACTGATCAGCTGGCCGCGCTGGAAATCGGTGAACTCGGTGTCGATGAAATAGCGGTTGTCCCAGCTGGCGGCGCCGGTCGGAATGGGATACACCAGCGCGCCATGAAAGCGGTTATCGGTCATGGCCGCGCGCGCCTCGCAGCGTTACCCGGACATACCGGTCCATCGCCGTGACCGGTCGGTTCAACATTCACCATCTGTTCGCTCCTGCTTCATTGAACCGGCCTGGACCGCCCGCCCGTTGTTACCCGCGCCACCGGCCATCGACCCCGCTCTCCAGATTCTTCATTGCCGCCGTCGTCATCCCTGTCCGGAACTCCGGCCGTGCGGCCAGCCTGCGCCGGCCCCGTGCCCGGCGGACGTACGCGGCGCAGCGGACCGGCGAGCACGGTCACCTGCTCCGGAAACGGGATCGTCGCGGTCCCGGCGGCCCTGGTGGCGTCATCGCTGGTCGCGAGCGCAAAGCGTCGCAGCCGCGCGCGCAGCTGCGCGGAGGTCCTGCGCGGAGGTCTCGTCCGCCGCCCGGGCCGGCGGTTTCCGGTGTTTTCTCATCTCCTCTCCCGGGATGGCGCCCCGCAGGCGGCGATCGCACGCTTTTGCGAGTGGAGTGCAAACGCTGCGCAGCGACTCTTTCAACCGCGTCGTCAAAAGACCGTCACCCGGCAATCATGGCTGACACGTCTGCGATCGAAGCAGTTTTCGCAAGTCGGCATGCGAAGTCATCTTTTGATCGTGTTTCCGTCATGCCCGGCGCCGCACCGACGCGTCGCGAATCACGCGAGTAACGCCAGCTTTTCCCGCAGCCTGGCGAGCACAGCCGGCTCGGCGATGCCCAGTATCTCGTCGGTGCGGACAAGCTGATCGCGACACCACGTGGGCCAGTGCAGCCAGTCGTCATCGAGGGCCAGCCACGCCTCGGGCTGCCGGCGCAGCACATCGGCCCAGATCTGCATGCCGCGCGGCGCTGCCCTGAAGAGTTCGGCATCCATGGCGTTGTGCCAGGTCGCGCCAATCACACGCTGCCGCAGCCCCCGCGGCAACCGTCGGGCGACCTTGTAGACACCTCTGTAGACGCGCACCCACGACGTCGAGAGGACAATCGCCACACTGGGGTATGGCGATAAAAGTTCCTCAAGCAGTCCAGCATGCTCCAGGAGCCGGTGACCATCAGGCGAGACGATGCGTGGTCCGCGGCCGGTCATATGCACGTTCTCCGGGTGCAGCACGCCATCGAAATCGAGATAGAGCACCTTGCCGCCGCACACGCGAGGAGCAGGAATCGGATCAATGAGCGCAATGGTCATGTCGCCGTGTTACCGCGTCCCGTCCGCTCACGGAGCATTTTGCAGGCAGGCTTTGCCTGAAGCTCGGCGAGTACATCCGGCGCGCTGACGCCGGGTGCTGAATCGGTATGAAGCAGCCGGCCGACAGCGAGACTGACCAGCTGGCAGCGCTGGAAGCCGGTGAATTCAGTGTCGATGAAATAGCGGTTGCTCGAGCCCTCTTGCAGCTCGGCCGGCAGTGGCCAGAGCAACGCGTCGTGAAAGGATGTATCCGTCATGTCCTGTTCTTCCATCTCTTGTGGCCTCGCGGCCTGCAGCCCGGTGCCTCCCATCCCGCAGCGGCATCCGCATGCCGCGGCCCGGCGATGCAACCGGATGACTCCGTGTGCATCGAGATCGCCGATCGCGTCTGTGCCATCAAAACCCGGCCACCCGATGCTGCTCAGGGTGCACCGCCTTCTCCCTTCGGCCGTCTGCGGTTGCGGATGCTTCCGGTTGCCCGCTGATCTCCTCCCGGCGCAAGCGGGGGCTCCGCTGCAGCGGCCCCGCGAGCACGCTCACGTGCCCGGGAAACGGGATCGTGGCGGTCCCGGAGGCCCTGGTGGCGTCGTCGCGGCTAGCGAGCGCGAAGCGCCACAGCCGCGCGCGCGACTGCGCGGACGTCCCGTCGGGCGGCAGGGCCGGCGGGTTCCGGTGTTTTCTCATGTCCTCTCCCGCGGAGGCCGCCCCGGCGGCGGCGATCGCATGCTGGCCGTGATAAGGCGGATCTGGGGTGTCCATTTAACCGGAGTTGGCGATTTGCCTACACGGGCGGCTCGGCCAAGGTCGCTCCAAGCTGGGCGGATGTCCGCGTTGCCGCGGCGGCTTTGGAGGAACAGCCTTTGGGCGCTGGTTCATAACAAGGTCCTGGTAACGAACCGGTTCATGGGCGACAGCAAGCTCCAGGACCCGGTAGAACAGCCTCACTCGGCTACGTGAGCGGTGGCGGTTGAAACCCGCTCAACTCCGGTTAAATGGACACCCCAGAGGCGGATTATCATGGCCAGCCTCCTTCCAGCCGGTGCATCGCAGCGAGCCGCGCCTGCAGCTCCACCAGCACCGCCGGAGCGCTGAGGCCCAGCACGGGATCCGTGCGGACCAGATGGTCCCGGCAGACGGCCGGCCAGCCGGTGTCGTCATCGTCGAGCGCGAGCCACGCTGCGGGCTGGCGCCGGCACACATCGCCCCACACCTGCACGCCGCGCGGCAGCGACTGGAACCGGCGCGGATCCATCCGCCCGTGAAAGGTCGCCCCAACCACCCGCCTACGGACGTCCGGTGGCAGATGGCGGGCCGCCTTCCGGACGCTGCGGAACACGCGCACCCAGCCCGTCGACAGCACGATGCGCAGCGCCGGATACGGCTCGACGCAGCGCGCGAGAAGCGCCGCGTGCTCGAACAGCGCGTGCCCCGGCGGGCTCACGACAGACGGGCCGGCGCCGGGCCGGCACCACACATTTTCCGGATGCAGGACGCCGTCGAAATCGAGATACAGCACGAGGCCGCCCCGCCAGCGCGGCAGTGAGTCCGTCGTCTGGGCAGGCAAGCGTGCCCCCTCGCCCGTGCAGGCTTCCACGGCCAGCCTGGATCAGGGATTGGCCGCAGCGCCTGGCGCTTTCGCCCGCCAGACCCGTTTGCCGCGCGACGCACGCGTGGCCACCGCGTACGGCACGGAGAACCTGCGCCCCGCCTCGGTCGTGAACCGGGTCACCGAGACCAGCAGGTCATCGCTGTCGTAACCGCCTTCGGTCGCCCCGATCCGGATCTCGCTCAGCGGTTC
>Ga0310811_10001618_pt1 | contig 28054 bp, 23 predicted proteins | sample YCmetagenome_FD_207642 | JGI IMG/M metagenome (GOLD analysis project Ga0310811, IMG submission 207642) | Soil microbial communities from experimental microcosm in Duke University, North Carolina, United States - YC | ecosystem: Engineered > Artificial ecosystem > Soil microcosm > Unclassified ... | reverse complement strand
TCGTCCATTTCCCGCAGCTGTTCGTAGGGGACGTCGGCCTCGGCGAGCAGTACGTTCATGTGGCCGGGCATCCGGCCGGCCACCGGATGAATGGCATAAGCCACCGAAATCCCCTTGTTCTCCAGCAACTGGGCCATTTCCCGCACCGCGTGCTGGGCCTGCGCGACGGCCATGCCGTAGCCGGGCACCACGACGACCGTGCTGGCGTAGGCCATCTGGATCGCCGTGTCGGCCGCGCTCGTGCTGCGCACCGGGCGCGTCTGCGCCGTGCGGGCGATCGGTGTCGCGCCACCACCGAAGCCGCCCGCCACGATCGCCGGAATGGCGCGGTTCATCGCCTTGGCCATCAGGTTCGTCAGGATGGAACCGGACGCGCCGACGATCATGCCCGCCACGATCAGCGCGGTGTTCTGCAGCGCCACCCCCATCGCCGCGGCCGACAGTCCGGTGAACGCGTTGAGCAGCGAGATCACCACCGGCATGTCGGCGCCGCCGATCGGCAGCACCACCAGCACACCCAGCAGGGCGGCCGCCAGCAGCAGCACGATCATCAGCAATTCCGCGTGGCTCCCGGAAATGACCAGCCCGGCGCAAGCCAGTGCGATGAGAAAAAGAACGGCGTTCAACGAACGTTGCAGCGAGCCGAGCGTGACCGGCCGCCCCGGCAACAATTCCTGCAGCTTCCCGAAGGCGATCAGCGAACCCCAGAAGGAGATCGAACCGATCAGCGCGGCGAACAGCGAAGCCACCGCCACATAGCGCGGTTCGACCGCATAGCCGTCGGTCGTCCGGAACTCCACCCAGGCGATGAGCGCGACCGCGCCACCGCCCACACCGTTGAACAGTGCCACCATCTGCGGCATCGCGGTCATCTTCACCCGGCGCGCCGCGGGCACGCCGACCAGCGCGCCGAGCGCGATACCGAGCGCGATCAGCACCCAGTTCCCCATGCCGGGGGTCAACAACGTCGCGACCACCGCGATGACCATGCCCAGCGCGGCGATCGCGTTGCCGCGCACCGCCGTGCGCGGACCGGTGAGGCCCATCAGCCCGGAGATGAACAGTGCGAAGGCGAGGATGTAGAGGAGACCGATCAGCGTGGTCATCGCCGGTCCCGGGGTTTCTGTTTGAACATCGTGAGCATCCGGTCGGTGACCAGGAACCCGCCGACGATATTGATCGTGCCGAACACGATCGCGATGACCAACAGAATCCTGTTCAACGTCCCCTGCGCACCCAACCCGAGCACGAGCAACCCGCCGAGCAGCACGATCCCGTGAATGGCGTTCGTGCCCGACATCAACGGGGTGTGCAGCGTGTTGGGCACCTTGGAAATGACGGCGAAGCCCACGAATCCGGCGAGGACCAGGATCGCCAGGCTGGTGACGAGCATCAGACCGCTCCCTTCTGCCGGCGCCCGCCCACGGCGACGCAGGCGGCGGAGACGATTTCGTCGGAGAAATCCAGCGCGAGCCGGCCGTCGGCGTCCACCAGCAGCTCGATCAGCTCAGCGAGATTGCGCGCGTAGAGTTCACTGGCGTGCCCGGGCATTTCGGCGGGCAGGTTCAGCGGCGAGCAGATCGTGACGTCGTGCGCCACGACCTCGCGTCCCGGCTCGGTCAGCTCGCAGTTGCCGCCGGTCTCCCCGGCCAGGTCGACCACCACGCCACCGGCCGGCATCCCGCGCACCGCGTCGGCGGTGACCAGCGTGGGCGCCCGGCGGCCAGGCACCAGCGCGGTGGTGATCACCACGTCGAACTTCGTGATCGCCTCGGTCAGCCGGCGCTGCTGCTCGGCCCGCTCGTCCGCGGTGAGTTCGCGCGCGTAGCCGCCTTCGCCGACCGCCTCGATGCCCAGGTCGAGCCAGTTCGCGCCGACCGAAGCGACCTGCTCGGCCACCTCGGGCCGGACGTCGTACCCCGTGGTCCGCGCGCCGAGCCGTTTCGCCGTGGCCAGCGCCTGGAGGCCGGCCACCCCCGCGCCGAGCACCAGCGCCTTCGTGGGCGGCATGGTGCCGGCGGCGGTGGTGAGCATGGGGAAGAACCGGGGCAGGCGCTCGGCCGCGAGCAGGACCGCACGGTACCCGGCGACGCTGCTCTGCGAAGACAACGCATCCATCGCCTGTGCGCGCGTTATCCGTGGGATCGACTCCATCGCGAACGCGGTGACGCCCGCCTTCTCCAGCTCGGCGATCCTGTCCACATCGGACAACGGGCGCAGGAAGCCGATCAGCACCGTGCCCTCCGTCAGCCTGCCCACCTCGTCGCCGGCCGGCACCGCCACCTTGAGCACGATGCCGGCACGCCACGCGTCGCCGATGACGGCACCCGCGTGTTCGAAAGCCTCGTCGGCGATCCGGGCACCCGCGCCGGCCCCCGACTCCACCACCACCCGCAGACCGCGTTTCACCAGGCGTTCGACCAGCTTGGGCACCAGCGCGACCCGGCGCTCGCCGGGTTCGGATTCCCGCACGACGCCGACGGTCAGCGGCTCGCGGTCGGCCACGGCACTACCTCCGGTGAGAACCTGGTGGCTTCCAGAAAAGATCCACCGGGCTACGGAGTCAAGTACTCGAACCGGACACGAACACCGATAGGGTGACCGTCGCGGGCCGCGTTACCCCGCGCCGCCGCCGGGTTCGAGGTCTATGCCCAGGTGATCCCGCAGGGTCGGGCCGGTGTAGTCGGTACGGAAGACGCCGCGTTCCTGCAACAGCGGGACGACCTTGTCGGCGAAGGAGTCCAGGCCACCGGGTGTGACGTGCGGGACCAGGATGAAGCCGTCACTGGCGTCGGACTGGACGAGGTCGTCGATCGCTTCCGCCACCGTGGACGGTGCGCCGACGAAGCTCTGGCGGCCGGACACCTCGACCATCAGCTCCCGGATCGACAGGCGCTTCGCCTCGGCCAACGCCCGCCACTGCCGCGCGGTGTCCAGCGGGTCGCGGTGCATCCGGACGCTGGCCCGCCCCCGGGCGATGGTGTGCTCGCCGACCAGCGGATCCACCTCCGGCAGCGGCCCCTCGGGGTCGTAGCCGGAGAGGTCCCGGTTCCACACCTGTTCCAGCAGCTTGATCGCGGTCTGGCCGCTGACCTGCTGGTGGCGGACGACATCGGCGAGCTCGGTCGCCTCGGCGTCGGTGTCACCGAGCACGAAGGTCGCCGCGGGCAGCACGACCAGTTGTTCGGGCCGGCGCCCGTAGCGGGCCAGGCGGCCCTTGACGTCGGCGTAGAAGGCCTGACCCGCCTCTTTCGTGCCGTGCCGGGTGAAGATGGCGTCGGCGGACGCCGCGGCGAACTCACGGCCCTCGTCGGAATCCCCGGCCTGCAGGATCACCGGCCGGCCCTGCGGGGAGCGCGGCACCGTGAACCGCCCGCGGATGTCGAACTGCTCGTCGTGGCGCTCGAAGGCGCCCGCCTTCGGGTCGCGCAGGAACTCCCCGGACGCCTTGTCCGCGACGATCTCGTCCCGACCCCAGGAATCGAACAGCTCGAACGCGGTTTCCAGGAACCGCCGGGCACGCACGTAACGCGCGTCTTCGGGCAGGTAACCGCCGCGACGGAAGTTCTCCCCGGTGAAGGCGTCCCACGACGTGACGACGTTCCAGCCGGCGCGCCCCGCGGAAAGGTGATCGAGGCTGGCGAACTGCCGCGCCACGTCGTAGGGCTCGTTGAAGGTGGAGTTGATGGTGCCGGTCAGCCCGAGGCGCTCGGTCACCGCGGCCAGCGCCGCCAGCACGGTGAAGGTGTCCGGCCTGCCGACCACGTCCAGGTCGTAGATCCGGCCGCCCTGCTCGCGCAGCCGGAGCCCTTCGGCGAGGAAGAAGAAGTCGAACTTGGCGCGCTCGGCGGTCTGGGCGAGATGCACGAACGAGCTGAAGTCGATGTGGCTACCCGCCGCCGGATCACTCCACACGGTCGTGTTGTTCACGCCGGGGAAGTGCGCGGCGAGGTGAACCTGCTTGCGCGGCTTGGTCATTTCCCGCTCCTCTGGTCGGCGTACCGGTTGGCCGGCCGGGTGAGACCGAGCAGGCCGCGCAGGGTGGGCGCGTCGTAGCCGTCGCGGAAGGCCCCGCGCCGGCGCAGTTCGGGGACCAGGCCGCGGGTGATCGCGGTGAGGTCGTGGGGAATCGCGCCCGGCCGCAGCCGGAACCCGGTCACCCCGGCCTCGCGCAGCGCCAGCAGTTCGTCGGCGAGGCCCGCGGGAGTTCCGGTGAAGATCCGGGTATCGGCGGTGTACTCGGCACCGGCGAGTTCGTCCAGCCGGGCCTTGCGGCTCGCCGCCTTCCGCTCGTCCTCGTCGAGGAACACCACCAGGTCGGCGAAGACCAGCAGCGGTCGACCGGCCCGCTCGGCCCGGCCGCGCAGGGCAGCCGGCTCGGCGACGAACACGATGTCGGCCGCGCGCTCGGCCAGCCGGTACCCGGCCTCGTTCCGCGCGAACGCCGCCACGAGCGGCTGGCCCTGGGGCGGTCGCGGCGTGATCGACGGGCCCTTGACGCTGAACCACTTACCGATGAAGTCGATGTAGTGCAGCTTCTCGCGGTCGATGAACCGGCCGGTCGCCGCGTCGCGGATCTCCGCGTCGTCCTCCCAGCTGTCCCACAGCCTGCGGACGACCTCGACATAGTCGGCCGCCTCGTCGTACAGGTCGTCTTCGGGCTGCGGGAATTCCCGTCGCCCGAAATGTTCCGCGGTATCCGGGTCACCGGAGATCTCCACCGACAGGCCCGCACGGCCCAGGCTCACGTAGTCCAGGGTCGCGATCGACTTCGACAGGTGGAACGGCTCGGTGTGCGTCGCGATCGCGGCCGGAACCAGCCCGATCCCCCGCGTCCGGGGCGCGACCCGGGAGGCGATCTGCACCGCGTCCAGCCGCCCCCGCACCAGATCGGCGCGGTCGGGGCCGGGGGCGAACGAGTCGTGGATCGTGACGAAGTCGAGCAGCCCCCGTTCCGCTTCGCCGACCAGATCGCTCCAGTACCCCGCGGTCACCAACTCTCCGGGCCGGGCCTCCGGTTCGCGCCATGCGGCCGGGTGCCAGCCTGCTCCTTCGAGTGCGACAGTGAGATGGACACCTTGCGCCATGCCCGTGCTCCTTCCGCCGGCCGACCTCGATCTTCCAACGCCGACGCGGCCCGGGTGCTTCCCGTACCAGCATCTGGGAAAAGCCGCCGCGGGCATGGGGCGGACACCGACGAAGGTCGTGCGGCGCAACGGACAGCCGGTGGTCCCGTGCCCCCTCGATTCCGGACCGACGGCGATCGCCGGGTCCGTCGGGAAACTGGCAGGATTGAGGCATGCAGTCCGCCGAGATCGAAGTGCGCACCGGGGGCCGCGCCGTGGTACGCGACCTGACCGAGGAAGTCGAGTCGTTTCTCGCCGAGGCCGGCGCGAACGACGGACTGCTGCACGTGTGGGTGCCGCACGCCACCGCGGGCCTGGCGATCCTGGAGACCGGGGCGGGCAGCGACGACGATCTCCTGACCGCGCTCGACGCCCTGCTTCCCCGTGACGACCGCTGGCGCCACCGGCACGGCAGCCACGGTCACGGCCGGGACCACGTGCTGCCCGCGCTGCTGCCGCCCTACGCCAGCGTCCCGGTGCTCGGCGGCACCCCGGCGCTGGGCACCTGGCAGTCGATCTGCCTGGTGGACACCAACGTCGACAACCCCGTCCGCCGGATCCGGCTGAGCTTCCTCGCCGGCTGAGCCGCGGCGCCCCGCGCGGTCGAGGCCGGCCGGCGACGCCGGCCGACCCGGTACCGTCGTCTTGTGACCAACCGACTGGTGCTGTGGGACATCGACCAAACCCTCATCGACCTGCGGGGAGCGGGCCGTGACTGGTACGCCCGGGCGCTGTCCGAGGTCCTCGGCCTCACGCTGACCGGATTTCCCCCGTTCTTCGGCCGCACCGAGCGCGCGATCACCGCGGAGATCCTGACCACGCACGGCGTCGAACCCGACGAGGAACTGATCAAGAAGATGTGGGCCGCCCTGGTCACCGCCTCCGAACAGGCCATGCCCGCGCTTGCCGAGCGTGGCCTGGCACTGCCCGGAGCGGCCGAGGTGCTCGCCGCGCTCGCCACCCGGGCGGGCGTGGTGCAGTCGCTGGTCACCGGGAACCTGCGGGAGATCGCCTGGCACAAGCTGGCCGCCTTCGACCTGCACGCACATCTCGACTTCGACCTCGGCGGCTACGGCTCCCTCTCGGCGTACCGGCCCGATCTGGTCCAGTACGCGATCGAGGTGGCGCAGGCGCGGCACGGCAAGCCGGACTCGGTCGTCGTCATCGGCGACACGCCCCACGACATCGACGCCGCACTGGCCCACGACGCGATCGCCATCGGCGTGACCACCGGACGTTTCGACGAGACGACACTGCGTGACGCGGGCGCCCACTTCGTGTTGCCCGGCCTGTCCGACACGTCGGCGGTGCTGGCCGCGGTACTCGCCTGAGCACCGCGGCCGGAACACCTAGCCGCGCACCAGCTTGACCAGGTGCGGCACGACCTCGTCGACGCCGACGTCCGCGCGCTCGCCCGAAGCCCGGTCCTTGACCTCGACGACACCCTTGGCCAGCCCACGGCCGACGACCAGGATCGTGGGCACCCCGACCAGCTCGGCATCGGCGAACTTGACCCCGGGCGTGGACTTGCGGTCGTCCAGCAGCACGCGCACGCCCGCGGCGTCCAGGTCGGCGGCCAGCCGCTCCGCCCCGGCGGCGACCGACTCGTCCTTGCCCGCGATCACCACGTGCACGTCGAAGGGGCTCACCGAGCGCGGCCACACCAGGCCCAGCTCGTCGTGGTACTGCTCGGCGACCACCGCGACCAGGCGGGACACGCCGACGCCGTAGGAACCCATGGTGACCCGGATCGGCTTCGAGTCGGCGCCCAGCGCGTCCACCCCGAAGGCGTCGGTGTATTTGCGGCCGAGCTGGAAGATGTGCCCGATCTCGATGCCACGGGCCGCGACCAGGGTGCCCGCGCCGTCCGGGGACGTGTCGCCTTCGCGCACCTCGGCGGCCTCGATCGTGCCGTCGGGCTGGAAGTCTCGGCCGGCGACGAGGTCCACGACGTGGTGGTCGGCCTTGTCCGCGCCGGTCACCCAGGCGGTGCCGGTCACCACACGCGGGTCGACCAGGTACCGGATCCCGTTGTCCCGCAACGACTTCGGGCCGATGTAGCCCTTCACGAGGAACGGGTTCGCCACGAAGTCGGCCTCTTCGAGGAGGGCGACCTCGGCGGGTTCGAGCGAGGCCTCCAGCCGTTTCTGGTCCACCTCCCGGTCACCGGGGATGCCGATGCCGAGGACCTCCCACTCCTGCTCGCCGGGGCGCCGGATCTTCACCATGACGTTCTTGAGCGTGTCCGCCGCGGTGAAGGTGCGGCCCAGGTCGGTCTGGGTGTTGAGGTAGTCGACCATCGTGGCGATGGTCGGCGTGCTCGGCGTGTGGTGCACCTGCGCCTCACGCTGCGCCTCGATCGGCAGTGCGGGCGGCGCGGGGGTGATCACGGCCTCGACGTTGGCCGCGTAGCCGGAGGCGGTGCTGCGGACATAGGTGTCCTCGCCGGTCTCGGCCACCGCGAGAAACTCCTCCGAGGCCGACCCGCCCATCGCGCCGGAGGTCGCCGCGACGATCACGTAGTCGAGGCCCAGCCGGTCGAAGATCCGGATGTAGGCCTCGCGGTGCCGCTGGTAGGAGCGTTCGAGGCCGGCGTCGTCGAGGTCGAAGGAGTAGGAGTCCTTCATGACGAACTCGCGGCCGCGCAGGATCCCCGCCCGCGGGCGCGCCTCGTCGCGGTACTTGGTCTGAATCTGGTACAGGGTGACCGGGAAGTCCTTGTACGAGCTGTACTCACCCTTCACGGTGAGCGCGAACAGCTCCTCGTGCGTGGGGCCGAGCATGTAGTCGGCGCCCTTGCGGTCCTTGAGCCGGAACACGCCGTCGCCGTACTCGGTCCAGCGGCCGGTGGTCTCGTAGGGCTCGCGCGGCAGCAACGCCGGGAACTGCAGTTCCTGCGCACCGATCGCGTCCATCTCCTCGCGGACCACGTTCTCGATGTTGCGGAGCACGCGCAGCCCGAGCGGCAGCCACGAGTAGCCGCCCGGCGCGACGCGGCGGACGTAGCCGGCGCGCACCAGCAGCTTGTGGCTGGGCACTTCGGCGTCCGCCGGATCCTCACGCAGGGTGCGAAGGAACAGCGACGACATCCTGGTGATCACTGGGGAGCTCCTCGGGGCCGATACACGTTGTGCCAAGGGTAGTCAACCCCGCGCGCCTGGCCGCAACCGGTTATCGCGGGTCACCGGAACTGTCGGAGGGCTGTCCTAACGTGACCGTCGGGCACCGGAGCGAAACCGGTTCTGTATCGGACGGCGGGAGTGAGCCACGATGGTGACATGACGACTCGAGTACTGCTGCCCTGGTCCGACCTGTCCATACCGGACGGGATCACCGCGTCGTACTACGACGGCTCGGGCGAGCCACCGGATGTGCGGGACATCGAGTTCTACGTCCTGCCCTACGACAGCGGTCCCGAGCCGCCGAAGCTCATCGCGAAGATGCCGTCGCTGCGGGCGGTTCAGGCCCTGTCGGCGGGTTACGACAACCTGCTCCCGCTCATCCGCGAGGGTGTCCGGCTCGCCAACGGCCGTGGCCTGCACGATCTCAGCGTCGCGGAACACACCCTGGCCCTGATCCTCGCGGCGCAACGGGAACTGCCGCGGTGGTTCGACCGGCAGCGCACCCGGACCTGGGACCACGCCCACACCCGTTCGCTGGCCGATGCCCGCGTGCTGCTGGTGGGCTACGGCTCGATCGGCCAGGCGATCGAGCGGTACCTGCGGGCGGGCGAAGCCGATGTGGTGCCGGTCGCGAGCACCGCGCGCGCGGGCGTGCGCGGCGTGGCCGAACTGCCGGACCTGCTGCCTTCCGCGGACATCGTCGTCCTCGTGGTGCCCGACACGCCGGAGACCCGGGGGCTGCTCGGGCCCGCCGAGTTGTCGCTCCTGCCTGACGACGCGCTCGTGGTCAACGTCGGCCGGGGAACCGCGATCGACACCGACGCGCTGACCGCCGAGGTGACCAGCGGCCGTCTGCGCGCCGCGCTCGACGTCTTCGACCCCGAACCGCTGCCCTCGGACCATCCTTTGTGGACAGCACCGGGCGCGATCATCACACCGCACGTCGCGGGCGGTTCCGCGTCGTTCTATCCGCGGGCGAAGAAACTCGTGGAAGAACAGCTGATCCGGTTCGTCTCGGGTCGACCGCTGGCCAATCTGGTGCACTGACCGGACTCCGCACCCGGGCGGCCGCGTGGCCGCACCGGGCCCCGGAATGTCCCCGAACAACGATGGCGACGGGAAGGGAGAACTCGGCGATCGGAACGGAGGACACGGCGACCGGAACAGGGGACACGGCGACCGGAACAGGGGACACGGCGACGGGAAGGGAGGACTCGGTGAACAATGGTGCCCGTGCGCTTCGGCATCCTGGGCCCGACGCAGGCGTGGACGGACGATGGCACACCGATCGTTCTCGGTGGTCCCCGTTCCCGCGCCCTGCTCGCGTTGCTGCTGCTCGAAGCCGGACGGGTGACCCCGACCGATCGCCTGATCGACGGTCTCTACGGTGAGAACCCGCCTCGGGAGGCCACGAACGCCCTCCAATCCCAGGTTTCCCGGCTGCGCCGGGGCCTCGGCTCGGACATGGTCGAGTTTCACCCGGCGGGGTACCGGCTGCGGGTCGATCCCGACCAGGTCGACCTGCACCGGTTCACCCGTCTCGCGCGCGCGGGCCGAGAGGCATTGGCGGCCGGGAGACCCGCGGCCGGGGCGAAGCTGCTGGCCGAAGCTCTGGAGCTGTGGCGCGGACCGGCCGAGGTGCCCGAACCCGAAGCCACCCGGCTGCTCGAACTTCGGCTGAGCGCCGCCGAAGACCACGCCGAGGCCGAGCTGACCAGCGGCGGCGACCCGCACGAGATCGTCACCGGCCTGCAGGACCTCGTCGCGCGCCACCCCTTCCGAGAACGGGCCCGCGGTCTGCTGATGCGCGCGTTGCAGGCCGACGGGCGGCAGGCCGAGGCCCTGACCGTCTTCGAGGCGACCCGCCGGACCCTGGCCGAGGAACTCGGCACCGACCCATCTCCCGCGCTGGCCGAAACCCACCGGACGATCCTGACGGCCGAAGGGATCCGGCCCACCGGGGTACCCGCGCAGCTCACCAGTTTCGTCGGGCGTGAGCCGGAAATCCGGCGCATACACGAACTCTTCGACACGGCACGTCTGGTCACCGTGACGGGTCCCGGCGGCATGGGCAAGACGCGGCTGGCCATCCAGGCGAGTACCGGCGATGCCTGCTTCGTCGACCTCGCCCCGCTGACCGACGGCACTCAGCTGCCGCGCACCGTCCTCGCCGCGCTCGGCCTGCGCGAGACGAGGATCTTCGGCGCCCCGGGCAGCGAACCGACGCCGATGGACCGGCTGACGACCGCATTGGCCGAGCGGCGCGTCCTGCTCATCCTCGACAACTGCGAGCACGTGATCGCCGATGCCGCCGCACTGGTACACCGCCTGCTCACGGCCTGCCCCGGGTTGCGCGTGCTGGCGACCAGCCGTGAACCACTGGACATCACCGGCGAGGCGCTCTGCCCACTTCCTCCGCTGTCACCAGACCGGGCAGTGCGCCTGTTCACCGACCGGGCCCGGGCCGCATCCCCCGACTTCACGGCCGAGATCGACGAGGGCCGCGCCGAGATCGTGTCGCGGATCTGCCAGAGGCTAGACGGTCTCCCACTGGCCATCGAGCTGGCGGCGGCTCGCCTGCGCTCACTGAGCCTGTCCGACCTGGAGACCCGGCTCGACGACCGGTTCCGTGTGTTGTCCCGGGGCAGCCGCACGGCCGCGGCCCGCCACCGGACGTTGCACGCGGTCATCAACTGGAGCTGGGATCTCCTCGACGAGGCCGAACAGCGGCTCCTGCGCAGGCTGTCGGTCTTCGCCGGCGGCGTGACCGCCGGATCAGCCGTCGCGGTTCTGTCCGAAGTAGACCCCACGGCCCGCGACGCCGCCATCGACTCCACTGTGGACATCGAGAATCTACTCGAATCGCTGGCCGACAAGTCGTTGCTGGAAACGTCATCGGGCCGATACCGGATGCTGGACACCATCCGCGAGTTCAGCGCCGCCCGGCTGACCGAAGCCGGTGAGCACGAACGGTTCTCGCGGGCGCACACCGAGCACTTCCTCGATCTCGCCCGGACCTCCGACCCGCACCTGCGCCGGGCGGAACAGCTGACCTGGCTCGCGCGGCTGAGCACCGAACACGCCAACCTGCAGGCGGCGCTGCGCTGGTCGGTCTCCTCGGATTCCGGTCTGGCCCTGCGGCTCATCGGCGCGTTGACGACGTACTGGCGCCTGCGCGGCCTGCGCGGCGAGATCGCCCCGCTGGCCAGGCGGCTGCTCGACGGCCTCGAACCAGGAGAAGGGCTCGAACAGGAATACGTCCTCGCGGTGCTGAGTACGCTGCCCCGGCCTCCTGCCGGCACGCTGGAAAAGGCGAGCGCGATCATGCGCACGCAGAGCTTGCAGGTGCGCCAGCCCGCGGTCCTGGTGGACTGGGCGTTGTTCACCGGGCCGCCCGATCCGCGGGAGACGCAAATCCCCCTCCACGACCAGTTCACCAAGGTCGAGGACCCGTGGCTGCAAGCGCTGGCCCACTTCTCCTTGAGCTATCTGCGGATCATGCACGGGGAACTGTCCGACGCCGAAGCGGAGTTCGGGCGGGCGCTGGCCGGTTTCCGGTCCACCGGCGACCGCTGGGGAATCGCCCAGGTACTCGACGGACTGGCCACGCTGGCCCATCAGCGCGGCGACTGGGAGCGCGCGCTGGCCCTGACCGAGGCGGCGATCGAGGAGATCACGCCGCTGGGCGCGGTGGACGAGATCGCCGAGTTCTCCTGCCGCCGAGCGACCCTGCTGATGCTCGACGGCAGGCTCCAGGAGGCCGAGGCCGGCTACCGCCGGGCCGCGGAACTGGCCGGCCCGTCAGGAGTGCCGGCGACAACGGCGATGGTGTATCTGGGCAGCGGGCGGCTCGCGCACCGCCGCGGCGATCTCGCCGACGCCCGCGAGCGCTTCCGACTCGCGCTCGCGGCCTGTGGACCGGACTGGCAGAGCCTCGGCGTCCGAGCCCAGGTGCTGACTTCCCTGGCGCTGCTCGAAAAGGACGGCGTGCGAGCTGCGCACCTGCTCGGCGTCGCCGCGTCGATCGGAGCCACGATCCGGGATCCCGAAATCATCGGCCGGGCGCGGCGGCTCCTCGACGAAGCAGCCTATGAAGAAGCCTTCGCGGGGGGCGCCGCGATGTCACGCGCGGCGGCGCTGGACTTCGTCGGAGCGGCGGAGCGTCCTGAAACCTCCTCCGGCGACGCGTAGTCCTTGAGAATCAAGGAATTCGCGGCCTTCATCGCCATCTTGTCCAGCGACCGCACCAGCATCTTGGAGGCGAGTACGCGGTGTATCTGATTGCGCAACCAGATACCCTTCGGTGTCCGTGGTGCGAGAAACCGTCCAGCGTTCTTCGCCTGCTTCAGTCCCGCTTCCGCACCGCGACGGACTTCGGCCTCGTAGCGCGCGAAGGCCACGCGGTGATCCCCGTCCACGGCGGCCAGTTCCCCGGCCAGCACGTAGGCGGCCAGCAGCGCCATCCCGGTGCCGCCACCGCCCGGTCCCGCGCCCCACCCGGCGTCGCCGACCAGCGCGACCCGGCCCCGGGTGTAGTGGTCCAGATGCAGCTGGGAAAGCGAGGCGCAGAACAGGTCGTCCGACTGCCACATGCCCTCGATGATCTTCGGCACTTCCCAGCCCAGTCCACCGAAGCGGTCGGCCAGGATCTTCTTCAGCGCCGCGGTGTCCCGCCGGTCGAGGTCCACCGGCCGGCCCGGCGGTTGAGCGGCGAGGACCAGGCCGACGTTCGCCTCGGCCGGGAGACGGTGGCTGGCGAGCATGACGCCGCGGCCCGGAGCGCTGTACATCAGGCCCACGTGGTCCAGACCCAGGTGGTTGGCCATGCTGAAGCCGGCATAGACGTAGCCGGAATCCTTGCGGAAACGCGATTCCGGCCCGAACACCAGCGATCGCACTCCGGAATGCAACCCGTCGGCCCCGACGACGAGGTCGAACGTGCGGGGAGCGCCGCGCTCGAAGGCGACCCGCACGCCTTGGCCGGTGTCGGTCAGCGACGTGACGCGGTCGCCGAAGATGTACTCGGTCTCATCCCGGGTCGCGTGGTAGAGGATGCGGCTGAGGTCGCCGCGCTGGATTTCCACCTCGCCACCGAAAAAACTCGCCGGCAGGCTGAACACGCGTCCTCCGGCGGAATCGAGCACGTGCTGCGCGCCCATCGCGGTCTCGTGGCGGCGGACCTCCTCCAGAAGATTCATCCGTCGCAGCACGTCGACCTGCTCGCCGCGGAAGTCGACCGCCTGGCCGCCGTCACGCAGGCTCGGGGCCTGTTCCACGACCGTCGTGGTGAAGCCGTACCGGGTGAGCCAGAAGGCCGTGGCCGGTCCGGCGATGCTCGCTCCGGAGATGAGGATGGTCTTGTTTCGCATGATCGGCTCCTTGTCTCGGTGTGAGAACGAGCATCGACACATGCGCTGACCATCCACTGGTCGACCACTGACCATCCCGCTGACCGTCCTACCGTCCCCCGCCGCGACCCGGCGCGCCGGCCCACGACTGCCGACGGGGCTACTGGCGGGACATGGCCGTAAGGAGCCGGTCGAGGAAGCCGGCGAGGTGTTTGTGCAGGAGTTCGGCGGCGCGGTCGGCCTTGCCGGACTTCGCCGCGCGCAGCATCGCGCGGTGCTCGTCCAGTTCCCGTTTCGCGCTCGGAGTGGCCTCCCAGCCGGCGACGCTGATCAGCGCGGACCGGTCGCGCACGTCGTCGAGCATCCGGACCATCAGCGGGTTTCCGCAGCCGGAGTACAAAGCCTGGTGGAACCGCCGGTTCAGCAGGCTCAGCTCGGCGCGATCGTTCCCGGCGAGTGCGTCGGCGGCGGCCTCCAGCGCCTGCGCGGCCTCGGTGACGGGCCGGGTCTCGCGAGCGGCCACGGTGCGCCGCACGGCCTCGGGTTCCAGCAGCAGCCGCACGTCGTAGACCTGCCGGGCCAGTTCCTCGTCGACCACGCTCACCGACGCGCCCTTGTAGGGGCTGAAGGTGACCAGGCCCGACCCCGACAGCAGCTTGAGTGCCTCGCGCACCGGGGTCTTGGAAACACCCAGCCGCTGGGCGAGATCCATCTCGACCAGGGGTTGCCCGGGCAGCAGCGTCCTGGTCAGGATCGCCTTGCGGATCTCGGCGAGGACCAGTTCGGTCCGGGAGGCCGGCAGGCTGAGCATTTCGGGCATCGCGACGTCCCATCTCGAACGCGGTCGGTATATCAGATCTTATCAGTGTCCGAAGTCGACTCGCGTCACTCGAACAGTTGACGCTCCCTGGGTAGTCGCACATCATATATCAGACGCGATACGTAATATCCGGGCAAAACGGGTAGGAAACGAGGCGATGGGGCATGCCAACGGCAATGGCGCCGCGGCGGATCAACCGTGCGACGCTCTACTTCTTCGGCGCCCTCGGCGGCATTCTCTTCGGCTATGACATGGGGGTGATCTCCGGCGTCCTGCTCTACATCAAGAAGATCTGGTCACTCGGCTCGGTCGCGCAGGGCACCGTGGGTGGCTGCCTCGCCGTCGGCGCCATGGTCGGCGCCGCCTTCGCGGGCCGGCTCTCCGACCGGTTCGGCCGGCGCAAACTGATCATGCTGGCGGCGGCAGTGTTCGCGATCGGCACGATCGGCTGCGCGCTGGCCCCCGAGGTGACCACGCTGATCGTCTTCCGGTTCGTGGTCGGCATCGCGGTCGGCGGCTGCTCGGCGACCGTGCCGATGTACCTGGCCGAACTGGCGCCCACCAGGACGCGGGGCATGATGGCCTCGCTGAACCAGATCATGATCGTCACTGGCATCCTGATCGCCTACATCGTCGACTGGGCGTTGTCCTTCTCCGGCAACTGGCGGGCGATGCTCGGCGCCGCGCTGCTGCCGGCACTGGCCCTGCTGATCGGCATGTTCTTCCTGCCGGAGACGCCGCGCTGGCTGCTGGCCCGCGGCCACGACGACGCCGCGCGCGAGGTCCTGCGCGGCGCGCAGCGCGACGTGGACGTCGACGCCGAGATCGCCGGGATCCGTCAGGTCATCCAGCTCGACCGGTCGCAGCGCGGCCGCCTCCGCGATCTGGTGACCCCGCTGGTGCGCCCGGCGCTCGTGGTCGCCCTGATCCTGGCCGTCGGCCAGCAGTTCTGCGGCGTCAACGCGGTCAACTTCTACGCGCCGACGATGTTCACCGACCTCGGCTTCGGGCAGTCCGCCTCGCTGCTGGCCTCGATCGTGCTCGGCACGGTCAAGGTCGCCTTCACCGCCTGGGTGGTGTTCGTGGTGGACCGCTGGGGCCGCAAACCGTTGCTGCTCATCGGAAACGTGTTCATGGCGGCCACCCTGCTGCTGCTCGGCGTCGCCGTGCTCACCCTGCACTCGACCACCGCATCCGGCATCTCCACGCTGATCCTGCTGATGCTCTACCTGGCCGGCTACGAGCTGGGCTGGGGCGCGATCGTCTGGCTGATGATGTCGGAGGTCTTCCCGCTCAAGGCACGCGGCGTCGGCATGGGCGTGAGCAGCGTTGTGCTGTGGGCCGGCACGTTCAGCATCACCTTCGTCTTCCCGATCATGAACAACGGCCTGGGTCTGGCCGCCTCGGCGTGGATCTTCGCCGCGGTCAGCGTCGTGCTCTACATCCTGGTCGCGAAGTTCGTCCCGGAGACGAAGGGCCGCAGCCTCGAAGAGATCGAACTCGACCTGCGGGCCCGGGTCGGCGGCGCGACCGCGCGCCAGGCCAGCCCCGCGTCCTAGCGTCCGTCCCAGACGTCCGACCCGGTCGGCACAGGGCGGTGAAGTCCGGGGAAGCACCGACCCCGGGAGCACGACAGAGAAAGGCACCAGCAGATGGATCTGGACAAGCTGGCGGAAACGCTGGGCGGGGTGGTGGCCATCCCCGTCACCCCGTTCAGCGAGCACGACACCGTGGACACCCCGGCACTGGAACGGATACTGGCCCGCATCGTCGACGGCGGCATCGACGTTGTCACCGCGGGCGGCAACACCGGCGAGTTCTACGCGCTGACCGCGCAAGAGGCCCGGCTGACCGTCGAGGTCGCCATCGGCACCGTCGGCTCGCGCGCCACCGTCGTGGCCGGGGTGGGCGGGTCGGTGCCCTCCGCGATCGAGGCGGCCCGGCACGCGCGGCGCACCGGCGCGGCCGCGATCATGATCCACCAGCCGGTGCACCCCTACGTGTCGGCGGCCGGGTGGATCGACTACCACGGGGCCATCGCCAACGCCGTCGAAGACCTGGGCGTGGTGCTCTACCTGCGCAACCCGCGCATCGACGGCAATGATCTCGCCCGGCTGCGCGTGCTGGCGCCCAACGTGATCGCGGTGAAGTACTCCGTGCCCGACCCGGTGCGGTTCGCCGAGGTCGCCGGCCGGACCGGCGCGTTCACCTGGATCGCGGGGCTGGCCGAGCCGGCGGCGCCCGGCTACTTCGCGCTCGGCGCGACCGGCTTCACCTCCGGCCTGGCCAACGTCGCACCGGAGCTGTCGGTCCGGCTGCTCAAGGCGCTGCGCACCGGCGACGGCACCACGGTGCGGCGGCTGTGGGCGTTGATACAACCGTTTGAACGGCTTCGCGCGGACGGCGCCGCGGAGAACAACGTCAGCGTCGTCAAGGAGGCACTCGCACAACTCGGCCTGTGCCGCCGGGACGTCCGGCCGCCCAGCCACGTGCTGGACTCGCGGCGCCGCGAGCAGGTCGGCGAAATCCTGAAATCCTGGGAGATCGCCGGATGATCGGGCCCGGGGACCTGCGCAGCAACCGCTGGTACGGCGGCGACGAACTGCGCAACTTCAGCCATCGCACGCGGGCCCGCCAGCTCGGCTTGAATCCCGAGGAGCACCTGGGCAAACCGGTGATCGCCATCCTCAACACCTGGAGCGACATCAACCCCTGCCACATGCATCTGCGGGAACGCGCGGAGCAGGTCAAGCGCGGCGTCTGGCAGGCGGGCGGTTATCCGGTCGAGTTCCCGGTGGCGACCCTGTCGGAGACCTACCAGAAGCCGACCCCGATGCTCTACCGCAACCTCCTGTCGATGGAGACCGAGGAGGTCCTGCGCTCGTACCCGGTCGACGGCGCGGTGCTCATGGGCGGGTGCGACAAGACCACCCCGGCGCTGCTGATGGGCGCCGCGAGCGCGGACCTGCCGGTGCTGTTCGTGCCGGCCGGGCCGATGCTGCGCGGGCACTGGCGCGACGAGACGCTCGGCAGCGGCACCGACATGTGGAAGTACTGGGACGACCGGCGCGCCGGGCTCATCGGCGACCGCGAGCTGGGCGAGCTGGAGACCGGTCTGGCCCGCTCCCCCGGCACCTGCATGACGATGGGCACCGCGTCCACCATGACCTCCGCGGCCGAGGCGCTCGGGCTGAGCCTGCCCGGCGCGGCCGCGATCCCGGCCGTCGATTCGGCCCATCACCGGATGGCCGCGGCCAGCGGGCGGCGCATCGTCGACATGGTGTGGGCGGATCTGCGGATCTCGCGGATCGCGTCGGCCGAGGCCTACGCCGACGCGGTCACCACGGTGCTGGCGCTGGGCGGGTCGACCAACGCGGTGATTCATCTGATCGCGATGGCCGGGCGCAGCGGGGTTCCGTTGGGGCTGGCCGACTTCGACGAGATCGCCCGCCGCGTCCCGGTGCTGGCGAACGTCCGGCCCGGCGGCGAGTACCTCATGGAGGACTTCTACTACGCCGGTGGCCTGCGCGGGCTGTTGTCCCGCCTGGCCGGCCTCGGCCTGCTGCACACCGACCGCGTCATCGCGACCGGCCGCACGCTCGGCGAGGAACTCGACGGCGCGCTCGTGCACAACGACGACGTCATCCGGCCCGCCGACAAGCCGGTCGCGGCCGAAGGCGGGCTGGCGGTGTTGCGCGGAAACCTCGCCCCCGGGGGCGCGGTGATCAAGCACATCGCCGCCGAGCAGCGGCTGCTCCGGCACACCGGCCCGGCGGTCGTGTTCGACGGCTATGCCGAGCTGAAACGGCGGATCAACGACCCCGCACTGGACATCACCCCGGACACGGTGCTCGTGCTGCGCGAAGCGGGGCCGCTGGGCGGTCCCGGCATGCCGGAGTACGGCATGTTGCCGATCCCGGACCGGCTCCTGGCCCAGGGAGTGCGCGACATGGTGCGCATTTCCGACGCCCGGATGAGCGGCACGAGCTACGGGGCCTGCGTGCTGCACGTCGCACCGGAGTCGTTCGTCGGCGGTCCGCTGGCGCTGGTGCGCACCGGGGACCTGATCACCCTCGACGTGCCCGCGCGCGCCCTGCGGCTGGAGCTGGACGAGGCCGAGCTGGACCGGCGCCGCGCGGCCTGGACACCGCCCGCGCCGCGCTACGAACGCGGATACGGCGCGTTGTACGCGGCCCATATCACGCAGGCCGATCAGGGCTGCGACTTCGATTTCCTGGCCAGGGCCGGGAACAACCCGGAACCCGACCCCCGCTGAGACTCGGCGTCAGGAAACGCCGGCCGGCTCACCCGCGCCGACCTCGACGGCACACCGGCAGCCGCCGTCGAGTTCGGCGCAGGTGACAAGCAGACGGTGACGGGCTTCGTCGATGTCGGCGCACGGCGCCGTGCACTCGGGGTCGCCGTTCTCGTGCACGACGAGCGTGCCGTGACAATGATCGAGCCCGCTCAGGCAGCTTCGGCAGTCCATGCCGCCCTTACTATCACCGGGCCCCGACAGTCCTCGGCACCGTCCACGGCGTGTCGCCGGTTCGGGTGAAGGGCACAGTCAGGCCGTTCAGGCGCTCTTCGGGGAGCGACGCGAGGTGCCGCGCTTGGCCGGCGACTTGCGCGCGGGCGGCTTGCGGGTCTTCTTCGCCTCCGACACGCTCGCCTCCAGCGCCGCCATCAGATCCACGACCTCCGACCTGGCGGCGGGCTCGCGCGGTTTGACCGTGCCCTCGCCACCGCTGATCTTCGCCTCGATCACGGCTTCGAGGGCCTCCCGGTAGCGGTCGGTGTACTTGCCGGGGTCGAACACGGGCTCGGACATGGACTCGATCAGCGATCCGGCCATGCTCAGCTCCTGCGAGCGCACCTGCGGCGTTTCCTCGCTCAGGAAGCCGAAGTCCGGGGTGCGCACCTCGTCGGGCCACAGCATCGTGGTCATCACCAGCACGTCACCGTGCACCCGGAGCAGGGCCAGGGTTTCACGCTGGCGCAGGGCGACCTTCGCGATCGCCACCTGACCGGACTTGTTCAGCGCATCGCGCAGCAGCACATAGGGCTTGGTGGCGGCCTTCTGCGGCTCGAGGTAGTAGTGCCGGTCGTAGTGCAGCGGGTCGATGGACTCCAGCGGCACGAACTCCAGTACGTCGATGGCGTTCGAGCTGGACAGGGGAAGGTCCTGGAGGTCGGCGTCGGTGAGCACGACCATCTCGCCGTCGTCCAGCTCGTAGCCCTTGACGATCTGGTCGTAGGGCACCTCGGCGCCCTCCACCGAGCAGAACCGCTTGTACTGGATGCGCCCGCCGTCGGCCTCGTGCACCTGCCGCAGCTGCACGCTCTTGTTCTCGGTGGCCGCGTAGAGCTGGATCGGGATGGTGACCAGCCCGAACGAAACGGATCCCTTCCACATCGATCGCATCGCAGGCGCCCTCCGATTCGCGATAACCCCAGGTCAGACGTTACGCGACAAAGCAGTCATTGACCAGGCGCCGACTTCCGCCCCGCGCCGGCGGTACGGCAGGTGTGACGGCGGGGTGATGTCGGGCACCCCGTTGCTCCCACGCGGGATTTCCCGCGCCACCAACTAAGATCACTTCGCTGGCCGTGACGAAAGGACTGATCTGCGCATGACTACGGGCCCGGAAGAGTTCCCGCTGGAGGGGGTCGATCTCGATCATCCCAACGTGGCCCGGATCTACGACTACTACCTCGGCGGCACGGCCAACTACGCGGTCGACCGGGTGTTCGCCGAGAAGGCGCTGGAGGCTTTCCCCTTCGTGCGACCCGCCTCCCAGTCCAACCGGCTGTTCCTGCACCGGGCCGTGCGCCACCTCGTCAAACGCGGCATCCGGCAGTTCATCGACATCGGTTCCGGGGTGCCCACCATGGGCTCGACGCACCAGGTGGCCGAGGAACTCACCGACGACGCGCGGGTCGTCTACATCGACAACGAAGCGGTCGCGGTCGCCCACTCGCAGATCCTGCTCGAACAGGACGGCGACCTCACCCGGCACGCGGTGGTGCAGGCGGATCTGCGGGACCCGGGATCGGTGTGGCGGCGGGTCACCGAAACCGGGGTGGTCGACGTGACCCAGCCGCTGGCGCTGCTGCTCATCGCCGTGCTGCACGTGGCCCAGCCGGGACCGGACGGCACCGACATCGCACCCGAGGCCGTCGCCAGGTACCGGGAGTTGCTCCCTTCGGGCTCCTACCTGGCCATCTCGCACGGCACGGGCGATGGCGTCCCCGAATACCGCGCGCGCGAAATGGCCGAGTTCGGCAAGATGTACGACAACACCGCGACCCCGGTGTGCTGGCGGCCGCACGACGAGATCGAAGCCTTCTTCGGCGACCTCGAACTCATCGAGCCCGGTGCGACCTGGACACCGCTGTGGCATCCGGAGGAGAACGGCCCGACCGCACCACGCGTCGAATTCAAGAACCCCAACGAATCCGTCGTCTGGGCCGGGGTCGCCTACAAACCCTGATCTCACGTTCCGACCCGCCCGCGCGTCTACCGGTCGTGACCGAACACGACGAGAGCGGGAGACTGGCGGGATGAGCCGGTGCGAGATCGTGCGGCAGGGCGCGCGGTGACCGCCGAACGCCCGTCCGCGTCCCGGGCTCCCTTCGAGGAGGTCGTGACCGCCTACGGTCCGATGGTGCTGCGCGTGTGCCGGGCCGTGCTCGGGCCCACGGACGCCGAAGACGCCTGGTCGGAGACCTTCCTGTCCGCGTTGAAGAGTTATCCCGGACTCCCCGCGGACACCAACATGGAGGCCTGGCTGGTCACCATCGCCCACCGCAAGGCCATCGACGTCACGCGGGCACGGGCCCGCCGTCCGGTGACGGTGCCGGAGGTACCGGAGCGGCCGAGCCGGGCCGGACGGCCGGAGGACTGGGACGGCGACCTCTGGTCGGCGCTGGGCGCGCTGCCGGACAAGCAGCGCGCCGCCGTCGCCTACCACTACCTGGCCGGGCTGCCCTACCACGAGGTCGCCGAGATCACCGGGGGCAGCACCGACGCGGCGCGCCGGGCCGCCGCCGACGGGATCAGGACGCTGCGCGCCGGTTACGGAGGACGACGATGAGGACCGGGCCGGAGGAGATGTTCGGCACGCTTGCGAAGGCGGACGATGTGACGGCTGCACGACTGCGGGACCGACTGGCCGTCGCGGCGGACCGCGAGGGCCTGCTGGACGTCGCCTACCGCACCCTCGACACACCGGTGGGCACGCTGCTGGTGGCAGCGACGGAGCAGGGACTGGTGCGCGTGGCCTACGCCCGCGAAGACCACGACGCGGTGCTGGCGAAACTGGCCGGCGCGGTGAGTCCTCGGATCCTGCTCGCTCCCCGCCGGCTGGACGCGGTCGCGGCTCAGCTGGAGGAGTATTTCGCGCGGCGGCGCAGATCCTTCGATCTCCCGCTGGATTTCCGGTTGTCGCACGGGTTCCGCCGCGCCGTGCTGGCCCATCTGCGCGAAATCGGTTACGGGCACACGGAAAGCTACGCGCAGGTCGCCGTCGCGGCGGGCAGCCCGAGGGCGGTGCGCGCGGTGGGCACGGCGTGCGCGACGAACCCGCTGCCGCTGGTCGTGCCCTGTCACCGGGTGGTGCGCTCGGACGGCTCGTCCGGCGGATACGTGGGCGGCGAGGCGGTGAAACGGATCCTGCTCGCTCTGGAGACCGCCTGAGTGTGTGGACCCGCGGCGAATACGGCCGGTTGACGAAACGGTGATTTTCCGGGTTCGATTTCGCCGGAACCGGAACCGATGTTGCCGTGACGGTCACGGGAGAGCCGGCTCCGTCACCAGATCGGAGGAGCCACCGGTGATCGAGGAAAGCGTCTATCTGCACTTCGCCGATCGCGCCCTGGACGGGATGGCGGGGATTCTGCGGGACCTGGGCGAGGACCTGCCGGCCGCGAATTCCCCCTACGCGATCGTCACGCACTGCCTCGGTGTTCTCGATTACTGGGCCGGGCATCTGGTCGCCGGGCGCGAGGTCGTCCGGGACCGGGACGCGGAATTCACCGCGAGCGGCCCGGTCGGGGAATTGACGGCCAGGGTTTCCGCGGCGAAAGGCCGGCTGCGTGCAGACGTCGCCCAGGCCGAACCGGCTGCCCCGTTGCGCCACGAACCGCATTCCGCTTACCGGGACAGCCCGGCCGGACGCACCCAGGGCGGCGCACTCCAGCACGTCTACGAGGAACTGGCCCAGCACCTCGGCCAGCTCGAACTCACCCGGGATGTGCTCCAGAACCTCTGACCTGTCGCCGACAAGTCGCCGACAGGTCGTTGAAAGGTCACTGTAAGCGCGCGTTCCTACGCTGAGTTCGACGGCGAGAGGATCGTGACGATGGGTGCCAGGTTGATCGAGCGCATTCCCGCGCCGAACGCTGCGAGACGACACGCGCGGAAACCGGGACAATGGCGGAAACACCGCATGGCATGGCGTGCCGTCATACTCGCTCGATCGGTGTTTTCCCCGGTCCTGGACGGGCTGCCGGTGGACGACGACGGCACGGACACCACCGCGGACGATCGTGCGTCCTGACCTTCGTCGTCCCGCGCCCCGGATTTGGGTACAGTGGCCGGCGGGCGGCCCGAAAACCGTGTTCAAGGGCTGCCGGCGCACGCTACGCCGGGAGACAGGGGTGGAATTCCGAATTCTGGGACCGACCGAGGTGATCGGTCCGACCGGGCGGACACAGCTGCGTGCCACCCGGCTGAACGCGCTGCTCGCCACGTTGATCCTCCAGTCGCCCCGCGTGGTCTCGGTGGATCAGCTCCTCGGCTCACTGTTCGGGGCCGATTCCCCGACGGCCGCGGCGACGATCCACACCTACGTGTCGCGGCTGCGGCGTGTCCTGGACGGGGTGGAACCCGGTGGCGGGGAACGGATCCTCACCCGGCAGGCCGGTTATCTGCTGCGGATCGAACCGGGCGAGCTGGACCTGGACGTCTTCCGCGGCGAGATCGAACGCGGGCGCCGCGAGGCCGCGGCGGGCCGCTGGCCCGAGGCGGCCGAGGCCTACGCGTCCGGGCTCACGTTGTGGCGGGACTCCGCCCTGGTCGACGTGTCGTCCGACGGACTGCGGACCACCGAGGCGCCACGCCTGGACGAGGAGCGGCTTTCCGCACTGGAACGGCGCATCGCCGCCGATCTCGAACTCGGCCGTCACGATGATCTGGTCAGCGAACTGCGCGCGCTGACCACCGATCACCCGTTCCGGGAACAGTTCTGGGCACAGCTCATGCGCGCGCTCTACCGGGGCGGGCGCGCGGCGGAAGCCCTGGAGGTCTACCAGCGGGCGCGCCGCCTGCACGTCGACGAACTCGGGATCGAGCCCGGTCCCGAACTACAACGCGTGCACCAAGCGATTCTCGCCAACGACGGTTCGCTGGCGAGGGCGGAAACCCCGGCGGCGCCGGCGGCCATGCCGGCGCCCGCGCAGCTCCCGCCCGACATCGCCGGGTTCGTCGGCCACGACGCGCTGCGCGCCCGCGCCCGCGAACTGCTGGCCGGCGACGCGCGCGGCGGGACCCCGCTGGTGGTGGTGTCCGGTTTGCCCGGCGTCGGCAAGACCACGTTCGCCACCCATGTCGCCCACGAGCTGCGGCACCGGTTCCCGGACGGGCAACTCTATGTGAACCTGCGCGGCTACGCCGACGTTCCGCCGGTCACGGCGGACAGCGTGATCAGCCGCTTTCTGCGTTCGCTCGGTGTCCCACCCGATCGGATCCCGTTCGACCCGGACGAGCAGACCGCGCTGTACCGGTCCGCGCTCGCCGGAAAGCGCGTACTGATCTTCCTGGACAACGCGAGTTCCGCCGACCACGTCCGGCCCCTGCTGCCCGCCGACCCGGGGTGCGCGCTGCTGGTCACCAGCCGGGACGAGCTCGCCGGGCTCACCGCGCTGCAGGGCGCCACCAGGCTCGCGCTCGACGTGCTCCCACCCGCGGACGCGCACGCCCTGCTCCGGGAGGTCGTCGGGGACGAACGGGTCGACGCCGAAACCGGTGCCGTCGCCGAGCTGGCCCGGCTGTGCGGCGGGCTCCCGCTGGCCCTGCGGATCGCCGCGGCGAACCTGGCCGGCCGCCCGCACCTGGGCATCGGCGCCTACACGGCCCGGCTCGCGGCCGGGGACCCGCTGGCCGGCCTCTCGATCAAGGGTGACGACCAGGCGGCCGTGCGCGCCGCCTTCGACCTCTCGTACGCGGCGCTCAAACCCGACGAGGCTCGCCTTTTCCGGTACCTGGGCCTGGTTCCCGGCCCGGACTTCACGGCGCACGGGGCGGCCGCGCTCACCGACACGTCCCTGGCGCACGCGCGGCAGCTCCTCGACCACCTCAAGATCGCGAACCTGGTCCAGGACCGCGGGCCCGACCGGTACCAGTTCCACGATCTGCTGCGCCGTTACGCCGTGCAGCAGTGCACCTCGATGGACAGCCGACAGGATCGTGACACCGCGCTGAAACGCTTGCTGTCGTTGTATTTCCAGGCGACCTCCGACGCGTCCAAGACGATCGAACCGGTGCGCCCGCGCCCCGAGCCGCCGCGTGACCATGCCCCGGTCGCCGTGCCGGACCTGACCGGGAAGGCCGACGCACTGGCCTGGCTCGACCAGGAGTTCACCAACCTCATGGCCGCGCTGACGCACGCGGCCGAACACGGGCCGTACTCCTTCGCCTGGCCACTCGCCGACGCCTTGAGCGCGCCGCTGGCACTGTCCACCCGGTTCGCCGACTGGGTGAGTACCGCGCAGGCCGGGTTGCGGGCCGCGCTCGCCGACGGCGTCCCGCACGGCGAAGCGGCGATGCGCATGGGTCTTGGATACGCGTACAACACCACCGGACTGCAGGATCTGGCCATCACCGAGTTCGGCAGGGCGCTTTCGCTCTACCGCGAACTCGACCAGCCGATGCACCAGGTCCTCTGCCACTACCCGATGAGCATGGCGTTCCTGTGGACGGGGCGGCTGAGCAATGCCATCGAGCACCTGCACGCGACCCTGGACCTCGCCACCCGGCTCGACTCGACCTACTACGAGGCCAATGCCGTGCACGGGCTGGGCCTCGCGCACCGCTACCTCGGCGACCTCGGCACCGCGCTGGAGGAGCTGATCTCCTCTCTCGAAATCGGTGAACGCACCGAAAACGCCTACGCCCAAGCGGTCTTCCGGTTGGGGCTCGGCCTGACCTACCGGGATCTCGGCCGGTTCGACGAGGCGCTGGCCGAGCTGACCGAGACGCTGTCGGTCTTCGCGGGTATGAACAACGCCTTCGGCGAAAGCCGTGCGCTGAACGGCATCGCCAGCGTCCACATAGGACTGGATGCGCTGCCGGACGCGCTCGAGGCCGCGGAGCGGGCACTGGAGAAGTCCCGACGGATCAACCACCGGCGAACCGAGACCGACGCGCTGAACGTGCTCGCCACCATCCGACACCGGCAAGGTCGGCTGCCCGAAGCGCTCGACGGCCACGACTCGGCACGCGCCGTGGCCGAGACCATGGGACCCTACGCCTGCGGGCTCATCGAGGCGACCATCGGCCTGGCCGCGGTGACGCACGAACTGGGCGATCCCGGCGAGGCGCGCGGGCATGCCGAAGAAGCACTGAAAATCATCGACGAGAGCGGATTCCGCCTCCACCGTGGTGCGGCGCTGATCGCCCTCGCGCAGATCGAGGCCGACCTCGGCGATCTCGTGTCCGCGAACGAACACTGCACCGAAGCGCTCGCGGTATGCCGCGACACGGGGCAACGCCCCGGCGAGGCGCGAGCGCGCCACCTGCTTGACCGGATCAGGGGAGGACTGGGTTGACCGAGGAAACCGCGAAGGAACCGGTAATCCTGGACGACGGGTACCTGCGAGACCGGGAGAGGCTGGTGGGGCGACTGAGGTCGGCAGACCCGGTCTGCCAGGCCGTGACTCCCGACGGGCTGCGGGTGTGGCTGGTGACGGGCCACGAGGAGGCCCGCACCGCCCTCGCCGAGCCTTCGCTGAGCAAGGACTCCCGCCGCGCCGCGCCGCTGCACGCGAAACGGCAGCAGGAAGAGGGCACCCAGCCCATCGTCTTCCACCAGGCGCTCACCTCGCACATGCTCAACATGGACCCGCCGGACCACACGCGGTTGCGGAAACTGGTCACCAAGGCGTTCACCCTGCGCCGGGTAGAGCAGTTGCGGCCGCGGGTGGCGGAACTCGTGTCGGGACTGCTCGACCGACTGTCCGGAAGGGACAGTGTCGAACTCCTTGAGGACTACGCCTTTCCGCTCTCCCTCGCGGTGTCCGGTGAACTTTTCGGGATTCCCGAACACGAACGCGAGCACTTCCGCACCCTGTCGAACGGGATCGCCTTCGCGAACGGCCCCGCGGAGGTCGCCACGGCGTCCTTCGAGATCGCCGGCTACCTGACCGATCTCGTCGCCCTCAAGCGAAAGGAACCCGCCGACGACCTGGTCACCGCACTCGTGCACGCCCGCGACGACGACGACCGCCTCGACGAGGACGAACTGGTCGCGATGACCTTCCTGATCCTCACCGCGGGGTACGAAACCAGCGGACACCTGATCGGGAACGGGATCCTCACCCTGCTCCGCAACCCCACCCAACTCGCCGCACTCCGCGCCGATCCCGCCCTGCTGCCGGGCGCGGTCGAAGAACTCCTCCGCTACGAAGGCCCCACCGCCACCACCACACTGCGGTTCACCACCACACCCGTCCGCCTCGGCGAAGTGACCATCCCGGCGGGCGAGTTCATACTGGTCCACCTGGGCGCGGCGAACCACGACGGGAGCCGCTATCCCGAGCCGGACCAGGTGGACCTCCAACGGGACACCAAGGGACACCTGGCCTTCGGCCACGGCATCCACTACTGCCTCGGCGCCCCGCTGGGCAGACTGGAAGGCCAAACCGCCATCGGCGGCCTCGTCGAACGCTTCCCGGACCTGACACTCGCGACCGACCCCCAGGCGTTGCGGTGGCGGGCCAACCTGCTGTTCCACGGTCTGGAGGCGCTGCCCGTCCGGCTGCGGTAACGGCGTATCGGGCTTCGCCTGTCGGCCTGTCTCTGCCTTTGCCTGCCTGCCTTTCCCTGTCGGCCTGTACTTGCCTGCCTTTTGTCGGCCTTCGCCTGACTTCGGTCGGGTCTTGCCGGTCGGGGAGTCGCGGACTCCCGACGCCGGATCGTGGTGCGGCAGGGGCTGTTCGCTGTTCCCCGGACGATGCAGGCCGTAGTCCACCTTCGTTCGCTCCCCGCCCCGGCTCAGCGCCCGCCCTTCAGCCCTCCCCTCCCCTCCCCTCCCCTCCCCGCCTAGCCCCTCGGCTCGGCTCGGCTCGGCTCGGCTCGGCTCGGAAGCATGCGATCATGGCGGGTCGTCCTGCATAACCTCCCCCGAAACATGGATCCGCACTTCCTTTCCTGTGCCGTGCCAGACACCTGATGTCGACCAACGGGAGGCCCCACTTCGCCAATATGTCGCCATAATGACACCGTCCACAAAGGACATACCGATGTCCGATTCACCCGAAAGTGTTCGAACATTGTTCGAATGTCCTGGTATGCTCTGAATATGACGGTCCCCGCCCTCGCCTCGCTACTCCCCGGATTGGTGTCCTCGGACGATCCGT
>Ga0310811_10001617_pt1 | contig 28055 bp, 30 predicted proteins | sample YCmetagenome_FD_207642 | JGI IMG/M metagenome (GOLD analysis project Ga0310811, IMG submission 207642) | Soil microbial communities from experimental microcosm in Duke University, North Carolina, United States - YC | ecosystem: Engineered > Artificial ecosystem > Soil microcosm > Unclassified ... | reverse complement strand
CGCCCGTCCGGCCGGGGCGTGTAGCGCGGCAGCAGCGGCTCGAGGCGAGCCCACAATTCGTCGGTCACGATCCAAGGGCGAGGACGGCTGGCCATGCCATCACATCAGCAAATGCATGGCCGCTCGTCTCCCGAATCAGGGCTAAACCACCCATTTGTGTTAGGAACACTTACTCCAGCGCCCAGCAGGCGCGCCAGCTCATCGTGTCGCGTCTGGTCGAGCTCATGCAGAACGCTGAGATCAGCGCCCGTGAGCTGGCGCGCCGTTGCGGTTGGTACGAGAGCAAGGTCTCGCGACTCGCCAACGCCGTCACCCCGCCATCCGAGGGGGACGTGCGGGCCTGGTGCAGAGCCTGCAACGCCGAGGACGAGATTCCCGATCTGATTGCCTCCCTCCGCGATGCGCGCGGAATGTGGGTGGAATGGCGTCGCATGGAGCGCACAGGGCTCCGCGTCGCTCAGGAGCAGATCCTTCCGCTGTTCGAGCGCACTTCGTCGTTCTGGGTGTACTCGCCGTCGCTCATCCCCGGGATGGTCCAGACCCCTGCGTACCTGGCCGCAGTCCTTCGCTCGACCCAGCGGCGGCGCGGACTGGTCGACGACGTCGATGCGGCGGTGGCCGCTCGCATGGAGCGGCAGAGGCTTCTACAGCATCCCGGCAAGACGTTCGCGTTCGTGGTCGAGGAGTTCGTGCTGAGCTGCTTGATCGCTGCGCCTCCGCTCATGGCCGAGCAGCTTGGGCACCTTCTCGGGGTTCTGACACTTCCCAACGTCAGCTTCGGCGTCTTCCCCGCAGACGTGCCTAGAACGATGGAACCATCAGAGGGCTTCTGGATTTACAACAGCGCGCAGGCATCGGTCGAGCTGACGTCTGGATTCCTTACGGTGACCCAGCCGCGCGAGGTTGCCCTGTACGAGCAGTCGTTCGCCGAGCTCTCAAGTATCGCCGTGTATGGCACCAGTGCCCGCCGACTGATCGCGGCGGCCATCGAAGCGCCAGCATAGCACTCGCGCAGAAGCTCATAGAAGACTACTGCCTCCCTCGGGCGTGCGGGGCCACTGTGGAGACATGATCCGCAGGCCCGTGACCGCGGCGACACAGATGGTGCTCGCCGACCTATACCTCGTCCGGCGCGGCGAAGTAGTCGGCGAGCACCTCACCCGGCCACTCCGCGACGCGCGCCCCTCCGCGCACGTCGAGATCTCACGCGAGAAGATCGAGGCGTTCTGTGCAGCCGCGGCCTCGGGAGATTTAGGCGACCAGCGAGCGGATTGCAGCTCAGGTACGGCTTGCGCCTTCAGGCCAGATCACTTGTACGGTCACGCCGCGCTCTCGCGCCTCTTTGACAGCGCCGGCGGTGCCGCCTCTATCGGGCGAGGGCATGCCGTCCCAGATGGCAACGAGCTGGTCGACGGAGCCCAAGACGGCCTCATTCGCAGCTACGTAGGCGTCCCGGTTGGCGGTTTCGAATGGCATCGTCTTCACCACCTCCGCATTGCCGAGCAGACGGTCGAACTGCGGAGCGTGGTCTGGTTTGACCTTCGTCTCGCGGTAGTTGGTGGACGGGAGCACTACTTCGAGCCGCCCGCCGACCTCGATGACCACTTCGGCGAACACGCTGTCGGAGCCTCTTGCCAGGCAGCTGACACCCACAAGCGACGTGGTGTCGAACGTGTTGAGGTAGTCGCGGATGGCTTCGGCGACCACCGGCACCGATTCTTCGCTCAGGTTCATGTGTCCAGTGACGCCGACTCGCACTTTGTTCTCCATTCGGGTATGGCTTGCCGGTCTCTAGGATGCCACCGGCTCGCGCATCCGCTCGCGAAGCTCGGCGACCTCCGGTCCGTGCCGGTATGCGGTGCTCGCGGCGTAGAGCTCACGCAGTTGGAGGCGGACTCGGTCGGATTTGGTTCGACGAGCGGTCTCGACGGCTTGCGTCCCGACGGATACGGCCTGACCGATATCACCTGCGAGGAAGTGCAGTTGGGCGAGTCCGGCTTGGTCGAGCGCGCGGCTTCGCAGCGAGCTCGGATTCCTCAGCTCAAGGGCCGAGGTGATGTGTTCAACCGCAGCCGTCACTTGCCGAAGGTCGCGGTGGGCCAGGCTCAACAGGCGCCCGCCGGTTACGCCAGCCAGCTCCGCCGCGTCGAAGTATGTGATCCAGTAAGGGTCCCGGTCTTCGTGGGGTCGGGCCCGGTTCAGCTCGTCCTCGGCCATCTCAGTGGCGCGGCGGAAGCTCTCGGTTCGTCCGAGGTTGGCGTAGCACCAGGCTTCGCGGGTGTGGAGCATCGAGCGCACCCGTGGGGTTGCGTGGTGTCGGCTTCCGTCCTGTGCGAGGCGGATGAGTTCGAGCGCGTCGGCTGGCTTGTCCAGGTAGAGCAGCTGTCGGGCCATCGAGGCGAGGATGCTCGCGCCGAGGGCTCGATCGCCGGTCGGCTTAGCTGCTTGGAGCGCGAGTACGGAGTACTTCTGCGCTGCAGCCTGCATACCGGAATCCCAGGACATCGTCGCGGCGATCTTTGCGAGCTCGGCCATGACGCGGTAGAGCCGCGCCGAGATCTCGGGTTGGTGGCGTTCGCGCGCGAGTTCGGCGACCTCGTTGAGTTGGCCGATGACCGCTTTACGGGCGAGCCCGCCGCCTATCGAGTCGTCCCAGTCTCGGAAGACTCGTGCGGCCTTCTCCAACCGGTCCACATCCTCCGGGGTGATTCTGCCTGTCTCGAGCCGGGCTCGCGGAAGCGCGGTCACCGGCCCGCTGATCCAGCGTTGGACAGGATCGATCAGCGGCAGGCCGAATGTGATGGCGAGGCTCCGGGCCGCCTGGCGACGGTCAAGCACGAGGTCGCTCCTGGTCAGGTTGTAGATGGCATCCACGGTGGGAGCAGCCTCCCAATGCCAGGGGAGTCCAGCGGTGAGGATCGAGTCCGGCTGAGCTGGGACGCGGTTTGCGTTGCTCGTGATGAGTACCGGTTCGGAGCTCTCCCATGGGCGTGGAGCAAGGCCGAGTTGGTGGCCGGGGATTTCCAGTGCGTCAGCGATGCGCTCGTACACATCGATGCTCGTGACGTGCCGCTTGCCGTTGATGATCTCTTGGACGCGGCTGGCGGTCATGCCGACCGCCGCGCCGAGGGCACGCAAAGAGGTGCCGCCTCGGCGGTTGAGCAAGCCGAAGACAGTGCCGATGTCGCGGGCGGCGAGGGCGCGGCTCATCTCGGCGTGTGTTCGAAGGTAGTCGGACATGAGCGCTTGTTCGTGCTCGTTCGACACCATCAGCCGCGTCCTCTCTTCGCGCCGGTTCGAATCAGCCCTCGCTGTCACGTCGGGCGTCGTATCCACCTTATGCCGCTGCCGCTCGTAGGCGTTCGAAGATTCGCGGCTTCTCTACATGCCGTGTACCCATGGTGGATAACCCTGATGTCCTCGTGGAGCCGTCGGCAGCGCATCAGTATCACTGCATGCGCTCGGGAGGTGATGACAGGTGACTGATCTTGTTGATGGGGTAGCCGCGGGATGGCGTCGACCGGATTCGGCGGCGCCTTTGCGATTGATCGCTGAGTACGACGATGACACCAACGACGCCTCGGCACTTGCGGAGGCCGTACGTGCGGCTGCTCGGCGGTGGGGGATCTGGTGGGCGGCGGATCGGGCTGCTCGGTTGGCGCATGCGCAGGCGACGTGGCTGCTGACTTACGGGCATCCGGGCGGGACTGGTCTGTGCCTGTTCGCCGAGTACGTCGGCGATCGGCGCATGCTCACGCTGACGGTCGGTGATCCGGGGAGCTTGCTGCCTGGACCGGTTGTCGGTGATCAGTGGCGGCTGAGCCTGAGCGGTTCTGTCTTCGCCGAGGCTTTCGACCACGGTGGGCGCGACCGGCGCCTGTGCTGTGCCGTGGTCGTCCGCGCGCCGTGGCGCATCCGCTTGACCTGGAACAGGGCCGCGTTGGGCGGGATCCACCCCGTGCACAGCTACGAGGACTGCCGCGCGGAGCAGGATGTCGCGCCTTCCGCTGTCAGGGCACGAAGGCAAGCCGGGGTGGTGGCCGTGCATTGGCAGGGCCCGGATGAGCGCGACGACGTGTGGCTGCCGTTCAGCGACTAGCTATTGCCCGGCTGGGCTCATCTCAATGTATCGACACTCGAATCGTGCCGTCTTGCGGCGGCGCGTTGGACCGGGAGAGCGGGGTTCGTGATGCTTCTGACCGTCGCGGGAACACGCAACCCGCATGAGTTGGCCGATTTGGTCAAGGCCGTGCTGGATCGGTGCAGCTACGCCGACTATCGTAATCTGGCCGCCGCGGTGGAGGCGGCTGCGCTGCACAAGCACGTCGTCGTACCGCGTGAGCAGTTGGTTCAGATGCTCAAGGCGATGGCCGTTGCCCAGCCGGTCACCGATGGCATCGTGCCCACGGCGAGCGAGGTCATCGAAGAGACCACCGACAATCCCGAGCGGCTCGCGGAGTTGCTCGAGCTGGCGTGGATGCATCTGGCCGCGGAGGCGAGCAGGATCGCCGACGTCGGCGTAGGGCAGCGTGCGGCTGGGGTGGCGTTCGAGACGCGCTATGAACGGCTGACGCTGCCGGGGTGGTGCCATCTGCTGCTGCACGACGCGGCCAGCGGCCGGCCACTGGTGCCGCAACGGGTGATCGATGCGGTGCTCGCTGCCGGGATCCTCGCGGAACTGACCGTGGCTGGGCGGGTGTGCGTGGAGGGGCCGGGCTTGAAGGTCCGGCCGTTCACCGAACGTGAGTACCGGCGCGCGGCGGATATCGCGCGGATGATCGCTGCGCTGCCCGTCGGGGCGGACCCGAGCGAGCTTCGCATCGAGGCTCGGTCGCTCCCGCCCGCGCCGGGAAGCGAGCCGGAGGTGTCCGAGACCTCGGCGGCGGTGCTGACGGAGGTCAAGAACATCCGGCTGATGCGGTTGGACGGCTGGTTCCAGCGTCTGGTGCCGAACGCGGCCGAGATGGTGCGCAGCGAGCTGACCAAGGCCGAGGTGATCGCACCGCGGCAGGTCAAGCGGATGCTGCGCGAGCGCACCTACTACCCGCCGACCGATCCCGTGGAGGTCAACCTTCTGCGCGGATCGATCATCGGCCCGCTGGCCAGCAACGGCACGCTGCCCGAGGCGGCACCGACCGCGCTGTTGATGGAGCTCGCCCGCGCCTCGGGCGTGACACGGGTGCGTGCCGACGACTGGTTCGGCGTCAACGCCCTGCCCAAGCAAGCCGGGCTGTCCGTCATGCCGCACGTGCGGGCGTGCACGCGGCTACTCGACCTAGTCGAGGAAGCCGCCGACGCCGCGGTCTACAGCCCCACCTAGACGACATCCCATACCCACTGAAATGACGAGGGGAAATCAGAACCATGAGTCGATCTCGATCGATCAACGAGGAAGGCGCCGGTGGGCGCGGTGACATCGGAGTCGGGGCGGTGCTGTTCTTCGCGCTCGCCAGCGTCGGGGTACTGCTGGTCAACTCCGGCGTCGTGCCCACCGCGTACGCGGCGACCGGGCTGACCAGCCTCCCGCTGGCGTTCCTGATCGTCGGGGCGGTGCTGGCGCTGTTCGTCCCCGGCTACGTGCGGATGACCCGCTACACGCCGAACGGCGGGGCGATGTATTCGATAGTCGCGCTCGGCCTGGGGCGGCTGATCGGGGTGCCGGTCGCGTGGATCGCGCTGGCGGCGTATCTGCTACTCGGCGTCGCGCTCTACGGCCTGTTCGGCATCGAGATGCAGGGCTACGCCCAGGCGCACTGGAACGTCAACCACGCCTGGTGGGTGTGGGCGCTGGCCGTGTGGCTGCTGGTCGCTATCCTCGGCCAGTTCAAGGCGAGGGACATCGGCAAGCTCCTCGCCGTGCTCTCGATCGGTGAGATCGCCATCAGCCTCATCCTGTCGGCCTCCGGGCTGACCCACCGGGCTCCCGGCGGCGTCCTGCACGGATTCAGCGCCTCGGGAATGACGTGGGCCTCGTTCGGTCCCGCGTGCGCGATCTGCGTGCTCGGGCTCATCGGGTTCGAGACCACCGCCATATACCGGCGCGAAGCCCGCAACCCCCGCCGCACGATCACCATGGCGACGTACCTGTGCCTCGGCGGTTCCGTGCTCATCTACACGCTCGCATCCTGGGCGTTGGACGTCCACTACGGCGGGCAGACCGTCGCGGTCGCAGCAGCTCAGGGGCCGGGGGCGTTCTTCGCGATGGGCAACAGCGTCGAGGCGCTGATCGGCAATACGCTGTTGTTGACCTCGGTGCTGGCCGCGTTGCTCGGCTACCACAACGGGTGGGTGCGCTACGTCTACACCGGTGCGCGCCACGGGATGCTCCCCGGCATCTTCGCCAAGGTGGCCGAGAACGGGGTGGCCCGGATCGCGAGCCTGCTGCAGTCCGCGTTCGGCCTGGCGACGATCGTCGTGGCCGCCGGGTTCGGCTGGAATCCGCTGACCCAGCTGTTCTACGAGGGCGGCACGGCCGGCGGGTTCGCAGTGCTCGCGGCGATGGCGGTGACCAGCGCGGCGGTGTTCCGGTTCTTCCTGCGCGACCGGCGCGCCGAGCCGATCGGGCCCGCGCTGGTGCTGCCCGCGGTCTCCGCGCTGACGCTGGCGGCCGTGACGGTCCTGGCCGCCGCGCACTTCTCGCTCCTGCTCGGGATCGCCCCGAACGACCCGACCGCAACCAGGATCCTGATCGGCCTCGCCGGAGTCGCGGCCCTCGGCCTTGGATGGGCGCTGGGAACGAAGAAGCTCGCCCCCGAGCGTTACAGGTCCCTGACGCCGGTCGCGATCGGCGACGCGCTCGCCGACACCGGCACGCACCGCGCGGTCGTCGTGGACGGTGCGGCATGAGCATCGCGGAGCGCCAGCCGATAGTGATCACCTCGACCCACGAGGACGAGGAGCCGCTCGCCGCGATGATCGCCGATGCGTTCGCGAACCTGCCCGCCTCCAAGTACCTGGTGCCGGATGCCGAGAAGCGCCGCGAGGTGATGGCGCGCACCTTCCGGCTCGATCTGGAGGAGGTGCGCCAGTCCGCCGGGATAATCCGCACTGTCGCAGGGCTCGAAGCCGCCGCGCTGTGGAGCTACCGCAAGGGAACCGGAGAGCAGGAACCCGAGCTCGACGCGCGGCTCTCGGAGGCGGCCGGGGACGCGGCGCCGCGGTTCGCCGCGTTCTACCGCGCTCTGCACGCCCGCCGCGTGGAGTTGATGGGCGACCGCCCGCACTGGCACCTGTGGGTGCTCGCGGTCTCGCCCGAGCATCAGGGCCGGGGCTACGGCGGTCTGCTGATGCGCGACCAGCTCACCGCGATCGACAAGATCGGCGAACCGACCTACCTCGAAGCGGCGAGCACCAAGCTGTGCGCGACCTACCGGCACTTCGGATTCAAGACCGCCGGGAAGCCGATCGTGCTGGAGGACGGCAAGACCAGGATGCATCCGATGATCCACGAACCCAGCCTGCTGTGACAGCACTGTGGGTGTTGCGGCCGTGAGGCCGACCTAAGCCGCCTTCCTCCCGCGTGGGCCGCCGCTTGAGCGCGGGAGGAAGGCACCAATTCACCGATGAGACAAGGGGGCTAGACGTGATGGTGGACGATTGGCCGCTGCCGAAGTACGTGGAGATCGAGACGTCCCGGAAGTGCAACCGGACGTGCACGTGGTGCCCGAACGGCGAGCACCCGGTGCGCCATGAGCAGGAGCTGATGGATTGGGGGCTGTTCCAGGATCTGACGATCCAGCTAGGTCAGGCGGGCTACGCGGGGTGGTTCGCGTTCCACAACTACAACGAGCCGCTGCTCAATACCCGCCTGTGCAAGGAGGTCGAGCAGGTGCGCGAGGCGGCTCCGCTGGCGCGCCCGGCGATCTACACCAACGGCGACGCGCTCAACCGCGAGCGGCTCGATCGCCTGATCGAGTCCGGCGTGGTCTCTATCCGGGTTACGCGGTATCCGCACACCGCCGATACGCCGCCGAGCTATGAGGCGATCACCGATTATCTGCGCCGGGCCGGGCTAGATGACCTGGAGTTCGACTACTCGCCGGCCAGGCAGGGGCTCGGCGCGCTGTGCGAGTTCGACGGCGTCCGGCTGGAGGTGATCTCCCCGGCGATCGAGAAGACGTACAACACCCGCGGCGGATCGGTGACCATGCTGCCGGTGCTGGCCAAGATGCGCACGGCGCCGTGTTTGATGACCGCGACCAGCCTGGTTGTGGACTACCGGGGCGCGGTGAAGATGTGCTGCTGCGTCTATCCCGAGTCCGCCCCTCACGAGCAGTACGTGATCGGCAACGTAGGCGAGCGTCTGCTGCTGGAGTTGTGGCGGTCGGAGGCGATGAACGCCTACCGGGCCGCGCACGCAAAGGCGGACTGGTCGCACTCACCTGCCTGCGCGTCGTGCACGCAGGTACTACCGGAGACGAGGCGGTGATCGGGGTGGAGCACGTGGTTCTCGCGGCTTCGGCGCCGGGCCGGGTGTGCCTGGCCGGCGAGTCGCTGGACTGGATGAGCGGCGGGGACTCGGTGACTGCCGCGCTGTCGCTGCGCACGACCGTGACGGTGCGCACGCATGCGGCCAGCAGCAGTTCGCTGCGGCTGTCGGCGGGCGCGCCGATCACGTTGATGCGCAGCGTCCGGCTGGACGCTCTAACCGACTACCGCGGCGATCAGCTCGACCTGTTGCAGGCCACCGTCGCGGTCCAGGGCCGTGCGGTCGGGGACCTGCTGTCGGGTGCGGTGATCGAGACGTCGACGCGGATGCCGGTCGGCGCGGGCGTCTCGTCCTCGGCCGCGCTCGCCTTGGCGGCCACGGCCGTGCTGGCGAGCCTGGTCGAGCGCCCGGGGCTGGAACGGATCCTCGCCGACGCGCACGCCGCCGAGGTCGGGCAGATCCGCACCGGCGCGGGGTGGATGGATTTCCTGGCCTGCGCGCACGGCGGACTGCTGCGGATCTCCTCTTCAGCCGACACCCCGGCGGTCCACCACCTCGGCGATGAGATCGGCGCGGCGCTCGTGCTGATCGACACGCTGCAGGAGCGCAAGACGGCCAGGACGCTCACGGACAAGCGGGAACGGTGGAGCCGCAAGGATCCGGATCTGCTCGACTACGCGAAGCGGATGCCGCGCCTGGTCGATCTGCTCACCGCGGAGCTACAGGCCCCGCAGGTCGATCCGGGGGCGGTCGGCGACCTGCTGAATCAGGCGCACTACCTGCTGCGCGAGCGGATCGGCTGTTCCACCGACCTGATCGAGGAATGCATTTCCCGTGCACTGGACGCGGGCGCGTATGGCGCGAAGCTGTCAGGGTCCGGATATGGCGGATGTTTGATCGGGATCGCTCCGTATCGGGCGATCGAATCCATTCAGGCGGCGCTGGCGACGCTGCCTGTGCGCGCCTCGTTCTTCTCTAGGGTGGAGCCCGCGGGAGTCGTGATCCACCCGAGCGGTCCGACTATCTGAGAATTTTGGAAGGAATGTAATGCAGGACCTTTCTACGGTCATCAAAGCCTACGACGTGCGCGGCGTCGTCCCGGACGAACTCGACGCCGACCTGGTGCGGCAGATCGGTGCCGCGTTCGCGCTGCTGGCCGGCAGCAACATCGTCGTGGTGCGCGACATGCGCACCAGCAGCCCGGAGTTCGTGACGGCGTTCTCCGAGGGCGTCAACAGCCAGGGCTACGACGTGATCGACGCCGGGCTCGGCTCGACGGACCTGGTGTACTTCGCCTCCGGCACCCTGGAGCTGCCCGGCGCGATGATCACCGCGAGCCACAACCCGGCCAAGTACAACGGCATCAAGCTGTGCTGGTCCGGCGCGAAGCCGGTCGGCCAGGACACCGGGCTCGGCGAGATCCGCCGCCTGATCGAGGACGGCATCCCCGCCTTCGACGGCACCTTGGGTTCGGTGATCGAGCGGCCGATGGCCGAGCAGTACGGCGAGTACCTGCGCAAGCTCGTCGACCTCTCCGGTGTCCGCCGGTTGAAGGTGGTGGCGGACGCGGGCAACGGCATGGGCGGGCACATGGCGCCGATCGTGTTCGCAGGGCTGCCGGTGGATCTGGTGCCGATGTACTTCGAGCTCGACGGCTCGTTCCCGAACCACGAGGCCAACCCGCTCGATCCGGCGAACCTCGTCGACCTGCAGGCGAAGGTGAAGGAGATCGGCGCGGACATCGGCCTGGCGTTCGATGGCGACGCGGACCGCTGCTTCGTGGTCGACGAGCATGGCGAACCGGTGCCGCCGTCGGCGATCGTCGCGCTGATCGCCACCCGCGAGCTCGCCAAGGCCCCCGGTTCGACGATCGTCTATAACGAGATCACCTCCCGGGCGGTCCCGGAGATCGTGGCCGAGCATGGCGGGCAGTCGGCCCGTACGCGGGTGGGGCATGTGTTCATGAAGGGGCTGATGGCCGAGACCGACGCTGTGTTCGGCGGGGAGCACTCCGGCCACTACTACTTCCGCGACTTCTGGCGCGCCGACACCGGGATGCTCGCCGCCCTGCACGTGCTCGCCGCGCTCGGCGAGGGCGAGGTCCCGCTGTCCGAGCTGGTGGCCCAGTACAGCAGGTACACCGCCTCCGGTGAGATCAACAGCGAGGTCGCCGATGTTCCGGCGATGCTGCGGAAGGTCGAAGAGCACTACGCCGCGCGCGAGGACGCGGAGATCAGCCACCTGGACGGACTCACGGTCGCGCTCGAGACCGGCTGGTTCAACCTGCGCCCGTCGAACACCGAGCCGCTGCTGCGGCTGAACGTCGAAGCCGGCGACGAGGCGGTCATGGCCGCGCTGCGCGATGAGGTCCTGGCCCTGGTGCGCTAACGCGCGCCGGTGAAGGACCCGTGCTGATCGTACGTCAGGGCCGGTATTGGCCCCGGTCCTGACGTGCCGCCGCCGACCATGAGGGTCGCGGCTGCCAACCCCGATGAACGCAAAGGAGAGTGCCACCATGGGTGGAAACGAGAGCGACGGCCAGAGCGGACCGGCACACGGCGGAGGCGGGTCCGACACCAAGGACAATCCGAGTGACGGGCAGACCAGCGGCGGCTCGCCCGGCACCAGCAAGCCCGCGGGCGGCGACGGCGGCGGAGGCCACAAGTAGTGAACCAGTAACCTGACACCGAGGCCCTGGCCGCCGCCCGCGCGGCGATGGCCGGGCGCCTCGGCGCCGCCGCCGGACTCGACCCGCAATGGCGCGAAGCCTTCGCCGCCGCACCCCGGGAGGCGTTCATCCCGCCGCTGGTCTGGCGCGACGAGAACGGAACAGGCATACCCGTGGACCGCGCGAGCGACCCGGCCGCGTGGACCGCGATGCTCTACGACGAGTACAGCTCGATCGTCACGCAGCTCGACGACGGCACCGATGCCGGCGAGGGCCGGTTCACGTCCTCGTCCACGATGCCCATCGTGATGGCGCGCATGCTCGCGCACCTGCCCGGCAAGCCCGAGGCGTCGGTGATCGAGGTCGGGGCCGGAACCGGATACAACGCGGCCGTGCTCAGCCACCGCTACCGGCTCGGCCGGGTCACCACCATCGAGGTCGACCCCGCGCTCGCAACCGAAGCCGAGAAGGCGCTGGAACAGGCGGGCTTCGGCGCGACCCGTGTGCTGTGCGGCGACGGCGTCGACCACCTCCCGGCCGACCTGAACGCCGACGCGCTCATCGCGACCTGCTCCATCGCACATCTACCGGACCGGTGGCTGCGCGCCGTGCCGAACGGCACGATCATCGCGCCGTTCTACGCGGGCTGGCTCCCGGCCGCCGTGCTCGTGCTGCACACCCGCAACGGCGGGGCCCGGGGCAGATTCCTGCGGAACTTCCGATTCATGCACGCCCGCGCCCACCGCTGGGAAGGCCCGCGACCGCAAAGCGCGGCGGCAGACCACGAGTGGGTAAGCCAACTGGCTCCCTGGCTGGTGACCTCCGCGAACGAGGCGGCGGCATTCGCCGTCTCGCTCAAGCTGCCCGGCGTCGACTACAGGATCGACGAGCACGAAAACCGCAAGACCCTCACCGCCTGGGACAACGCCCCCGAGCAGTCATGGGCCGAGGTCGCCTGGGAGCGCCAGGACGCAGGCTGGTCTATCCGCGAAGCAGGCCCGAGATCGCTGTGGACCGAAGCCGAAGCAGGCTTCGAACACTGGGCGCGCCTCGGCGAACCCTCGATCGACCGCTACATCGTCGAAGCCGATACCCCCGAGCGGCGCATGCACGAGACCGGCGCCAACCTCGTCGCGCACCTCGGCGGCGTCACCGTGTGGGTTCTCTGACAACCGCCGCAATCTGCCGGAGCCGCCGCTGCGGCGGGTGATCCCCGCCTCCCGGCTCCGATCAGCAAATCAGTCTCCCGGCCTCCCGATGGGGCCGGGCCGGTGGCCGGTGCCCGCGCACGGCGTACCAACCCGGCCGCCCACCCCGTCCGCGCCGCGCCGTTCCGTCTCAAGCCGTCTGTTTCGTCGTGGCGCATCAGCCACCAGCAAAGGGGGAGGTCCGGTCGTGCCCGCAGAAGTCTTCTCCGCAACTCCGGTGGCCTCGGCCGGATGGGAGCACGAGCCGATCGATTGGAGGTTCCAGGACAAAGCAGTAGCCAGCGCCATCGACGCGCTGCGCGAGTATCCGCGAACGACCATCGTGGCCGCGTGCGGTTCGGGAAAGAACAAGGTGGGCGCGAAGATCGTGGCCAAGCGCATCGGCCACCTTGAGGACTCCCACACGCTGATCCTCGCGCCGAACCTGGACCTGCTCACCCAGTTGATCGAGGAATACGAACAGGAGTTGCCACCCGGACTGCTCGGCTCGATCGTCGCCGTGTGCTCGGAACTGCGGGTCGATGCGGACGCGATCTCCCGGACCGACCTGCAGGCCCGGGACGTCGAGGTCACCACCAGCGCGAGCCGTCTCGCCGAGATCCTGGCCGCGCCCGGTCGGTTCACCGTGTTCGCGACCTATGCGAGCCAACTGACGATCCGCAGCGCCCACCGGCACTGCGGGTTGAAGCGGTGGGACTTCGCGTTGATCGACGAGGCCCACCGCAGCGCGGGGGCGGTTGATCGGGAGTGGTCGACCATCCTTCACGATCGCAATATCCCCTGTGCGGAACGGCTGTTCATGACGGCAACACCGCGGATCATCAGCCGCGAAGGCACCGTCAGCATGGACGACGCGAAGGTATTCGGCCGCATCTGCTTCGAGTTCACCGCGGAACACGCCCGCCAGGCCGGAGTCCAAGCCACCCCGCGCGTACTGGTACCGGTGCTGACCGACAAGGACGTCTACGCGCTCACGGCCGGCGCGCCCGAGGACGCTGCGCACTTGTCCATCCACGACTCGCTCGCCATGGACCCCGGCAAGCTCGCTGTCCAGATCGCCGTGCTCAAAGCGGCCCGCGAGTTCAACCTGACACGGCTGATCAGCTTCCACAGCCGTATCCCCGACGCGCGAGCGTGGTCGCGCACCCTCCAGCATGCGAACGCGCTCCTGCCGGAAGACGAACGACTGCCCGCGGTCACCGGCCTTCACATCTCCGGGCAGCACAAACCCACCCAGCGCACCACGGTCTACAACCGGCTCAAATCCAACGACACGGGCCTGGTCGTGGTCAGCAATGCGAAGGTGATGGGCGAGGGCGTGAACGTGCCCAACGTCGACGGTGTCGTGTTCGTCGACCCGAAGAACTCCTTCGAGGCCGTGGTCCAGGCCGTCGGGCGCGCGCTGCGCACCAACGGCGACCGCCACAAGATCGCCACGATCATCGTCCCCATCCTGCTCGCCGAGGGCCAAACCCCCGAGAGCGCCCTGGAAGGCTCCGCGTTCAACACGGTATGGACGACCCTGTGCGCGCTCGCAGCCCACGACGTCGCCTTCCGCGGCGAACTCGCCCACCACAGATTCGAGATGGGCCACTCCGACGAGGCCGCACCCCCGCCGATCACACTGCCGGACTGGCTGACGTTCACCGGCGCCGCCGTGCCCGACGGGTTCGCCAGCGCGATCTCCGTGCGAGCCGTCCAGATGACGACCGACGCCTGGGAAGAACGCCTCGGCAAGGTCGCGCGATACTACGAACGCAACGGGCACCTGCTGCCGACCACGGTGGAGGACTTCACCTTCCAAGTTGGCTGAACATGCTGCGCTACCAGAAGGCAGACGGGAAGCTCCCGAAATACAAGCAGGAAGCCCTCGAGAAGTACGGCATGGTCTGGGACGTCGACGCGTACTACATCGCCGAGGCCGTCAAGGAGCTGAAGAAACTCGGCACCCTTCAAGTGCCCAAGGCGGCGACCAACGGTAATCCGCCCCGCAACCTCCACAACTGGCGATACAACATCAACCAGGCCTTTGACGCGGGCAAGTTCACCGAGGACCAGCTCGCGGAACTCGCCGGGCTCGGCCTGACCCGCCCACCTCGCCGGCCCTCCTGGGACGAGTGGTTCGGCATGCTCGAGCAGCACGCGAAGCGATCGGGAAGCATACTCGTGACCAACCGTGTCATGTTCACCGACACGGCCGGAGTCGAACGCGCCCTCGGCAAATGGGTCATGAAGCAGTTCCGTCTGCTGGAAGCGGGCAAGCTCGAACCGGAGCAGGCCGCGCGCCTGCAGCCCTACCTGGCAGCCAACGCGGTCAAGGAAAGGCCCGCGACCAGAGGGAAGAAACCCCCGTCATTCGACGAGTGGATCACCATCGCCACGGCGTACAAGGCAGCCGCAGGAGACACCGATCCCCGCAGCGACCAGCTGTTCACCTATGAAGAGCACGAATACAAGGTCAACTGGTGGTCCAACCGCCGCTACGGCTACCTCAACGGCAAGTGCTCGCAAGAGCAGAGACAGAAACTCGAAGCGGTCGGCCTGCGGCTGACCCCGTCGCGATCAAGCCCCCGGAAGAACTGAACGCGCACCGCATGACGCACGGCGCCCGCCCCGAACAACGGCGGCGTAAGCACCCCGGGGCGAGCATCCGACCACCGCACCAGGCGCAGCGGCGGCGCCCGCCGCATCGCCCACCGATCGAACGCGAGAAACGAGCGAAGGCACAGCATGGACGGCGACCCGAAGCCACCCGCGCCCCTGATGAACGACGCTGCCCGCGGCTCCCTCGTCGACACGGTTCTCTTCCCGCTGCTGCTGGCGATCGCCCTTGCCCTGTACACCGCGGCATATATCGACCGTCTCATCATGGGACCGCCGTGTATCTACCGCATCGCGCAGCGAGCCGGTAGCGGCTAACACTTCGCAGTGGCTGTGACCCTCCCAGCCAGCGACCGTTCGCGCTGCTCCCGAAACCGAGTCGCCTGAGTTCGTCTTGCCTGCCGGTCACGGACGAGCCTGCCGACCGCTGACTTCCGCAAGGAGCGGTTCCACCTCCGGGCTGGGGCTTTCACCCAATGCGTCAAGAGCGCCGGTATGGAGGCGGGCGAGGGAGCGGGCGAGGTCGGGGCGCTGGATCTGACGGCAGACCTGCAGCGCAGCGGCGATGACGTGGGGGTCCTCAGGCGCGAGCGTGACGGCGTCATTCAGGTGGCGGGCTGCGTACTCGGGGCGGGATTCGGCGGTGAGTTCCGCGATGCGCTGGTGGAGCGTGGTGGCTTCGCCGAGCACCGTGTACCTGGCGGTGGTGAGCCAGTCGCGGTTTTCGTCGCTGAGGTGGCCGGCGAGTTGGCGGCGGTGGAGCGCGGCTGCCTGGATGAGCAGCTGTTGTTGTTCGTCGCCGTTCGCGGTCTGTGCCTGGTTCGTGAGGTGGCGTGCGATCGCGAGGTCGGTGGTGGCAGTGTTCGGGTTGAGTCGGTAGGTCTTGCCGACCTTCTCGTAGAGGATCGGTTCGGCGTTTTCGCGGTGGTTGTCGAGTGCGTCGCGCAGCAGGTTGCGGATGCGGGTGATGGCGTTGGACAGGGTGAGGTTGGGTCGGCGCTCGTTGCTGGTGCCGGGCCATCCCAGGGCGAGCAGGTCGCGGCTGGGGATGCCGTCGGGGTGCAGGGCGAGGATGGTGAGTAGTTCTCCGGCCTGCTCGGTGGCGATGTCGGTGATGGTGCCGTCTGGTGTGAGGATGTCGGGTCGGCCCAGTACGCGCAGGATCAGCGGTGTGTCTGTGGATTCGCGGGCGGTGCGCGTGGGGTCGGGGGCCTCGTCGAACGCGGGGGGCTCGGCGGTCGTGGTCGCCCCGCCTGTGCGCGGGACCGGGGTGGTGTGCGGTCCTGGTTGGGCGTCGTGGAGGGTTTCGTGGACGGTGGCGGCGGCGTGGGCGGTGAGGGTGTGGATGCGTGCCCCGAGGTAGCGCTCGGCTTCGGGGCCGGTGGCGTGCTGGACGGTGCCGTTGCTGTCGAACTCGACGAGGGTGTGGTTCGCCTCGACGGTGTGGTCGCGGCCGGTGGCGTCGATGATGACGGTGCCGGGTTCGTCCTCGGTGCCGGGCTTTGCTGTGCGGATGCGGGTTGTTCCGGGTGCGGGGTTTTTGGGCTGGCTGGGCGTGGGGCTGCCGAGGAGTTCGGTGCTGGTCTCGGGGTCGGCGTCGAGGGTGTGTCCGGCTGCGAGGGTGCTGATGGCGAGGGCTCGGGCGGCATCTTGGGCTCCCGGTCCGCGCAGCACGAGCGCGCCGGCTTGGGTCTCGGGGCTGTAGCGGATCTCGGTGCGGCCGTCTCGGCCGGTGGCGATGGTGACCTGCTTGTCGAGCGGCTGGTAGAGGGGCGGGGTGTCCATGTCGGGGTGGTCTTCGTGGCGGAAGCCGAAGTCCTGGGCGCTGCGGGCGAGGGAGTGGACGGCGGCGATGTGGGTGGCGAGGTCGGGGATGCCTTCGTTTTTTGGTCGTCCGCGGTGGCGGTTGCGGGCGCGCAGGATGGTGACGGCGGCGGCGATCGAGGTCACGAGGGTGATGCCGATGTATCCGGCGTCGTGTGGGAGCGCGTGGCCGACGGTGTGCGGGCGTTCGGACGTCGGGCGTCCGATGCCGACGGGGCGGCGGGCGGGGGCCGGGTGGGGGCCGGTGGCGGCCGGGGCGGGCGCGGGGCGGCCCGGTGCCCGGTTCGGGGTCGGGCGGGCCGTGGGGGGGCCGGGGGGGGGCGGTGTGGGGGTGTGGGGGCGGGCCGGGCGGCGGGGCCGGATCCGTTGGCCGTGTTCGGCGCGGTGGTGCCGGGCGCGGGGATTGCGGGGATGACCAGGTGCCATCCGGGTTGGATCAGATCGGGGTCCTGGAGGAGCTGTCCGTCGGGTTGTGCGGTGCCCTGGTTGGCGTCGTAGATCTCGTGCCAGTCCTCGCCCTGGTGGTAGTAGCGGGTGGCGAGGTTCCAGAGGTTGTCTCCGGGCTCGACGACGTCCACCGTGCTGATCGCTGTTGTCTGCGTGCGCGGGCCGGTGGAGGCCGGGTGGACCGGTGTCGTGGTGGCGGGGGCGGTGGTGGCGCTGGCGGAGTGCACGGAGGTGGCCGGGTGGGTGGCCAGGGCGCCGAGGCTTAGGGCGCGGAAGGCGAGGGCGGGGGTCAGAGCGCCGAGCGCGCCGGGCACGATCGCGCGGGGCAGGCGGAGCAGGACCCACAGCAGCGCGATCGCGGTCCACACGGCGTTCCACGCCCAGATGATCCACAGCACATCGATGATCACCCGCATAATCGGATAGAACAGCTGGGAGGGCTGGGCCTGGATGCCGCGCCACTGGAACTGGATCTCCTCCCACAACGGTATCCGCTTGGGGATCGGGTTGCCGGACAGTTTCCACATCGCGATGGGGATCGCGGTCAGCAGCAGTAGTTGCGCCGTGACGTTGAAGAGTGTTCCCGCGATCTCGCGGCGGGTGTGGAGGCGGGTTCGCGTCATTGCGGCTCACCGTCCCTGTCCTGTGGTGACGCCCTGCTCGATCTCGGTGCTCGCGGTCCCCGTCACAGTGATCTCGCCCACCCCGACGAGCGCAAGCAGGGATGTGGACTGACGCCGGACTACGCGGACGGTGATCTGGTTGCCGGTGATGGTGACGGTTCCGGTGTCTCCGCTTTCGGTGATGTACGCCTCGGCGTCGGCGATCGCCTGGCCGGGGGTGGTGGCCAGGACGTTGTTGCGCAGGTCGCCGGCGTTCAGCGCCTGGGCGGCGGTGCGGGCTGCTTGCTGGGCTTCGTCGATGGCGGTGGTTTTCGCGGCCATCGCCCGTCCGGCGTCATAGACCAGTCCGCCGAGGACGAGGAAGCAGGCGGCGAACACGACGACCACCGCGGTGATCGACCCGCGTTCCCGCTCGCTGCGGCGGCTTATGTGCGGCCGGTTCACGGCGTGCCGCCTTCAGGATTCGTGAACTCCAGACTTTCTGGCACGTACACATCGATCGGAGACGTCGATGAAGCGCTCAGCGTGACCGAGCCGGGAAGACCTGCGGCAATGGCCTGCGAGAGGTCGGCGTCGCAGGACAGGTGGACGGTGATCGAGCCGCCGGGGTGGTCGTTTCCGGTGTCCACGCTGACCTGGTCGCTGGCGCAGGCGAGGCCGCCCGCGGACAGGGCCTGGGCGGCGGCCTGCTGGGCTGCGGCTGCGGCCTGGCCGGGGCCCAGGTAGTTGAGGGTGGCGGCGCGGGCGGCTTGGGCGGCTGCGTCGTCGACGAGTTGTTCGGCGCGGCTGATGCGCCCGAAACCGAGATACAGCAAGAGGAAGAGGATCAGCACGGGGGTGATGATCACCAGCTCCACCGGAGCCGAGCCGCGCTCACGCTGCTGATCACGGGCGAGTGCCGCAGTTCGTGCGCGCATGCTAGGTTGCCTCCGTTCCTTGGCTGGTCAGGAGCCTGCTTCGGTGTTTGAAGTGAACCGGTCAACGGGTCCTGTGGCAGTCGCGGTGACGTGCTGGGTGATGCCGAGCACGGTGGTGACGGTGCCGGTGATAGTCACGGTGACCTCGGTCGCGGAGCGCTGAACCTCCACGGACGGGTCGTGCAGTGCGGTGGTGAGCTGGGCGAGTTCGCTGGCGGCGGCGGCCTGGCCGGCTGCGGCGCTGCCGTTCTGCTCGCGCGCGGTGGCCAGGGCGATCGAGGCGGCGGCTTGGGCGGCCTGCTGGCCGTGGATGTCGGCGGCGTACTGCACCATCCCGATGATCAGCAGGCCGAGCAGGCCCATCACGACGACCGTCGCCGCCGTCCCGGATCCGCGCTCGCGTCCGGCCTTGCGCCGACCCGCCGCGCTGCGATCCGGTCCTGCGCGCATGAGGCGTAGTCGTCCACGCGGACGAGGAGCACGAAGCCGAACGGCCATCACGCCCACCATTCCATCTCAACTAACACATATCAAGCTCATGATTTTCACGGTAAGGATATGCCGCTGGCAGCGCTCACCACCTTCGCCGAGATGATGCCGACCACGGTGATGGCCATGATGACGAGCAGCGCGATCAAAGCGGTCTGCTCGGGGGTGTTGCCGCGCTGCGGCTCGGCGAGGAGCTGCTGGAATCGGCGGCGGATCGCGGCGAGCGCTATCGCGAGGTGGACGGTCAGCCGGGTTGTCATGGCAACCAACTCCCTAACTCTTTGAGCGGTATCGCGTGGTCGGGAACGCGTCGTAAATTCGTGAACGTGAGTCATACCTAGAGCGACTTCATCACCTGCGCCAACGCCGGATAGCAGACGAAGAGCAAGAACCCTGTCATCAGGAGCACGGTGGGCAGGCCCATGCGTTCGGTGGCGGAGGCGGCCTTGGCCTCGGCGGCGGCGAGCAGCCGTGCCCGCAGGGATGCCGCCTTGGTGGCGAGGGTGTCGCGGATCTTCGCGCCCTCGGTGCCCGCGAGCAGCGAGGTGGCGGCGAGCTCGGTCAGTTCGGGTACGCCGGTGCGCCTGCCGAGGGCGGCGATCTCGTCCCAGACGGGGGCGCGGGTGGTGCGCGCGGCGGCGAGCGCGGTGCGCAGCCGGTCGTGGCCGGGCCCGGTGCCCGCGGCTGCGGCGGTGGAGAAGGCTTCTTCTTGGCCTGCGCCCGCGGCGAGCATGACGGAGGCGAGGTCGAGCAGGGCGGAGGTGGCGTATCTGATCTGCTCGCGAAGCCTTGTTGCTTCGCCGTGGAGCATGCGGCTGGGTAGCAGGTACCCGGCGGTGGCCAGGATCGCGGTGCCGCCGACCAGGACGAGTGTCGGGACTCGTACGCCGATCGCGGCGAGGGCGAGTGCGTAGATGGGTCCTGTGAGAAGGCCGATCAGGGCGAGTCCGGACTGCTGGGCGAGGTGCTGGTCGACCGGCTTGTCGAGCGCTTGCAGGTCGGCTCGCACGGAGGCGCGCGGCAGTCCGAGCGCGGTCAGCGCGGTGCGTGCGGGGGATCCGATCTTCTGGATGAGGTTGTCGGGCTTCGTGCGCGGCGGTGTGATCTGCTGGTGCGGGGCGGCGATCGCGTCGGCGAGCAGCGGCCGGGCCGGGACCAGGACGGCGAGGACGACGGCCAGGCCGAGACCTATCCCTACGCCCAGGAACGCATAGAGTGCGGTGTTCACGGTGTGGCCTCGATCCGGTGGGTCCAGAGCCTTTGCGGTGTGGCGATCTCGGCGAGCGACTTGAGCCAACGCAGCGCCCCAGCGAAGATCCCTGCGACCCACAGCAGAATCACCTGGCCGGTGGCCGAGTCGTAGTCGGCGAGGTACGGGCGGTCGATCACCAGCAGGAGCAAGGCGAGCCCGACGGTGATCGCGGTGATCATGCGGATCGCGGTGCGGGTGCGTGCCTGGGCCACAGCGGTGCGGGTGCGCATCGCCGCCTGCTCGCGCGCGGTGGCGGCGAGCGAGGAGAGCAGCCCGGCCAGATCCCGGGTCGGGTGCTCGCTCGCGGCGGCCAGGGCGAGGGCGACCAAGTCCGCGGTCGGATCGTCGATCCGATCGGCGAAGGCGTGCAGCGCGTCGCGGGTCGTGCCCTCGCGCGCCTCGATCCTCTCGGCGAGTTCCACGGCGGCCGGTTGCAGCGCCTCGGGCGCGTGGCGGCAGGCCACGGACAGGGCCTGGTTCAATCCCGCCGCGGCGCTCAGGGTGTCGCGGAGCATTTCGGTGAATGCGGCGATGGCCTCGACGACGGCGAGTTCGCGCTCGTGCCTGGTGTCGCGGCCGAGCATGCCCGGAAGGAACCAGATCGCGGCGGCCGTGATCGGGATCGCTGCGATCCAGCCGGTGAGCAGGTACACGATCCCGGCGCCGAGGACCGCGAGCAGGATGCGGCGGATCGGCAGCGGCGACCGCCCGGCCGCGTCGGGGGAAGTGCGCGGGGCGGGGTGGCGGACGGTGTAGGCGAGGCAGATTCCGGTGCCGATCCCGATGCCGCACAGCGTGAGCAGCAGGGTTCGCATGGCTAGTCCTCCTCCCATGCGGCTGGGTCGTATCCGGCGTCGGTGAGTCGCTCGAGGCTCTGCGGCCGCAGTTGCACGCCGGGGACCGCCTGCTTGTTGGGGCCGGGGCGCCAGACCTCGTTGGTGATCAGCTGCAGGCCGTCGGAGCCGCAGACCTCACGGACGGAGGTGATCACGCGGGTGCGCGCCGCGTCGCGCTTGCGGTCGAGCTGGATGATGAAGTCGACCGCAGAGCCGAGCAGCCGCACGGTGGCCTCGGCCGTCAAGTGCTCTTCGGACTGCAAACCCAGGTTGATCATGCGCTCGACGACCTGCGCCGAGGAGGAGGCGTGCACGGTGGCCGCGGACCCGTCCAGGCCCTGATTCATTGCGTTGCACATCGGGATGAACTCGTCGTGCCGCAGCTCGCCGACGATCACGCGGTCCGGGGCCATGCGCAGCGCCCAGCGCACGAGTTCGGCCTGGGAGATCGCGCCGGCGCCTTCGGTGTTCGCCTCCCTTGCTTGGTAGGCGACGACGTCGCGGTGGGCTTCGGGCATCTGGTCGAGGCCGAGTTCGTAGGTGTCCTCGATCGTCACCAGCCGTTCGCCGGCATCGAGGGTGTTCATCACGGCGCGCAGCACGGTGGTCTTGCCGTTGGACTGCCCGCCGGAGATCAGGATGTTGAATTTCGCGCCTACGATCGCGGTCAGGAACGCCGCCAGGCGCTGATCGAGCATTCCCTTGGCGACGAGCTCGGCAAGGCTCACGTTCTTGAGCCGGTTGCGGCGGATCGACAGGCAGGGGCGGCGGCAGACTCCGACGGCGGCGAACAGGCGGCTTCCGTCCGTGAGTTCCGCGTTCAGACGGGCGACGCCGCGGTCGAAGCGGCGTTCCTGCCCGCCGGAGGTGGCCAGTCGGCGGACGAGCTCGACCATCGCCTGATCCGACGGCGCGATCGGTGCCTGCCTCGTTACCGAGCCGTCGGAGCGGATCGCGAAGACGACGTCGGCGCCGTTGGCGTTGATGGTCTCGATGGCCTGATCGTCCATCAGGGCTTGTAGTCCGCCGAGGCCGAGCACGCGGGCGAGTACCGCGGAACGCAACGCGCCGAGTGCCTGTTCGTCGGGCTGCCGGCCGTGGGAGATCTCGGTGGCGCAGTAGTCTTCGAGCAGGCCCTCGGTGAGGCTTTGGGCCAGCTCGGTGGTCTCGGCCTCGGTGAACTCGAACTCGTCGTTCTCCCGCACGGCCTGTGCCAGGTCGGTTGCGACCCGGTCCGCCATCTCCCGCGCGAGTAGAGCGTCCTCGTTGTCCACAGGGGTGGGGATAACTGGGGTCGAGGTGTCCGTGATACCGGTCACCGGCCGTTCACCTCCAGGAGCGTCGGGGCGGATGTCGGTTCGGCTGCGGGCGTGGTCAGGGTGGTCCACAGGCGTTGCAGGGCCTTCGCGGCGCCGCGCCCGCGCAGCGGCTTGCGGCCGAACGGCACCGATGCCAGGCACGGCAGCCCGAGCACGTCGGCGGCCTCGGTGGCGCGGTAGGGGCCGGTGTCCACGAGTACGAACCCGTGGCGGGTCGGCAGATCTTTGAGCCATCCGGCCTCGCGGGCGTGGCCGAGCGAGACCGCGTCCCCGCGCACCACGAGCACGCCCGCATCGCAGCAGCCGAGCAGCCCGGTATCGGGGGCCTGCGGAGTAAGGCGGCCGAGGTCGAGGACCACCGGCCGCGCCCGGCCCGCGGCGGTGAGCGTCTCGCGATTGGCTGCGAGTTCGGCGACGGCGGCCTGGACCGCGGCAGGCTCGACCGGTGCCGGAAGCAGGTCGAGCACCGGATTCGCACCGTCCCCGCCAACCGTGCGGACCAGTCCGTCGAGCACGCCTCGCCGATTACCGGTTTGCCGGACGCGCGCGGCGAACTGGACCAGGCCAGGGTGCTGCGGGATGCCGTAGTAAAGCGCCAGGTCCCCGCCCGCGCTATCCGCCTCGATCAGCACCGCGCCCAGGTCGTGGCCGCAGGCGGCGAGCGCGCGGGCGAGCGTGGTGGCGCCGGGCGAGCCCTTCACGGTGAAGACCCCGATCGTTGTCATGGCGCATCGGCCCTCGCGTCGAGGCCCACGAGCACGACGGCCGGGGCCTGGGCGATGACGGCGGCCGAGCCGGTCGCAACTTCGAGGTCGATCACGACCTGCCCGGCCCCGGCCGAGGAAACCTGCGAGATCTCGGTGACCGTGCCGGTCGCCGCCGCGTGCGCGGCCGTAGCCGTTTGGCTCGTGCTGCTCGTCGAGACCGGGAAGACCGCGACCTGATCGCCGGTCTGCAGGTTCGCCGGGTACTGGCCCGGCTTGACCGCCACCGGTACGACGGTGGCGCCGACCGGCGGGAACGGCCCGATATCGGCCTCGGTGAGCAGGGAGCCTGCGGGCACCTCCACCCGCACGCTCTGCCCGACCAGCGAAGCCTGATCGGAGGCCGGTACCGTCGCGCCAACCGGGCCGGAGGCGGCGACCGGCCGCAGGTCGGCCTGGGTGATCACCGTCCCGGCGGGCAAGTCGGTTGCCGCCTCAAGTGCCTGCGCCGGTTTCGGCGCCAGCGCGTTGACCAGGACCGGCACCGCGACACCGCACACCGCGATCAACGCCAGCGCCGCGAACAGCCGCGCCCTGCGCGAGGAGCGCAGCCCAGCGTTGACGGAAGAGAACAGCGACCTCTTCGCGCGCACCGGCTCGGGCGCACGGCGCGGCGAACCGTCCGGGCGCCAACCCGCACCGCCGAGGTCACGGTTGCGTTCGTCCTGCTTGTAGGCGCTCATGCCCCACTGCCTCCTCCGACGAGTACCGATTCGACCTGCTCCACCGTCCAATGCACCGTCGTCGCGGTGGCCAGGTCGGGGAACGTCCCGGACTGCCCGCCGCCGTTCCACGTGATCTTCCAGGAGAGCGTCGCGGTGACCGGGAACTGCTGATCGGGGGCGGAGGCCGAGGTGATCCGGTAGGTGTGGCCGCACGTCGGCGACGCCGCCGACGGATCCGAGGACCCTGCCACGTACGGTGTGCCAGGACCCTGGCACGTGCTGGAGGTCCCGTCGCCCCAGGAGAACGAGAGCCGGTCCGGGGTCGCGGTCGCGGTCACCGACTCGCCCGGCACGGACGCGGTCGCCGAGATCGGCGCCCACTGCGCCCGAGGCATCCACGCCCAGGTGGGAAGCTGCACCACCTGCGCCTTGCCCGGCGCTGGCGAGGAATCCACCGTCGGCTTGGCCAGCGTCAACTTGGACTCGGCCTGCGCGGCGAGCACGATCGGGTCGGGCAGTGCGGGCTTCCCGTCGGCCTGCCAGTGCAGCGTGGCGTTCTTCCCGAGAACCCCCTGGACCCCGCAGACCTCGATGACCCAGTGCCCTTTGCCCGACGGCGGCTTCGGCGAGCCGAACGCAGCCAGTTGCGTCGCGGTCGGGGTGACGTCCGCGCAGCTGATCAGCGACGGCGAGGCGCTGCTCCCCGACGAACCACTGGACGCCGACCCCCCTGTCCCCGTATCCGTGTTGCCGCCGTTCGCGGAGCCTCCGGGGTCCTGGGCGGTCACGGTGCAGCCGGCCTGGCCCGATGAGCAGGATGCGCCGACTCCGCCTTGTCCGGCGGCGAGCGCGCCTTGGGCGCTGGTGGCGAGCAGGGCGATTGTGCAGACCACGAGGGTGCTCGGCCGTATCAGATGGCTTATTGAGTGAGTTTGCATGTCCCTTCAGCCCCTGTGTTGAGTTGCGTCACTTTCCAGGTGCCGTTGATGCTGGAGACAGTCGCTGTAGTGGATCGGAACCCTCCGGGGACGTCGTCAACGAGCTTCCCCGTCGAGGCATAGACCTCGAGCCAGGCCCGGTCGTCGAGGCAGTCGGTGATCGCTGCGGTCGTTGTCGTGGCGGACGTCACGACAGGGTGCAGGACGGGAGTTCCGTGTGCGACGATGCCCTGTCCCTTCTCCGTAGCCAGGTTGTCGGTAATGGTCAGCAGCGCCTTCCCGCTCAGGTGGTTGCTCAGGTACGTGGCCTGGTAGTTCGCGGTGTTGCTCGCTTCGGCGACGTCCTTCCACATCGCGGCGTATGCCGCGAGCGCTTCGGCGGCCGGGCTCGGCGTGCTCGGGCTGGCGGGCGCGGTGGGTGAGTGTGTGGCCGTAGTCGACGCTGTCGCAGTGCCCGTAGCGGTGGAACTGCACGCGGCTGCGAGCGCGGCTACGACGCCGGCCAGGACGCTGGCGGTGATCGGGCGAGTGTTACGGACGGTGAGCATGGGTCTCCTCGTTCCTTCGCAACGGACTGTCTTACTCGACAAGCCGCTGACCTCCACCACTTTGTGCACGAGTCGTGGCTTATGTCCATAAAAAGTGACCGGCAATTTTGCGTCCGGTCACGCAGCGTGACAAGTCAGGGGGCTGTGTCAGGGCGCCCCGGTGCGTCGGGGCGCGGCGGGTGCCACGTGTGCGCGAGACCGTCACCGTCGCGTAGCCCTGATAGGCCTGCGTCGGCATGGCGGGGCCCGGCCGATGAACGCCCCCTGGCCGCTGAGCGGTACTCCTGCGCACTTGTTCAGGCAAGCACCGAAGCGGTCTTCGCAGGGCGAAAATCACTCAATCCGGTGATGGCGAGCGCCGCACGGCAACAACGGCGCTTATTCAACGCCTGCCAGCTCTGCGGACATCGCCCCTGTCCGCGCAGGTCACGAGGACTGTCTCGTGGCGCCTGTCGCACTGGGGATCACCCGGATGGGCCAACGGTACGTGACTGGCCGCGCGGTTCGGCGCGAAGATCAATTCATGGTCGAATTTACGATACCCTCGCCGACCAGGCCGGACTTCGGGGAGGAGTTCCGTGTCCGGAACCTGCCCGATCTGCTGCGCGGTGCCCGTGCCCGCGCGCCGGTCCCGCCGCAGTTCGCCACCGAAACACCGGACGGGGGCGGGCTGACGCAGGAGCAGACCGCCCGGCTCGTGCGGCTCTCAGAGCGCAGATACGGCGCTTTCGAGCGCGGAGCGATCAGCAACCCCAAGCCGCAGCTCGTCGAGCACGTCGCGCAGGTCTTGCAGATGACGTTTGCCGAACGCGAAGTCCTCTACCAGCTCGCGCTTCCCCACCCCGCCGATCCTGTCGAGACCACCCCGGATGTCAGGAGCCTGCAGTCGCTGGTGGACGGGATGCCGGGTGTTCCGGCGCTGGTGACCGATCTCGCATGGAACGCGCTGGCATGGAACCGGAAACTGGCCGAGGAGGTCCAGGACCCCGCGGCGCTGCCGGAGCACGCGCGTAACAGTATCCTGTGGATGTTCTCCACACTCGCGCCCGAGCGGATCCCCGAGGTGCGCGGCGAGTACGCGCAACTGGTCGGGCGGGTGCGCTTCGCGTACCTGACCGACGGCGGGCGCACCCGCGCGCTGAAGGAACTGGTCGACCGGCTCATGCAGATCCCCGAGGCCGAAAGGCACTGGAAGGCCGGGGCGCTCGCGCCCGATCCGCTCTACCAGCAGCGCGTGCTGACCCGCCCCGCCACCGGCGCCGGGCCGGTGCGCACCTACAGCGTCCGGTTCGCCGAGGACGGGTTCCGCCTGATCGTCTCCGTCCCGGAGCCCGACCCCGTGACAGCATGAAGGCGGGCGGCGCACACCACGGAAGTGCGCCGCCCGCCCAAGCAGCAAATCTGCAATCGCGAAGACGGGTTACCGCAGCGGCAGGCTCACGGCGACGGTCTTGCCCCACGGATAGGCCCGGACCTCGACCTCGTGTGCCACCTTGTTGACAATATGCAGGCCGCGTCCGCTCTCGCCGCCCGCCGACCGGCTCGGTCCGGGCGTGCGGGTGCTGGTGTCGCTGACCGCTAGGAACATCATGCCGTCGTGCATGGAGATCTCCAGGCGCGCGGGCCCTTCGGTGTAGCGCAGGGCGTTGGTCAGCAGTTCACTGACGCACAGCTCGATGTCCTCGGCGTTGGCCTCGGTCGCGCCGCAGTCGAGCGTGTGCGCGAGCACGAGGCGGCGGATGGCCGCGAGCAGGTCGGGCCGGTCGCCCGGCACGGTGAGCGAAAGGCTGCGCCAGGAGCGCTGGCGGGCGCGCCGGGAGCGGCCGGTCTCGGCTCGGGTGGCGGTGGTGGTCGGTGGGTTCATCAGGGCATCTCTCCCCGGGGGTGTCGCGGGCGGATGTGATCATGCGCAGCGTCGCTCCGCGCCCCGGCCGTGACCACGGGTGAAAACGAGCATCTTGACGCGCGCCACGGCGCCGCCACCCCGCCCGGCCCGGTGGCGCCCGGACCGGCCCCGTTTCATGATCGAACAATGGGGATCATGACCGCGCCGGCGCCCCGTGTGGCCGTACGGGGGCGCCCGTGAGCGCGCCGACCTGGCCGCTGCTCGCGCTGCCCGGCCTGGTCGCGGGAATCGCGGCGCGCACCGTGGTCTGGTACCTCGCCGTCGAGCGGCCCCCGCGCCGGGCGTGTCCGGCCTGCGGAAGGCCGCCGCGCCGCAAGCTCGTGCCGGTTCGCCCGCTGACCGGGCGCTGCCCGCGCTGCAGCGGGGCGGTCTTCCCGCCGTTTCTGGCGCCGGAGGTGCTGGGTGCGGCCGGATTCGCGCTGGCCGGATGGGTCGGCGGCGGGGGGCTGCGGGTGGCGGCGGTGTGCTGGCTCGTGGCCTTCGCGCTGCCCGCGGTGCTCGTCGATGCGGCCGTCCAGCGGCTGCCGGACCTGCTCACGTGGCCGTGCCTGGCCGGGGTCCTCGCGCTCTGCCTCGGTCAGGCCGCCGTGGACGGCGCGGTGCGCACGCTCGTGCGCACCGC
>Ga0310811_10001616_pt1 | contig 28056 bp, 30 predicted proteins | sample YCmetagenome_FD_207642 | JGI IMG/M metagenome (GOLD analysis project Ga0310811, IMG submission 207642) | Soil microbial communities from experimental microcosm in Duke University, North Carolina, United States - YC | ecosystem: Engineered > Artificial ecosystem > Soil microcosm > Unclassified ... | reverse complement strand
ATAGGCTTTTTGGGTGCTGCGTCAAGCTTGATCTGCTTTCCCATGTCCGGTGCCGATCGATGGCTCAAAGTCGTGTCGAGGCTGTCCTCATCAACGATCAGGCAGAGCATTTCACGCATCGCCGGCTCATTGCTGAACTAGCCGAAACAAACAGACTGCCGTTAATGAGCAGTTCGCTCGACATAGTCGAGGTTGGTGGTCTCATCGCCTATCAGCCGGATAACCATGTGTTGTTCCGATACCTCGCTTCTTGTGTCGATAGGATCCTGAGAGGAGAGAAGCCGGGAGAAATCCCAATCCTTCAAGCGGCCGCGTTCAAGCTCGGCATCAACCTCAAGACGGCGCAAGCGCTCGGCCTCGTGATTCCGCCGTCGTTCCTTGCCCGCGCCGACCTGGTGATCGAATAGCCCATCCACTTCCGTCCATGGCACGAAACCGACATGCCGCCGTGGCCGCCTCATGTCTGTTGCCGGGGTAACAACAGAAGTTGCGTTTCGGGGGCATCAGGGGCAGCTTTTGACCCGCCTCGGACATTGGGTCGCTTGGACCGGTGTGGAAAAATCGCTTACGCTCGAGTTGAGAATATCGGGACGGGGTTGGCAATGAAACGACGTGAGTTCATCACACTTTTAGGCGGTGCGGCGGCGGTGTGGCCGGTTGCGGCGCGAACGCAACAACCGCGAAGGGTACCTGTCGTGGGAGTTCTATGGCACGCCGCGAGTGCAGAGGAAGAGGTCGCATTTAGCCGTCCTCTGAAGGAGGGGTTTACTGACCTTGGCTATGTTGAAGGAAAGACGATTGTTTTCTTAGAACGATACCCTGCCGAAGAAAAGGAGCGATTCGACGCCTACGCCATCGAATTAGTTGGTCTCAAAGTTGACGCCCTGATTGCCGGGTCAGTCCCGGCGGCCTTCGCCTGTCAACGTGCCACGTCAACAATTCCGATCATCTTGGTTGCCAACCCCGATCCGGTAGGACTCAAGCTGGTGTCGAGCCTCGCCCGACCAGGAGGCAATATAACCGGTTTATCCGCGATGGCCTTCGATTTGGCGGCCAAGCGTGTGCAACTGTTAAAGGAAGCAATTCCAGCCTTGTCGCGCGTCGCTCTTCTCGTAAACCCCTCCAATCCAAATGATGCGAATAGACTGATTTCAGAACTCCAGCCCACGGCAGATCGCTTACAAGTATCCTTTGAGGCAATCGAAGCCCGCACTCCCGCCGAATTGAAAGGCGCGTTTGAAAAAATTGCTGCCGGTGACTTCGGTGCTGTCGTCGTTGCGCAGAACGCAATGTATTTCAACGAACGCAGGCAAATCGCCGACATTGCTCAAACTAACCGAATTGCGACTATGGTGCCCGCTGATGTGTTCGTTGAAGCCGGCGCACTGATGTCCTATGGCCCAAGCTGGCCCGCCATTTTTCGCAACGCGGCAGGATACGTCGACCAAATACTCAAGGGTACAAACCCTGCTGATATGCCCGTCCAACAGCCCACTAAGTTTGAGTTGGCCATAAATCTCAAGACTGCCAAGGTAATTGGCAAAGACGTTCCACCGACCATGATCGCCCGGGCCGACAAGGTAATCGAGTAGACGGGTGGATTTCAGCTCTTGGCACCTCTCAGGCCTTATGCGATGTCCGCTCCTACCCCGCTATTAGGGGATAACCGGATATCGCGGATTTGATTTGTGGGTATACGCCACAGGTGGCGCACACTCCTGCTTGCCGATGAGGCCGCCGCTACCCCGCCGCCGCCACTTTCTGCGCCGGCGCGACACTGACCGCCAGTTTGCCGTAGCGATCCTTGAAGGCCTCGGTGTCGATCTCCTCGAGCTGGATCGCACCGCTCATCACGCCCTGCTTCCAGGCCTCGTGTTCGGGATCGTTCTGGAATTCAGGCATCACTTCCTTGGCGAACAGTTCGAGCGATTCGCAGATGTGCTCGTGGCTGTTCTTGCCGGCCTGGTTGAGCAGGATCACCTGGTCGATGTGCGAGGTGCGGAATCGCCGCAGCTTCTTGCGGATGGTTTCCGGCGAGCCGATCAGGCCGCCGCGCAGCGCCGCCTCCTGCGCCTCCGGATTCTCCCGCTTCCACTTGTTGTATTCGTCCCACATGTTGACGGTGCCGGGATCCGGACGCTGCCGGTTCTGCGAGGCGCCGTAAAAGCGCAGCGCGAACTGGAAGAAGGTGGCGCCGTCGGCACGGGCGCGGGCCTCCTCATCGGTCCTGGCGCACATGAAGAACGACACCAGCGCCATGTTCGGATTGATCTCGTAGTCGGCGAGCTTCTTCAGCCGCTTGGTGATCGCGTTGTAATAGGCGTGCACCCAGGCATGCGCCGCGTCCGCGCTGACGAACTGGAAGCCGAGCGCGCCAAAACCGTTTTGCCCGGCGCGTTCGATGGTCTGCAGTTGCGAGCATGCCATCCACAGCGGCGGATGCGGCTTCTGCACCGGCTTCGGCACGACGTTGCGCAAGGGAATGTCGAAGTATTTGCCGTGATGCTCGGTGCCCACCTTGGTGAACATCGGGAAGATCGCCCGCACCGCTTCCTCGAACACTTCGCGCTTGGTCTCCATGTCGCGGCCGAACGGCGTCAGTTCGGTGATCGAGGCGCTCTCGCCCATGCCGAATTCGCAGCGGCCATTGCTCAGCAGATCGAGCACTGCGACGCGTTCAGCGACCCGGGCCGGATGGTTGGTGGTGAGCTGGATGATGCCGTGACCGAGCCGGATGTTCCTGGTGCGCTGGGAGGCTGCGGCGAGAAACGATTCCGGCGACGGCGAGTGCGAGTATTCTTCCAGGAAATGGTGCTCCACCACCCAGGCGTGGTCGTAGCCACAGCGGTCGGCGGTCTCGAGCTGGGTCAGGGCGTTCTGGTACAGCCGGAGCTCGTCGCCGTCTTGCCACGGGCGCGGCAGCTGCAGCTCGTAAAAGATGCCGAATTTCATGACGTCGCTCCCAAAACCGCGCGTTGTTTTGTGGCAGTGTATTCCCCGCCGGCGCCGAGTCTAGCCTCGGCGGTGAAACATCAATTCCGCGCCACGGAAGCCGGCTTGCAAGGCGCGCGCGAATGGTTAGCTTCAGGGTTCGCTTGAGTCGCGGCTGATATCGGCCCGCTCTGCCCTCCACCGAGACCCCATGACAACCTTTACGCCGCATCAGGATTCCGCGCTGAAAGCCGTTGCCGACTGGCTGAAGGCCAGGCCCGGCAAGAACGGCACGCCGCCGGTGTTCCGCCTGTTCGGCTATGCCGGAACCGGCAAGACGACGCTGGCCCGCCACATCGCTGACGGGGTCGACGGCGAGGTGAAATTCGCCGCCTTCACCGGCAAGGCGGCGCTGGTGATGCGCAACAAGGGTTGCGACAGCGCCTCCACGATCCACTCGCTGATCTACCGCGCGCGCGAATCCGGGGTCGAGCAGCCGAGCTTTGAACTCTGGGACGATGCGCCGGCCTCCAAGGCCAAATTGATCGTGATCGACGAATGCTCGATGGTCGACGCCGAGTTGGGCCGCGACCTGATGTCGTTCGAGTGTCCCTTGCTCGTGCTCGGCGATCCCGCGCAACTGCCGCCGATCCAGGGCGGCGGCTTCTTCACCGACTGCGAGCCCGACGCAATGCTGACCGAAGTGCATCGCCAGGCCCAGGACGATCCGATCGTGCGGATGTCGATGGACATCCGCGAGGGCCGCGAACTCGAGATCGGCCGCCATGGCGAGAGCGAAGTGGTGTCGCGCAACGAACTCGATCCCGACCGGGTGATGCGCGCCGACCAGGTGCTGGTCGGGCGCAACAACACCCGCCGCGCCTACAACATGCGGGTGCGGCAGAAGCAGAATATCGAGGATCCGTTGCCGGTCGCCGGCGACAAGCTGGTGTGCCTGCGCAACAACCGCAAGAAGGGCCTGTTCAACGGCGGCCTGTGGCGGGTGAAATCGCGGACGCAACCGCGGTCGAAATCGCAAATCCTGAGCATGCGGCTCTCGCCCGACGAGGAGTTCGGATACAAGGTCACCAAGGTCTCGGTGCGTCATGATTGCTTCGGCGGCGCCATCGAGACCATCCCGTGGGAGCAGCGCAAGCCCTATGACGAGTTCGACTACGGCTATGTGCTGACCGTGCACAAATCACAGGGCTCGCAATGGGACGACGTGGTGCTGTTCGATGAAAGCTTTGCGTTCCAGGACAGCCGCGCCCGCTGGCTCTACACCGGCATCACCCGCGCCGCGAAGCGGCTGAGCGTGGTGGTGTAGCGGTGCTTCCTGCGCCGTCATTGCGAAGGGGCATGCCGCCCGGCCAAGCATGCGGCTAACACCTTGGCCCGGCATGGTTTTATTCACGAACTCGTGTGGCGGAGGCCGTAACAAAACCGCCGCAGGCCCGTATCTTGGGGACGCCGGAGAGAGTCGAGCCGATTGCGAAACGCGGCTCGCGCTCTAAACTGCCTTCCAACAGCTTTCATGAGGAAACCATGTCCCGCAGCCATTTCAGCCGTCTTTCGCGCTGCGCCGCCGCCGTCGGCGCGCTGGCCATTGCCACGTTTGCCGCAGCGCCTTCGCGCGCCGCCGAGGAAGCCGTGATCATCCCCCCGCCCGCCACCGACGTGGGGCCGGCGAGCGGCATCCAGACCGCGGTCATCGCCGGCGGCTGCTTCTGGGGCGTCCAGGGCGTGTTCCAGCACACCGCGGGTGTCGTCAACGCCGTCTCCGGCTATGCCGGCGGCAGCAAGGCGACCGCCGACTACAACATGGTTTCGATGGGAACCACGGGACATGCGGAATCGGTCGAGATCAAATACGACCCGAAGAAGATCAGCTACGGCAAGATCCTGCAGATCTTCTTCTCGGTGGTGCACGACCCGACCCAGCTGAACCGCCAGGGCCCGGACACAGGCACGCAATACCGCTCGGCGATCTTCACCACCAGTGACGAGCAGAAGAAGGTGGCGGAAGCCTATATCGCCCAGCTCAATGCCGCAAAAGTCTACAGGAAGCCGATTGTCACCAAGATCGGCGCGCTGGAGGCGTTTTTTCCGGCGGAAGCCTATCACCAGGACTACCTGACGCTGCACCCGAACCAACCCTATATTGCCTTCAACGACATCCCGAAGGTCGAGAACCTCAAGAAGATCTTTGCGGACAGCTACATCGAGAAGCCGACGCTGGTGAGCAGCGCCAAGGTCACCAACTAGATCAACGCATCCCGTCATTGCGAGGAGCGTAGCGACGAAGCAATCCATTTCTCGACGTGCTGTGGCATGGATTGTCGCTTCGCTCGCAATGAGGGTGAAATCCGGAGGAGAACCGATGTCCGACACCAAGACGACGACCGGCAAGGTCGAGAAGAGCGAGGCCGAGTGGCGCCGCGAGCTGACGCCGATGCAGTATGCGGTGCTGCGCGAGAAGGCGACCGAGCGGCCGTTCTCCGGCGAATACGAGCATGAGCAGCGCAAGGGCACCTATATTTGCGCCGGCTGCGGCCAGACCCTGTTCGAATCCGATGCCAAATTCGATTCCGGCTGCGGCTGGCCGAGTTTTACCGCGCCCGCGGTCGACGGCCATGTCGAGGAGGAACGCGACATGAGCCACGGCATGATCCGCACCGAGGTGTTGTGCTCGAAATGCAATGGCCATCTCGGCCACGTCTTCAACGACGGCCCGGGACCAACAGGCCTGCGCTACTGCATCAATTCGGCTTCACTGAAGCTGCAGCCGAAATAACTCGTCATTGCGAGCGCAGCGAAGCAATCCATTGTTTCTTTTTTGCAGCGGGCATGGATTGCTTCGCTGCGCTCGCAATGACGGTGGTGGCGCCGTGGCAGACCGCCGCGGCCTATCCCCTTTCGGCGGAGCGAGGACTCGCGGCGCGGAATGTGCTTTGCTCCGGGCCGCGAGGCGTTTTTGACGCCGCCGGCAACGTTTCGGGGAGAGCGCCATGTCGCTTGGAACGATACTCATCATCATCCTGATCATTTTCCTGTTGGGCGGCTTCAGCGGCCGATTTGGCGGCTATGGCTATGGCATGGGCCATTCCGGCATGGGGATCGGTGGCGTGATTCTGGTGGTGCTAATCGTCCTGATCCTGCTGGGCAAGCTGTAGGACGCATAGGTCGTTGAAATAAAAGGATTTATTTCGGACCGAAACGGCCCAAAGGCGAGCCATGCGCGGATTCATCATCACCCCCGATCAGCGCCTTCTGGAGTCGCATTTCTGTCAAACAGGCTTATATTAGGGATCGAAATGACGAGCACGGCGCGCCGCCGGGATGCGGCCCACCGTCATCCAATCCCCATTCGCTCGACGCACGAGCCAAAAAGATTGAGGTCAGAGACCATGCGTCCCTTCAGTTACGATACCGCCGCCGAACTGTTTCCTGCCGCCATCCGCAAGAAGAAGCGGGCAGGCTTTGCATATCGGCGCTTTGGCACCGCGGCCGAGGCGGTTCGCTTCGCGATCGAGGAACTGCCGGCGGACTCGCTGAACGGCGCCTATCTGCAGGTCGAGGAAGCCCGTTTCGACCAGAGCGGCATCCGCACGCTCTATGAGAGCGAAGCCTTCCCGCTGCCGCGTCGTCCCCGCGCGCCGGCGGCTGCCGACACCAACGCCGACGCCGCATAGGATTTCGCGTTGACGCGATCGGCCCCCGGACCATGGTCCGGGGGCTTATTTTTTGTGGTTGGCGATTTCCCGGAAATTACACGCGCGGCTGCCTGTCCATCCAGCGCTTGAGCATCCGCACGTTGCGGACGTTGGCGCGGAACATGACGTCGAAGGCGTCGCCCGCGAGCGGCACCATGCCGACCACGCCGTCGACCGCGACATTCGCCAGCATCCGCGCCGTGATGTGCCAGGGCGCACCCAGCGCGCGCGCCTCGCGCACCAGCCACAGCGAAATCGCGGTCGTGATGAGATCACCGATGACGGGGATCAATCCGATCAGGCCGTCGATGCCGTAACGGATGTTGGTGCCGGGCAGGATGAAGGCGACGTCGAGCAGTTTGGCCAGCGCATCGAGCCGCGCCAGCCGCTGTTCGCGCGTGAGATTGCCGAACGGGTTGGCGCTGGAATGCCCGAAGTCGATCCGGAAATTCTCGAACTGCCCGCGCATGGACGGATCCGGGCCACGCATGGACGGATCCGGGATTTCGCGCCCGTCCTGATCGATCACCGGCCCACGCGCTTGCGCGCGCGCCTGCGAGGATCGGTCCGAACGCTGGCGCTTCGGCGTAAAGATATCGTCGTTTGACATGGCCATCAGATGGTAACGCAAATGCAGTGCGCAAGTTGCGTCAAAAAGCTGCGCGGGTTGCGGAGCGTGGCAGTCGAACTGCGGCGGGCAAGTTGCTCTCGCAACGACCTCGCTCAGGTGATGCTGCCGTTCCCGCCGGCCGGTTTCGCCGATTTACGCCGAATGCACCGGCGCCGCCGGCGTATCGGCATATTTATGCGCCAGCCAGGACGACAGCATCGCGGGCACCATGCCGACCAGCCCGTAGAGCACGAACTGCAGCACGCCCGAATCCGGGCCGCGCGAGCCGTAGACCAGTTCCGAGGCGGCAAATCCGATCACGCCCATGATCAGCACCCGGAGCGCGGGGCGGATGCGCGGCAGGTGAACCAGGATATCGTCGATTGCGCCGATCATCAGCGCCGGCACGACACCGGTCAGATAACTGAATTGCACCGTCCAGAAGAAGGTCGAGAAGAACTTGCTGACCTCCATCCAGTTGGTGTCGGCCCAGTAACCGGACGCCATCGTGGTCGCAAACAGCACCAGCAGGCCGCCGATGAAGGGGCCGATGGCAGCGAAGATAAGGTAGCGTTTCATGGGCCGCACTCTCCAATACCGGGATCAGATGCGGTCCCAAGCTTACGATGTTTTTGTGAAGAGTTCGACAGACTCCATCGATTTGTGACGCAGCTTATCCGAGCCCGGATACCCATGAAATTGCGGGGCGGCGGCTTGCCAGGGTCCGCTATGCCCCGATAGCAGACCAAATTCCGCGGCGCGACGAACTGACGCTGTGTGCCGGAAGCGGAAGTGAAGTGCCGCCAAAGTCGATGTTCGCGACAAATTTCGCTGCGGATTTGTCAAGGCGAGTTAGTCTGAAGCGGTTGATCCTTACCGGCGTATTGGAAGCCCAGCGCTCTCGCCGGTTCGGTCGTGCTCGCATTTCTGAAGTTGTGTCGCTCTCCCGGCATTTCCACAAACGCCTGACCGACCTTGAACGTCTGTGGCGACTTTCCATCAAGTTCGAGAACAACTGCACCTTCGAGGACATAGACAAATCGCGGCGTTGGATGAACGTGCGGTCCCGTAGCCGCACCCGGCGGGATGTCAGCCACCCAAACGCTCATTTCGTTGCCCTCCATTCCGGGCAAGTGCGCCTTCAGTAGGTCCGTTCGTTTCATTGTTTGTTGCTGAGCGCCGGCAATCTGGCCTCCGAAAATCCATAGGACGACCGCCGCTGTGATCAGGCTTGCCGCAAGGATATTGGAGCGGTTCATATGTGCCTCCGCAGTTCGGGTTGCCGTTCCCATCGCGCACCATCCGCGAGGTCGGTAATCGCGGATATCCACCCTCGGCCCAACTATCCGCAGGCGGCCCGATTTGTGTTACGGTAGGCAGCCCGGGTTTTGGTCCGCGCAGGTAGGGGCCTAGTACCCACGAGCGGAGGGAGCGCATGGCACGATTGCGCGCACAAACTCCCAAACGAAAGCAGAACGGTTCCCGCGACCCGGATGGATCGGTGCGTCGCAGCCCCGTTCCCCGCGACACCAAGAAAGCGGTCGACTACATCCGTGCGCATCTAAGCGGCAAGATGTTGGTTGCAGACCTGGTTGCACATTGCGGTGTTCCGGAGCGGACGCTCCGCAAGCATTTCAAGGCTTTCATGGCTGTTGCACCACTCGAATTCTGGCGGCAGCTACGCCTAGCCGCAGCGCGCGCCTGTTTGCTCGAAGGCTCGAACAATACCTCGGTGACAGAAGTCGCAACGCGATCTGGCTTCAATCACTTCGGCAGGTTCGCGCAAGACTATCGCGACAAATTTGGGGAGACGCCCTCCGTTACATTGCGGCGAAACCGTATCAACCGCCGGGAGGGTACGGGGCGACCTCGAAACGAGGCTCTCCACGATACCAAAGGTATTTCGGTTACGCTGAGTGGTTCAAGAGACAGGCCTTCGATTGCCGTGCTTGCGTTCCACAATTCTGCTGCCAATGCGGATTGCGGAGCATTTGGGGAACTCCTTGCCGAGGGCATCGCGACGACACTGTGTCGGGCTCGCTCGCTCTCGGTTACGGTTCCAAAGTCCCCCCGCACCGGCTCGGCCGACTTGCGACGGGCCGCATTTAACGCCGGAGCACGCTATCTTTTAGCCGGCAGGATCGCTCAAGAGGGCAGCCGCGTGCGCGTCCTCGTTCGCTTGCTTGACGCCGGGACCGAGGCTCAGCTCTGGGGAGACATTTTTGAAGGAGAGATCAACAATCTGCTTGAGTTGGCGGATCGCGTCACCGAGTGCGCAATGCGGGCAATCCTGCCTCGAATCCGTGGCTCAGAGATTGAGCGCGCGCAGCGTAAGAGGCCAGAAGACCTTGCAGCGCACGGCCTCACGATGCGGGCGTTTCCCTTCGTGTTTGCATCCAATCCAGCTGCCGCGAAACATGCTCTCGACCTTCTGTATCGAGCCATCGAGATTGAGCCTGAATATGCGCCTGCAACTTCGCTGGCGGCTTGGTGCCACGCCCAACTTGTCCTGTACAATGGAAGCCGATTACCGGACGAGGAACGGAAAAATGCGCTGCTACTGAGCGAACGGGCGGGCATTCTCGATCCTGATGATCCGTTCGTTCTGACCGCTCGATGTGCAGTTCACACGATGGCCGGCCAATTGGACCACGCTCGGACACTCATCTCGCGGGCCCTCGAACTCGATCCGACCCTTGTCTGGAGTTGGGAGCGTAGCGGCTGGCTCAACGCATATTCAGGCAACGCGGGAGAGGCTGTCAGGCATTTCGAGCAAGCGACGAGGCTCGACTCTCGGCGGCCGATCGCGAGTCGGCTAACAGGACTCGGTTGCGCCTACTTTGGTGCGGGTCGTTACGAACAAGCCGCGCGACTGAAACGACTGGCACTGCGAGAAGATCCGGGGACCGCATGGATCAACCGTACCCTGTCCGTCTCCTATGCCCGCCTCGGTGACCGATTGGCGGCCCTTGACGCAGTCGAAGCGCTTCGTCGCTATTCTCCGGACATAACAATAGCCGCGATCGTGTCCTCGCTTCCCTTCAAACAAGACTTTCTGCATCGTGTTGCGGAAGGCCTGGACGATCTTGGCCTGACGGCGTGATCGATGACCGCTTTGGGGCAAACGCCAGGGGGTTGAGCCAGAACAAACGGGTGCCGCGAACAAAATCCCGCCGCCCCTACTCGCCCCACGCCGCGAACGCATCGTTGAACGCGCGCTCGCCGGGGGCGCCCTTTTCGATCGCGATGATGGCGCGGCGCTGGTTGACGTAGACCAGCGGCACGTCGAACCACGAACGCTCCTTGAGGAGCTGCAGATTGCGCGCGCGGTCGGCGTCGACGTTGGAGAGGCCGACCAGGAAGAAGCCGTCGGTGACTTTCACCGCCAGCCCCGCCAGCGGCGTGCCGCGCGCCTGCTCGTTGGACTTCATCAGGATGCCCGGCACGTTGCCGACGCCGCCGCCGGAGAAATCCTGCGGCAGGATGAAGGTCAGTTCCGCGGTGTGGCTTGCGGGGAGCGAGGTATCGGTGTTGCGGCGGAACGACATCGTCATCTTGAACTTGCGGTCGGGAATTTCGATGTCGGCGCGCACGGCGATGTCGGGCTTCTGGTTGCCGCTCGCCTTGATCTGTTCGGTGCGCCAGATCACCGAGCCGACAAATTGCTTGCCCTTCGGGTCCGACGGGTCCTCGTCGTACAGCACCACGCGCTGCGCCACCGGCGCCACCTGGTCCGACGACGACGGCTGGCCGACGCGATCGGGAATCTTCGGCTTCGACTGCGGCGCGGTGGATGCGTCCTTCGGCGTTTCCACCGCGGGCTGCGACTTGAACAGGCCGGAGACCACGGTCAGCCCCTGCTTGCCCCATAAAATGCCGGCGCCGACCAGGATCAGCACGACGCCAAGCGCAATCGCGCTCTTGATCGGAAATACCGCGCCGGTCCGCGCGCGCTTGTTCGGCTCGCGCTCGCCGCCCTGGCCGATCCGCGCGCGTTGCGGCGGCGGCTGCATCGGCGGAGCCTGCGGCGAAAAGCGGTCGGCCTCTTCAAGCGATTCGTCGTAGGAATACGGCGCATCCGGATCGCCGCTGCGGTTCTCCATGCTCGGCTCGAGCCGGTCGAATTCCGGCGAGGGCGACGGCACGTTGGCGTAGGTTTTTCGCGCGGCACGGTTGGCCTGCGCCGCGGCGCGGCCGAGATCGTCGGCGTCGGCGGCGATGTCGCGGAAGCCGCGCATGCCGGGGCCCGGCGGCTGCGGCATCTGCGGCGCCGAATTGTCGGGTCCGCGGCGGGAGCTGCCGGACCGCTCGCGGGTCGGCGGCAGCGGCGAATCCGGTATCGCAGGCTGCGGCGGTTGCGGACGCTGCGCGACCTGCGGCGGCGCGTCGGGACGCAAATTGCGCTGGCCGCGGGCCTGGTCGCTGTCGCCGAGCGGCGGCCGGCCCTCGCGGGACGGCGGCGGCGATGGCCGCGGGCGCGACGCCGATGACGGCGGGGCGCCGGAAGCGCCCGGTTCCGGCGGGCGGGCATTGGCGCGGCGGAAGGCGTCGCCGCCACGCGACGGGCCACCACCGGGCCGCGAGGCCTCGCGCGCGCGCTGGGCGGCCTCGGATTCGACCTTGCGGACGGCCTCTTCCAGCGACAGCCGTTCGCGGGTGATCTCGGATTCGCTCAAAGGCGGCTGAACGCTGCGCAATTGCGCGATCAGCGCCGAACGGGCCCGCTCATACAGCGCACGGCGGCTTTCGCCGGGAGCACTGGGGTCCAGTCCGGCAATGGCGCGGGCGATCAGCGGGTAATAATCAGCCATAACGACTCAACAATGCGGACTTATGGGTAACAACTCGTTAAGCCTCGAACGGGTTTTGGACCAGAATAGTATCCTCGCGTTCCGGGCTGGTGGAAAGCAGGGCGATTGGACAGCCCACCAGTTCCTCGACCCGGCGGACATATTTGATGGCCTGGGCGGGCAAATCCGCCCAGGAGCGGGCATTGGCGGTCGGCTCCTTCCAGCCCTCGATGGTCTCGTAGACCGGTGTCACCCGGGCCTGGGCGCCCTCGCCGGCCGGCAGATGGTCGATTTCCTTGCCGTCCAGCATGTAGCCGGTGCAGACCTCAATACGGTCGAAGCCGTCGAGAATATCGAGTTTCGTCAGCGCCAGGCCGGCGATGCCGGAGGTACGGACGGTTTGCCGCACCAGTACCGCGTCGAACCAGCCGCAGCGCCGCGGCCGGCCGGTGTTGGTGCCGAATTCGCGGCCACGCTCGCCGATCTTGCGGCCGATCGCGTTGTCCTGCTCGGTCGGGAACGGGCCCGCGCCGACCCTTGTCGTATAGGCCTTGCAGATCCCGAGCACATAGCCGACCGCGCCCGGGCCCATGCCGCTGCCGGTCGCCGCCTGCGCCGCCACCGTGTTGGACGAGGTGACGTAGGGATAGGTGCCGTGGTCGACGTCGAGCAGCGCGCCCTGCGCGCCCTCGAACAGGATGCGCTTGCCCTCGCGGCGCTTGATGTCGAGCAGCCGCCACACCGTCTCGGCATAGGGCAACAGCTGTGGCGCGAACGCGGTCAGCTCTTTCAGGATGCCGCCGCCGTCGATCTCTTCGAGGTTGAGACCGCGGCGCAGCGCGTTGTGATGCGCCAGCAGGCGGTCGATCTTGTGCGGCAACGTGTCGAGGTCGGCCAGATCCATCAGGCGGATGGCGCGGCGGCCGACCTTGTCCTCATAGGCAGGGCCGATGCCGCGTTGGGTGGTGCCGATCGCAGTCCCCGAATTGGAGGACTCGCGTAACGCATCGAGTTCGCGGTGCAGCGGCAGGATCAGGGTGACGTTTTCGGCAACGCGCAGGTTTTCCGGGCTGACGGCGACGCCCTGGCCCTTCAGTTTTGTGACTTCGTCGAGGAAGGCCTGCGGATCGAACACCACGCCATTGCCGATCACCGCAAGCTTCGAGGGCCGCAACACGCCGGACGGCAGCAGCGCCAACTTGTAGGTCTCGCCATTGATCACCAGCGTATGGCCGGCATTGTGGCCGCCCTGGAAGCGCACGACGATGTCGGCCTGCTCGGACAACCAGTCGACGATCTTGCCCTTCCCCTCGTCACCCCACTGGGCGCCGACGACGACAACATTGGCCATTTCTAAAGCGTTCCCTGCAACTCGAGTGGTTTCGGCATGATCTCTCCGGAAAAGAAGTCCCAACCTTTCCGGATCCTGCGTAAGCTCGCCCAGCCAAAATCACGGCCGGGGCCGTTTGCATGCAAGGCAGCCCAACCGGATAAAGGAAGCGGCTCGTCTAGGCAAGCAAGAAGGGAGTATAAGGTGCCACCAGCGACGTATCCAACCCATTGATATCCCCCAAAAATTTGTGGCCGCGGGATGGCGTTGCGAAGGCCGCCCGGTGAACATTGAGGGACTTGAAAGCCGATGTCCAAAACAACCCCTGCAACCAAGGCGCTGCAAAAGCTCGGCGTGAAATTCGTGCTCCACACCTATGTCTACGATTCGGATGCGGAAAGCATCGGCCTGCAGGCGGCCGAAGCGCTCGGCGTCGAGCCGTACCGGATGCTGAAGACGTTGATGGCCGAGGTCGACGGCGGGCCGGTTTGCGTCGTCGTGCCGTCGGATCGCGAAGTCAGCATGAAGAAACTGGCCGCGGCCTTCCGCAGCAAGGCCGCGAAGATGATGCGGCCACAGGACGCCGAACGGCTGACCGGCTATCATGTCGGCGGCATCTCGCCGTTCGGGCAGAAGAAGCGCGTGCCGGTCGTCTTCGAGGAAAACGCGCTTGGACACGCCACCGTGTTCCTCAACGGCGGACAGCGCGGTTTGCAGATCGAGATCAACCCCAACGATGCCGTGATGGCGTTGGATGCGGCCTCGCTGCCGCTGACGGTGTGAGGGCTGCGTTACACCGCCCCGCGCAGCTTCGCCTCGCCCGCTTGCGCGAACAGGGGGCGCTTCGACAGCGACCAGAACGAAAGCGCCAGCGGCACCATCGAAAGCAGCAGCACGGCGCCGGCGACGAGTGCGGCCGACGGCGAGCCCCAGGCGTCCTGCAGGCGGCCGGCGGCGGTGGGCCCGACCGCCATCAGCACGTAGAAGCAGGTATAGAACAGGCCAAATCCTACCGATCGCGCGGCCGGTTCCAGCACTCTTGCCGGCAACGACAGGATCGCGCCCGACAGCGGACCGATCGCAACGCCGAAAATCAGGCACGAGATCGTCGGGTGGAAATCCACGACGAACAGCGCAAGTGCTGCAGCCGCAATCAGTCCGCAGGCGATGATCGCCACGATCGGCCGCCCCGAACGGTGAACCAGATAGCCGCCGGCCGGAATGGCCAGAATCGTGAACCAGATCGCGAGGCTGGTCAGCGAGGCCGACACCGTCGGCGAGGATCCCTGCGCCACCATCAACAGCGGCGCGTAGCTGAAGAACAGCACGCAGGCGAGATTCATCACACCCCAGATGGTGCCGGCGATCAGCACGGGCACCAGCGCAGCGCCGGGCAGCTTGCCGCCGGCGGCAGCCGTTTGCGCCGGCGTCGAGGCTTGCGGAATAAGCGCGAACGCGCACAGCACCGCCACGGCGCCGACCGCGCCCGATGCCATCACCGCTGACAGCCCCAGGGTCTGCCCGATATGGGTCTGGATCGGCAGCGCGATCATGGCGCCGAACGGCCAGCTCATTTGCAACAGCGACATCGCCAGCACGATCTCGCTTGTGTCGAACCAGTCCGCCACCATCTTGGTCGCGACCAGGATGACGATGGTGGCCCCGACCCCGCCAACCAGGCGCGCGGCCAGCGCAAAATAGAGATCGCCCGCGTGGCTCAGCGCCAGCCCGGAAGCCGCCATCAGCACCAGGCCCGCCAGTCCAAGCGCCTTGTCACTGACCCGCTGCCCGAGCAGGCCGGCCGGGAATGCCACGATGATGCCGGGCAACAGATAGGCGCCGAGCAGCATGCCGACCTCGGCATAGCCGATCCCGAGGTCGGTCATCAAAAGGCTGGTCGCCGAGCCCGTCGATTGAAACTGGAAGCCGGTGGCCGCACGCGCCGCGAACAACACCGCAAGGATGATCCACCTGCGCCCCAACATGGCAATACTCCTGGATCATTCAATCCGTCGATTCGCGGCTCACGAGACCGACGCTGAGCACGTCGGAAAATTCGGACAATTCGTCTTCGGAAATCTCGTGGAGCGTCAGGCGCAATTGCATGATCGCGAGATCGACCAGATGGCCGGCAAAGGAGATGCCTCCCGCAATCAGGATATTGCGCTGCTCCACCAGCACCGGAATCACGTTACGCAAACGACGCGCACTCAACTCATCCATAGCGATGCCCTTTGAGAGGTCGCTGCGATGTCGCAACCAGCCAGTGGCCGGTGTTGGCGACGTCGGCAAAAAGTTCGATGGCATTCGAGGCCACGACATGCACCGTGGCGGAATCGGTATTGCGCCGGCGGCGGCTCGCGGACGCGTCGCTCAGGAAGGTGACGTGGTGGCCGCGGCGCGAGGCATCGATCGTGGTCGCAAGGCAGCTCTCTTCGGCGCCGAGACCGGCGATCGCGAAACTTTCGGCCTGCGAAACCACGTTGGCAAAAAGCTGGTTGCTGTAGCAGGAAGGCTGTTGGCGCTCGAACACCATGTCCGAGCGCTTCGGCTCGAAACCGGAGATCCATGCCGATGGCGCCGATCGCTCGAACACCTCCGGACCGTCGCTCTGGCGCGTGAAGGCGAGCGGGATCCCGAAATTGCGCGCATGCCGGATTGCGGCCATGCAATTGTCCAGCGCGCGCGAAAGGCCGGACCCATGCTCCCTGGCCAATGCGTCGTAATTCTTCTGCTGCAGATCGACCATGACCAGCAACCTGGAGTTCGATGCGCCGACATAGGTTCGCAGATCGATGACGGAACTCATGTGGCTACCCCGCGCTTGGCCGCGGAGCGGCGCCACGGCCGGCCGACAGTTCCAGAATTCCCGGCACATCCCATTGTCCCTCGGGACGGATCAGCACGTACGGGTCTTCGCCGAGCGTGATGCGCTGGGGATGCTTTTCGGTTTCGAGTTTGACCTCGACATAGTCGAAATCGGAAAACGCGAATTCACGGGTCCCCGGCATGCGCTCGAACCCACGCTGCTCCCAGAACTTGAGCAGCCGCTTCTGCGAATGCGCGTACAGGACGCGATAGCCCTTCTTGCGGCACAACTCGATGGCTGCGTCCACGATCTGGCCGGCGATCCCGGAGTTGCGGCTCTCGTTGCGGACCGCCAGCCGTTCGAGCTTGGCGAAATCGGCGAAATAGCGAATCCGCATGCAGCCGACCGGCTCGTGTCCGCGGTGACAAATCAGATGCGTGGCGGAGAAATCGTTGCCGTCGAATTCCTCCTCGAACGGGCAATGCTGTTCGCCCATGTAGACGGCGCTGCGGATCGCGATCACCCGCGTCATTTCATCCATCGATCGCACCACCCGCACCGATACCGAAGACCGTTGCTGCCTTCTGACCGCCGGCATGTCGTGCGAGCGGTCGAGCATCTGCAGATGCGGCGCGAACAGTCCGTCGTAGCGCGCACCCGGCGTAAATCCCAGGGGCTCAAGAACCCGCAAGCCTTCCTTGGTGATCGGCCGCGAGTAGATGTTGATTCCCTGATAGAGCGGTGTCGAGAATTTCTGCAGCACCAGCGGTATCGCGGCAACGATCGCGCCCTTGGCGTGAATGGCCCAGACATAGATGCCCGCCGGCCGCTCCGATTGCCGCGCCACGCAGTCGAGATCCGGATTGCGCGTATCGAGGCTGCCATCGATCAGACGCCGTGTCCCTTCGTGCGTCAGCGGCAACACCGCAAGGAAGCCTTCGCCCTTGGGTGCGGCGATATCGTACTGATCGCGCCGGGCGATGGCCCAGAACGTATCCGGGTTGTGGTTGGCGACCGTCTGGACGATCCGGTTGGTGGTGAGGCCCGGTATGTCTTCTCTCGCCGCGTCCATCAACGACGCGATCCCGGCTGCATCCACGGTAAAAATCACCGTACGCCTTGCCAGATGGACCATCGTCATCTTGTCTAGCGAACGGGCGGGTCCCGCCGCGGCACTCTTCCTGGCCGCCTTGCGGACGAAATCGAGGTCAAGCGCAGTCATCAACTGGTCTCGCGAGGTTGTGGAATCCCTTGGTTTCTGCCAAGAATAGAAGATTGGCTCCGTATAAAAGATTGGGTCCCGTTAATTTAGAAGGCGACAAACGAGGCGATTTGTATGCACTCACCTGAGCGCAGGGGTGCTCACCACCGTGCACACCCCCCAGGCCGTACACCGCAATGGGATTCTGTCCGGATTTTCCTGGAAGTCGCCCGGATTGGCAGCTTCCGGGCCGCGGCCGTCGACCTCAACGTCTCCGCCAATTTCCTGCGCAAGCACATCTTGCAGTTGGAGAGCGTCTACAAGACTACCTTAATGACCCGTCATGTCGATGGCGTGAGGCTGACGCCGGAAGGAATGCAGGTCCTCGAGGCGGCCAAGCGGATGGAGGAGGCTTCGTTCGATCTGGACCGGACCCTGAGCCAGGGCACGCCGGCATTGAGCGGCGAGGTCCGTTTCGCCATCACCGAAGGCCTCGGTACGTTCTGGGTGGCGCCCCGGCTGATCGAATTTCAGCGGGTCTATCCCGGCCTGCTGGTCGATCTGAAATGCGAGATGCGCTCCGCCGACGTGCTCCGGCTCGAAGCCGACGTCGCCGTCCAACTTGAGGAGCCGGACAAGCCCGACCTGATGCGCGTCAAGATCGGGCGCCTTCACATCATGCCCTTCGTCAGCCCGGCCTACGTCGAGATCTATGGCATGCCGAAAGACGAGGACGACATCAGGCAGAACCACCGCATCGTGCTGCAGGACGCCGACCCGACCAAGGCGAAGACGCAGCAGATGTATGACCAGCATGCCGGCCGGGCACAGGTCGGCTTTGTCGCGATGCGCAACAACGTTTCCAGTGCGCATGTCTGGGCGGTCTCGAAAGGCGCCGGCATCGGCTGGCTGCCGACCTACATCCCGGCGATCGCAGGGCCTCTGATTCCGCTCGACATCGACGTCAAGTTTCCGCTCGACATCTGGCTCACCTATCATCCCGATGCGAAGCGGATTCCGCGCGTCAAGCAATTGATCGACTGGACCATCCAGGCGTTCGACGGCCGCAAATATCCCTGGTTCCGGGATGAGTTCGTCCATCCGAATGATTTGCAGAAATCCTACAAGGGTGAGCCGCTGGTGAATCTGTTCGCCGGCTTCATGAAAGAATCACGGTCCAAGATTGGCTGAACGAAGCAATGAGTAATTCGACCGAAGGCCCAATCGATCAGCTTGTGAAAGCAAGGTGGCTGGCACTCGGGCTTTCGCAGAAAGATCTTGCCGAAGTGCTCCAACCGGCAGCGAAGGCCGCCAACGGATCCGGCCGTCCCAACGCCGACCGCCTGATGCAGGTCGCCGACGCGCTCGGCGTTTCCCACGAGCTGTTCCATGGGCTGGCGCCCGCGGCCAGAAAGACCGAATCCTTCGGCACCGATTCCGAGGCGATGCAGACGCTGCTCGAATTGCGCCTGCTCCGGGTGTTTCGAGAATTGCAGGACCACAATACCAGGCGGATGCTGATCCAGCTTGCCGAGCAGATCGTCAAGCGCCAGGCCCGCCCGGACAACGCCGGCTAGATTCCCACCACGCATGGTCGCGATGCATCTGCCCCATTGATGAACGGCGGAAATCCGTGTCTTTGAGACGGGCCGGGCGAACACTCCGGCCCGGTGCCTGCACCGGGCGGGCCGCGGCGTCATGAACCGGGCCTTGTCTTCCAGAATGTCTGCTTCCGAACCCACCTCGCCTGCACGTTCCGGAAACTGGATCGCCAACCAGCCTTATTTGCTGCTCAGCATCACCGCGATGTGCTGGGCCGGCAACGCCATCGTCGGGCGCCTCGCCGCCGGCCACATTGCGCCGGTGACGCTGTCGTTCCTGCGCTGGTCGCTGGCGTTCCTTGTCATCCTGCCCCTTGCCTGGAAACATCTGGCGCGCGACTGGGGCGCCATTCGTGGCCGTCTCGGCATCATGATCGTGCTGTCGATCACCGGTGTCGCCGCCTTCAACACCCTGCAGTACTGGGCGCTGGAGCATACCCAGGCGCTCAACACGCTGCTGCTGCAGTCGGCTGGACCGCTCATCGTCGCGGTGTGGTCGCTGATCCTGTTCGGCGTGCGGCTGACGCCCGCGCAGGCCGGCGGGATCATAGTGTCGCTGGCCGGCGTGCTGGTGATCCTGCTGCATGGCGACCTCACCACGCTGAAGAACATCGATTTCAACAAGGGCGATCTCATCTTCATCGTGGCGCTGGCGATCTTCGGGCTCTATTCGGTGCTGTCGCTGAAACGGCCTGACATCCACGGCCTGTCGTTCGTCGCCTTCACCTTCGGCGCCGGCGCGGCGTGCCTGATCCCGCTGTTGATCTGGGAGCTGTTCACGCGGCCGTTGATGGCTATCGACGCTGCAAACCTGCTGACCCTGTTCTATGTCGCGCTGTTTCCCTCGGCGCTGGCCTATCTCTGTTTCAATCGCGGCGTGCAGCTGATCGGCGCCAACCGCGCCGCGCCCTTCTTCCACGTGGTGCCGGTGTTCGGAACCGTGATGTCGATCGCCTTCCTCGGCGAACGCCCGCAGGCCTTCCACTTCCTCGGCTTTGCGCTGGTCCTGACCGGCGTGTTCGTGGCGTCGCGAAAGCCTAAAACGGGCCAGGCCTGAAGGATCGGGCCGCGGTGACTTGCGACGGCAAATCCGCTATCTCTTGGAGCCCGCTTTGGCAGGATTTGGGATGGCGCGCGCCAGCAATGTGATGATCGGTAGCCTGGCCCTGGTGTTGATCGCCGGGTCGTTCAGTGCGTTCATTGCCTACCAGAAGCTCGCCGGCCGCAATCAGCAGATCCCGTTCCGGGTGATCTTCGAAGGTTCCGCCTCGGGCCTGCGCAAGGGCGGCAGTGTCAATTTCGCCGGCGTCCGGGTCGGCCAGGTGGTGTCGCTGACGCTCGACAATCCGCGCCGCGTCATTGCGCTTACCATGATCGACGGCAACACCCCGGTGCGCCGGGACACCCAGGTGGGGCTGGAATTCCAGGGCCTCACCGGCATCGCGGCGATCGCCTTTACCGGCGGCACGCTCGATGCGCCGCCGGTGCCGCTCGGCGCCGACGGCATCCCGGAGCTGACCGCCGATCCCGAGGGGCTGCTGGACGTGCAGGAAAAAATCCGCGTGGCGCTTCGTAACGTCGACAAGGTGATCGCCGACAATGAGGTGGCGGTAAAGGACACGCTGCGCAATTTCGAAACCTACACGGCCTCGCTGTCCGGCAATGCCGAAACGATCACCAGCATCATCAGCGCTGCCGAGTCCGGCGTCACCGCGGTCGACGACACCCTGGGCAAGACCCAGAAATTCCTCGGCCGTCTCGCCAGCGACAAATATGGCGGCGAGCTGCTTCCGACGGTGATTTCGCTGCGCGAGCTGATCGAGAGTTTTGACAAGAAGTCCGCCACGCTGATCGCCGAGACGCGAAAAATGCTTGGCGATGTCAGCCAATCCGTCAACAAGGCCGGCGAGAAATTTGGCGGACCGCGGCGCTAGCCCGCCATCACATCGAAAAACAAAGCAGGAAACACCCACGTGCTCGACAAATCCACAAGCCTGACCGCCCCGCCGCCGACCGTGGCCCGCCCCATCAGCACGGTGCCGCCGGCGCTAAAGCGCTATCTCACGCTCGACGATTTCGAGCCCGTGGCGCGGCGGCGGATTCCGAAGTTCCTGTACGGCTTCATCTCCGGCGGCGCCGAGACCGACGCATCGGTCCGGGATAACCGCAAGGCCTTCGACGAATATGGCTTCGTGCCGCGCGTACTCAACGACGTCTCCGGCCGCGACCAGTCCGCGACGCTGTTCGGCAAGCGCTACGCCTCGCCGTTCGGCATTCCGCCGATGGGCTCTTCGGCGCTGTGCGCCTATCGCGGCGATATCGTGCTGACGCGCGCGGCGGCCGAAGCCAACGTGCCGATGATCCTCTCGGCCGCCTCGATGATCAAGCTCGAGGACGTACACCGCGAAAATCCTGACGCCTGGTATCAGGCCTACCTGGCGGGCGTGCCCGAGCGCATCGAGCCGCTGGTCGACCGGGTGGCGGCGGCGGGCTTTGATACTTTCGTCGTCACGGCCGACGTGCCGGTGCCGCCCAACCGCGAGAACAACATCCGCAACGGCTTTCGGGTGCCGCTCGCCGTCACGCCGCAGATCGTCTGGGATACCGTGACGCATCCACACTGGCTGTTCGGCACATGGCTACGCACCGTGAGCAACCACGGCATGCCGCATTTCGAGAACATGGATGCGCAGCGCGGTCCGCCGGCGCTGGCCAAGAATCTGATGCGCAACATCGGCAACCGCGACCAGCTCGCCTGGAAGCATGTCGAGCTGATCCGCAAACGCTGGAAGGGAAAGCTCGTCGTCAAGGGACTGATCGCGCCCCAGGACGCCCGCATCGCGCGCGAGTCCGGCGTCGACGGCGTGATGCTCTCCAACCATGGCGGCCGGCAGCTCGACTACACCATGTCGGGCCTGCGCACTTTGCCCGAAATCGCGGCCGAAGCGAAGGGCATGACGATCATGGTCGACGGCGGCGTCCGCCGCGGCACCGACGTGATCAAGGCACTGGCGCTCGGCGCCCATTTCGTCTGGATCGGCCGGCCCTTCCTCTATGCGGCGATCGCCGGCGGCGAGGCCGGCGTGCAACGCGCCATCAATCTGATGCATGCCGAGATCGACCGCGACCTGGCGCTGCTCGGCATCCGCAGCCTCAGTGAGATCACGCCGGAGCTGGTGCGGAAGTTCTAGGCAACCAGGCGCATCACGTCATTGCGAGGAGCAACGCGACGAAGCAATCCACAGCGCAGCCAGGGAAGAATGGATTGCTTCCGCCTTCGCTCTCTGAGCTAACGGCGGACAAGTTGCTTCGCGCGCAATGACGGATCAACCGATCTTGAACTTGCTGTACGCCTCAGTCGTCGCGATGATCACGTGCTCGGCGCAGCCATTGGTGCGATGCGGATCGCAGCGGTTTTCGTAGTCGGCCGAGGTCATCATGTCGATGAACGCGGCAACGGAGGGATAATACACCAGCGCCAGATAGTCCCATTGATGGCCCGCTTCGGCCCCGAGCGCGACCGCTTTTGCGTCGCCGGTCCACAACAGCGTTCCGCCGCGCGCCTTGATCATCGGCACGGTCAGCGCGCTGTAGCGTAAGTAAGCATCCCAGCCCGATCCGTCGCCGTCGAGCGAGCGATCGCGAAACCGCATCAGGTTGACCATCACGACCGGTCCCTGATGCTCCAGCTGCTTCAGCCCCCTGACATTCAGCAGATCGACGCCCATGATTTGCTCCCGGCAAGTTTCGACACGACGAACACGATACCAAAGACATTGTAGCATTGCAGGCGCGGCACTTGTCGCGCGGCGAAAATCCGCCACAAGCTGTTGCATCGACCATGACCGATCCCCCGCCTACGCCGCCTGCCCGCGATCCGGTCGGATGGCTCAACAACCAGCCCTATCTGCTCTTGAGCCTGACCTCGCTGTTCTGGGCCGGTAACATCGTGCTGGCCCGCCATGTCGGCGATCATGTGCCGCCGATCACGCTCACCACCATCCGCTGGTTCGGCGTCTTCCTGATCCTGCTGCCGTTCGCTCTTCCGCACCTCAAGCGCGACTGGCCGGTGCTGCGCGCCCATCTGCCGCTGCTATTGTTCCTGTCGGCGATCGGATTCGCCTTCAACAACGCGATCTCCTACTGGGCGCTGCAATACACCCAGGCGCTGAACGCACTGCTGATCCAGTCGTCGGGCCCGCTGTTCGTGGCGCTATGGTCGCTGATCCTGTTCGGGGTGCGGCTGACCGGCGCGCAGCTCGCCGGCATCGCGATTTCGCTCGCGGGCGTGCTCACCATCATCCTGCGCGGCGATTTCAGCGCGCTCGCCGGCATCTCCTTCAACAAGGGCGACGTGATGTTCGCCGCCTCGCTGGTGTCGTTCGGGCTTTATTCGGCGCTGATGCCGCGCCGGCCGGTGACGCACCAATTGTCGCTGATATCCTTCACCACCTGCTGCGGCGCGCTGCTGCTGGTGCCGTTCTCGCTCTGGGAATATTCCACCGGCGCGACGCTGAAGTTCGATACGCTGACGCTGGCGACGCTGGGCTATGTCCTGATCTTTCCCTCCACGCTGGCGTACCTGTTCTTCAACCGCGGTCTGGCGCTGATCGGCCCGAACCGCGCCGCGCCGTTTTTCCATCTGGTGCCGGTGTTCGGCTCGGCGCTGGCGATCGTGCTGCTCGGCGAGCAGCCCAGGCTGTTTCACCTGACCGGCTACGCGCTGGTGCTGGTGGGCGTGGTGATCGCCTCGCGGCGGGGCACGGCGCGGGGGTGAACCTCGCGTGCCCCGCAATGTCCGCTTGGACCGGGGCGGAAAAGTGCTTACGCTGTGGCCAGACATCGGAGACAGACAAGCAATGAAGCGGCGCGAATTCATCACGCTATTGTCGGCGGCGGCTGTCGCAACTCCGCGCCCGGCTATTGGCCAAGCATCCACCAAGGTCTATCATGTCGGCACGGTCAGCCCCGGGCCGCCACGCGACGAGAAGAGCCCAACCGGCGCCACGCTGCTTCGCGTGCTGGCCGAGCGCGGTTATGTTGTCGGCAAGAGCCTGACGTTCAGCGCTCACAGCGCAAGAGGGCAAGTCTCCGCCATTCCCCGCGTCATCGATGAAATGAAGGCCGCGGGCGTCGACGTGATCGTGACTGTCGGCTATCCGACGGCCTTGGCAGCCAAGATTTCCGGCATCCCTGTTGTCATCGCCTCCGGCGGTGGCGACCCGATCGCGACCGGACTGGTGGCAAGCCTGGCGCATCCAGGCGGTACCGTCACCGGCATTTCCGACGACGCGGCGACGATCTCTACCAAACGGCTGTCGTTGCTCAAGCAGTTGCTACCCGACATGCGGAGGGTTGCCATGCTGTGGAACCGGGACGATCTCGGCATGACGCTGCGCTATGGTGCGTCAGCGAAGGCCGCACAGGTCCTTGGCGTCGGCGTTCAGGAATTGGGCGTACGCGAGCCGGACGATTTCAACGGCGTGTTCGAGGCGATGGATCGCGAGCCGCCGGACGCCATCTTGATGGTCTCCGACGTCCTCACCGTTCTCAACCGCAAGCGGGTGATCGATTATGCCGCGGGCAAGCGCATCCCTGCCATCTACGAAGAGGAACAATTCGTTCGTGACGGCGGCCTGATGTCGTACGGGGCCGATGCAAAAGAATCGTTCGAACGCGCCGCCGATCTCGTCGCCCGGATCTTCAGCGGAGCTCGGCCGGCGGATATTCCGTTTGAGCGGCCTACGCGCTATCCGTTCGTGGTCAATCTCAAGACCGCCAAATCCATCGGCCTCGAGATGCCGCCGACCCTGGTGGCGCTCGCCGACGACGTCATCGAGTAAGATCAGTCAGGTCGGCGTGCGGCGTCCTATCGACTTCCGCTTTGCCCGCGGGCAGGCTAGCCTTCGCGCCAACCCGCCAGAAACCATTTCAGGAAACGACCTTATGATCGCACGCTTGAAACGCTTCCGATGCCTTGCCGCTGCAACCCCGCTGATCTTCGCGCTGGCGTCGGTGGCCTTCGCGCAGGCTCCCTATCCGAGCCGCACCATCACGCTGGTGCTCCCGTTCGCCGCCGGCAGCGGCACCGACACCACGACGCGGATCATCTCCAAAGAACTTGGCACCGCGCTCGGCGTCGGCATGGTGGTCGACAACAAGGCCGGCGCCAATGGCTCGATCGCCGCCAGCTATGTCGCCCGCTCGGCACCCGACGGCTACACGCTGTTCGTCACCACCAATACGACGCATTCGGCCAATCCGTATCTCTTGAAGACCATGAGCTACGATCCGGTCAAGGATTTCACGCCGATCGCGCGGACCGGCGACCTGCCCTTCATGCTGGTGATCAACCCGGAAATTCCGGCCAACTCGGTCGCCGAACTGATCGCGCTGGCCAAGAAGGAGCCGGGCAAGCTGTCCTATGCCAGCGGCAGTTCGTCGGCGATCGTTTCCGGTGCGACGTTCGCCCGCCTCGCCGGCATCGATCTGTTGCACGTGCCCTACAAGAGCTCGCCGCCGGCCCTGACCGACGTGATCGCCGGCCGCGTCTCCATGATGTTCGTCGACGTGCTGACCGGCCTGCCCCACGTCAACGGCAAGGCGCTCAAGGCGCTTGCCGTCACCACCAGGCAGCCTTCCGCCCTGCTGCCGCAGCTCCCGACCATGGATGCGACGGTGAAGGGTTTCGACATCACCTCATGGCAGGGCTATTTCGGCCCGGCCAACATGCCAAAGGAGATGGTCACGAAGCTGAACGCGGAAATCCGCAAGGTCGTCGAGCGGCCGGACATCAAGAGCCAGCTCGCCGAGCGCGGCATGGAAGCGTTCTCGAGCACGCCGGAAGAGTTCGACGCCTTCCTGAAGGCGCAGCTCGTGCTGTGGGAAAAGCTGATCGCGGACGCCGGGATCGAGAAGCAGTAGGGACTTCGCCGTGTCCCGGACGAGGAGCAGCTTGAAACGCCGCTCCGCAGAGCCTGGACGCGTATTCTCCTGACCTTGCGCGGACGCGATTGGCGAAATGATTCGCCGTGCGGTATAGTGAAACCTCTTGGCGCTTTGATACGACGCTTCAGCAGAAGTCCGGACCCGCGCAAAATCCTTGCTCTTGAGGTTCCCGGGGTTGTGCGAGAAGCTGTTCAGGACGCTTTAACATTCGGGGAGCAACGGCGTGGTGCCGTGGCCATAATCAACACCGAAGAGTCAAATCGGGGAGCAGGAAATGCCGAAATTCAGGATACTGACGCCGAAAGGCGCAAGCTTCACCGTCGCCGGCGGCGGTTACGACTATGAAATGGAGGCGCTCGAGCCGATCGGGGCCGAGATCGTCGAGGCGCCGGCCAATGAGGCCGAATTCATCGCCGCCGCCAAAACGGCGGACGCCATCTACGCCAAGGGGATGCGGATCACCAAGGCGGTCATCGATGGCTTGCAGAATTGCAAGGTCATTACGCTCGGCAGCGTCGGCGTCGACAGCGTCGACGTCAAGGCGGCCACCGCCCGCGGCATCCCCGTCACCAACGTCCCCGACACCTTCATCGAGGAGGTCGCCGACCACGCCATGATGCTGCTGCTGTCGGGCTTCCGCCGGCTGGTCGAGCAGGACAAGATGGTTCGCAGCGGCCGCTGGTCCGAGGGCCGCCCGCAGCTGTTGAAGATTCCGCGGCTGATGGGGCAGACGCTCGGCTTCATCTCGTTCGGCCGGGTGGCCCGCGCAGTCGCCAGGCGCGCCGCGCCGTTCGGCTTGCGGCTGATCGCCTATGATCCCTTCATCCAGGAAACGCTGATTTCCGACCATGGCGTGCTCCCTGCGACCCTGTCGGAGGTGCTGGCGCAGTCGGATTTCCTGTCGATGCATGCCCCGGCGCGGCCCGAGGTTCATCACATGCTCGGGGAGAAGCACTTCAAGCAGATGAAAAAGACGGCGGTATTCGTCAACACCGGCCGTGGCGCCACCGTCGACGAGGAGGCGCTGATCAAGGCGCTGCAGGAAGGCTGGATCGCGCACGCCGCCCTCGACGTGCTGGAAAAGGAGCCGCCGTCGCACAACAACCCGATGCTGGGCATGGAAAACGTCACCCTGACGGCCCATGTCGCCTCGGCCTCGGCACGTTTCGACGAGGCGCGCAAGCGCCGTGTGGGCTACGAATTGTCACTGGTATTGTCCGGAATGTGGCCGGTAAGCTGCGTCAATCCGTCGGTGCTGCAAAACACCTCGCTTCGACGCTGGCAGCCCGTCAGCATGGATCGCGGCCCCAACAGCTAGGGCGGGAGAGACAGGCGCTTTCGGGCGAAGCGGCGATCGGTCCGCTCCCGCTGGACGCGACGAGAGGCAAGCCCCTTCGGTTCGGATGGGAACCGGAAGGGCAACATGTTTCAGCGGCGATCAACGCCGGAACCAGAAAACAGGGAGGTTTTCATGACGTACGACATCACCCGCCGCGATGCGCTTGTTTTGGGCATTTCGGCTGCCGCGCTGGTGACAGCCGGCGCTTCGGCACAGACCGCATCAACGATCAAGGCCGCCGACGTTGCTGAGCCGAAGCTTCCGATCGAAAAGGGCGCAAGCCTTCGCATGCTGCGCCCGGTCCGGTTCGTTCCGGCCGACGAAGAGGTATTCCGCGCCAATGCCGCCAAGTTCACCGCCAAGACGGGCGTCGAGGTCAAGGTGGATTTGTCGGATGGGAAGACATCAACCAGCAGACCGCGGTGACGTCCAACAGCGGCGCCGGTCCCGACATCATCATCGGTTTCGGCGACCAACCGCACATCTATATCGACAAGCTGATCGAGTTGACCGATGTCGCCGAATACCTCGACAAGCGCTACGGCGGCTGGCTGAGCCTTGCGCAGATATACGGCAAGCGGGCCAAGAGCAACAACTGGATCGGGCTGCCGTTCGGGGCCAGCGGCGGCCCGACGGTATATCGCAAATCCATCCTCAGTTCGGTCGGCTACGACAAGATACCGGACGACCATGCCGGATTCCTGGACGTCTGCAAGAAATTGCAGAAGATCGGCAAGCCTGCCGGCTACGCCCTCGGCAACGCCGTCGGCGACGGCAACGGGAC
>Ga0310811_10001615_pt1 | contig 28068 bp, 31 predicted proteins | sample YCmetagenome_FD_207642 | JGI IMG/M metagenome (GOLD analysis project Ga0310811, IMG submission 207642) | Soil microbial communities from experimental microcosm in Duke University, North Carolina, United States - YC | ecosystem: Engineered > Artificial ecosystem > Soil microcosm > Unclassified ... | reverse complement strand
CTCGATTCTGGTGCCCGCTTCAGCCTACGCCATGGACGATTTTCAGCGCGCCTTCAGCGATGGCCCGACAGAGCTCGGCCTGTGCGGCGCCGACGGCGCCCTGACCTCATCCGGCGTCTGCAACAAGACCGATTATGACGCGCTGACCGCCAAAATCGAAAAGGCGCTGCTGGCCTCGCTGGCGAAGGCGCCAGCGAATATTCGGCCGCTCCTGAAGCGCGACCAGGCCTGGTTCAACGAGATCATGCTCCACGCCGCCGAATCCATGCCGGTATCGGACGATGACGAAACCCGGGACGCCTTTGTCGAAACGCTACGCCAGAGGATCACGGCTCTGGAAGCCATTGCCGGTGGATTCGGACGCGCAGGCTTTGCCGGCAAATGGGTCAACACGTTCGGCAGCGTGATCGTGACGCCTGCGGATAGCGGCGGCTATCGCCTCGCCTTCGACACGCGCGCGGTCTACGGCACCGGCAGCGATCGCCGCCGCGCCTGCAAGGTGAGCGCGCTGGTGAAACCGACCTCCGGCGGTTGGCTGGCCGGCGCGATGCTGCCGGATGAAAGCCGGCCCGCGAAGGCGGCAGCCGACGAAAAGACCACCGATGCCGAATCCAAATCCAGCAAGCCCCCCTCGGTAAAAATGCGTCGCCAGGGCGAAAGCTTGCGCATCGTGCTCGGCGACCAGGAATGGCGCGACGAAGAGCATCCCGATTGCGAATATATGTGGCAGCTCACCGCGAGCTATTTTGCCGCCGGCAAGCCGGACACGGCATCCGACAAGGCCGACACCGCCTTCGTGACCCCGACCTTCGACTGCACGCGTCCGGACACCGCGAGCGACGAGGAGATCTGCGCCGATCCGGGCATGGCCGCCAACGACCAGAAACTGAATAGAGCGTGGAAGGCGTTGCTGCCGCGGCTCGACGACACCACGCGGCGTGCGCTGACCGACGATCAGCGCAACTGGGTCAAGGCGCAGGCCAATCAATACCCCCAGGTCCTGCATCCGGCCCGGAACAAGCAGTCGTCGCAAATGCACTTCACCGCCGACGCACGCAACGCTTTGGAGCGGCTGCAGCGCGAACGGATCGCGCTGATCGACGGCTTTGACGACAAGCGCAGCGGCCTCGCCGGCACGTGGCTCGCATATAACGCGGTCATCGAAGTGACTGCTGACAAGGAAGGCAGCATCACGGCCAAGGGCTGGAAATGGGAACAGGGCGATTGGAAGGCCGGCTGCGACTACGAGATGAGTGGCAAGCTCGTCCGTGGCGCCTTCCGCTCCGACGAGCAACGCACGAACCCGGACACGCTGGAGCGCGACCGCGCCACCCTGATCGTCAACCGCCTCGACGATGTGTTTGCCAAGAAGCGCTGGAAACAGGACGGCACCGAGGACGCAAAAGCCGATGAGGCCAAATGCAGGCGCAATCTGTCGAACTCGTCGACCGCACGGCTGTTCCCCGCCTGCCCCTCGCCCGACATCGACAAGAGTGGCTCGATCCGCTGACCCGCGCGTTCAACCGCTCAAGACTCAAGTGAGAGCAAGGGAATATCGAGGAAGTAGACGAACCCGCTCGGCTCATAGCTCAGCCTGACATTGCCCTTGAGTTGGCGGCCGAGCGTCTCGATCAGGCGCGTGCCAAAGCTCTGCCGCGTCGGCGCCGCAACCACCGGGCCGCCGCTCTCTTTCCAGGTGAAGTGCAGCCTCGATGCCGGGGCATCCACTGCCCAATTGATTTCCACGCGACCGTCGGGCACCGACAATGCGCCGAATTTCGTGGTGTTGGTGCAGAGCTCGTTGAGGGTCATCGCAATCGCAATGACGGCGCCCGAGGCGACCCGAATGTCGGGACCATGAATCGAAAAACGGGGCTTGTCCGGATTGTCGAAGGGTTCGGTCGCGCCGTGGAGGACTTTTCGCAAGTCGGCGCCGGTCCACCGCGCCTGCAGCAGAAGATCATGCGCCCGGCCAAGCGCCAGCAAACGGCCTTCGATCGCCTGCTGCGCATGCTGCGTGCTCGGCGCATTGCGCAGACTTTGCGCGGCAATGGCGCCCACCGTTGCGAGTGTATTCTTGATGCGGTGATGAAGCTCTTCGAGGATGAGTTTTTGGAGTTTCTCGGCCGCTTCGCGCTCCTTGGCATCGATACCGGCCTGGGCCAGCAGCGTTTCGGCGCTCAGCTTGGCCTGCGTCAGCAACAGCCGCAGACTGACGTTCTCCGCCGCCAAAACCTCTTGCGGTGACGTCGGATCCGACGCCACATCGAAGGCGTCCAGATCATGGTCGATTTTGAACATCGTCAACGAATACCACCATCTGTCCGGTTCCGGACCTTTCTTTTGGCCAATGACTGTTCTGACCGATACCGAAATCACCGGTATTTCCGATCCCGACCGGGGTCAGGTCCGGTCCAGCATATCCCGCAGTTCCGCGATAATTTCGTCGGATTGCAGCGGTTTTCCGAAGAACCGGCTGTCCAGCGGGATGTCGCTCCCGGACAATTTCAACTGCCCCGACGCCAGGATGATCTTGATCGGCGGCCAGCGCTCGTGGACCGCGTGCGCCAGCTGCAGCCCATTCATGCTACCCGGCATCTGCACGTCGGTAAGCATCAACGCGATATCGGACCTCGACTGGAGGATGGCCATGGCTTCGTCCGCGTCCACAGCCTCGACCGGGACATAACCGGCGTCTTCCACCATATCGACGACCTTCATGCGCAGTAGCATCTCGTCTTCAACGATGAGCACGGTAAGCGGCAGGTGGGAATGATCAAGCGGCATCACATGCGGTTCAACGGCGTGCCGTGACGAGACGGGCCTCGTGAACGGCGGCACCCGACCCTGCAGCGCGCAGACAGGATGACGCGATGTTCGGCCAAATCTGGCTGGCGCAGTCTCCAGCAACGGAATGAATGGTCGACCGGTCTGCGTTGGAAACGGCAACGGTTTCGTCCGCGTTTACGGTAGCTGCAAAGCCGGGCAGCGCGATCACCGACGCTCCCAGAAGCAAAAACAACGCCAGGGTCGAGATGGATTTGATCATGTGAGACTGCTGACTGTGGCGGACCGAAAATCCCGCTCGCGCTTGGGGATCGGTTGGCAACGGCGCCACGGGTACAGAGTTCCACCAACGGTGCTTATATTTGCAACCCGCTGTTCGATTAAGGCAAGCATCGGCGCCGGCTGTCGCGGCGGCCGCCGATGACGAGCCGCGATCAGTTCCGGAAATCGATGCTGCGCAGAATAAGGCCTGGAGGCGTGCCTTCGAACTCCCGTGCCTGGAATTTGCGCGACGCGCATTGCTCGATCCGGTCACGCAACCGGAGGAACTGTTGCTCGCGCTGCTCCGGCGCTGTCCGCGGCACGCGTTCCAGATCGTCCATCGCGGACCCGCTGACGGCGCAGGGGACTTCCCTGGCGCCGTCCAGCATCGAGAACTTGAGCACCATGCGGTCGTATTCGTAGCCTCCGATGCTGCCGCGCGTGAGCGTCATCGGGAGGTCCTCACCCTTCGGAGCGATCGTGGCCATCGTTTTCTCCTCTCAACTCATCACCACCCTCTTTTTCTTTTCCGGCGGCGGATTGATTTCGGCGATCCGGCGGAGGCAATCGGCTTCGGAATCATGCGGGCCCGAGACGAAGGTGCCGCTGACCTTGGTCGAGTACCAGCCGGACACGACACCGAGGCGCTGCGATTCTTCTGTCTTGACGTGACGGGGCGAGAGGTTTTGCATCAGGTACTTTCTGTTTGCTGCGCTCGACCTTGGGTCGAACGCCCGGGATGAAGTCTTCAGTAGCCGAAAACATCGGTCTTGTTCAGGTCTCGTCCACGGCGAGCCGGGCAAAATCCGCAAGCACCGCGGCGACGAGGTCGCGGTGATGGGTGTCGGTCGGCGAAAGGCCGGCCGAATAGAGATTGAGGACGTAGCGCGCCTTCGCCACCGCCTCGGACCACGACGCGGCCGGCGCGGACAGAATCTGGATTTCGACCACGCCCTGCTTGTCCCGCAGCATCTTTGCATTGGCCTCGACGTCGGCGAGCACGCGGCGGATATCCGTGGCTTTCTGCGCCGCCATGCCGCGATGCCGGTCGAGATCGATCGGTGTCTCAGTCACGTGGCGCGCTCGCATCGATGCGCTGCGCGTCGGAAAGGTCGATCGAACTGATCGAGATCATTTCCATCGCGGAGCGTTGCGGCGGCGCACCGGGGACCATGATCAGGGTAGCGACACGCCGGAAGCACGGAAACGAAAGCCCCTCGATCATCTCCTCATCGGTGACGACCTCATACGCGCCCGGCGCGAGCTCGCGATCGATGCCCTTGATCCGGAACGGATGCCTGAAATGTACCGTTTCCCGGCGCGAGCGCATGGTCATGCCCACAGCCCAGCGTATCTGCGCACGATAAGAACACGTTGTTCGGACATCGGCGCACGTTGCGCGCTTTTGCGGCAATTAGCTATCGTTTTCTCGCAAACGCGGCGCATTTGGTCGAATAAGGCGCCCAAAGCCTTGTATTCGACGGTTTCGTAGCCATTTCGAGGCGACCCCAGCCAAGAGAGTGTTTCGAATGAAGCTTCGAGTCGGATTCGAAATGCTCTACGATTTCCCGCAAGCAACGCCCATGATCATGGTGCTGGGCACGCATTTCACGCGCGCCTCCGACGTCATCGTGCCCGACTTCCTCACCACCACGCCTGCGGTCGAGATCACGCCCTATCGCGACATGTTCGGCAATTGGTGCAGCCGCATGGTCGCACCCGTCGGTCGCGTGCGCCTCGCCGCCGACGGCGTCGTGCGCGACTCCGGCCTGCCCGATCCGGTGTTTGCCTCGGCAATTCAGCACGCGATCGAGGATCTGCCCGCGGACACATTGGTGTATCTGCTCGGCAGCCGCTATTGCGAGACCGACCGGTTATCGGACATCGCATGGAAATTGTTCGAGAAGACGGAGCCTGGCTGGGCCCGGGTGCAGGCGATCTGCGATTTCGTCCATCGTCACATCGCTTTCGGATACGAGCATGCGCGCGCCAGCAAAACGGCGTGGGAGGCCTACAACGAAGGCAAGGGCGTCTGCCGCGACTATGCCCATCTGGCAATTGCGTTCTGCCGCTGCATGAACATTCCGGCGCGCTATTGTACCGGCTATCTCAGCGACATCGGCACGCCAAAACCCTGGGCCGTGGGCGATTTCGCCGGCTGGTTCGAAGCCTATATCGGCGGGCATTGGCACATGTTCGATCCGCGCAACAACGTGCCGCGCATCGGCCGCGTCCTGATCGCGCAGGGACGTGACGCCTCCGACGTTCCGATCACCCAGACATTCGGGCCGAACACGCTTGCAAGCTTCAAGGTCTGGACCGACGAGGTCGCCGCATGAACGATCACCTGAGCGCCGACGAATTCGCGTCCCTGCTGGAAGTCAGCAAGGGTGAAACACAGCGCGAGATTCCGCAGTCGCACTGGGAGCGCCTGGTCGGCCTCGGCTATGCGGTGCGGCGGCTCGGGGAACTCGGCCTGACGGCGTCCGGCGCGCGGCGCCTGTCGGCCGGCGAATAGCCCTTGCGCCCGCAGCGAGAGGCATGCAACTTTTGACCGACTTGGCCGTAGCTCGCTTTGCCAGCCAGGGAACAAGATCATGCGCGCCTTCGCCATTCTCGTTGCCTTCCTGATCGGGTTTGGATCGCAAGCCTCTGCGGCCGACGACGTCGCCGCCGCGCAAAGCGTCATCCGCGCGCAGGAACAGGCTTTTGGCCGCGATGATGCCACCGCCGCCTATTCCCATGCAGCGCCGGCGATCAAGCAGATCTTTCCGCAGGCCGATATTTTCATGATGATGGTGCAGCAGGCCTATCCGCCGGTCTACCGCCACAGGAGCTTTGAGTTCGGCGAAGCGCGCGCCGCCGATGGCCAGATCGCCCAGCGCGTCCACATCGTCGATGCCAATGGCGAGGCCTGGGAGGCGCTCTACACGCTGGAGACGCAGCCCGACGGCAGTTTGAAGATCACGGGCTGCTCGCTGTTGAAGGCGGGTCAGGCGGTCTGAGATTTTTCAGTGCGTGGCGTCATCCTTCGATCGCTGGCTGACGCATATATCCCTCTTCCGTCATGACCGGGCTTGTCGCGGCCATCCACGTCTTCTTAATTCGAGAATGCAAGGACGTGGATGCCCGGCACAAGGCCGGGCATGACGAGTGAGCCGGCTCACGCCATCGCGAGCCGCTGCCGGGCGCGCATCAACAGCAGCAGCATGATGCCGATATTGAGCACGTTCCAGGCAATCCCGTTGGTGAACGCTGCGGCGTAGGAGCCGGTGGCGTCGAAGATCACCCCTGAAATCCAGCCGCCGAACGACATTCCGAACACGGAAGCGAAGATCACGATGCCGACACGGGTGGCGGCTTCCGAAGCCGGCATCGCCTCGCGCACGATGATGGCGTAGCTCGGCACGATGCCGCCCTGGAACAGCCCGAACATCGCGGAGATGATGTAGAGCGAGGTCAGGCTGTCGAAGAACAGATAGAACAGCAGCGCGGTGGCCTGCGCGACCGAGCCGATCAGCAGCGTGCGGATGCCGCCGATCCTGTCGGCCAAATATCCCGAGCCGATGCGGCTGATGATGCCGAAGCCCAGCATCAGCGACAGCATTTCGGCGCCACGCGCCACGCCGTAGCCGAGATCGCCGCAATAGGCGACGATATGAACCTGCGGCATCGACATCGCCACGCAGCAGGAGATGCTAGCCAGCGCCAGAATCGCGGTCAGCGCGTTGGTGGAAATCCGCAAATCGAGCCGCGGCGGCGGCGCGTTGACATGGCTGCGCTGCGTTCCCGCGCCCACCAGCATGCGCAACACCACCAGCGCGAGCGCCATTGCGGCGGCCGTAAAGATACCGATCGCAATGTGCGTGGTGCTCCAGCCATAGGTCTGGATCCCCCAGTTGACCAGCGGCGGCCAGATCGTGCCGCCGATGTAATTGCCGCTGGCAGCGATCGCGACCGCCAATCCACGGTAGCGGTCGAACCAGTGCGAGGCTTCCGCCATCAGCGGCCCGAAGGTCGCCGACGAGGAAAGTCCGATGGCGAAATGCACCAGGATGAATTGCCAGATCGATGACGACATGCCCGCGCCGATATAGCCCAGGGCCAGAATGCCGATGCCGAGCCCGATCGCGGTGACGATGCCGTAACGGTCGGTGATCTTGCCGGTCAGAACTCCGCCCGAACCGAAACCGAGCATCACAAGCGTAAAGGCCAGCGAGGCGGTGCCCCGGCTCGCCGCGAACTCGGTCTGCACCACCGGCAGCGCCACCACGACCGACCACATCCCGACGCTGCCGAGCGAGCCGATCAGCACGGCCACGGCCAACTGGATCCACGCCCGGCGGGAGTCGGGGACAAACAGTTCGGATTCTTGAGTGAATTCAGAAGAAATTACCACGGCGGGCGCAATCTCCTAGGCAATCGCCTGAAGGTCAAGCCACGATGACGCGATATTGGGCATGCAGATGTGGAGGGGGTGGAACGCCACCGCGTTGTTGGCGCGCGCCGGAAAAGTTCGGATTTTCGATGCACTGGCTGCCGCCGCCCCGAACGGCGCCAAGCCAGCCGAACGTGATCCCTGGCTATTCGCGCACGATACGGTACACGCACGCACTTCCTTCGACACCGCGAAGCGGAGCTTCGAACCCGACGATCTTGTGGCCGGCGAGGACATCACTTACCCCCGGCGCCGAATAGAGCGCTTCCGACACGCAGATTTCTCCGGCGTCCGCCAGCGACTGTACGCGCGCGGCGACATTTACGGTCTGACCGAAATAATCCAGATTATCGTTGAGCGTGACCGCGATGGAAGGGCCGCAATGCACGCCGATCTTCAGGACGATGCTGGGATCACCATGCTCGCCATTGTAGCGCTCGATAACCCCCAGAATATCGAGCGCGGCCGAAACCGCATCCGTCGGGCGGGAGAACACCGCCATCACCGCATCACCGATCGTCTTGACGATGGCGCCGGAATGCTGCTGGACCGTCACACCGAGCAATGCAAAATGCTCACGGACCAGCGCATAGGCATTGAGGTCGCCAAGCCGTTCGTACATCGCAGTCGAGCCCTTGAGGTCGGTGAACAGCAACGTCACCTGCCGGATACCGAGCCCCTCCCTCTCGTCGACGCGTTCCGAGCGAAACAGCCGCCGGAAAGTCTGCCTCGCCAGCAACATCCCGCCGGACATGTATGGCTCGAAGTCGAGCGCCGGCTTGACCGTCAGGGCCACGATTTCGGGCGGCCAATTGATCAGGAGCAACGAGCCGCGCGTGGTCCCGGAGTTCTCTACCTCGATGATGACGGGGCCAGGCGGCAGGCCGGACAGCGACGGCGAAAAGCGCCGCCCGTCATATCTGACCTGCAAGCGTGACGGCGTCGCCGCAAGTGCGCCGGTGACCGGCACCATGAACGCGGCTTGCGTCTGGACATTGACGCCTGACAGTGCGCCCGGACCAAGATCAGCCCGAAGCGTGGTGGTGGAGCCCGGCGGCAAAAACGCCAGGCCGCGAACCAATCCATGCAAAACATCGAGAAACCGGACCTGCTGGCCGGGCAACCGACCATCGTTGAGGAATCGTAGTTTCCAGTGAAAGTCCTCGACCGAGAGCGATTCAGGATCATGAAACGGAAGCCGCCGCAGCTGCGGCGACACGGTAAAGGTAACATCGATGAAATCGTCGAGGTCGGTTTCACCTGACACGTCGCACAAACCGCAAACATAGTGGGTCTTCAACGTGCGCAAGGCGCCGAAGCTGTCGAGCACCATCCCGGATTGGGGACAGACGACGTCCCAGCTCATCTCGAACAGCCCGCTCCTGGTCGCATGCAGAAACAGGTCGATGCTTTCCGCCTCGGCAATCGCGCGGTCACGCGCGAACGCGAGCGGATTGACACGGTAGAGGGACAGATCATCGCCGCTCCTGATCAGGGTTTCAAATTTGGAGATCACGCGCGGGCTCCAGGACCGGGCCTGCTCGATCTCGGTCATCTTGGTTTCGAGGAGCCGTTCGGCAATGTTGGTCATCGTGCGCCTGCGTGATTGCAACCGTCATGCGCTGCTCAGACACGAACTCTATTCGTCGCACGCGATCTTGCCAAGATATGCCGATCGACATCGGCGGCGACGGCAACCTCTTCCCTGTCAGAGGCCACCGTCGACCGTAAAACACTGGCGCGTGATGCGCTGGCTTTCGTCGGACGCCAGGAAGAGCGCCACGCGCGCGATATCGTCGGGCGTCACCGCGTCGGGAATGGCTTGCCGCGTGCGCATTTCGACGATCTGCTTCTCGTCCGGATACCACAGCCGACGCTGGCGCTCGGTGATCACCATGCCGGGTGCAATCGCGTTGACGCGAATGCGGTTTGGCCCGACCACCCTGGCCAGCGAGTTGGTGAAGCCGACGATCGCAGCCTTCGCCGCGGCATAGGTCGGCAGCGCCGGCGCGCCGCGCATCCACGCAACCGACGACATGTTGATGATGGAACCACCGCCGAGTGCCTGCATCTGTGGCACCACCGCTTGCGCCGCAAAGAACACATGCTTGAGGTTGACGCCGATCGACCAGTCGAATTGCTCCGGCGTCACCTCGGACAGCACCTGCCGCTGGTCGTTGGCGGCGTTGTTGACCAGCACCGCGGCATCGCCGAGCTTGCTGCGGACCTGTCCCATCGCATCGCGCAAGGCGGCGATGTCGAGCAGATCGCAAGGCACGAACAGCGGCGCGGAGCCGCCTGCGGCCGCCACCTCCCGCACCAGCGCTTCACCGGCATCGGTATCGAGATCGAGGAAGGCGACCCGGGCCTGTTGGGCTGCGAACGCCCGCACGAACGCGGCGCCGATGCCGCTGGCGCCGCCGGTGATCAACACCACGCGATTCGCAAGGCCGGCGTAACTGGTTCGGGTCATGCGATCAGCCGCTCCGTCACGGGGTCAAACAGGCAAATCCGGCGCGTATCCAGCGCGAACGGGGCGAGCGCCCCCGGCGTGGGACGGATGTCCGGCGTGATGCGCGCCAGCACGGACTCGCCGCCGAGCCGCAGCAACACGATGGTCTCGGCACCGGTCGGTTCGACCATCTCGACCGGCGCATTGACCACGATCGGCGCGGCGGACGCGCCCGAGAATCCGCGACTACCCTCGGCAATGCATTCCGGCCTGATCCCGAGCACCACCTCGCGGCCGACAAAGGCCGCCGCCGCGTCATATTCCAGCAGCCGAATGCGCACCTCGTCCGGCCGCCCCGCGCCGACCACCACCACCGGCCCGCCATCCTCCGCCACCAGCCGCGCCGGCATCGTGTTCATCGGCGGCGATCCCATGAAACGCGCGACGAACAGGTTGGCCGGATAGCGGTACACCGTGTCCGGATCGGCGAACTGCTGCACCTCGCCCTGATGCATCACCGCGATCCTCGTTGCCATCGTCATCGCCTCGATCTGGTCGTGGGTGACATAGACGATGGTGGCGCCGATGCGCTGATGCAGCCGCTTGATCTCCATCCGCATCTCGACGCGCAGCTTGGCGTCGAGATTGGAGAGCGGCTCGTCGAACAGGAACAGCAGGGGATCGCGCACCAGCGCGCGGCCCATCGCGACGCGCTGGCGCTGGCCGCCGGACAATTGCGACGGTTTTCGCCCGAGTAGCGGCTCGATCTGCAATAGCCGCGCGACATTGGCCAGTGCCTTCTCCTGTTCGACTTTCGGAATATGGCGGCATTCCATGCCGAACGTGATGTTCTGGCGCACCGTCATCGACGGATAGAGCGCATAGGACTGGAACACCATGGCGATGTCGCGGTCCTTGGGCGCGATGTCGTTGACGACGCGGCCGCCGATCTCGATGGTGCCCGCGCTCGCCTTGTCGAGCCCGGCGACGATGTTGAGCAGCGTGGACTTGCCGCAGCCGGATGGTCCGACCAGCACGGTGAATTCACCGCTCTCGATATCGAGGTCGATCCCCTTCAGCACTTCCAGATTGGCGTACCGCTTCGACAGGGCACGAATGCTCAACGCCGCCATGAAGACCTCATCATCAACCCCATCACTTGACGGCCCCCGCAGTGAGGCCTCTGAGGAAATACCGTCCGCCGAACAGATAGACCAACAGCGTCGGCAAGGCCGCGATCAGGACTGCCGCGCTCTGATCGCCAAACATCGGCTCGGAGGTAATCGCGGCGGAAAGCGCGATCAGCGCTGCCGTTACCGGTTGCTGACCGCCGGTCGTAAAGGTGACGCCGTACAGGAACTCGTTCCAGATCCCGGTGAACTGGAAGATCACGGTCACGATCAGAATCGGCGGCGACAGCGGCAGAATGATGCGCCAGAAGATCCGGAAGAAGCCGGCGCCGTCGATGCGTGCGGCCTTCAAAAGGTCCTGGGGGATACCGACATAGTAGTTACGGCAGAACAGCGTCGTGAAACTCAGACCCTGTACGGTATGGATCATGACCAGGCCGGCAATGGTGTTCATCAACCCGAGATCGCGCAGCACCACGACCCAGGGGATCAGCTTCATCTGTTCGGGCAGGAAGATGCCGAGCGTCACGATGCCGAACAGGAACTGGTCGCCGCGGAAACGCCAGAGCGAGATCGAATAGCCGGCGAGCGCACCCAGCAGCGTAGAGAGGATGGTGGCCGGGATCGTCAGGGTAAGGGAATTGAGCATATAGGGCTCGATGCCCCAGCAATGCTCGGCCATGCAGAACTTGTTCCAGGCCTGCGGGAAATTGGCGAAGGTCAGATGCTTAGGCCAGGCGATCAGCGAGGAGGCCGCGATTTCCTGGTTCGAGCGCAGCGAGTTGGCGATCACGACGCCGAGGGGCACCAGGAACAGGATCGCCAGCACGATCAGCAAGGCGTAGACGATGACACGGGTCCACTTCATGCGCGGGCCTGCCTCTGCCGTTGCCAGCGCATGTAGAGCCCGTAAGGCGCCATCACCACGACCAGCGACAGCAGCATCAGGACGGCGGCGGCCGAGCCGCGCCCGAGTTCGGCACGCTGGAACATGAAATCATAGACCACCAGCGTCGGCACGTTGGTCGAAATACCTGGTCCGCCACCGGTCAGCGCCCGCACCAGGTCGAATGAGGTGATCGCCGAGCGCAGCAGGATCACGAACACGGTGATGAAGATCGGCCAGATCGTCGGCAGCAGCACGCGGCGATACATCCGCCACGGCCCCGCGCCGTCGATCTGCGCGGCCTTGATCAGGTCGGCATCGACCGATCGCAACCCTGCCAAAAACAGCGCCATGGCAAAGCCGGCGCCTTGCCAGACACCGGCGATAATCACGCAGTAGATCGCCTTGTCCGACTGCACCAGCCAGTCGAAGCGGAAATCTGTCCAGCCGAGATTGTGCACCACTTTCTGGATACCGAGGCCGGGATTGAGCAGCCAGCTCCACACCGTTCCCGTCACCACAAAGGAGACCGCGAGCGGATAGAGAAAGATCGTGCGCAGCACGTTCTCGCCGCGGACGCGCTGGTCGAGCAGCACCGCCAGCAACAGGCCGAGCGCCATCGTCAGCAGCACGAGGCCGCTGCCGAAGATCACGAGGTTGACATAGGCGATCTGGAAATTCGCAGTGCGCGTCACCGCGAAATAATTGCGCAGGCCCACCCAGTCATAGTCCGGCATCACCGACGAGGCCGTGAACGATACCCAGGTCGTCCATGCCGTGAACACCACCACATGCCCGGCCGAGGCGATCAGCGGCAGCCAGATCGCAAGCCCGGTCAGTGCGTCGCCAAAGCGGCGACGCCAAACCCCCTGCTCTCTCCCCGCAGCCTTGCCGGCTGCGGGGTGTGTTGCCGCCGTCCCCATCGATACCGTCTCCTAAAGCATGATCCGGAAAAGTGTGAAGCGGTTTTCCGAAAAGATCATGCTCAAACAAAAACCTAAAGCGCGATGATGATTCATCCAAATCGCGTCGCGCTTTAGAACAGCGCCTACTTCGCGCTGGCGACGGCCGCGACCAGCTTCTTCTGCCCTTCGGCGGCGGGAATGGCGCTGTTGTGGACGTATTCGGTCAGCACGTCGATCATGGCGGCGGTGATGCCGTTCGGCTGCGCCATGTTGTGCGCGAGGCTGAGCACCACACGATTCTTGGCGATGGCGTCTTTCAAGACCGCCGCCGAGTTGCGCTGGCCATCGGTAAAGCCCTCGCCCTCCAGGTTGACGTCGGTACGCGCCGGAATCGAGCCCGTGATCTTCGAGTACATCTCCTGCGTCTTCGCCTCCATGACAATCTCGGCAAACAGCTTCTGCCCGGCCTCGAGATCGGCGCTCTTCGACTTCCAGAAGATGAAACAGTCGGCGTTGAGGTCGAAGCATGGCGATCCGCTGTCCTGCGGCGCCGGGCCGCTCGAGAAATCCGCGACCGTCGCGCCGGCCTTGAACAGATTGCCCTGCGCCCAGCCACCCGTCATCACCATGCCGAAGTCGCCCTTGACGAAGCCCGGCAGATTCACGGCCCAGGGCTGGGCGGCGATGTTCGGGTTCATGTAGCCGGAAAACTTGCGAAGCTGTTCAAACGCCGCCAGCACTTCCTTGCTGTTCAAGGCGTCGGGCTCCAGTTGCATGAGCGCGCGGCGATAGATGTCGGGGCTGATTCCGGCGAGCGCAATCTCGAATTTCTGGCCGTCGTCCGGGCGGTTGCCGCCATTGGCCACCGGGGTCATGCCGGCGGCCTTCATCTTCTCCGCCACTTCGTTGAACTCGGCCCAAGTGGCCGGCGGCTTGCTGATCTTGGCCCGTTCCATGCCCTTGGTGGACATGAACAGGGTATTGAGCCGATAGACTTGCAGCGGCAGCGCGATCCAATGGCCACCCGGCTGGCAGGATTTTCCCAAGTCCGCCGAGACCTTGTCGGCGTAGCCCGCGGCCTTCACCAGCGGGCTGATGTCGACGGTCGGGGCGATTTTCGACCATGCGGCAATCTCGGGCCCCTTGAGCTGCGAGATCGCCGGCGGATCCCCGGCCATAATCTGCGCCCGCAGCTTGTTCATCATGTCGGTGGTGAAACCGGGCACCGGATTGTGCTGCCAGACGCCGCCGCGGTCCTCGAACACTTTGCCGAGTGCGGTGATCGCAGCACCATCGCTGCCGGCCGACCATTGCGAGATGGCGGTGACGCGCGGTTTTACCGCTTGCGCGCGCGCCAGCGACGGCATTGCAAGTGCAGCTGCGGATCCAGCGAGCAGATGACGCCTTGTCAATTTGATCGTCATGGTAGGTTCCTCCCGGGTGTGAATTTTCTTGACGCGGCAAGCCGCGCCGTTCGTTGCAGGTTCAGGCGGCCTCCACCGACGCCGCCGGCATGCCACCGCGGCAAGCCAGACAACAGGCGGCAAAGGTCAGTGCGGAGTTCGGATCATTACCGCTCGACGGCGGCACGAAGGCAAGCGAGAGCTGGGCCGGTTTCAGCCCGCCGAGCAGACTGGCGTCGATCCCCTCAATCAGCGCCTGGCGATCGTCCACGGCAAGCAGCGACGGCCAGCCGCTGACCACAACGCCCGGACTGGGCTTAGCGTTCAGCGTATTGCCGATCGCCAGTCCCAGCCGGAACAGTCGGCGGCGCAGTTCCTGGCGCACGCGCGATGGAATCGGGATCGCGTTCACCCAGTCCTCGCCGAGTTGCAGCAGTTCCGGCTCGCCGACGCCGAGCAGTTCAGCGAGCGCCGGCAGCGACGTGTAGGCCTCGACGCAGCCCACATGGCCACAACGGCAACGCGGCCCACTTTCGCCGAACACCATGTGGCCGAGTTCGACCGGCAGCAAGGCATCGGCTTCGATCGCGTCGTCGACCCAGGCGCCGGCCACGCCCTGCCCGACGAACACAAACAGATGGGCGCCATCAAGCGGATAATTCTCGGTGCGGCAGCGATGGAACATCGCATGCGCCACCACCGAATTGGTGAACTCGACAGGCACGCCCGCAAATGCCTCGCCGCACATGCCGCGAACGAGCGCGATGTCGCAAGGAATGATCGGGTTGACGAGTTCACTCAGGCGGCCAAGCCCCGGGACCGAAACGCCGATCTGCGCGAGCTGGACCCGGCGCCGCCGCGTCCAGTCGGCAAGCAGTTGCAGCGCGTCGTGAAAGACCCGGCCCACGGATTCGATAGTGGGCCGCTTCGGCAGCGGCACACGCCCTTCATAATGCAGTTCGCCGGAAAGGCCGCCGACGCCAACGCTCAGATGCGTGCCGGTCAGCTCAAATGCCGCAAGCCGCACTGAACTATCGAGCGACACCAGCGCTGTCGGGCCGCCGAAATAGGGCGCCGGCCGCCGCACTTCCTCGATCAGGCCCTCCGCCTTCAGGTCGAACAGGATGCGCGACAGGCTCGCTTCGGACAGGCGCACCGCCTTGGCCAGCGGCGGCCGAAACATGCCACCCGACTGCAGCAGATGCCCCAGAATGGCCGCGCGCGTCTGCCGCCGGCTTCTCGGCTGCTCCGACATTTCCATCCCTGTGGTCATTCTTACTTAGTGTAAGAATGTGCGCGCGAAACATTTCGACTGTCAAGCGCTTGCTGTCGCAATGCCTGGACTTGCCGTTGTGCGCGGCAGCAAAGCGGCCCGGCTGCTTCGAGGCCGCCACCCTTGTATTACCATTGCAAGTACCGCGCGCCAGCGAAGTAGCCCGCGAGAACGACGCCGAAAATGGCAAGTGGATACCAGGTGATGACGAACAGCGGACTGTCGTCGAAACAATTCATGGCATAGAACACCGCCGCGATGCTGCTCGCGGCCAAACCCGCGATCGCGCCGCTCAGGCTGGGATCAAGAGGCGCGCCGTTCCGCAACGCCGCAATGAACATTGCGAGCGGGCCAGTAGCGAGGATTGGAATCAGTGTCACGCAGTTGATGGCATTTGAGCCGACCAGTCGGCCGATCCAGTCCGACGACGGGATCGCCAGCAGTTCGGCGGCGACGCCGGCGCAAAGCAGCAGCAACGGCAATGGCAACAATATCGCCCACCAGCCGAGGGCTGTGTTCGGACCGGTGCTACGGAACAGCGCGCCCACGGTCACGACCGCGAGCGGCAGGATCACCACGAATTTGAACAGGAACCGGACCGTATGCAGTGCGGCGTCGATGTCATCGCGAAATCCAATTCGGGTGAAGAACAGAACAGCCGCAAGGGCCGTTGCCACCGGCAATGCGATCAGAAGCGCGACGGCGGGCTTTCGCCCGACATAGCCGTCGGTCGCCAAAGCCCGGATGAGTTCATCTGTCGTCATCGCCGATTATCCCGCAAGACGCCTGCGACGTGCCGCAGCACGCGCAGCGCTGCGTGATCACGGCCCTATTGTTGTTTCGTTGTATTCTCCCTGATGTTACGCAAGGCGCAGGTCCGTCACAATTATTTCAAGGCTTGCGTGCGAGCGCTTGCAGCGACTTTTGATCCCGCGCGCGCTCCCGGCGGCGATCCAGCCACTGTTCCAGCGAAAGCGCACCGGGTCCACCGAGCACCAGCGCCACCAGGCCGGCAAGATAAAGCAGCAGGATCTCATAGCCGACCGTCCCGAACTTGATTCCGGCCTCCGTCACTTCGGCGAACTTCACCGAGAAGAAACCGTAAGGAAGGTGCACCGTGACCAGCGCGGTCAGCAGCACGACGGCCATCGGAATGCTGACCCAGGGAATCAGCGCGCCCACTATCACCGCCGCGCCGCCAATCAGTTCGGTGAGCGTGGCGGCCCATGCCGCCAATAGCGGCTCGGGGACGCCCAGCGTGTGCAGGACGACCGCAAACTTCTCCGGGCCGCGGGAGAATTTCGCATAGCCGTGCGCCATGAAGCCGTAGCCAACCGCGAGCCGGATCGGAACGGGCGCCCAGACGGCGAGCCAGTTGCGAGTCGATGGGAACATTGGCATCAGATGATTTCCGTTTTTGCGTTGATTGTCTCCGCGCATCAACGCGCGCCCCCTTAAGCCAACCTTAACGCCTAGAGCACGACGACCCTGGCGCCTAGCGGTACGCGCGCGTAGAGGTCAATGACGTCCTGGTTCATCATGCGGATGCAGCCGGAGGAGACCGCCTTGCCGATACTGTCGGGTTCGGTGGTGCCGTGGATGCGGTAGCGGGTGTCCTTCCCGTCCTTGAACAGATAGAGCGCCCGCGCGCCGAGTGGATTGCCAGCGCCGCCTTCCATGCCCTGCGCCCATTTGGCGTAGCGTTTGGGGTCGCGCGCGATCATCGCCGGGGTCGGCGTCCAGTGTGGCCATTGCTTTTTTTCCTGCACCATACCGGTGCCGGCAAAGGCGAGCCCTTCGCGGCCGACGCCGACGCCGTAACGGATCGCCTTGTTGCCCTTCTGGACCAGATAGAGAAAACGCCGATGCGGATCGACCACAACAGTGCCGGGCGGATGCGGCGAACGATAGTCGACGACCTGCTTGAGGAATTGCGGATCGACGCCGGAGATATCGACCGCCTCCACCGGGAACTTCTCGGCCGTGAGCGCGGCATAATGCGTCATGGGTGGGCCGGAAAATTCGGCCGTGCGAAGCCCCTCGCCGGTCACTGAACATCCGGCAAGGGCAAGGGCGAGCATCGACGCGGCGAACAAACGCCGCGCCGGTCGAGAGGGCGAGTTGATCATTTTCTGAATCCGGGGAGTAGGAGTAATGGCCGTTGGGTCTATCTTGTCTTCTTTGCCCGCGCCCGCGCGTCGGCCGCGACCCGCACGAAGCCATCATAGGTGAGAGCCTCATTCACCTTGTAGACCCCGACCAGGAATCCCGGCGTGCCCTGCAGGCCGATGGCTTCGGCAATGTTCAAATTACGCTTGATCAGGCGCAGGATGTCATCGGCATGCGCCGTGAGATCGGCATCCAGCCGCGCCTGATCGACATTGGTCTTGCGGACGGCCGCGAGCATCTGTTCCTGCGGAATGCCGTAGCCGGGAATCTCCATCAATGCATGATGAACCGGCAAATAATTATTCTGGTATTTCGCCGCCAGCGCCAGCCGCGCGCCGACGATCGAGGTCTCGTGCAGGATCGGCCAATCCTTGTACACAAGGCGGATATTGCCGTCGGTCTTGACGAGTTTCTCCAGGCTGGTCGCCGCCTTCTTGCAATAGGGACAGTTGTAGTCGAAGAAATCCACGATGGTGAGATCGCCGGCGGGATTTCCGGCCACCGGCGCGTCGGGATCGTTCAGGATCATGTCACGGGTGATCTCATTGTCGTCGGCACGCGCGAGCGTCGGGACCACGAGCAGCGAAGCGGACATCGCCGCCAACCGCAGAAAGCTTCCGCGGGATATCGGGTTGGTCATGTGTGATTTCTCCTTGAATTGATTTACGTGCGCGAGGCCCTGGCGACCTTGTCGAGGAAGTTGTCGACGCCGACGTCGCCGACCACGCGCGCGTCCCTGATTTCGTTACCGTCCGGATTGAGGAACACGACCGTCGGCGGACCGACCACGGCGAAACGTTGCATCAGGCTCTTGCTCGACAGGTCATAGTGGGTGAGATCGGCGCGGATCAGGAGCATGCCGCGAAGCTGTTGCCTCACCTCATCCCGCGCGAAGATATTTCGCTCCATCAGCCGACATTCGGTGCACCAGTCGGCCGAGAAATCGACCATGATGCCCCTGCCCTGCTGGCGGCCGAGATCAATTGCCCTGTCGAGGTCGGCTTCGTTCGAAATCACCTCGAAGCCGTCGGCGCTGCCGGCCTCCGCCAATGTAGCGACCACGCCAATCGAGACCAGCGGTTGCAACGGCCCATAGTCGGATAGCGCGGCGCCAATGACGAGAACGCATCCGTAGAACAGCGCCAGCACGCCGGCACCTGCCCTTGCGAGGCCGGCTGAGCGCCAGCGCGGCGCCTCGAACAACCGGGGCACATCGAGGTAAAGCCCGATGGCGATGAACATCGCGCCCCATGCGGTGGCCGTGAGCGCCACCGGGATGACCCGCGACGCCATCCAGATCGCGAGCCCGACGAAGACGAAGCCGAATATGTGCTTCACGCGCGAGAGCCATGCGCCGGACCGCGGCAGCACCCGCGCGCCAAGCACGCCGAACGCGATCAACGGCAGCCCCATGCCCAGTCCGAGCGCGAACAGCGCCAGCGAGCCGCGGGTGACCTCCCCGGTCTGCGCAACGAACACCAGGGCGGCGGCCAGCGGCGGCGTCACGCAAGGGCCGACAATCAGTGCGGAGCCAAACCCGAGCAGCGCCGCGCCGCCGACCGATCCCTGGTTGCCGGCGCTCGCCGCCAGCCGTGCGGTCCAGGCCTGCGGCAATTGCATCTCGTAAAGCCCGAACATCGAGAGTGCGAGTGCCGCAAACAGCGCGCTCATGGCAAGTACCGCCAACGGCGTCTGCAGCAACGTCTGCAGGTTCTCGCCCGACCAGGCCACGAAGATTCCGAGTGTACCGTAGGCCACCGCCATCGCCACGACATAGGACGCCGACAGAACGAAACTGCGCATCACCGAAAGGCGGCTGTCGGCGCGGGCCAGCATGCCGGAAAGAATCGGGATCATCGGGAAGACGCAAGGGGTGAACGACAGCAGCAGGCCAAAGCCGAGAAAGGCCAGCACGGTCGTCAGCAGGCTGCCGCCGAGCATTCCGGCTCCGGCCCCGGCATCGGCCGTCGGTCCCCAGCTCGAAAGGCCCGACTCGCTGTCGTCGTCCGCGCCGCCGGATGCATTCGGCGCCGCACCGCCGTTTGACGCGTCGCCAATCAGCAGCGTCGCCAGATCGATCGTCTTCGCGATCGGCGGGTAGCAGATCGTGTTCTCGCCGCAGCCCTGATAGGTCACGATGATGCGGCCAGTCTCCGGCAACAGTTCCGCCGGAACGGTCGCCGTGGTGCCCGCGTGATAGACTTCGGTGATGCCGAAATTCGGATCGTCCTTAGGCTCGCCTTTTTCCGTCGCAATCCTGACGCGCTTGCCGTCAAGCGTGACCACGATCTTGTCGCGGTAGAGGTAGTAGCCGGGGGCGATGGTCCAGGTGAGTTCAATTCCTTCTTCCTCATCCAGTTGTGCGCGAAGCTGGAAAGCCTGATCGGCCGGCATCGGGGTGGCAGCCAGAACCGGGCCGGCGGACGCCAGAAGCCGCAGCAGCAACGTAACAAAACCGAAAATTCGAACGTAGGGCATGGGGTACCTTCTGAGAGCGATCCGGCGGCCCATGTGGCCAACCGACCTTAAGCCAGCCTTAAGGCTGGCGGCGGAATTGGAGGTCACAACGTGGAGCGGCTTCCATGCGGATTTTGGTCGTTGAGGACGATCCGGTGCTGTCGGACGGGCTGAAGGTCGGGCTCGGACTGTATGGCGCAACCCTCGATATCGTCTCCAGTTGCGCCGACGGCGACGCTGCGCTTGCGGCCGATGCGTTCGACGCGCTGGTGCTCGATCTGATGTTGCCGGATGGATCGGGCCTCGACCTGCTGGCCGCGCTGCGTTCCCGCGGTGACAGGACCCCGGTATTGCTGCTGACCGCGCTCGATGAGGTCCCCGACCGCATCAGGGGATTGGACGCCGGCGCAGACGATTATCTCGGCAAGCCCTTCGATCTCGAGGAACTCGCCGCCCGCGTACGCGCCATCAGCCGCAGGAATGAGGGGCGCGCGGCGCCGCAGCTCACCTACAACGGCGTAACGCTCAATCCCGCACGGCTGACAGTGACGATCGACAACAAGTGCATCGGCCTGTCGCGGCGCGAATTCGCCGTCCTTGCTGCGCTGATGGACCGGCCGGGGACGGTACTGTCAAAAAGCGATCTGGAGGCAAAGCTCTATGGCTGGCAGGAAGAGGTGGAAAGTAACGCCGTCGAAGTGCACGTGCATAACCTGCGCAGCAAGATCGGAAGATCCAAGATCGAGACCTTGCGAGGGATCGGCTACCGGATGAGGCCGGTGGCATCATGAATTCATTAAAAAGCCGGTTGTTCCTGATCCTCGTTGCCGCCACCAGCCTTATATGGCTTACCGCCACTTGCTGGATCTATGTCGGCGCTACGCGCGAAATCGAAAGCGTTCTCGATTCACGGCTCCAGGAAGCCGCACGCATGGTGCTGTCGCTGGCCTCCGGCAATGACGCTGCCGCCGCGCTGAAGGACGACGATTCCGCGTCGGTACCCGAAACAATGAGTTACGAACGTCAGCTGTCTTGCCAGATATGGTCGCTCGACGGCCGTCTGGTGGCCCGCTCGAGCGGAGCGCCGGACGAAAGCCTGAGCGACAAGCGCGCCGGCTTTTCGCAGCGGCTGATCAAGGGAGAAACCTGGCGCGTTTATACCGCCGAAGACCCCGCCAAGGGCGTCCGGGTTTCTGTGGGCGACCGGCTGGGCCTACGGTCGCATCTTGTGGGAGAGATCATCAAGGGTCTGCTCGCCCCCCTGCTGCTCGCTATTCCGCTGCTGGGCCTGCTGATCTATGCAAGCCTCGGCCGCGGCCTGCTGCCTCTGCAGGCGCTGGCGCGCGAGCTTGGCCATCGCAATGCCGACGACATGAGCCCGGTCGCGACCGGAACGATCCCAGCTGAAATCCAGCCCGTCGTGGCCTCGCTCAACCATCTGTTCCGGAAAGTACGCGAGGCCATGCAGCACGAACGTGAACTCACGGCCTTTGCCGCCCATGAGCTTCGCACGCCGCTGGCGGGCCTGCGGACGCAGGCTCAGATCGCGATGGTGACCGGCGACGGCAACGTTCGCAAGGCCGCGCTGCGGCAGATCATGGTCGCCGTCGATCGCACCACCCGGATGGTCCGCCAGTTGCTGGCGATGGCAAAGCTCGATTCCATCCACGATGCCAAACAATCCAGGGTCAATATCGGAGACCTTATCGAAGAAGTCATCGGCGCGATGCCGGCATTGGACCGCGAGGCCACGGTCGGACTTGACCCTGCGCTGAAGGGCACCATGGTCTCGGCGAACCGGGAGCTGCTTCTGGTAGCGGTCCGCAATCTTCATGAGAACGCGGTTCGCCACATGGATGAGTCGGGCAATATCAGATGGTCGATGGAGAAGCGCGCCGATTCATTGGCTGTCTTTGTCGAGGACGACGGTCCCGGCATCCCGAAAGACGAGATTGCTCTGGTCACGAGCCGCTTTTTCCGCGGCCGCAACAAGTCTCCGCTCGGAAGCGGGCTCGGACTATCGATCGTCGATCTCGCGTTGCGCGCGTGCGGCGCGCAGCTGGTTCTGCAAAACCGGAGCGGCGGGCGTGGCCTGCGTGCGCAAATTGTTTGGCAGGTCGCTCAGGATAGTGAAATACGCGATTCGCCGGCGGATTCGAATCGTTCCGGCTTCGACCGGGTCGGGCCGCATCTCTCGCCGGCCTGATATTCCCATGCGCATTGATCGCTACGACGAAGACCGCAACTTGCTGTTGCCCCTTCTCGCTCTGGCCGACGACTCCGAGACCCAGATCGCCACCTACATCTCACGCGGCGAGATGCTCGTCGCCCGCGACGGTGATCTCATCGTCGGCCATTTGCAGCTGCTCGAAACCGGGGACGCGGGTGTGTTCGAACTCAAGAGCATGGCGGTAGACGAAGCACGTCAGCGCGAGGGCATCGGATACTGCCTGGTCAAGGCGGCCATCGCACGCTGCCGGCTGCGCAACGGCCGTCGGCTGATGGTCTCGACCGCGACTGCCGATACCGGCAATCTGCGTTTCTACCAGCGACAGGGATTTCGCATGTCGAGAATCGTGCGCGACGCATTTACGCGGTCGAATGGATATCAGGAAGGCGCTACCATCGATGGGATACCGCTGCGCGACCAGGTGTTCCTTGAACTCGAGCTGACCGACTAGGCCGCATTCCGATCCTTCATCTCGCAATACCGCCCGCGAACAATCAAGCCCGGCGCGTTCGGCGCCGGGCTTGTCACGCGTCGAGAGATAATCGCCGGCCGGTCAGATGCCGCGGCCCCAATAGCCGCACCAGCGGTGGGTGCTCCATTCGATGTTCTGCTCGTAGCCCTGCAGCGTCGCATATTGCGGCAGCCGCACTTCTTTGGTGGCCGGATCGAAACATTTGCCGGCATCGGACGCCTTTTTGACCTCGGCTGACAATTCGGTCATGAAGGCGTACTGCTGCTCCATGTCCTTCTTGGTGCCGAGCCGGCCGCCGGGCCCGGGATGGCCGGGGATCTGGCGCTCCCAGTCCAGCGCCATCGTTTTCTTGAGCGAGGCTTCCCATTCGACGGGATAGGAATCATTGATCGCGAGCCGCGATGGTACGGCGCCCAGAGAATTGAAGTCGACCGCGAACAGGATCTTCTCCTTCGGCAGGAACATCACCAGCGACGAGTCGGAATGGTTTCGCCCGGTGTAGACCAGTTCGAGCGTGGTGCCGCCGAGCTTGATGGTGCGTTTGCCGTCGACGACCTGGTCGGGCATGACGACATCGGGATTTTTCAGCACCGCCAGCCGCTCCTTGGCGCGGCGATGCGCGATCACGACGGCGCCGGCGTCCTTGAACGGCTTGCCGCCGGCGATGTGGTCATAATGGTGGTGGCTGTAGATCAGATATTTGACGGGTTTATCGGTGATCTTCCTGATCTCGGCCAGATAGGTGACCGCCGCCTGCGGCCGGCCATAGCTGATCGGGTCGGTGGCGATCACGCCCGCTGGCGTGACGACGAACATCGACTGATGGTTCTGATAGCGGAAGACATAGACGTTGTCGGTGCCCTCGACCTTGGTGGTCGCAAACAGCGGCGGCGTGGCTGCGGGTGCCGGCGTCTGCGTCTGGGCCTGGGCCTGGGCCTGGACCTGGACAATGCCGGTAAAGCCGATGGTCGCGGCTGCAATCAAAAGCGTGGCGAGCGTGTTGTTGTGCATGTTGGTTACCTCCCTCTCGGGGTTAACACCGCCAGCGTGCCGGCATTCCCCGGACAATTTAGCTCGCGCGTTGCAAGGATGGGCGACAGCGCAATCAGCAAGCCTGGCCTAAGACAAATTGGCGCATAAAATCGGCGCATTGCGCCCGGTTTTGTCGTCGGGTCAACCCAGCCCGCGCGGCCTGCGCCCTTGACCGGACCGCACTGCAAGTCAGAATGCGAGCCTGCAGGCCGGGGCCGTTCATCAAATCCGATACTACCGCACCGACCGGGCATTTACGGTTCGATTTCAGCCTTTTGCGAGGTTCATGCGTGCGGCACCCGGTCGACATCGCGATCATGTATGCAGCCCTGTGGCTGCTGGGATCGTTGATGCTCGACTATCTGACGCCCAAGGAATTGACGGCCTACATGATCGCCGCCGCGACCGCGCCGGCGGTGATCGGCACCGGGCTTTGCTATTATCTGCGGTTTCCAAAGGTCGATTTCGCAGTGATATCCGCCACGCTCTGGCTGGTGGCGGCGCTGACGATCGAATGGATTTCGCCGGTGCCGTTGCCGAGCTTCCTGATCGGCGCGGCACTGGCGCCGGCGCTGATCGTCGGCGCGATACTGCGCTGGCACCGTTACCGCTCGGGCGAAGGCCGGCAGACCAATGCCCCTCAGTCCGTGCAGGCGGGTCACGATGCGCGTTCGAACGGCAAGCCGCCATCGCTGGGCGGCGGTTGAAGCCGCGGGCCGAGCGAACGCTTTTAACGCACCAGAAAAATCAGCTTGCCGCGGAAGTGGCGGGATTCGCTTAACCTGTGCGCGGCGACGGCTTCGCTGAGCCGGTAGCGCGTCACTTCCGGCGGGCGGACGGCGCCTTGCGCAACCAGCGCCACGATGCGCTCGAGATGCGGCCGGTCGCGCCCGACGTTCGGCCGCAGCGCAACGACATCGCCGCGGTCCGGCTTTGGCGCCTGCGGGCCGGAGGCAATGAAGGCCGCGCGGCCGCCTGGCTTCAGCACGCTGAACGAGCGCTGCGCGACGTCACCGCCGACGGTATCGAAGACGGCGTCGCAGTCTTTCACCACCCTGGTAAAATCCATCGCATTGTAATCGATGATCTCATCGGCGCCGATCTTGCGCAGATAATCATGGTTCGACGCGCTTGCGGTGGTGATGACGCGCGCGCCGAGATGTTTTGCCAATTGTATCGCAAAGCTCGCGACGCCACCCGCACCACCCTGGATCAGGATGGTCTCGCCCGCCTTCAGCTTCAATGTATCTTCGACGGTGCAAATCGCCGTCAGCCCGGCAAGCGCCAGCGCCGCTGCATCGACATGTGATAGCTGGCCGGGTTTTTTCGCGACGATGGGGGCCTTGATCGCGATCTTCTCGGCATAGGCGCCCTCCTGGCCCACGTCGCAGACGGCGAACACCTCGTCGCCGACACGCAGGTCTGTGACACCCGCGCCTGCGGCCGAGACGACACCGGAGAAATCGCGTCCGAGGATGTAGGGAAACCGGGACAGTTGGCCCGATTTTCCCTCGCGCACCTTCCAATCCGCGCCGTTGACGCTGGCGGCGACAATATCGACCACGATCTCGCCGGCCGCGGCCACGGGATCGGGCATATCGCCGAATTTCAGGACATCCGGCCCGCCGTGCCGTTCGATGAAGGCTGCTTTCATTGGGATTCCCCGCTCTTGGTGCGCCAAGGTCGCATGTTTGGCTGACGCATTCAAATGCGACTTCGCACTTCGCGAGGAGCAGTCGTTCACCAATACGGCAAGAAGCGGGATCGAACGCTAGCCTGAGCCCGAGCCTGGCGCGGGGGCCGGACTGAGCGGCGCGCCGCCGACCGAAACAGGGCCGACGGGTTTCGGCAGTGGCGGCGGCAATGGCGGCGGCATTTTTCGCGACGTCAGGAGCACCCGGGCGCGCGGTTTTGGGCGCGGGATGCTGGACGTCGTCAACGGCGCCACCGCGCCCTGCAGCGCATCCACCTGGGTCGAAAGCGCCGAGAGTTGACGGGATATTCTTTTCAAATCCGCCTGTTGATTTGCGGCGCTCTGCGTCAGCGACACCAGCACCGCAGCGTTTTGCTGCTCCGACGACTGAACATCCTTCTGCAACAACTGAATATCCTTCTGCGATAACTGAATATCCAGCAGTGCCGCACTGATGACGGGATCCGGTATCCGGACCGAAGCCGTCTCACGTGGCGGCGGCGCAGTGAAGCGGCTGAAATCCGGCAGCGAGACGCTGCTGAAATTAGGCCAAGAGAAGCCGTCGAAATTCGGCAGCGCGAGGCGGTTGAAACTGGGAAAGGCGAAGTGGAAGTTCGGCAAGGCGTTCGCGGTGGCGGCGCCCACGACGGCCAGCGCGGCAAAAGACACCATGACCACCGGGATCCGGCCCGACGGCCCCTTCGGAGCCGCCTCCGGCTTCTTATTGTCTTGCGTTGCTTTATCCGGTGTTTCGGTCACCTGAGTTCCCTACGTGTCGGCCCGGTCCCGGGAATTCCCGCGCAGCCGATCGGCAAACAAAAAAGAGCCGTCGCATGGACGATCCAGCGACGACTCTCGCGCGATTGCCCACACAAGTTCAGCTTCAACCATGGGCCGATATGGTTAATGTTCCGTTATTTTCAGTTGTCCCGCCCGTCAGGAGATCTACCGACGGTTGCCGCTACCGTTTCTTCGGTGACCAGCCGTAAGCCTTGGCGCAGGCGCCACCCATCAGCATGGCCCGCTCGGTATTGCTCAGGCGGTCGGTCCGGACAAAGGGCTCGACCGCCTGCGCGTAGTTGACGACCGCGAATGCGCGCGTCCAGTCCGTGCCCCACAGACAGCGATCGAAACCCCAGGCATCGAACAGGCGCGAAAGCGGATCCCAGATATCCGGGAAAGGATACGGCTGCCGCGACAGCGTGCAGGCGCCGCTGATCTTGATCACCGCGTTCGGCCGCTTCGCAAGTTCCAGCACCTTCGGCAGATCGGCCCACGGCTCTGATGGCGCCGGCGGCACGCGCGGCTGCAGGATGCCGAGATGGTCGATGATGAAGCGCGTGTCGGGATGGCGATCGATCAGCGCCGTGCCGGTACCGAGATTGCCCCAGCACAGCATGTTGACCGGAAGGTCGTAGCGAACGGCGGCGCGCAGGATCCGGTCGAGGCCCGGGTCATCAGGCGCGCGATCGTTCTCCTTCGGCATCATGATCCGGATCCCGACCGCGCCCGGCGTCTGCTTCCACTCGGCAATAACATCGGCCACGGAGGGACTGTCCGGATCGACCGGCTTGACGAGGCCGAACCGGCCGGGATGGGCCCGCTGAACTTCCACCGCATAGCTGGCGTCGTAGCGGTACATGGAAAAGGCGGAGATGAAAATCGCGCCGTCGACGCCGACCTTGTCCATCGCCGTCACCATCTCGTCACCGGTGACGTGATCCGGCCAGTTCGGCACGCTGTGCCAGGGTCGCTTTGGCGTGTTGGCCTCATAGGCATGGACCTGGGAATCGATAATCGTCATTGGGCGCGGCTCCTCTGTGCCGGGCCAGTTTGGCCATTGCAGCAGGTTCGTGTCCAGAGGGCAGAAACGGCCGCGCGTTGTTTTCTTGCTACGAGGGCATAGAGCGGTTGAATAGCCGACGGCGTTTAGTAAAGGCCCATGGCCATGGCGCAAGAGGTCGAAATCAGCAGAGCAAGGCCATTAATCTCAAACTCGCCTTCAAGATTGCGGCCGAACAGGCCCAGCCATTTATCCTGCACCTCGTAAGCGAGCCTTTCGCGCTCGGCCGGACATTCGTAGGTGGTCCCGGCTTGATTCTGAAGGTGATGGACCATCTCATGAACGAGAACGGACAATTCGGCGGGCGTGCGGCCCGTCCATTTGTCGGAAAGGTAGATTGTCCTGGTCCGATCATCATAAAGGGCGACGACGTCGCGCCTTTTTTCGAAGGACAATTCCTGCGGCTGGATTGCGGTAGCCGTGCGCTGAAGCCCTGAAAGCAGACGCTTGTAACGAAGACCCTCCATCTCAATTGATGCTACTCGCTCTATGCGCGGATGGTCGAAAGTTGCCGGGAGCCCTTGGCTGGCCGAAATCCAAATGACGATTGCCGTCAAAAGCGCGTCCATGGCGCCCTCCCTCCGTCGTTCGGCAGGCGCTTCTTATAGTCGCAAGCGGAAACGGCCGTCTTTGGGAT
>Ga0310811_10001613_pt1 | contig 28089 bp, 24 predicted proteins | sample YCmetagenome_FD_207642 | JGI IMG/M metagenome (GOLD analysis project Ga0310811, IMG submission 207642) | Soil microbial communities from experimental microcosm in Duke University, North Carolina, United States - YC | ecosystem: Engineered > Artificial ecosystem > Soil microcosm > Unclassified ... | reverse complement strand
AGCCCCAGGTAAGCGCGATAGCGCGCAGATACTGTGTTGAATTGCAACCCCTCATTCACAAGTATTCTGAATCTGAAGAACTAACTAAGATCGCTCACGCACCTACGGTGCTTAAAACATAGGTGGATTGTCATTACCCCGGCCTTCGGATTGCTACGCTCCGCTCCGCAATCCTCATCCGGGGCTATAAAGCTTTCGGCCGTAAACGGCCTGATTGCGTTGTTGTTTTATGAGGTCAGCCCAAAATTAATTTGGGGCTTTGTTGAATAAATCGGAAATGCTCTGTGAGGCACTCGGTGTAACCGAGCCGCGACCGTAAGGGAGCGTCACTGTGCTATAACTTTTAGCTGAAATTTCTTACTCAAGTTAAACGCATTTTGGGTTTGACCCCATAAAACAACAACGCAATCAGGTCGTTTACGACCGAAAGTTTTATAGCCCCAGGTAAGCGCAATAGCGCGCAGCCTGGGGTTAAATGCACCCACTACACATTCAAGCACCGGTGCGTGAGAAAAAGTGTTACCGATTAGCTTTAGAGATAAATCGCTATTCAACGCAGCTCTATGAATTTTACTTCTTCTTAGTCGTGATAAGCTTTAAATACTCGGCTAGTTCGTCGTGGTAAAGCGTTTGTTGTTGGATGTCTTCTCGCAAGTTCTTCAGCGTAACAGAGTGCGTTTTGAGTTCGTGCTCTCCAATAATCACCGCAAAATGAGCACCACTTTTATCCGCTTTTTTAAACTGATTCTTGATCTGCCCACCACCACAATGCAGCAGTACACGTAACCCATGAACTTTAGTACGTAAGTAATTCGCTAATTTCAATGCGGCTGCAAAACTGGCATCATTCTCAGAAATCAAATAAACATGCGGCTCCGTCTCTAACTTATAGTCGTGCCCACTTTGCTGCATCAACGCGATGGTGCGCTCCATACCCAAAGAAAAACCAACCGCAGGCGTTGGCTTGCCGCCTAACTGAGCAACAAGTCCATCATAACGGCCGCCCGCGCAAATGGTTCCTTGCGCACCCAACTTCGTTGTCACCCATTCAAAAACTGTCTTGGTATAATAGTCTAGCCCACGTACTAAACGGGGATTTACCGTGAAAGGTATGCCTGTATGCTGTAAATAACTTTGTAGTTTTTCAAAGTGTTCCGCTGACTCAGCATCTAGGTGATCCAACAATATGGGTGCGTGCGAAAGCAGAGCATGCATGTCAGGGTTTTTGCTATCGAGAATACGTAAGGGATTCTTATCCAAGCGGCGTAAGCTGTCTTCATCAAGATCCTTTTTATGTGCCTGAAGATAATGGATGAGTTCCTTTCGATAAGTAGTGCGTGAAGTTGGGGTGCCTAAGGTATTGATTTCTAAGACCGCGTAAGACCCAATGCTTAGTTTCTCTAAGAGTAGGGCAGACATTGCAATTAACTCAGCATCAATATCAGGCCCTGCTAATCCAAATACCTCAGCAGAACATTGATGGAACTGTCTATACCGGCCCTTCTGAGGGCGCTCATAACGAAAAAAAGGGCCACGATACCAAAGACGCTGAATTTGATTATAAAGTATCCCGTGCTCAATACCCGCTCGCACACAGCTGGCTGTGCCTTCTGGTCTCAGCGTCAGGCTCTCCTCGCTGCGATCTAAAAAAGTGTACATTTCTTTTTCTACAATATCAGTCACTTCGCCAATGGAACGCTTAAACAATTCTGTCTTTTCAAGGATGGGGAAACGAATTTCTTGATAACCATGACCCTGTAGCACACGGCGGCAAACGGTTTCTACATACAGCCAAAGGGAGGACTCAGATGGTAGGATGTCATTCATCCCACGCACAGCTTGGACATTACTGCTCACTTATTTTTCCTTCTAATGTTGGTCTGCTGTCTCTGAATCATCATCTTCATCAGAATCTGCTTGAGAAGCTGCTTTTTGTTGATCTGTATCTTTAGGAGTATCTTCTATTGTTTTGTTTATATTATCGTTTTTAATTTCTGTTGTAGAGGGTGTCGGGGTAGGTGTTGTGTTAGCCAATGCAATAGCGGCTGTTTGTGTACTATCTTGTTGCATAGGATGAGGATTGTTTTCTAACATGTTGTTTGTCATATGTTTTTCAATTGGTTGCGGCCTGACGAGAACGACATTGTCTTGTCGGCTATACCACCAAATACCCACCAATCCAATGATTGTGAAAACAATCAACCAAGTAAAAATTTGCATAAAATAGTGGCTGCTTGTCAGAGTGGTTTCTGCAACAGGCGGCAAGGGGTTACTAAAAAACTGCGATTGCTGTTTGAAGGGCTCTATAGCCGTATTAATTTCTGCTTCTGGTATTTTTAAGAGCCTGGCATAGGATCGTAGATAGCCACGAATAAAGGCGGTTGGTAAGTCAATCGGGTAATTTTCTTCTTCCATCATAATAATGAATTTTTCATTAAGACGAAGCTGTGCACCTACATCCTGATACCCCATGTTAGCAGCTTCGCGAGCGGCTTTTAATCGGCTACCAAAGGATACGGTACCTGTATATGATGTAAAGGATTCGTTAGTCATGAAACGGGCTGTCCTTTTATGGGTAATCCTACATTGTATGTTGTGAAATAACTTACGCCAACCTTTTCTCATTCAATGGTGTTAATAATTCGCTCTTTACGCTGAGTTCTTTCCTTGCGCCGTGTAATATCCTTGACTTCGCCCACTAATTGACCACAGGCAGCGTCAATATCGTCCCCACGCGTTCTGCGTATTGTGGTATTTAAACCTGCTTTCATGAGGATATCTCTGAACTTTAAAATGGTCTGTGTGTCTGATCGCTGATAATCTGTTTGGGGAAAAGGGTTAAAGGGGATCAGGTTGACCTTAGATTTAATACCAGACAGTAGCGTAATGAGCTCCCGCGCATGCTTAGGTGTATCATTCACGCCAGAGAGCATCACATATTCCATGGTGATAGAGCGTCTATGTTCCTCTTCAAAGTAATCAGTGCATGCTTGCATGAGTTCTTTTAAGGGATATTTTTTGTTGATGGGTACCAGTTTATCGCGCAAATCATCATTTGGTGCGTGTAAAGAAACAGCCAGCGCAACATCCATTTGTTCGCGCAGTTTGTAGATTGCCGGCACAATACCCGCTGTACTGACAGTCACCCGTCTTTTAGATAAGCCATAAGCAAAATCATCAAGCATCAGCTTGAGCGCAGGCACAACATTATCTAGGTTAAGCAAAGGTTCTCCCATGCCCATCATCACAACATTCGTGACTTGGTGATCATGCATGCCATTGGCGGTAGAGAGTTTACGTACAGCGATCCATAATTGGCTAATGATTTCAGCCGTGGTTAAGTTGCGATTAAACCCCTGTTTGCCTGTGGAGCAAAAATCACAATTAAGTACGCAGCCAACTTGAGAAGAAATACACAAGGTACCGCGTGTTTCTCCGGGTATAAAGACAGTCTCAATGCAATTACCATCGTGTAGGCGTAATAGCCATTTATACGTACCGTCTTCTGCCGCTTTTTCATAGATAATTTCTGGCATATCAAGCGTGGCTTTCTCGGTAAGTTGATCTCGAAGCGCTTTACTGAGGTTTGTCATTTCTCCAAAGTGAGTGACGCCTTGAAAGTGTAGCCATTTAAGAACTTGGTCTGCACGATAGGCTTTTTCACCCATAGTCACGAAGAAATCCTGCATGGCTTGTCTATCCAAGCCAAGCAGGTTTACTTTCTCTGTTTGTAAGGTCGCTTCTAAAGTCATTGCTTAGCTCAGTTCCGCTGCTGGTACATAGGCAAAGATTTCTTTAGGTGTAAAGAAGAAAGCGATTTCCTCTTTTGCTGTTTCTGGTGCATCTGAACCATGTACAGCATTGTGGTCAATGGACTCAGCAAAGTCAGCGCGGATGGTGCCAGGTGCCGCTTCTTTAGGGTTGGTAGCGCCCATGATCTCACGGTTTTTTGCAATAGCGTTGCTGCCTTCAAGGACTTGAACGAGCACAGGACCTGAGCTCATAAATGCAACCAATCCAGCAAAGAATGGCCTGCTTTTGTGTACGCCATAAAATTCCTCTGCTTGGGCAGTGCTCATATGCACCATTTTTGCAGCTGCAACACGTAAGCCTGCTTTTTCAAAGCGACTGATAATGTCGCCAATGGCATGCTTTGCAACAGCGTCTGGTTTGATAATGGATAACGTTCTTTCAGTTTGCATAAAAATTACCTCTGTTTATTGATTAAAAATGTTTATCTCTAAGCGCTAATCTTATTTCGCCAATCTTTAGCCTTCGCTAATATTTCTTTCTCATCTAAGGTAAGCAGTTGCCTATTTTTCATGAGTTGTTTGCCTGCTACCCAAACATCAGTCACTTGCTGCCGTGAAGCGGCATACACAATCTGCGAAATAGGGTGGTACAAGGGCTGCGTTTCAATTTGTTCAAGGTCGATCGCAATAAAATCAGCTGCTTTTTCAGGCGCTAATGATCCTACAAATTGATCGATACCCAATGCTTTCGCGCCGTGCTGTGTTGCCATTTTTAAAGCTCGGTGTGCGGGAATGGCTTTGGGATCTTGCGCGGCTAATTTGCCGAGAAAAGCGGCGCTGCGCATTTCACTTAGCATATCAAGATCATTATTACTAGCGGCGCCATCCGTGCCAAGTGCAACATTGATTCCTGCATTTAATAATCGGTTAACAGGACAAGCACCGCTTGCAAGCTTCATGTTCGATTCGGGACAATGTACTAAATTGGGTTTGCAAGCCGTTAATATTTCAAAATCTGCATCGCTGATCTGCGTCATATGGATAGCGATCAAGTTGGGTGTTACCATCCCAATGCTTTCTAAAAGGCCGAGCGGTGTTTTGCCGTATGCCGACATGGATTGGGTGATTTCATGTGCGACTTCTTGTAAGTGAATATTTATTTTTAGATCGTATTGCTCAGCGAGCTCTTTCACACGAATCAAATTTTCTCGTGAGACGGTGTAAGTGGAGTGTGGTGCCAGTGTGGGCGTGATATAAGGATGATTTTTGTATTCCTCGTAAAAGGCAATTGATTTTGCAAAGTATTCTTCCGTGGTTTTTGCCCATGCTGTGGGAACATCAATGATAGTCATACCAATATGCGCGCGCATGCCAGCCAAGATGGCTGCTTTTGCCGTTGCATCTAAAAAGAAATACATATCATTAAAGCAAGTGGTGCCGCATCGAATCATCTCAGCCATGGCGAGTAGTGAGGCGTCGTAGACAAACGCTTCGCTGACCCATTTTCCTTCTGCTGGCCAAATATGGTTGTTAAGCCAGTCCATGAGTTCTAAATCGTCTGCCAATCCACGAAAAGCATTCATGGCAAGGTGGGTGTGGCTGTTAATCAGGCCGGGGGTGATCGCATGTGTGGTGTAGTGGCGTTCATCCTGGGCGGTGTACGTTTGACTCGCTTTTGTACTTGGTAAAATGGCAATAATTTTGCCTGAATGCACAGCCAGTGCATGGTTTTCTAACACTTCATTAGCCTGATTGCAGGGAATAATCCATTTTGCGTGAACCAGTTGATCAATCTGTTGCATATTTACTATCCCATTGTTGGTGCTAAGCCAGTGAAAAGAGGGGGCATTGTACAGAAATATCGGGTGAAGGGGAAGATCTTATCGCTATTATGGCCTCCGGCTCCTGGATGGCTGCTTGTGCTTCTTAGGTACTGTGGTGGTGCTCGAGGCCAGGGGTGTGGAGCGGGGGTCAGAGTCGGCAGGAACGGTAGCTCGAGGTCGCGGCTCGGTTTCGCATGTTTTGCTTTTATCAGCAGGTTGAAAAAGCGCTGCGGAATTGGTTAAGGAATGTATGACTTGATGATGTGGGTTGCTATCAAACGTGCCCGTTGGATTTGCTAATGTGTCAACAAGTTGTGGCGCAGCGTGAGGCGTTAATACTGCTGGATCAGCTTGCCTTGCATTGTTCTCAGCTGTATGCGTATGCAACAATTCAGGGCATTCCATGGTTAACTCCAGCAAAGATAGCAGTGGTAAATGTCCTCTCTCCATGAGCGTGGCTATGATGGCACCTTTTAATGTGGATGAGAGATTGGTAAATTTCGAGGTCAAAAATAAAGTAAATTCTTCAGATCCTTGAACTAATAACATTTTTTTATAGGATCCATCTAATATCACAAACAAATCTTTCTCTGTTATCGTGCCTTCGCATGCGGCAGTCGCACCAGGAAGTGTGACACGATAACGCAGCGTACCATGATCCAATTGAGAACAATAAATGACAGTATTTTTTCTATCAGGATGATTTGGTTGTTTTCCTGAATCATTACTAAAAGAGATAGGTTTGTAATCCACGAGATCTTGCAATTTGCGCAGTAAATCCCTGTCATCTTTTGCAGTCGAGCACAACGTACTCAGCCAATCTGCATTCGACGGATCAGTTAATATGCGAAGCACGTCTTCTGGGAAGAAAAGCTTAGCCATCAGGTGGCTGGGTGTCTGCTGTATCTCTGCATCAGACAATTTGCCGATTCTGCGAGCATCAATCTCAAATAACCTGTCCTTCGTTAGTTGAAGTAAGTCTTTAGAAAATATTTTGCTCACTGTCTTGTTAAAAAAGTGAGGAAGAAAAAGTACTTTGAGTAATTCCGCACTCCTTTCTGACGTATACTCGTCACTAATCATCTGCACGAGTTCGTCTGAAAATGACAATGGAGAAAATAACGCAATAAACAATCGCCTGTCGTCAACCCTAAAGATGTCGGGTGATGTAGGGCGCAATTTTTTAGCTAGGAAATCAGAAAGCGCCTTTTCATGGAAAAAGGTAAATTTATTTTCGAATAAATCGAAACCCATTCTGTGGGTCGTAAAAGCACGACGGCGATGACTGAAGTTAAACGCCTCATGATTTGCATAACACGTGATATCAAATTTAACGCCAAGATAAGTGAATTTAATGGCATGACAGTTAGCAAAGTCGATATGTTGCGTGCGTAGATTTTCTACTGGATATTGGTTTACATGATCGACTATTTTCTTCCAGTCACCCACACAGGCAACATCAAGATCTTCTGATTTTGTGTTATAGAAAGGCTTAAGTAGATGCGATCCAAGCAAAGTAGCTGACAAATCCTTTTTATCCAGGAAGTAAAATAATGAATAAAAAATCTTAATTTCATCCGTTTGCATAATGTGCTCAGGCAAAGCGCTGACATCTCCAGTGAAAGCAGTAGATTCGGTAAAACACTCCTTACTCGTTTCATGTTCATCAGCAGCGTAGCTATGATCAAAACAATCTGCTACGGATTCTAATGAGATATGCAAGTGCTGACTTGATTCTTGCATTTTACTTACCAAGGCATTGTACTGCGCTTGCTCTGCCTCTTTGTTATAAGAAGGTGAGCGCTTTGCCAGATGACATTTCACATCAAAATGATCTACCTCATGGAAAAGTTCAGACGCTTGACGCAATGCTTCTTGCGATGCCGTATGCTCCGCCATTGTTTGTAACAAATCTGCTTCAAGTCCGCGTCGATGCTTGCTTAGCGAGGCAGGTTCTTTGTTAAAGGGGTCGTGTCTTGTTGGGTGATGCCGAGTGGTTTTTTCTATTATTTCCAAGGCTTTTCCTGATAAAGCGGCATCCTCTTCATGAGAGGCCACGACGCTCAATAATTTTCTTTGCGCTTTCTGTGATTTAACGGTAGCGATCTTCTTTTGTCTATCCGTCTTTCTGTCATAGTAATGCACAGCCAATTGTCTGCGCATTGTAGCCGAATCGCCTGCAGCCGCTTGATCTGTTTTGTACTCTTCTACCAACAGATATGTGGCGTTACGCGACGTGTGCGCAATAAAATCTCTAGAATTTTCTTCTTGTGGATCAGTCCATGCTTCTGTTACGGCGGTGCTCGAATGTGCGTGCGAACTCACCGGTAAGGCAGAGGGTTTCATTACGAGTTCACTACCAGTGGCGACTTCAACTTCTTCATCATCTGAAGCCATATCAACATCTTGCAAAGTATCTGCAGGCATTTCATTCTTACATCCTAAGCTATTTGCTTCGGAGGGTTGAGATATCTTGCGAATGCTGCATTGACGACTTTTAGGGTGTTTTTTTCTCGCTTCTATAGAAAGCATTTTTTGACGTGCTAAGAATTGCAAGAAAAGTGTTAATGATGTTTCAATACATTTACTCAAAGTAGTCATACGTTTTTCTACTAAGCTGGTTACATATGAGGACAATGTTTTGTACTGAGAAAGAGGGAGATGCCCTTTACGATAGAGAGCCATCAATGCTAGTTTGATAACTTGATTACCACTCAGCATATGAGCAGCACAAGATTTAAATCTTTTATGGATGACACTCAATGACTCATTGACTGGCATAGCCCGCATAAAGTTTTTAGGGTTAGTTACTTTACGCACAAAATTAACTATTTTCTGCTCGCAATCTTGACTTAAAAATAAGAATATCTCGACCCGACTGATTTGCGCATTCACTTTCAGTATTAGAAGCGCAGCGCATAGCTCTTTCTGTGTGGCATCTGTGTCTGCAGTAGATGGTGTTTCCTCAATCACTGCAGTGATTTCCTTGATATACGTTTCATATTCTTCGATTAATTCAATCTCATAATGATCTAATAATCTTGTTTGTAATGCCAATAATCTCGCCCTGAATGTCGCTAATTGTGTTTCTAGTGGGGATAAGACTGGCAGGTTTGTAGCAGGTGCAGCCGCTTCTTCAGGAAAATAGGTTTCCTGACTGAATTCACGGCTCTTTCTATTTTCAATGTTTCGTCGTGATTGTTCGCGTTCGTTATGCATGGCTAATGCGATGGCTGCTTGCCTATCCTCCATCTCTAACAATTCATGCTCGTTTTCTAAAGTCTGCGTTTCTCTCGCTGCAAAGTCTAAAGCGGCTTCGATATCGCGTTGTGCCTCAAGTTCTTTTATCTTGCTGCGTGTTACTTTGATGATGTGTCCAACGGGCTGTAATTCAAATGTGACAATTCTCTCCATGACAGAGAATAATTCTACGGCCAGGGCAACTTTGATGCCTAAACTTTCTATAGCCTGTAAATAAGCTACATAGTAAGTTAAATAAGTACATAGGTGTTCAAAGCTATGTTCATATTGAAGTTGGTATCTCTCTGAGGCATCTGCTATCAATACTTGTAAATCGTAATTAAGAAACAGAAGTGACATGAGATAAATTCTGTCTAGCGGTAAAGAGCTCCGTGTTCTCGCAAGTGTTTCTTGTAACAAACCCTTGCTGATGAGGGTGAAATATTCTCTATCAATAATCAACGTATTTGATGTTTGCTTTAATGCTGATTTTGCCGAGTCGGCCGTTATCATGGTATTATTTTTTACTTTGCCGAATAAGTCTTCGAAAGAATAGTTTAGCTGTTTAACATCGTAGCTTGGATCAGCGATGATTGTTGCAATTTGTAAACGTAGGCGCTCAATCTGCGCTTGTAATTCATAATCTTTATTATAAGGCTCCGGAATATTGTCTAAATCTTTTTTGAGATAATCCCCGTATAAATTATGAAAAATTCTTTTATAGTTTCTAAACGTTTGGTTAAGGTGAAATTCAGAATGAGTCAGCGCGATGACCTGTGCTAATTGTTCTCTTGATAAAAGGGGAATATGGTCTTTGCCTTCCAATAGATCAGATAACGCGTTCTTGATCTGTTCAGCGGAATGTGTTGCACCAGGTATATTTTTATCAGTAGTTGGTATTTCTTGAAGTGTTTTCATTAATTTATTATAAAACAAAACAAGTGGTCGCGTAGGGTTATCTACGATAATGTAGTATGAGTTAGGAAATGCTGCTTGATCTGCTTTTCCTGGTGTATTGCGCATTCGGATCACGCCTGGACTTGATATTGAATAGTCGACAGAGTAGTATAATTCTCTTTTTCTTTGAGAAGAGATGTCGTCAAATGCAGCGTCAAGAATATTTAGCGCAACAGTTTGTTCGGGACCAACAAACTGCGTTCTGTTATAGGAAGCCCGATAATTGAAGTAGCTATTATGAGTGGAATGATAGGGGTCCAAATGATTTTGTAAGCGCAGCGTGTATGAAAATAATTCATAATCGAGTTGATGTTTGTCGCTTGATTTCATGTTGCTTGGTCTAGCAAGCTGCACCTTGGTAAAAGCCGTGCGCTCTTGATCAATTTTATGTTTGATTATCCGCTCTTTATCTGACAACTCAGAATCATCTAAAAAATGTTTGGAAATATTTTTAGAGAATAAAAAAGCGAGAAAATGATAAAATATTTTAGAACGTTGTACCTCTATATCAGTAAATTTAGTGCGCCCAGTGGATTCGAGAATTTTTTGTTTTTCATTAGACGGTAAATCAGCAACTTTTATTGCCGAATGATAGATTTGCTGGAAGAGATTATTAAGTGGTTCTGCTTCTTCATTAGGCAGTAAATATTGGAGGTGTAAAGCAAGTTGCGCGGTACGCAAAATAACGGATGAAATATTGATGTAATGGTTATCCATCTCGTCGCCCAGGAGCTCGCCAATATCTTTAATCGTTTGAGCATCGCAAATAAACTGATAGTCAGCTTTAGCCAGGACGATAAAATCATCGTAAAGCTTTTTTTTGATTTTAGAAAATAGTACTGCGGATGCTTTTCTATCCTCTCTTACGCCGTGAAAAAGGTCATCTTTGTATCTGATTAACGTATACGGTGTGCGATGGAGTATTTTGATAAGTTGATCTTCTGTCATTTTCTTAGGATCTGTTTGAACCTTAACGATCCCATATCCAAAATCACTTGCGCTGGCATATACAGGAAAGTTTTTTTCTTCAAAATCTGTTTTGTTCGCTATTCGCAATGTGATCAGGTTAAACATATACTGCGTCATATAAAAATCAGTGGCCAACGCTGAGGCTGCGGGAGCTGGTAATATGCGATACACTTCTTTTAATAATTCAAAACTACGGTAGCCAGAATCCAAGAGCGGATGTGATGCGCTATCAAAAACGGTGGAGCGCGTTAGCGCGCTGTCGTTACCATCAGAAGCTATGGGATGCGCTAAAGCAAGATTGTCATATTTTAATGGAAATTTGCACCACAGAGCCAAACAATCATGCACATGCCGAAACAAATCATCATAAATTTTGATAAGATCGCTTTTTGAAACGGTCTTTTTTTCTGTTATAAGAGCCAGTACTTGCCTGACTTCGGCGAGTAATGACTCTGTTTTAGCCAGTATTCTTGAAGAATACGATTTGTAGTATCGATTATTTAAGAAATAAGGGATGAGTGGTTCGCTATTGCGTGGATCAGGTGATGCGGCAGCTTCAGGCGGTGCTTTAGCGGCTTGTACGATTTCCTTGCTCGTTTCTTGCCTATCCCTATCTTTGGCTCGTTTCTTTCCCATTTAAAGACGCCTCATTCTTAGACTTATTTTGGCGCATTCTATAAGAAATATATCAAAATGTCAACATGATAGCGCTGTCATTTCAGAGCTCCCCTCCCTGGGTCGCCTCACTGAGGCTGCATGAATGTAAGACGGGGGAGAGCCGGTGGAAATGGTTTTTTCTTAAGCCAGCAGTGATCGATAAATTTGTTCAAACAAGCTTTTGATCTCTTTAACAGAAACGGGTGCGATGAAGATAGTGTCGTCACCGGCAACGGTTCCTAAAATGGCGGGTTGCTGCTTTAAGTCGAGGAGTCTTGCAACCAGTTGTGCGGATGCTGGCGCGGTTTGAATAACAACGGTTGTCTCGTTGTGTGAAACATTTAGGATAAGCTGTTTTAGCGTGTCTTTGGGGGAAACAGTCATTTGTTCTGCAGGCAGGCAGTAGACAGTTTCTTCGTTTTCGGTCATTTTAACTGCGCCTATTCTATGCAGTAAACGAGAGACTTTCGCCTGATTAATGGGGAACCCTTTTTTCTTTAGCGCAACGCAGATATCTTCTTGTGTTTTTACTGTTTTTTGTCTAAGTAGTTCCTGTAGCGCGACGATCACATCCGCTTTGCTTGACTTAGCAGTGGTTTTTCCCATTATGTTGTTTCCTTGCGTATTTTGCATTGTTGCTAAAGGAGTATTAAGGAGTATAATGCCTCTTCAGTGATGAGTGTGCAACAGCTGGATGGGTATAAATGGAAATGAAGTCAGCTTATTTTTGTTTTATTGTGTTATGTAGCATTTTCTTTGGAGGGAAGTGTATGGCATTACCAACAGGCTTTGTTTATTTAAAAGAAGTAGATGCTAGCATTATTCAGGATGTCCGCTATTTTACGACTAATAATTTTATCGGTAGGCCTATCAAAGGGTATGAAGCCGCAGAGTGTATTTTGACTCGGGAAGCAGCCCAAGCTTTATCTCAATTGCAGCAACAGCTTTTGCCACAGCATTTAAGCTTAAAAGTGTATGATTGTTATCGACCACAAACCGCTGTCGACGATTTTATTGCATGGAGTGAAGATGAAAACGATCAAAAAATGAAAGAAGAGTATTATCCCAACGTTAATAAAGCAGATTTTTTTGCATTGGGTTATGTTGCAGCGAAGTCCGGCCATACACGTGGCAGTACAGTTGATTTAACGATAGTGCATTTGCCTGTTAATGATGGCAAGCCTAAGGAAATGGCAATGGGTACACATTTTGATTTTATGGACGAGCTTTCTCATGCCTTGAGTCCAAAGATTCATGGAAAAGAGAAGGATAATCGTTTGTTCTTAAGAAGCATGATGCAAAAAGCAGGTTTCGAGCCTTACGAAAAAGAGTGGTGGCATTTTACGCTTAAGGATGAGCCTTATCCTGATACTTATTTCAATTTTCCTATTGCTTAAAAATCAAACAGTTATATCAAAACAAGCTATTTTTGATTTTGAGCTCTCACGATCGCGGCTCGGCTTCAAAACCGCGTTATCAACAGCTGGATCGAGAATAAAAGCAATGGCATAATGCCAAAAGTTGCTAAGGCAAGTTAAATGGAGCGCATTAAAGTAATGGAACGAAGTGATTGGTTAGATTGGTTGCGCATGATAGCAGTGCTACTGGTGATGATAGCGCATTTTATTGGGGCGACCACTTCGGACAAAATTGATTTATCGCCTGAATTCGGCAGTATTGCTTCTTTGCAACCTATTTTGTCTCTCAAAGATGTCAATTTTATTCATGTATTTGTTTCTCAATTGACGCATGGATTTTCTGAAGGTGCTTCAGGTGTGTGTTTGTTCTTTTTGGTGACAGGATTTCTCATTCCAAGCATGCTAGAAAAATACACCAGGACGCAGTTTTTACTCAATCGTTTTTTTAGAATCTATCCTGCGTTAGCAGTTGTGATGCTACTGATGTGTGCGGTTAGGTACTATGTGCTGCATATGGCGATAAATGGGAATGCTATTTTCGAGAATACTGTCTTGTTGCTTCCTATACAGCAGCTCATGACAGGCGTGCTTTGGACGCTACCCATCGAAATATATTTTTATCTACTCTGCTTTGTCGTCGGTAAATTTAAAACAATAAGTCAACTGTTTGGTTTGCAATTGGGATTAGCAGCGCTCGCTTCATTGGCTGCCTTAGCGCATCATACATGGTCACTGAGGATTCTCTCATTTATTTTGTACATTAACTTAGGTTCGTGGGTATATTTTTTCTCTTCTGTTAAGCTTTCCTATCGAAAAATTGTTATTTTTCTTTCATTAGCCTTGCTGATTTTTTCTACTACATTGGTACTTTGCCAAAAAATATACCCCTTATTGGTTCGTGATATGGGGTATGATCGACCTATTTTCTTCTACTGGTATGCTATTTTCTGCGCAGCATTCTGTCTGCGTAAATTTTTTGCTAAATTAAATGTCGTTTGTCAATTGATTGCTGATTGTTGTTACCCCCTGTATTTAATGCATTGGTTTTTTGGGGGTACCGTTATGATTCTGCTTAAACGAGAGGCAGGGATAAGCAATAGCTATATCCTATTGCTCAGCGCAATTATCGTTGTGACCCTACTGGCAAAATTAATACATCATTCTGTTGAAAAACCTGCTATCGCTTTCGCTAAATCACTTAACAAAAAACTGCGTCCTGAGTTGATGGCAATATCAGAGCCAATTTTACAAACGGATTGAGAATATGCAAATTATTCAACATCGCATTAATACAACTGCACAATATGAAAATGTGCCACATGCTTATGGTATTGAGCTCGACATACGCTATGATCAAAACAATTTGATATTGCATCATGATCCATTTGGTCACCATGAGCACCCTTTGCCAGAAAAATTTGTGGATTTGCTGTCCGTATGGAAAAATGATGGCACAATGATCCTCAATGTTAAAACCGAAGGCATAGAAAAGCGTTGTATTGCACTCATGCAGGCACATAAGATCAAGGATTGGTTTTTTTTAGATTTATCGATGCCTTATTTTGCAATGTATGCCGAGGAAGCGTTTGCGAGAAGTATTGCAGGTTTTAGCCCCGATAATCTTGCAGTGAGATTCTCGGAAAGGGAACCGCTGGCCTATGCTCTGAGTTTCGCAGCTAAAGCGCGCTGGATTTGGGTTGATTGTTTTACGCAGATGCCATTGACACAGAAAAATTTTAAAGCGATAAAAGAAGCCGGTTTTAAAATTTGCTTGGTCGCTCCTGAATTACAACATCATCCATTGGAGCGTACGCAAGAATTTCAAGCGATATTGCAAAAAGAAAAAGTGCAACTAGATGCTGTATGTACTAAATATCCTGAGCAATGGATAAATTATGAAAATTAAATTTCCCGATATTTCATTGGATGGCGTAGAGGCAGTGCTGATTGATCTAGATGATACGCTGTATCTTTACCAGCCAGCCCATGACTATGCTATTGCGCAGTGCTATGTTGATGAAGTAGCCACACATTTTAGTCGTGAAGCGTTTTTTACTTTATACAAAAAAGCCCGTGAAGAGATTACTCGAGCACTTTATCCGCAAAGCGCCTGCCGTTCCCGACTATTTGCACTGCAAAAGCTTTTTCAGGACAAAAACATACCGCAGAGCTACGTATTAGCACTTAAATTTGAGGCATTATACTGGCAAGCTTTCCTTTCTGAAATGAAATTGGAAGAAGCTGCGGCAAATTTTTTAGTACGTTGCCAAGCGCAAGGCGTTGCTGTTTGTGTGGTAACAGATATGCTAGCGGCTGTGCAAATTCAGAAATTACAACGATTGCAAGTGACGCCTTATATCCAGTATGTCGTGACTTCTGAAGAAGCGGGTAGTGAGAAGCCTCATCCCTCTATTTTTAAATTGGCATTACGTCGTCTCAATGTATTGGCTGGTAAAGCAATTATGATTGGGGATTCATTTACCAAAGATATAGAAGGGGCGCAAGCCTTGGGTTTGGGTGTTTACCAAGTGGAGTTGGTACATGAATAAGTTTTTTCCCAGTGAATTCATACGCTTTTGCATGATTGGTGTGATTTGCACTGCGATCAATTATCTACTTTTTTATGGATTGTTCTCTTTCAATACACCTTACTTATTAGCTTCTGGATTGGGCTTTATTACGGGTGTTTTTGTAGGTTATCCATTAAATAGACGTTGGACTTACCGAGTGGATGAACAGTCGTCCCGACAATTTTTACGTTATTGCTCGGTTTATGTTGCATCACTGATGCTTTCCCTTGTTTGTTTGAAATTATTGGTGGAATTTTTTACGTTTGATCCAAGGATTGCCAATGTGCTGGTGATTGGTGTGAGCACCTGCACAAATTATTTAGGAGTGAAATTGCTTGTATTCCGTTCTGTTGCAAAAAATTCAGCTGCCTCGTTTTTTATACGATAAGCTTGGTCAGAATAAAGTAAAAAGTATCTTTTTACATCCACTGTTTATCAGTGGCGTGATGTTAAAATTATTGCTCAGTGCTTTGTTTGCGTCTTATTTTTTATCTGATTACTTTGCTACATTTATCAATTACTTTGTTGAACACCATGGTGCTGATCCTTACGAACATTTTTATTCACTGGGATTAAGTCAATATTTTCCCTATCCTGCCTTGATGTTATATGTGATGGCATTGCCCAAACTTATTTTTGGAAATGCTTTTTCAGATGAATTGACTTATCGATTACCACTCTTGCTAGCAGATACGACCATCTTATTGATCTTGGTACGTTGGTTGAAAGAAGCTAATTTGACTTTAATTCTCGCGCTTTATTGGCTGTCTCCTTTGAGTTTTTATATTACCTACATGCATGGTCAATTGGATATTTTGCCTATTGCTGTTTTATTTATCAGTATTTATTTCTTATTTAAGGAAAATGTATTATTCGCTTTTGCAAGTTTGGGTTTTGCTATTGCTATTAAAACCAGCATTTTTGTTGCTTATCCCTTCTTTGCTATCTATATTTTCTTTCATCCTTTTACAAAAGGGCAGAAAGGTTTGGCTATTGCTATTTCAATATTGGCTTTTTTATTGCCTAATTTGCCTTATATACAGTCAACTGCTTTTTTAGAAATGATTTTTAATAATCAGGCGCAGAGGAAAATATTGGCATTGGCGCCAAAGATAAATGATGCGCAATTTTATTTAATACCTGCAGCTTACTTGATTCTCTTTTTTACCGCCTGTCACCTTAAGATTCAAAGTCGTACGGTATTTATTATGTTTTTAGGCTTTGCTTTTAGCAGTATGACTTTACTGCTGCAGCCAATGCCGGGTTGGTATTTATGGACTTTCCCCTTTCTTTGCTATTTTTATATTGCTTACACGCACAAACATTTGGCGCTTTTTTTTCTACTACAAGCGGCTTATGTTCTTTATTTTGGGTTGACGCCTCAGTCGGATTACTTAAGTCTCTTGTCGCATCAGAGGCCAAGTATAACTCTCTATGCTTGGTTAGGTGCCAATCATTTTCCTGCGGAACTATTATTTAATCTTGCATTTACGCTCCTGCAGACCTCTTTATTTTTGAGTTGTTACACAATTTATAAAAAAGGTATTCACTTTTACAGAAACCTGCCACTGGCGTCTAGACCGTATTTGATTGGGATTGGTGGTAACTCAGGCGTAGGTAAAACCACGTTAGCAAATAGTTTGAGTCGTGTTTTCTCAGCATTAAACACCACCATCATCAGTGGCGATGATATGCATCGTTGGGAGAGAAACAATCAGCAATGGCAGCAACTCACACATCTTAATCCTAAGGCCAATGAATTGCATTCGGAATATCATTATTTATCGAAGCTTAAAAAAGGACAGTCTATTCAACGTCGCTACTATAATCATGATACAGGCGCATTTGAATACAATGTTCCGATTAAGCCAAATAAACTAACGATTCTCGAAGGATTGCACCCATTTTTTATTGAAAATGTACGTGAATTATTTAATTTGAAAATTTTCTTAAAACCAGATGAGCAGCTTGCAATGGGTTGGAAGATTGCCCGCGATGCTGCGAAGCGCGGGTATAGTAAAGAAAAAGTGCTTGAGCAAATTAATCATCGCAAGATGGATTTTACCAGATATATTCTGCCTCAGGAAAAATATGCCAATATGGTTGTTGAATTACTGACCCTGGAATCGACAAAGCAATTGCGTCTAACATTTGATAATACCATTGATGTGGATGCGTTAGTGCAAGTCTTAGCTGCTGAGACAATGCTTATTCTTACGCATGAGTATACTGATAATGATAAGCAGTTATTGTTAGTGAGTGGTGAAATTTCTGCCCAATTAATTGATAGATTGGCATATTTACTTATGCCAAGTTTGGCTGAAATGGGGGTTATCCGTCCTCTGTGGGAAGACAATGAAATGGGTTTACTGCAATTTATTATCACTTTTATCATGATGTACCAGGTGAGTCGTGATCTCTGACAAATTGATACAGGCATTTATTGAGCTATCTCGCCAAATTGGTGCGCGGCCAGACTATGTGCAAGGAGCGGGCGGTAATACCTCAGTCAAGATAGATTCACAACAAATGGCTGTGAAAGCGTCAGGTGTCTTGCTGCAAGATCTCACACCGCAACATGGTTTTAGCTTGGTTAATTTTGAAAGTATTGCGCGGCGACTGAAAAATACAAATTTATCGGAAGAAGCAGTCACTGCTTTAATAAAAGAGGCTGTTTTGAACGTAAAGACGCGTTCAGCTTTAAAACCCTCAATGGAGACGGGGTTTCATGCCTTGCTGCCTTATCCATATGTCGTTCATTCGCATTCTATTTATGCTAATTTATTAACTTGCAGTCAGGAAGGTAAGGCGTTAAGTAAAATGCTTTTTCCTACTTCCAGTTGGGTTGATTATGCAAATCCGGGTAAAGCGCTCATTGCCAAATTTGCAGAAGTGAACTGTGCTGAACGCTATCCTAATATCATTTTTTTAGCGAATCACGGAATCTTTATTGCAGCCGATACGGCTACAGAGGCTTACTGCTTGCACGAGACTGTCACAATGACGATTTGTGATTATTTTAAAATAGTGCCAACATTTGATGTGGACAATCAACCAGCAGATCTTGCATTTGTTAAAAAACATGTGCTTTTCCCCGATCAAGTTGTTTACTTGTTGGATGAAAGCTTAGCGAATACACAAGCTGCAAAAGAAACCTTAGCGGCTTATCATTACCTAGATGAAAAAATAGCAGACTTAGGATTAACAAAACGTTATATTCCAGTGTCTGATGTGGCTGTGATTGCCAACATGGAAAATGAAAAATATAGAAAATCACTGGTGAAATAAATGAACATTATTATTCCAATGACAGGTTATGGCTCACGCTTTAAATCGGCTGGTTATACAGAATTAAAACCTTTTATTTCAGTATTAGGTAAGCCAATCATTGAGTGGATCGTTAAAAAAATGTATCCTAACGAAACAGCATTCATTTTTATTTTAAAAAAAGAAGATGTGCTCGCGCGCCCTGATTATCTCGATACTTTGCATAAGCTGGCGCCTGGTGCAAAATTATTCATTATTGATAACTGGGTGAAAAAAGGTCCAGTTTACGATGTGCTGTTAGCTTCAGAGCTGATTCCTGATGAAGAGCCTGCGATTATTAATTATTGTGATTTTTATCAGCACTGGCACTGGCACCAGTTTAAAGAAGCGGTATCTGCGCGTGGTTGTGAAGGTTGCGTGCCTTGTTATACTGATTTTCATCCGCATCTTGTACCTCAGCAAAATGTGTATGCTTCATGTCAGGTGGATGCAGATGAAAATCTCTTGGAAATTCGCGAAAAATATTCTTTTGCTAGCGATAAAACAAAAGCGCGGCACTCGCCAGGTGTTTATTATTTTAAAACAGGGGCATTGTTAAAACGTTATTGTCAGCAGTTAATTCAGGATAATCTTCATCTGAATGGTGAATTTTACGCAAGCCTACCATACAATGCTATGGTGAAAGCGGGGTTAAAAGTTTGGGTGCCTACGAATGCGGATTATTTTTGCCAGTGGGGGACGCCTCAAGATATGCACGACTTTTTATTTTGGATGGAAACAGTGAGAGGCTTTCAGTGAATGTACTTATTCCAATGGCAGGAGCCGGACAACGTTTTGTGGATGCCGGTTATGAACAACATAAGCCAGCGATTTTAACAACGGATCGTCGTACTGGAAAAAAGGTGCCGATGGTGGTGGCTGCGACCTATGACTTACCAGATATATTGTCTGCTGAAACGCAACTTATTTATGTAGATCGTCTATTTCATCGAGAGGATGGCGTCGAAAATGCTATTTACGCGCATTTCCCTAAAGCGAGATTTATCACCATTAAAGACTTAACGGAAGGGCAGGCGAGTACTTGTCTCTTGGCCAAGGAATATATTAATAATAACACGCCGCTACTGATTGCTGGATGTGATAACGGTATGGTCTTTGATGAAGGTGCATTTGTAAAAGCGAAAACGGAAGCGGATGCGCTTATTTTTACTTATCGTCAACATGAAGCGGTGTTGGTCAAACCTGAAGCTTATGGTTGGGTCAGCGTGGATGATCAAAATAATGCGCTTGCTATGTCTGTTAAACAAGCTATTAGCCAGCAACCACTGGAGGACCACGCTGTGGTCGCTACCTTCTGGTTTAAAAGAGGTAGCGATTTTGTGCGTGCAGCAGAGGCAATGATTGCTGCTGACGATCGTATTCATGGGGAATTTTATGTTGATCAGGTGATGCAGCATGCGATTGATGCTGGTTTAAAGATAAAAGTATTTGAAATTCAGCGTTATATTGGTTGGGGGACGCCACTTGATTTTGAAAATTATGAAAAAACCATTTCCTATTGGCAGAAATTTATTGAAATTGAAGGATTGATTTAATGTTATCGATTGTGATGCCTTGTTATAACGAAGAAAAAAATTTACCGTTTATTTTCAATAAGTTAAAAAATATTGTTACCGATCGGGATGATATTGAAATCGTATTGGTGGATAATGGTTCCAAAGATAATTCAGCAGCCGTATTTCAGGATCTCATACAAAAAACAAATAGCCCGTTTTTTAAAGTCATTACTGTTTCCCACAATCAGGGGTATGGTCATGGTATACTCAGTGGCTTAGCGGCGGCCACAGGCGATGTGCTTGCTTGGACGCATGCTGATATGCAGACAGATCCTAACGATGTGCTGAAAGCTTATGACTTGTATAAAACGCAACAGACGCAGCCTTGTTTAGTAAAAGGGAAGCGGTATAAGCGTGCTTTTTTAGATGCTGCTTTTAGCTTTGGTATGCAATTGATAGCCAATAGAGTACTGAAAACAGCGTTAGATGATATTAATGCGCAGCCTAAACTCTTTTCCCGACAATTTTACGAAACTCAGATTAAAAAAAATGCACCCTTGGATTTTTCCCTAGATCTTTTCTTGTTATATCAAGCACATAAAAATCAATTAAATATTATTCATTTGCCTGTCTTTTTTAATAAACGAGTGTATGGGGAGGCAAAAGGTGGTGGGAGTTTAAAAAATAAATATAAACTCACTAAGCGCACACTCAACTACATCTTTTCTTTAAAAAAACACATTGCTTCAAGGTGATTACAATGAGAATACTAGCTCCTTTTTTATCTTTGCGCGTAATGCTCATGATTGCTTGCTCTTTATATTTTGCGCACTTTATTGTTATCACCTATTGGACGTCATTCTCACTCCATAATTTTTGGTTCGATGAGGGCACTAACTATTATTATAATGCAATCAATGCGCGTTCCTGGTGGCAAATTTTCCTGGCAGATGATTCTGGCTATTTAAATACGCCTCCGCGCCTCATTTCCTTTATATTGGGTCGTATACTGAATATCAGGGCTAATTTCCCCCTTTTCTTTAAAGTGACAAATATTTTATTATTCTCTGGGATGATGAGTTTATTATTAGCCAAGCGTTTTGATAACTATTTTGGTAAAAATATATTTTTTCGCGTTGCTATTTTGGCGCTGTGTGCTTTGTTTCCTCATATCGATTTTGGCTTTCCTTTTAACTCATCTTATGCCTGTCTGATACCTATTTTATATGTATTTTCCGAGTTATTTGAGGGGGTTTTTCTTAGTCAAGCGAAGCTGTTCTGTTATGTGATATTGTTCCCTTTTTTGTTTATTTCTAAGCTACCCTATGCATTGTTAGGGTTACCTGTTCTGGCTTATTGTGCTGTTAGGAGTCGCTACTTTAAAAGATACACGCATAGCTACCTCTCCCTTTGGGGGTTATTTTGCTGTGTGATGCAAATTTTTTATTATTGTTTTTTCTTTAGAAATTTCTACATGGCGCATACTCAGCCACAGTCTCTTATCGCATTCATCACTAACATAGCAGGTATTTTTGATGCAATGATTGGTATGAGTGCATTAGGTTATGGGTTTAAATTGGTTCACAATTACGGTATTTTTGCGCAAATCATTACCTTAACCCTAGGGGTGGTATGCTTGGCGATAGTGGGAAAAACGACTTATCATGCTTATTCATTGGGAAAAATCTATGTGATAGAAATGATGGTGACCTTATTAGGCCTGATTGGTGTTAACGCACTATTGTTAGATTTGAATGGATCCTATGAGCACGCGTGGAATCTGCTTTATGTATTGCCACATTATTTTTACCATCGTCATTTGTGGTGTGGTTTTGCAGGCACCATTCTTTTATTGGCAGTTGCCATCAATCACAGTGCAAGTAAATTAAAATATTGTTTACTGGCTTATCTTTTTCTGGTAACTCTGGTTTCATTTGTAAAATTTAATGTTATACAAAAATACTCTGCAGATTCTCATATTAGTCTGAACCCACAGGAAGATTTATTAGCTTCTGACTGGAGAAGTATGAGTAAGGTACCCCTCTTGAATCAGCTTATTATTGTCAATAACTATAATGCAATGAGCCCCGTGTTGCCATTAAAGAGTATGGGAATCCATACATTGTATCATACGCTCGTGCCATTTTCGTTTGCGGCGCATATCCCATTTCAGTCGAGTGTGTTGTATGCGGCTGATCGTGTGTTATTTGTGGTGAGAGTGGCGGATGTGCCAAAGGGGATAAAGCATATTCAGCTCACTATTGAAACGAAGGATCATCACAAAGCGATGTATCAACCGCTTTACTATTCAAAAATATCGCGTTATTTTCTGTTTGATTTGGGCGAGCATTATAACCCAAGCCATATTAAAGATTTTACCGTCATTGCTGATAGCGCTGTTCAGTCAGGATGGTACGATCTTATTATTTACATGGACTCTAACTAATACCCATGTATGTCATAATAATAATGTTTTTGCGGAGGCCATATGCCAGAGTTTAGTGACATTGAAATAGCAATGACTCGTGTGATTAACACGTGCAGAGGATTGTTTCTGGGGACATCCTATAAAGATGCGGCTTTCCATAAGTACCTAACAGGAAATTTTAAGAATTATTTAAGAGATAATAGAGTAGTTGTTTTTGCTGGGCTAGATGAAAACAGAACTGGGGTGGTTATTGGTAATTTTTTAACAGAAACTGGTAGAGACGATGGCGCGCTACTTTCTTCTGATTTTGATACTTTTTGCGTATCATTAAGAGGTATGCTCGGTGTGGAAGCTAGCAGTTTCGCTAATATCTCGTTTCTTGCGCTTTTAGTAATACTGCACGTTTTTGGAGTTGAAGTTGTTCCATTTTATTATCAGCTACCTCCATCAAAAGATATGACTAACGATGACGATGACATGGATATTTTTGATAAACATAGATCTCCCAATCTTTCTGAATCTGAGTATTCTCAATTGGAGGAGGCGTCAAGGATAATGACAAGCGGAGATTTTCAGGCAGCTGAAGCAATAAATCAAATATTATCTACTAGGGGGAAAGATAAAAAATACATTATTATAGGTAGTCCCGTTCATGCTGCTATACCCAATGCTCTTCACACGATCGCGATAAACGTAATGCCATCGTCGCTACATCTCTCTATGATGAATTACTCTCATATACAGGTACTTAATAATTTACGCTTGAAGAACGTCATCTCGTTCATACATAGTGACCGCCTACCTGTTGATACAGAGATGCTTGAGTTACATCCGGAGGTCCCCGTCCCCTACGTGCTACGTGGTAACCGCCGTCTTGTTGGATACCCACTTACACAAGTCAATTGGATAAATGAGTCAAATGCAGAGTGGCATGTAGGTAGAGGTGACACCTTTCGCGAAGAAAAGAATTTTGATGATGCGATGCGGTCTTATCATCGTGCTATTGAAAAAGATCCAAGGTGCATAAAAGCCTGGTATCATAAAGGGTTTTTACATACACAACTGATGAAAACATCTCCTCAAGATGCATCTAGCCATAGAGAGCAAGCGCACGGCTCTTTTCTCAGGGTGCTAGAGATTGATAATGGGCATAAAGGAGCGCGAGATGGTTTAAAAGGCACGAGTAGCGGAATTGAAGATAAAATGAAAGGTGATGTCTTGTATCGAGCAAAGAATTTTGAAGGCGCGATACAGCTTTATGATTGTGCTATTGCACAAGATCCATGGTATATACCAGCCTGGTATAGTAAAGGGCTTGCATGTATACAACTGATGAAAGAATTTACTGAATTTTCCGAATTTTCCGAATTTCCCGAATTTCCTGAATTTCCTGAATTTCCTGAATTTCCTGAACTTTTTGAATTTAGGTGTGATTTTAGAGAACGCGCGCGCAGATGTTTTCTCAGAGTGCTGGAAATTGATAATGGGCATCAAAGAGCGCGAGATAGTTTAAAAGAGATGGGTATAGAACCTCCAGCTGAAATCATGGATGAAAAACCCTCAGCCGAAATCCATGCTAGGCACGCATCATCCGCTGTTTTATTTCCTATACGGAATCGCCATTGCACTTGCGACCGCACCATTAAGCCACTATCTGAGGCTAATCCTTGGGAGATGGCGGAGTTCATCCAGCTATGCAAGACGATGTCTCGTCGCCGATAAATTCTTCACCTACTATAGTACGGAGAGGGTGGGATTCGAACCCACGTGGGAGTTTCCTCCCCATCCGATTTCGAGTCGGCGCCGTTATGACCGCTTCGGTACCTCTCCATTGCATCCCTTCATCTGCCCTGTCGGGCATCTTCCACTTTTTCTCAATCAGAACGTTTAAATTTCTTGCAATCTGGCTGTTAAAACCCGCGATCTCAAGTGCGGGGAGTATATCCTCCCACATCTCAAGTTGCTAGTGTTAAGAAAGCCCAGGCGGCTTAATACTGACATCCGTTGCGGCATGCGAGTATTGGCGGCTAGAAACGGGGTACTCATTATTGAAAGCATCTGAGGAAATACCCGGTGGAATGCGCAATGGCGGAATGCTCTGCTCCTTCAGGTAATGTTTATTGCGATTCTCAAAAACATGATGAGAAGAAAAATAACTACAGCCTGATAATAATGTGAACAATAACAATAAGATACATAAACGCATGTTTTAAGACTCCAAAATACCAGCGTGCTGCATAGCCGCCTTTAAGCGAGCATGGTACTGCTCGTTGAGAGGTATGAGTGGTAACCGAATACCACTTCCAATTTTACCCATCTGCTGTAAACACCATTTGGTGGGAATAGGGTTGGCTTCTATAAATAAATCTTTGTGTAGTAGCGCTAATTCCGCATCCAGTTTTGCAGCCAAATCTAGCTCTCCACCTAACGCCGCTGAACACATTTGTTGCATTTTAAGAGGTGCAACATTAGCTGTTACGGAGATGACACCTCGCGCACCTATGCCAATTGCGCTTAACGCACTACTGTCATTGCCACTATAAACAAGAAAATCGTTGCCGCAGCGTGACATGATCTCTCGCATACGTTCTATACCATCAGTCGCTTCTTTGATGCCGATGATATAGGGTACCTTTGAAAGCCGCTCTACGGTGTCTGGTAGTAAATCACTCGCAGTACGACTGGGTACATTGTATAAAATAATAGGAAATTTGGCTTGCTCTGCAATGGTTTTATAGTGTGCATACATGCCATTTTGTGGCGGTCTGTTATAAGACGGCGTGACAATCAAGCAAGCATCAGCGCCTGCGCGTTTTGCATTTTCTGTCAGCTTCAGCGTTTGTTTGGTGCTGCTTGTGCCGGTGCCAGCGATGACAGGCATGCGTTTGTTCACTTGCTTTACAATCGTTGAAACTAAATCGTATTGTTCATCAGCATCGAGCGTCACAGATTCACCCGTAGTGCCTGTCGTGACAATGCCTGCGGTACCGGATTGAATATGCCAGTCCACCAGTTCGGCCAGCGCCTTCTTATCAATGGAGCCGTCAGTGTGCATGGGTGTCACAATAGCAACGATGCTTCCTTCTAGCGTCATCATACTCCGCTTTCCTCAAATGCTTAGTTTAAAGTGGTGATTGTCTACTTTATTCAGTACTTAGGCAAGCGGTTTATTGTGTAATTTTTTACCACCCCTCTTTGTTGATAGTCCCCTGGCATTTCGAGTATCCTTGGGGATTCTTTTTGGGAAAAAATTCATGAAATTAGTAGGCTGGGGAGAACAAGCTCGGCTGAGGTATTTGCTCATAGCTGCCGCAGCATTGTTATTTTGCTGCTTAGGTAGTCGGGAAATTTGGACACAAGAGCATCGTTGGGCAGATATTGTCTTCGGTATGTTTTACCGAAACGATTTTTTGCATCCTTACCTCGGGCAGGCAACCTATTACGATAAACCGCTATTATCCTATTGGCTGATCGCTGCTGTTGCAAAAATAAGCGGAGCGCTGACAACCTGGTCTCTGCGCTTGCCTTCTGTGCTGGCGGGGATGCTGGCTATCACCTCTATTTATTCATTAGGTAAAAGTACACAAAATCGATCTGTTGGTTTATTGGCGGGATGGTTATTACTCACAACGTTTTATTTTGTTTTTTGGGCTCGCACAAGCAGTGCAGATATGTTGAATCTGGGTGGATCGCTCTGTGCGATTGCCTGGTATTATGCAAAGCGTGAGCAACCAACATATTTCAACTATACGGTTTTTTTCCTGATTATTGCGCTGACTGCGCTTTGTAAGGGGCTGGTTGGTGTAATTGTACCGATTATTGGGGTATTAGTAGACATCGTATTGGCTAAATCCTGGCGTCGACATTTGCGTCCAGCGCTCTTTTTATCAATCCTGCCAGCGTTAGTCATTTATATCTTGCCTTTTTTAGCTTCCAGCTACATAGGTGGGGAAACTTATACCGGGAATGGTTTGTATTTGGTCTACAAAGAAAATATTTTACGATATTTTCATCCTTTTGATCACGAGGGTCCTCTATACACCTATTTTATTTATTTGCCTGTTTATCTGATGCCGTGGTTTGTTTTCTTCGTGCCGGCGCTTTTTACCTTGCGATCACGTTTTCGTACAATGGCATATGGTCCGCGTTGGGTGGCATGGACATTGCTCTGCGTCTTTTTATTTTTCACTGCGAGTGGTTCTAGGCGGAGTTATTATGTGTTACCCGTTGTTCCTTTTGCCATTCTCTTTATTGCATCCTGGCTGTATGATTCACGTGAAAAATATCAAAAACTGGCGGGTACAGTTGTTATTTTGTCTTTTACTTTATTGTTTTTGGTGATAGATTTGGTACCTGCTTGGTATTTCTCGCAAGTGGGTGCGGTTCCTTTTGCGGCAGCGCTTAAAAAGGAAGCGGTACGTATTAGGCCGTGGGATCAGTGGCAGGTTGTTATGTTAGATGCTGAAAGTAAGCTAAGCTTTTATTTACAATTACCGCCACAGACCAAAAATTTTGATATAAAGGGTGATAGAAACGTTCAAACGGCAGCTCAGTTGCAAGAAGCGTGGCCTATTTTAGCGCATAAGCCGGCGCGTACTATTTTTGTGACACGGCAGCGCTATGCCCCCTTGTTGCGTGAGTATTTTAGAGGATATAAAGAAGTCGCAGTGCGGTCTCGTTTCTCAGAAGGAGTCGATGTGCCGGTTGCTTTTGTTCCCAATGGTTCGATTTAAGAAGGAAGAAAATATGATAGCGGAAAATCCATTTAAGAAGTTGGAAGAAAAAATTGTTGCGTTGCTTTCGGAGCTTGAGAAAGCAAGAGAAAGAGTTGCGTTATTGGGGCATGAAAATGCTGAGTTGAAAAATGGGAACGAAGCGTTAAGAGCGCGTATCGATGAAATGAACGGAAAAGAAAGCGGCTATGCAGCAAAAATGGACGAGTTGTTGGCGTTGATGAATGCTGTAGGTCAGCTGGATGATGTGGCTTTCTCATCTGAGGCAAGTGTAGCGGCTTAGTTTTACTTGGGCTGCGATACCGAGCCGCGACCGTGAGGGAGCGTCACATGAATCTGATAAAAGATGGTGTATAACAGTGCAACATTTTAACCACTTAATATCATAAAGTAAGAAATTTCAGCTAAAAGTTATAGCACAGTGACGCTCCCTCACGGTCGCGGCTCAGTTACACCGAGTGCCTCACAGAGCATTTCCGATTTATTCAACAAAGCCCCCGGAGGGAGAAGGCACGCCAGATCAGGCTTCACGAATGAATCGCTGCAATATTTTGTGGGGATAACTCAGCGCGACCGGCAGGGAGTCACATGAATCTGATAAAAGATGGTGTATAACAGTGCAACATGTCTATCATTTCGTTATAGTTCTATACCGAGCCGCGACCGTGAGGGAACGTCACATGAATCTGATAAAAGATGGTGTATAACAATGCAACATT
>Ga0310811_10001612_pt1 | contig 28090 bp, 25 predicted proteins | sample YCmetagenome_FD_207642 | JGI IMG/M metagenome (GOLD analysis project Ga0310811, IMG submission 207642) | Soil microbial communities from experimental microcosm in Duke University, North Carolina, United States - YC | ecosystem: Engineered > Artificial ecosystem > Soil microcosm > Unclassified ... | reverse complement strand
GCCCACGCCTACACCCACCCCAATGCCCACACCGCCTGGCACCTCAACGACCTGGGCGGCGTCTACACGCTCGAAGGCAGGTTCCCCGAGGCCGAAGCGTTCTATACGAAATCCATTGCCATGGACGGAGCGCTCAAGCCCGCATCGCGACTCAACGAGGCAACAAGCATCGGCAACATCGCCAAGATCCGCTTCCGCCAAGGCGCCTATGCCGAGGCCGAAGCCGGCATGCGCGACGCCATCGACCGCAAACAACGCCTGCTTGGCGCCGACTACGCCGACAACGGCCGCAGCTACGATCGCGCCGTGCTCGCGGAAATACTGATCGCCCGCGGACAAACGGACGAAGCACGAACGCTCATCGACGGCGCGCTGGCCGAGGCACGCCGCCGCCATCACGACGCACATCCGGATACCGCGTTCGCGCTCACCGTCGATGCCGAACTCATGGCGGCCAGCGACCAACCTCAACGAGCCGCCGTACCGGCCGGACAAGCCGTCGCCATGTATGACGCACTGGCGGACCAGAGTTCGGAAAAGTCGGTTCGTGCGCGCCTGCTGTATGCGGACATCCTGCAAGCGCTCGGCCGCAACGAGGAGGCCGCGCGGCACCTCGACAACGCACTGGGTGCCGCCAATACCACGGTGCCTAAGTCGACGGCACTGATCGCCCACCTCCAGGCCGACCTGGCCCGCGCCGACGCCGCACTCGACGACCACGCCTCCGCCGGGCGCCTGTGTGCCGAAGCACGAACGTCCCTGGCCGATACGCCAGCCGGCGCGAACATCGATCGCGATGCGGCGATACGCCTGCTCACCAATCTCCCGTCGGGTTACCGCTGAAATGGACGACCTGCTCGACACGCAGGTTTTCACCCGGATGATGGCCCGGATTCAGGAAGATGCCTTCTCCGCGAAGGCCCAACGACGTCGCGTGAACCTCTGCGAATAGCCATCCAAACAAACGCTTGGGATCGCAAGTCAAAACCGGTTGCGGAATTGAGTCATGTCGCACCGTGCGCAGCGACGGTCTCGTTCCTACCCGGCGTTGACTTGGCCGAAGCAGACGGTGAGTAGCCTTCACGGTGGAGTTCGCCATGAACGAAACCTTATATCCCGCCACCGACGCCCTCGACCTCGCACGGTCGCTTCTCGCCATTGCCACCGAAGCCTGCGACGCCGGCACCATGTCCGGACAACTGGCCGATTCCCTGCAGCTTGCCGCCGAGGCCCTCGCGGCCGACCTCGCCGAATGGCGCTCCCAGCAGGCGGACGCGCTGCCCGCGCGAACCAACATGGCCATCAACTGGGCCCTTATCGACCTGGACGCCGTCGCGCAGTTCTCCAAACTGGTGGCATGCATACACTCCACCGACGCCTGCGCCGTACGCCTGCTGACCATCATCAAGCACACCACCGACCGCCCGACGCAGAACCTGGCGACATCCGGCATCAGGATCACGCTCCTACCCGCCATGCCGTGAAGAAACTTTGACCGACCACCTGCCGCGCCCCAAAGGGACGCGATGCGGCGCCGACGCTGCGCGTAACAAGGCGGGCTCGCCAGCGCGCCGCAGGCCTCGAGGCGGCGATTATTCCGTGCTGTAGTTGGCGAGCACGATGGGAAAGAGGCCACCCAAAAACTCTACCCTCGCTGCAGAACCCGTCTCGTCGTGGTCTCTGCGCGCCAGCTGCCGCGCCAGGATGATGGCGGCCGCGGGACATAGCTTGCTGTGCAGCAACTGGTGCCCGCGCAGCACGCACCACTTGCGTCCTTCCCGCTCGCTCACCGAATAGATCGCATTCATCTCGACTCCTCCTGCATGGGCTCCAGCCCATGACGTGTCGGTGGTTGCATCGGGCCTGTCGTGGTCGACACCGTGGCGGTAATCGGCGCCAGGGGAAACGCCGGAGTGAGGCCACCGCATTCCATGTGTGCCGCCACGGTGCCGACCACGACAGGCTCGTGCTCGCTCAGGCTTGCGTTCTGGCCGAGCCCTTGAGTTCCACGCGCCGATTGGGCGCCAGGCAGGCGATCAATCGCGCGCGATTCCTGTCGTTGCACTGCACGACCGCATCGGCCTTGCCACGCCCTTCCACCAGCATTGCCGCGGCAGGCACGCCGTGCCCGGCCAGGTACTGGCGCACGGCCTGCGCACGACGCAGCGACAAGGCCTCGTTGTAGGCATCGCTGCCGATGCGGTCGGTGTAGCCGGTAATCATGATGTTCTGGATCTGGCTGGCGGCCTGCACTTGGGCCAATAGTTCAGCGAGGCGCGCTTCGCCCTGCGCAGACAGCGTGGCGCTGTCGAAAGCGAACAACGCATCGGACGACAACCGGATGGTCGCCATCGGCGCGGGAGCCGGTGCGGGTGCAGGCGCAGGCTCATGCACCTCCAGCAGCGACTTGCATGACTCGGGCTTCCAGTAGAACGCCTTGGCCAGGTGATGTTCGTCGAACTGCACCTGGTACTGGCACTTGAACGACTGGCCATCCGTTTCGCGGAAGTCGAAGATGTAGTTCCAGGTGTTCACGCCGAACACGCCCTCGCTGAAGTGCGGCGCGCCCAGCAGGTCGTAGAGCTGGTGCTTGGTCATGCCCGGCGCAACCTTGCGCAGGTTCTCGACGTTGACGAAGACGCCTTCGGGCATCGTCGCCTGCCAGGCATCGGGAAAAGCCGCCGCCTCCTCGCCGCGATGGCTTGGCGTGCTGCTGCATCCGGCCAGCAGCGCAACGAGCGCCATCGGCCACCATCGTTGTCCTTGCTTGAGTGTGCGCATGATGCGTTCCCCTGTGATCGTGGTTCGTTGATCCAGCCTGCTTCGCATCACCACTGCATCCCCGCGCCGATCGCCACGCCCGCGTCGCCGCGCGTATCCGCGCTGCCGGAGAGCTTGTAGACCCAGCGACCGCCCTGCGAGATGGCGGAGACACCGATGGCGATGCTCGATTCGCCGCGGAAAGAGCCGGCCGATACCGCCGCCATGCTCCTGCCGGGCTCGTACGCCTGTGGCAGGCCCGCCATCGCCATGCCCGCGGCCACGCCGGCATCGGCGCGATGTCCCACGCTCTGGATCTGGCTGTTGAGCTGGCCCACGCGCTGATCGGTATACGCATTGGCCCAGTTGGTGGCCTGCTGCATGCCGGCGTTGAGCTGCCCGACATTGGCCGCATCGGTGGTGGCTACGCCGCTGGCGACATTGTGGACAGTGGTGGCGCCGCTGCCGTTGCCCAGCGTGACGCTGCCGTAGTTGACGCTGCCGTCGGTATTGCTGTCGTAGCGCACGGTGCCCTGCTGCGAGGTATTGATGCTCGCCTGCATCTGCCCGAGGTTCACCGCATCGGTGGCGGCCGTGCCCGCGGCCACGTTGGTGATCTGTCGTGCATTGCCGGCGCTGCCCACTGACACCGTATTGGCGCGATCGGCTACCGAGCCCGCACCGATCGCCACCGAGTTGTTCGCCGAGGCCGTCGCACCGTTGCCCACCGCTACGGCGTTGGTGCCGCTGGCCGAGGCCACCGGGCCTACTGCGACGCCGTTGGTGCCGCTCGCGGCCGCATCGGCCAGGGTGGAATTGACCGCGAAGTACTTCACGCCGCCGCCGGGGTTGTTGATCGGCGAAATGTTCTTGATCGCGTTGTACAGGCTGTAGTTGCTGTAGACGTTGGTGGTGTCCTGCGTCCAGTGCCACAGTTGCGCACCATTGATGGCGTCGGTGCTGGCGACGCTGATCGCGCCCTGATGCAGGTTGGTCAGCAGCGTGCCGTTGGTGGCGCCACCGTCGGTGCTGGCGGTGCCAGCCAGTGTCACCGTGCCGCGCGTGGCGTCGTCGTACTGCACCGCGTTGCCGGCGGTAATGGCCACGCCCTGAAGCTGAGCCACGTTGACCGCATCAGTGGGCGCACTGCCGGCAGCCACGTTCGTGATCTGTCGCTCCTTGCCTGCCGAACCCACCGACACTTCGCCGGCGGAGGTTTGCGGCGCAATGAGTCCATACGCGCTGTAGCTGGTCTGCGCGCCGCGGCTGGCCGAGGACTGGTAGCCCAGCGCCACGCTGTTTGCCGCGCTGGCGGTGGCTTCCGCACCGATGATGGTCTGCGCGTTGGCAGTGCCGCTGGCGTCGTCGCCGATGACTACGGAATGACCCAGGCGCGCGGCGTAGTCCGCCGTCGGCACGCCGGTGGGGTTGTTCGGATCGTTGGTGCCCGTACCAGGGAACGCGGAGGCCGCGGTCTGCGCTGCCAGCGTATGCGACGCGTTGGTGCCGATCACCACTTCCTTCGAGCCGTTGGCCGACGCGCCGTCGCCCATCAGCACTTGGTAATCCTGCGCGGCGTTCACCGCCCAGCACTGTTCCTGCACGACGCCCAGCACGTTGAGACAGGTGGACGCCCAGGCCGGCGCGGACGAAGGCAGCAGCAAGCCCGCGATGCCACCTGCAGCGCCGTTGTTGATGTTGGTGATGTAGCTGTCGGACTTCACCGCGCCGATCAGCGTGAGGTGCGAATTGATACCCGTGCCGCCCAGCGTGGTACCTCCCGTGGTGGTGAGCACGCTGCCTGCCGGCGTGAGGTTCACCAGCGGCAGGCCCAAAGCATTGACCGTGGCATAGCCCTGCGTGAAGTTCGCCGCATTCACCTGCAGGCCGCCGTTGGTGACGTAGCCGTTGGTGTTGTTGAACAGGCTGTTTTCGGTGGTGCCCAGCAGCGTGTTGGCGGTGCCGATAACGCCGCCATTGCCCACGATGAGGCCCGTCGGCGTGGCCGATGGCGGCGGCACCACGGGCACTGCCTGCGGCATCGCGCTGGTGGCCGGCGAAGACACACTGCTCATCACGTTGGAGAGCACTGGCATCGAGCCAAGCAGGCCTGCTCCGCTGCTGCCACCGAGCGTGGAACCCAGCGTCTGCGTCGTGGCACCCACGACGTCGTTGACGGTGGTGACCACATCGCCGGTAACCGGCGTGAGGTTGCTGCCGACATTGAGCAATCCGCCGTTGCTGCCGTTGCCCACCGTCTTGAGCACGTTGCCGACGGCCGCGACGGTGTCGTTCACCGTATGACCGACATCGCTGGCGAGCTTGCCGCCACCGGTGCCCCCGAGCACATTGCCCAGGCCGCTGCCGCTGGACGTGCCGGCGGCGGTGGTGGCGACGTCGTGCAAGGCGCCGGCCACCGGCTGCAGTATCGAGGTGGCGGTGCCTGCCAGCGGCGTGCCTGCGGTGGCCGTGCCGACGATGCTGCCCACGGTGCCGGTCACGCCGTCCACCGTCGCGGGGAGTGACGACGTCGCGTTACCGCCCAGCCCTCCGTTGCCGACCGAACCGAGTACGCCGCCCAGGCCGGTGCCGTTGGCGGTGTTCTCTACCGTGGCAACGACGTTGTGCAGCGTGCCTTCCACTGGCGGCAGTACGGCGGCAGCTACGCCATTGAGCGGCGTATTGGCGGTGGCGGTGCCGGCGATGCGATTCACGGCGCCAGTGACGCCGTCGACCGTGCCGGTGAGGCCGGCAAGCACCACGCCACCATTGCCGCCAATGCCACCCGCACTTCCGCCACTGAGCGCTCCGCCCAGCGCATGGCCGAGGCCCGCTCCGTTGCCTGCATCTGCCACCGTGCTTACAACGCCGTGCACAGCGCCAGCGACAGGCTGCAATGCCGCCGACACGGTGCCGGCCAGTGGCGTACGGGCCGTGGCCGCGCCAACGATGCCGGTCACGGTGCCGGTCACGCCGTCCGCCATCGCGGGGATCGGCGACGTCGCGTTACCGCCAAGCCCTCCGTTGCCGACCGAACCGATTACACCGCCCAGGCCGGTGCCGTTGACCTTGTTCTCTACCGTGGCAACGATGTTGTGCAACGTGCCTTCCACCGGCGGCAGCACCGTGGCAGCTACGCCATTGAGCGGCGTATTGGCCGTAGCGGTGCCGACAACGCGATTCACCGTGCCGTTGATTCCGTCCACGGTGCCAGTGAGCCCGGACAACACCACGCCACCTTGCCCGGCGCTGCCCGTCGCTCCCGCCAACGTGGTCGCGACGCTATGCAGGCTGCTTTCGACCGGCTGCAGCACCGTGGCCACAGTGCCGCCCAGCGGCGTGTTTGCCGTTACGGCACTCGCAACGCTGTTGAGCGTGTGATCGAGGCCATCGACCGTCGTCGGCAAGCCGGACACGATGCCACCCACGCCGTTGCCCTGCACACCACCCAAACCAGAGCCGTTCGCTACGCCAGACACCGTCGTCGCGACGCTGTGCAGGCTGCTCTCGACCGGCTGCAGCACGGTGGCTACCGTGCCGCCCAATGGCGTCTTGGCCGTGGCGGCACTCGCTGCGCTGTTGAGCGTGTGGTTGAGTCCATCGACTGTTGCGGGAAGTCCAGCCACCGCGCCGCCGACGCCCGCGCCGAGGTGAACGTTCAGGTCGGCATCGACACGCGGAAGCACAGGAGCAACCGCCACCCCGGCATGCACATGCACATCGGCAAGCTCACTGCCACCGATGCCCACCTGGGCATGTGCCGTCGCATCCACGGCGGGCGCGGATGCGTTCGGCGCGGCAATGTGCACCAGGCCGTCGGCGCCAAGCTGCAACGCGTCGGGGTGACCCTCCTGCAGTGCGCTGGCGGTGCCCAACTGCGTCGCCAACACCACGGGGCGTTGCCGATCGGCCACTTCATTGCCGGCCGTAACCACGGCCGCCGCGCGTCCCTGCCCTGCGGCGAGATCCACGCCAGCGACCTGTGACAGGAGCGATTGCGCATTCGGGCGAACGACATCGAAAGGGAGGTTTGCTGGCAGCGCACTGACTGGCACAGCGATCGCGCGCGCAACGGCTCGCATTTTCATGCCGCCCGCCGATGCTCGCACAACGGTAGCGACACGCCCTGTTGCTGCAGCAGGTCCAGGGAGCGCAGCGAGCGCAGGCGGCGCGGCAGCGGCTGCGCCCGGGGCGGCCACGGCAATGGCGGTCGATGCGGGATGCTCATATTTGGCGACCAGCGCTTGCAGGTCGTCCAGCTTGCGGTCATCGCTCGATTGCGCATGGGCGGTGACGTGGTAACCCATGGCGCCAAGGCACAGGCAGTTCAGGAGCAAGACTCGCGCTATCGGCGCAACAGCTCCATGCGTCTTGCGCTGCCTGCGTGCCGGTGACAATTCCGAAACGGGTACGAAAGCGCAGCGGCTCTCTGACCATACGAGGCGGTAGATGCGGTTCATCGAGATGTCCCCTTGTGGCTTCGGCCGCGCATGACGGCGGCGTCGGCAGTCCGTGAGAGCGAGAAGCGCGCACGTCGCTGTGCAGCGCCCCTGCTTGGGGTTCATTACATCGATGCGCGATGCGCGCGAATGTCCCTATCCGGCAGCGCAATAGGTTTATCCGGCAAGACGGGGAGCAAATACGGCAACCGCGTATGCAAATCCGGCAAGTCGCATGCGGCCGCCGGCCGATGCCGATCGAACGGCTCAGGCTGCTTCAAATGGCGGCGCGCGCATCAGCGTGTCGCGGGGACGTTCACCGAACACGCGCCGGTAGTGATCGGCGAAGCGCGACAGGTCCCACAAGCCGCAGCTGAGCGCCACGGACTTCACCGATTTGCGGCTCGCGTCGGAAAGGGTGAGGTTCTTGCACGCCGTGCACAGGCGCAGCATCGAGAGATAGCGGTTGGGCGAAACGCCCAGGAGATCCTCGAATGCGTAACGCAGCGCGCGTTCGCTCACGCCTGCGGCATTGCACAGCTCCGTGATGTAGATGTCGCGCCTGAGGTTGTTGCGCATGAATTCTTCGGCGCGTTGCATTACCAGATAGTGCGTGCGACGACCGCGCGAGCACGAGGGACGATCCTCCGCGCGGGCAGACAGCCCCGCAAGCAGGTGCTCGTCCAGAAGCGCGTCGACGTCGTGGTCCCTGAGGCTGCCTGTGGGGTGCGTTTCGCTGCCGAGTACACCATCACGCACCGCATCCCACGCCTGTCGCGACGCTTGCGAGCGGACATCATCGCCCAGCCCGAACAGGGCAATGAGGCGCGAAGGCAATTCCGGCTGCAAAGGCTTGAGGCTCTGGTACCTCCGCTGCAGTCGCGCGTGTGGCACCAGCACGACACTGACATGCGTACCTGGCGCCAGCATGAATTCGCTGATGCCCTCCGGCAGCACGGTGAAGGCCATTCCTGATGAGAGCATCGTGCCGTGGCACCAACTTGGCGTGTCGGTGTAATGCAGGTAACCGACCAGGCACCAGCCCGCCGGCAAGGCAAATCGTCCCCTGAACGGAAAGCCAAGCTCTCCGCTGCAGAAAATGGCCTCGTCGTATCCCTGTGCATCGATGCGGGCGCGAGGTCCCTGTTTCCCCAACAGGATGACCTCAAGTTCGCAGATCTTCAGAACTCCACAAAGCTTCACCAGGTCGGGCGAGTGCAATCCCTCGATGTGCTCGACTGCCATCGTTGCCCCCTGAGGCAAGTCATTCCCTTTTTTTAAAGCCGGCAACAAAGCCCTTGCGCGTAAAACATCCGCATTAGAAAAGTCGTTGAGCCACAGTCAATGCACGTATTCGGCAAGAACTGCGTGTGAAGAAATTTTCACGCTTCGTGTGTGATGAACATCACGTTCGTAGCGGTAATTCATGCCGTTTTCGTGCAAACGATCATAGTCAGCGCCCGAAAGAATGTGCTTGCACCGCGAACAGCCAAGGACAAGCTGCGCGGCACATCACGGGGGAGCCAATGAAAGTCACATGCAAGGCAGAGGCGCTGACGCCTCGCGTCAGCGACGCTCTCTGTCGCACGGACGTCCGTTTATAACCTCTCCACGCGGTGAGCACGCGCGCCTACTCCAAAAGCAATAGGCGCGCGATGAGCGCTTAGTGCCGGCGCTCGCCGGTCGATAGCCACAAGGAAAGTCCAACAACCGCAAAGGGACCCAGTCCCGAGGAGACGTGCCATGAACAGCAAGATCCGCAACTTCCTGGTCGATGAGGACGGCATCACCGCATTGGAATACGGCATCCTGGCCGCACTCGTGGCCGCTGCTCTCGTAGCCGTGTTCGGCGACAGGCTGCAGAAATTCTTCACGGCGGTCTTCAACCTTCTCGACACCAAGGCAGGCGTCACCTCGACGTGATGCAGGGCGTCGACGACGCTTTCCTGCCACACCGCCCGCACATGCAACGCAAGGACAGGGGACATCCATGCTTGCGCTCTTCCCAATGCTCACGGTGCTGCTCGGCGCACTGGTGATCGTCAGCGACCTGCACGCGCGCCGCGTTCCCAATGCGTGGCTGCTCAGCGCGCTGCTGGTCGCCGTAATTGTCCAGATCGCAGGCATGGTCACGGGCGAGGCGAGGCCGCTTGGTCCGCCTTTGCTCGGCCTGGTGCTTGGCCTCGCGGCGATGCTGCCGTTCCACCTGTACGGATGGATGGGAGCGGGCGATGTGAAGTTCTTCGCCACTCTGGGCTTCCTGCTCGGCGCCCCTGCGCTGCTGCCGGTGTGGATGCTGGGCAGCCTGCTTGCCGGGGCGCATGCCGTGCTTGTCCTGATGTCGCGTGATCCACGCGTTGCCTGCATGCCGCGCATCGCATGGACTCGTGATCGGCTGACAGCGACCGCTTGGTGGCAGCGCGTCTTGCATGCACGCGGCGGCCGCGCGGGGCTGCCTTACGCGGCCCATCTCGGCGTCGCCGCGATCATCGTGGCGATGCATCCATCGCTCATACCCTGGAGCGTTGCGTGAACGCGCGCACGCGCTGCCAGCGTCAGCGCCAGCGCGGCGTCGCCGCGATCGAGTTCGCGCTGGTTTTCATGCTCGGCATCCTGCCGCTGATCATGCTCTCGATGACTGGGGTGCTGATCTTCGCCGCGAAGGAATCGCTCACCTTGGCCGCATCCGAAGGCGCACGCGCGGCACTGCATTACGGCAACGCGACGCAACGCCAGACCTTCGCCTGCCAGGCCGCCCAGCAATCGATGCAATGGCTGCTCAACTTCACCGGGGAAAGCGTGGACTGCTCCGCGCCGCAATCGCCGGGTGGCAGCTACACGCCCATCGCGGTGTCGACCACCTCGCCCTGTCCAAGCAACGCCGCGGTGCAATGCATGACCGTGGTCACCTCGTTCGACTACGACAAGCATCCATTCATCCCGGTCGCCTCGTCGGTCTATGGCTGGGTGATGAAATCGAACATGACCAGCTCAGCCACTGTGCAGTTGGATATGGCGGGCGGCTGACCATCAAGGAACGGAGACCACTCACGATGCCCCACTTCGCCCGCATCGCCGCCATCTTGCTGGTGATCGTCGCCACGCTGCTGGCGCTGGCGGCTTTCAGCATGGGCCGGCGCGCTTCCGCCAACGCATCGGCGAACACGTCGCATGCGCCCACGCTCAGCGTGCTGCCCAAACCGGTCACCATGCACGTGGTCGTCGCCGCCCGCCGGCTGCCCGCGGGCCAACGCATCGATGCCAGCCAGCTGCGCCTGGCCGAGATGTCCACGCGCCCGGACGACAGCTTCGTCTCCATCGACGCGCTGGCCGGCCAGTTGCCGCGCGTGGACATTCCCGAAGGCACGGTGATCACGCCCACGCTGCTGTCCAATCCCGTCGCGATGCAACTGGCCGCGGGCGAACGCGCGATTGCCGTGCCCGTCGACGAAACCACCGGCGTCGGCAGCCGCGTGCTGCCCGGCGATTACGTCGACGTGGTGCTGACGCTCAAGAGCGGCGAACCCGCTTCGTCCTTCGCCAGCACGAAGGAAGTGACGCAAAGTCGGCTGCTTGCTTCGCGCCTGCGAGTGCTCGCCTATGGTCCACGCGACCTGCCAGCCGTTGGCGTCGTCCATGGTGATGCCTCGGCGGCCAGCACCAAGAGCGAGCGCAATAGCGATGCGCCCACGCGCACGGCGGTGCTCGCTGTACCGGTGGCCGACATCGATCCCCTCGTGCTCGGCGCCCAGAGTGGCAAGCTCTCGCTTGCCCTGCGCCATCCCGGTGACGATGGCGTGCCCACGCCACTGCTGTTCCCCACGGCACAGCCGGTGCTCTCGCCCGTCGCCAACCTCACGCCCGAACAGCGTGCGTGGCTGGCAGCGCCGGAAAACCGCGCCTACGCCGGCATCGACGAGCGCGGATTGGCCGGAACGCTGCGCGCCATCGCGCCGACGCCGTCGCTGCGGCACACGAGCGCGCCCACCATTGAAATCGTGCGCGGCGCGGAGTCATCGCTGTCGCAGGCACAGAGGACGGCCATCCGATGAATCGCACGCAGGCTTCCATCGCCGGTTCCCTTCTGCTGTTGCTGTTCGTCCATGCGGTCGCGACTACCAGCGACGCCGGCCTGGTGCTGCAAGTGCATGAGCAACGTCCGTGGCATTTGCCGACGGAGATCGAGCGCGTCGCGATCGCCGATCCTTCGGTGACCGACATCGTCATGCTCAAGGGCCAGCGCGATGCCTTGCTGGTCGGCAAAAAGCCCGGCGAAACCACCTTGCTGCTGTGGTATCGCAGGCAGGCCACGCCACAGCGCATGAGCGTGCAGGTGCGCAGTGCCGCGCAGGCGCAACTGCAGGGCGATACCGGCCTGCAACTCACCGTGCAGGACAACGAAGCCGTGTTGCGTGGCCAGTCCGCCAGCATGCTCGACCATGCGGCTGGCGTGGCCGCGGCGCAGAACGCGGTGGGTGACAAGGGCTCGGTGGTCGATGCCGCCAGCGTCGCCGGCAGCGGGGTGGTGCAGGTGGATGTGAAGGTGGTGGAGTTCGACAAGACCGCGATGAGCCAGATCGGCCTCAGCTTCAACGCGGTGAACAACGGCTTCCGCTACGGGTTCACTTCGCCGCTATCCAACGCTGGCGCGTCGTCAGACAGCGCCATTTCCTCTGCCTTCAATCTCGTGCTGGGACACGCCAGCGCCGACGGCCGACACGTGTGGAACGCCAACCTCGATCTTCTGCAGAGCGATGGCATGGCACGCGTACTGGCCGAACCGACGCTGGTGGCGTTGTCGGGCCAGAGCGCCAGCTTTCTGTCCGGCGGCGAACTGCCGATTCCCGAGCCGCAGGGCCTGGGCACCACCACCATCATCTACAAGCCATTCGGCATCGGTCTCACGGTGACGCCCACGGTGCTCGCGCCCGACCGCATCGCGCTGAAGGTGGCGCCCGAGGCCAGCGATCTGGACTACGCCAACGCGGTGGTACTCAATGGCATTTCGGTGCCGGCCATCACCACGCGTCGCGCCGACACCACGGTGGAACTGGGCGACGGCGAAACCTTCGTCATCAGCGGACTGGTGAGCCAGGCCATCAGCAGCCAGGTCGACAAGATCCCCCTGCTGGGCGACATCCCGGTGCTGGGCGCGTTCTTCCGTGACCTCAAGTACAAGCGCGAGGACAAGGAACTGGTGCTGGTGGTGACGCCGCACCTGGTGCGGCCGCTTGCGCGCGGCACGCGCATACCGCTGCCCGGCGAGCGCGAAGAAAAGAACAACCTCCCCGTCTGGGGCTCTTGGCTGCTCAATCCCGCAGGCTCTGACCAGCTGCCGGGTTTCTCGCGCTAACGGGGCCCATCATGCAAGCGAAGCCGACCACCTTTCCCATGAGCAAGCCTGAACTGGACGTGGCGTTGCTGCTTTACTCGCCCGACGAGGCTCATGCGCAACGCTTTGCCATGCGCATGCGAGCGCTGGTGGAGCTGCGCTGGGCCGATAGCCGGGAGAAGCTGGCCAACCGCGCGCTGCTGGAAGAACAGCAGGCGCGCGTGTTGCTGCTGGATTTCTCCAAGGACTGCGCGGATCACGCCGCGGACATCACGCGCCAGCTCGCGTCGGTATCACCCGGCATCGTGCTGCTGGGCATCGGCTCGGCGAGCGAATCGCGCGGCGCCGGTGTGCTCGCCGCACTGCGTGCCGGTGTCACCGACTTCATCGATATCGATGCAGCGGACGACGAGCTGCTCGCCCGGCTCCGCCGTGCGTTGGCGCAAGCGAAGCACGCGCCGGCTGGAGACATCCCCGCCGCATCGCGCGGACAGCTCGTGGTCACCTGTGGCGTGCGTCCCGGCGTGGGCAGTAGCACGCTGGTCGCGCATCTGGGCGCCTTGGCGGCCGCTACAGGCAAGGCGCAGGCGGAAAGCCGCGACAACCGCGTGCTTCTGCTCGATCTTGGACATTCGCGCGGCGACGTGGCGCTCTACCTCGGTGTCGCAGGCACGTTCCGCTTTTCGGACGCATTGCGCAGCGCACATCGCCTCGACCGCACCCTGGTCGATACAGCGGTTACGCAGCATGCCAGCGGCGCATCCGTGCTGAGCCATTCGCGCCAGGTCGTTGACGGCGCCCCCGACGAGGGCGACGTGACGGCCTTGCTCGAACGACTGCTCGGCATGTTCGACGTGGTGTTGTGCGATCTGGCGGTGCACGCGCTGCCGCACTATGCGCGCAGCCTGCTGCCGATGGCCGACGAGATCTGGCTGGTGTCGGACCTGAACGTCAGCTCGGTGGTGTCGCTCGATGCCTGCCTTGTCGAGCTGGAGCGGCTGCGCGCACGCGACCTGCGCGTATCGCTGGTAGTCAATCGCCATGACGACGCCTACGCGGTGCCGGCCGCGCGCCTGGCCGAACGTTTCCGGCTGCCGCTGCTGGCCGCGTTGCCCGAGCGCTCCCGCGCCCTCGGCATGAGCGCGAGCCGCGGTGCCCTGCTGCATGACATCTCGCCACGCGATCGTTACATCCAGGCCTTGCAGCCCCTGTTGTCGCGACTGCGGCTCAAGGGCAGGCAGATGGAAGTATCCACAGGATGGAAGAAGCTGCTCAACGTGATCGGAGGAAGGCCATGGAAACGCCGTTGAACTCGCCCAACGATACCCTGGCAGCTGCGTTGCGGCGCGCCGACGTTGCCTCGCAGCTCGATGGCCACAACGTGCCCTTCGAGCAGACGCAGCAGTTCCAGGACGTACTGGCGGCAGCGCATGAGTTCCTGCTCAACCGCATCGAAGACCAGCGCATCGACATCGCGTCGTGGTCGCGCCCCACCGTGACCAGATACGTGGAGACGGAGACGGCAAGCTTCGTCAAGGAGTGGCGCATCCCGGTCAACGAAGCCGAGATGAACCAGGTATCGGGCGCGCTGGTGAAGGAACTCACCGGCTTTGGCCCGCTGGACGACCTGCTGCTCGACCCCGCTGTCGAAGACATTCTCATCAACGGCCACGACGACGTGTACGTGTCGCGCGGCGGCGTGCTCAAGCGCGAGAACATCCGCTTCAGCGACAACGTGCACCTGTTGCGGATCGTGCGACGCATCCTCGCGCCGCTGGGCCGCCGACTGGACGATTCCAACCCGATGGTCGACGCACGCCTGCCCAACGGCGGCCGTCTCAACGCGATCATCGAACCACTCTCGGTCACTGGCCCCTGCGTTTCGATCCGCAAGTTCCGCAAGGACCCGTTCACGCCCGACGAGCTGCTGGACAAAGGTACCTTCGATCGCGCCATCCGCGCGTTCCTGGAAGCGGCGGTGCTGGGCCGCTGCAACGTGATGGTTTCGGGCGGCACCAGCTCGGGCAAGACGTCGCTGTTGAACGCGCTGGCCAGCTTCATCCCTGCCGGCGAACGCGTGATCACCATCGAGGACACGGCCGAACTCTCGCTCAACCACCCGCACGTGGTGCGCCTCGAGAGTCGCCTCGGCAGCTTCGACGGCGAAGGCGCGGTGAGCATCCGCGACCTGGTGCGAAATAGCCTGCGCATGCGCCCCGACCGCATCATCGTGGGCGAGGTGCGTGGCATCGAAGTACTGGAGATGCTGCAGGCGATGAACACCGGCCACGACGGCTCGATGTCCACCATCCACGCCAACTCGCCACGCGACGCGCTGTACCGCCTGGAGATGCTGGCGGGCTTCGCCGGTTTCCAGGGCAGCGAAACCAGCCTGCGCCGCCAGATTGCGAGCGCCATCGACTTCATCGTGCAGATCGCGCGGCTGAGCAACGGCCGCCGCGTGGTGGCCTCCATCTCGGAGGTCACCGGCGTGGGCGACAACATCATCACCATGCAGGAGATGTATCGCCACGAAGGCTTCATCGACCACACCGGCAAGGAAACCGATCGCTGGCCGAGCCTGGGGCTGCAGCCACACACGCAGAAGCTGGAGCCGTTCCGCCAGTTCCTGCGCGAGGCGACGAGCGCGCGACCATGATCCAGGCGCTGGCCCTGTTCAGCCTCGTGCTGTTGCTGCTTGCCGCGGCAATCGAGCTGTGGTCGGGGAACACGCGGCGCGTGCAGCAACAGCGCAGCCTGCAGAGCATGGAACAGCGACTCACGCTGAGCGCCGGTGGTGACGTGAATGCGTCCGCATTGCCACCCGCGCCCAAGGTGCGCCCGAAGATGGCGCAACGTATCGACGCGATACTGCTACGCGCCGGCCTCGCCAGCGATCGCCCGTATGTGCTGCTGTTGGTCGTGCCCGGCCTCGTGCTGGCCGCACTGACGGGCTGGCGCATCGGCAGCCCGTGGGCGACGCCAATGATGCTGGGCTTGTACGGCGCCTGCGCTTGGCTGTGGCTGCGCCGCCGCATCGAGCAGCAACGCATGCGCCTGCTGGCACAGCTGCCCGATTTCCTCGACGGCATGGTTCGCATGGCCAGCGTGGGCAACAGCCTGCCAATGGCGTTCCAGAGCACGACAAAATCCGTCGGCATGCCGCTGCGCGCGGTGCTCGACCGCACCTTGCACGGCATGCACAACGGCATGGACCTCGACCAGGCGCTGCACATGGCTGCGCGTCCCTATGCCATGGAAGAACTGTCGCTGCTGCACACCGTGCTAGGCATCGGCATGCGCGTAGGCGGCCGCGCCGACCAGATCCTTCAGCGCATGAGCGACTTCATGCGCGACCACAGCCATGCCACCGCGGAACTTGGCGCCATCACCGCGGAGACGCGCATGTCCAGCTGGGTGCTGGCCTTGCTGCCGGTGGCGGTAGCCACCTTCATGACGCTGATGAATCCCGCTTTCTTCACACCGATGTTCCATCAGCCGCTGGGCCACCGGCTGTTGCTGATCGCTCTCGGCCTGGAGATCACCGGCGCCCTGATGTTGTATCGACTGGCGAAATCGCTGTGACCGCTCGCGGCGACATGGAGAGCTGAGCATGGAATCCCTCGAACTCGCCGCACTTATCCTGTTCCTCGCCGGACTGGGCATGCTCGGCGTGGACGTGGCGCGCCACTATCGTCACCGCCGCCTGCAGGGCCGGGTGATGGATCGCGCGCTGCAAGTTCCGCTCGCGGCCGATGCGGCGCCCGACGATCCTGCCGATCAACGCTGGTGGCGACGCGCGCAACGCGGCGTTGCCGCGCTGGGCGCACGCTTCGAGAACAGCCGGCTGGGCAAGGCCCTGGTCACGGCGGAAGACCGTCTTCTGCTGGGACAGGTGAACGCGAACACCATTCAAGGTCGCGCCACCTTCCTCGGCCTGCGACTCGCGCTGGCCTTGCTGCTGCCGCTGCCGGCCCTCGCTTGGTGGCAACCTGCCGGCGCGCAGATCGCCGTCGTATCCCTGTGTGCCGTGGCGTTCGGCCTGCTCGTTCCCAAGCTGGTGCTGGGCGCGCTGGCCAAGCGGCTACGCAAGCGCACCGACGAAGAGCTTCCCCTGCTAGTGGATCTGTTGCGCCTGCTGCAGGGAGTGGGGTTCAGCGTCGACCAGAGCCTGCAGATGATCGGCGACCGCTTTCAGCACGTGATGCCGGTGTTGTCGCGCGAGGTCCGCGATGCAAACGCCAACTACGTGCGCGGCCGTTCGCGGCTGCAATCGCTGCATCGGCTCACCGAATTCGGCAACGAAGGCCTGCAAGGCCTGGTGCAACTGATCGTGCAGGTGCACGAACACGGCGGCGCGGTGCAGGAACCGCTCCGCCAGTTCGCCGACCGCCTGCGCGAGCAACGCAAGCTGCGGATGAAGGAACAGAGCGGCAAGCTGTCGGTGAAGATGACCGTGGTGATGATGCTCACCCTGCTTCCCGCGCTGATGCTGGTGCTCGCCGGGCCAGCCGTGATCTCACTGGTCGGCACCGTGGCCAAGATGAAGGGGCATTGATGATGGAACGTCTCCACGACTGCGTCGCACGCGGCGCTGCTCGAACACTAAGCGTGCTCGCGCTGTGCATGCTTGCCGCCTGCGGCAAGACCCTGGGCGGCTATCCCAACCATGCTGCCGAGCCGTCGTTGGTTGCACCCAGCAAGGCAGCACGCGACGACCGCACGGTATACATGGACCTGATCCGGCAGATGCAGCAGCAAGGTGCCTACTACGCATCGCTGGCGCACATCGACGCGTACCGCCAGCGTTTCGGCGACTCCAGTGAATTGCGTCGACTGCAAGCCGATGCCTTGCGGGAGACCGGGCAGGCGGATGCTGCACGCACGCTCTACCAGGGCCTTACGGCCGGCGACCAGGCGGCCGCCGCATGGCATGGCCTGGGTCTGGTCGCCGCGCAGCAGGGACAGGATGCCCAGGCGGAGCAAGCCTTGCTCAAGGCTGCTCGCCTGGACCCGGTGAACGCTGCCTATCTCAGCGACCTCGGCTACGCACGCCTTTGCGCTGGCCGCTTCGCCGAAGCGCGCGAACCACTGGCGATGGCCGCGGAACTTGCGCCATCCAACGCCAAGGTACTTGCGAACCTCGCGCTATGGGCCATGTTGACCGGCAACGACGCGCAGGCGGACGACATCATGCAGCGCGCGGCGTTGCCAGCGGCGGGCCGCGACGATGTCCGTCGTTTGGCCGTCCAATTGGCTACGCGTCGCGTGCAGCCGCGCACAACCGGTGCGGCACAACCCTCCAGGACAACCACAAGCACGCCCAAACCGGACGTGCCCGGCAGCATGCTGCAGCGCTTTTCCGCATCCACTCCCGCCTACGAGGCACGCCCATGACCCTGCCCCGCCCGGCCACCGCCCACCTCGCCCCATGGTTCGCGCTCGCGCTGGCGATCGCGCCCGGCGGCCGCGCGCAGCAGGCGCCGCTCACCGGACAGATGCTTGCCCCGGCCACACAGCCGCCCGCAGCGACACCCGCGTCAGCGCCCACCGCATCGCCACCGCCTCCCGTCTACGACAGCGAAGCCACTTCCGACGGCGTGGGCGATATCACGCGGCGCCTGCTCGCCATGCAGGCCGCAGGTACGCAAGCCGGCAAGGCGTTGCCGATACCGGGCGCGGAGGCCTCCGCCAGCTACGCGCGCTACCTCAAGAGCTTCGAGCATCCGATTCCCGTGTTCTTCGAGAGCACCGTGCCGGGCAACGCGAACGGCATGAGCGGTGGCACCAACGGAGCGCAGTGACGCGATGACCGCCACCACGATCCACGCGCCGCGCTTGCAACGTGGCTCGACCAGCGTTGCGCTGCTACTGATGATGCTGGCCCTGGTCACCATGCTAGGCCTGGTCGAGGTGAGCTATCTGTACTGGGCCAAGCGCGACACACAGAAGATCGCCGATCTCGCCGCGCTGGCCGGCGCGCAGCAAATGTCGGCGTGCGGGTCGAACGGCCAGGGCAATGCGGCGGCGTCGAACAACGCGCTCATCGAAAACGGCTTCACGCAGCCGCTGACCGTCACCTGCGGCACGTGGGATCCGATGGCCAACAGCACCACGGTGGATCACTTCACGGCGCCATCCAGCGGTGCGCCCAACGCGGTGAAGGTCGTGGCGCAGCGCTCGGTGCTCCCCATCTACGGCCTGGCCGGCGCCCTGCCGCAAGTCGGCGCCAAAGCGGTGGCGACCGCGCAACAGCCGATGGCGGTGTTCTCCATCGGCAGCACGCTCGCCACGGTCGATGAAAACGCACCGTTGGGCCAACTGCTCGCCGGCATCGGCATCGCTGTACCGCAGGCCTCGCTGGTGGGCTACAACGGAATTGCCAACGTCACGCTGACACCGTCAGGCCTGCTCAAGCAGCTCGGCGTGGAAGTGCCGGCGGATATCACGGTGGGCGGCCTCAATCAGTTGCTTGCCTCCAACGTGGGTGCGCACGCGTTGATCGACGTGCTGAACGCCGCCGTTGTCGCCGCGGGCCAGCCGCAACTGCTCGGCGCCAACACAACGCTGCTGGGTGCCGTCACCAGCAGCCTCGGCACGCCGCCGGGACCCGTCACGCTGGGCTCGACCGGCACGTCGCCGGGCCTGTTCGCGCAGATCGTGGCGCCCGATGCCGCCGCACAGTCGGCGCTGCAGGCGCAGGTGAACCTGCTGCAACTGATCAGCACCGCCGTCGGCGTGGCCACCGGCAAGCACGCCATCGCCATACCAGCCACCGCCCTCAACGTCCCCGGGCTCCGCGTCAGTGCCGCCGCCAGCGTGATCGAGCCACCGCAGATCGCCATCGGCGGCGTCGGTGCCACCGCATCCACCGCGCAGGTCAGGCTGTTCCTGGACGTGCAGATGTCCAGCCAGAACGTGCCGCTGGTCGGCGGCCTGGCAAGCCCGCTCATCAACATCAGCCTCAACCTGCCAATCGCCATCGACATGGTGTACGCGCAGGCCACGCTCTCCCGCTTGTGCACGCCGGGGGACACTCCGCCCACGGCCACCTTCAACGTCAACTCCGCCGTGCTGAAGACCTGTGTCGGCGGCATCACGCAGCAGGCGGCCTTCAGTACGGCCGGCAGTTGCGATGCCATCCCCGCGAGCACCGGCAGCCCCATGCTCAGCATCACCGCGGCCGGCAAGACGCTGGCCGCACTGGGCAACCCGTTCGTCATCACCGGCCTGCCCGCCAGCGGCTCTGGCACGCTTCGCGCGGGCGATTCGGCAAACATTCCCGCCAACGGCACACCGTTGGACATTGGCACCACGGTCAACAACACGTTTTCCGCGCTCACCGCGGCGCTGCTGACCCAGACCGCCGCTTCCACCACCGGCACCCAGGCATCCAACATCGCCAGCCCGCTGTCGCAGGACATCTGGGGCGCCAACACCGTCAACTCGCCTGGCGCGCTGTACGCGGCCACCAACGGCCTCGGCGGATTCCTGCAGCAGACCACCAGCCAGTTGGGCGGAGTGCTTGGCAACACGCTTACGCTCAACGTCGCCGGCCTGCTCGGCAACGTGGGCGGGCTGGTCAATTCGCTGGGTGGCCTGCTCGGCGGCGCGCTGTGCGTGCTGCCCGCCACCTGCCAGCTGGTGCTGCAGAACGCCATGGCCGGCAGCACCGGCACCACGCCAAACGCCCTGATCAGCCTGCTCGGCTTCACGCTGCGGGACCTTCAGGCACCGCTCGACCAGGCCGGCTCGCAAGTTCTGACGCCACTGCTTACCGACGCGCTCGGCGTGAAGCTCGGCGTGAGCACGGTGACGCTGCACTCCCTGCAATGCCACGGCGTGCAATTGGTGTACTAGCGCATGGATGGCTACTTGACCACGCAAGGCTGTCGCATAGACTGTTTCGGCTACCCGGCGAGCGGCGCCCCATCGCGTCCGCCCGGCGACAGCCAAAGGGGACAAAGGGAATGAAGGTGATGACTCGCAGCCCGGGGATGCGACGCGTTTGGTTGGCCGTCGGCACCGTGGTACTGATGAACACATCCGCGTGCGCCAGCACGCCCGTCGCCAGCAACGCCGCGCCAGCCACGGCAGCCGCCGAACCGGCCGACAAAGTGCCCGCTTCCACGGTGGAAGCGCTACGCCAGCTGATCGACACGCACCAGCTCACCGAAGTGCGCACGACCTACAACAGCACCTATGGCGCCAGCCTGCTGTTCCAACCCGAAAAGCTCAGCTACTACGTGGCGCTGTTTCACGGCAAGGAATTCTGGCGCGTCATCCAGACCGACTCGTTCGAGCAGGCGGAGGGCGTCTATCGCACCTTCGCGCAACAGACGCAGACGCTGGCCGAAGTCGACATCGACACCATGCGCCTCGACGCCGGCAAGAAATACGCCGACCGCATGATCGCCCTCAACCAGCAACGCCTGCAGAGCCTGCAGCAGGACGCCAGCCGCCAGCAGCAACAAGCACGCGAAGTTGCCCAGCTGCAGGAACAAGCACGCCAGCAAGCCGCCTCCCTCACCGCGCAACTGCACGACACCACCTCGCAGCTCGACGCGATGAAGCAGCAGATCCACTCGCTGGAAACCATGCAGGACAACCCGAACCTCGCGCTGCCCGCACCGGCGCCGGTTGCGGCGCCCACGCCACCGCAACCGGCTTCGCCCTCGCCCTGAGTACCGACGGCGCGGCCGGTGTCGAAACCCGGCTGCGCCTCTTCTATTCCGATCGTGCCAACGGTGGCCGGCAGGCACGGATCGTGGATCGTTACCTCGAATGCTGTCGTGCGTCCCGTAGCGACTTCAAGATCGCCAAGTCGTAACGCGCCTGCAGCACCAGCCAATAGGCCGGCGTGGGGTCCATTACGCAGGCAAGGCGCATCGCGAACCTGGCGTTGATGCGTCGCTCGCCTCGGGTGATCTGCCTCAACGTCGATACGGAAATGCCGGTGCGGCGCGCTAGCCATGCGATCGACATGGTGCGGGCCTTGAGGTGGTCGTTCAACAACACGTCGCCGGGGCTACGTAGCGGCTCCGGTGCGTCGAACTCCATCGACGGTTCGAGCTTGATGAGGCACATGGGGCTTTCTTTCCTGTCAGGATCGATGGGATGGCGGATCGAGCGCAGCCGCCGTGGTGGCAATGCCGCGCTCCTCGCGCGCCAGGTCGTACCGCGCCTGCAGCACCAGCCAATAGAGCGCCGATGTGCGTAGCACCACCGCGAGCCGTATCGCGTACTTGGGCGTGACGCGTCGGGAACCGGAGAGCACTTCCTTGATGTGCCGCGCTGGGATGCCGGTGCGACGCGCGAGCTGCGCGGGGTTCATCGCCTCCGGACGCATGTAGTCGTGCAGCAGCACTTCACCCGGCGAACGCAGGCGCAGCGACGGGTCCACGCCAAGGCTTGGCGTGAGCTTGATCGGTTCCATGGACTTTCCTTCCCGTCAGACACGCCCGTACAACCGGCGGGCGCTTACGACCATGCGTGTCAGTGGATGCCTAGTGGCAACGTCAGCGATCGCCAAGTGGCGGCGCATCGCCATGCCGGCCGATGCGCCGCGCAAGGGCCATCATTGGACGCGCGTAGGGCTCACTGGAGACTTGTGACCGAGCAGCCTGGCGTACTGCTGCAGGCATTGGATGGCCGTGCCGAAACTGTCGGCCTCCGCAATGGAAAGCGGCCAAACCAAGGGTCTGACGGGAAAACCGCGAGACTGCGCCTTGCGGCATCGCTCGCTGTCATGGCGCATGCGCGTCAGCGCTAGTATCGCCAGGGCGATATCCGCACGGGTGCCTCGACGGGAGGTTTCGGGCCACGCCACGCCTGTAGGAGAAAGGTCATCGGGCGAGCCAGTGAGGGTGTCGTCAGCGGGAACTGACGAGCGAACGCGTACCGTATGATCGCGGTTAGCCATGATCAACTCGTGATTAGTTGGTAATGGTTAGCGGGTCGTGGGTGTTAACGGCACTCACGGCTCGCGCCTCATGACTTGGTGTCATGGTCGCTCGCGATGCCGTTTCGAAAAGACGCCGCGAGTGACTACCCGAAGCTAACGATCGGTGCGCGCATCGTCTGTCAGGCTAGAGCGGGATGGATGTACGGCTAGCGGAATGTGGCAGGTGCGCAAACACTGGTCGGACTGCATGTCAGTACTGGCCCACAGGCGCAACCATAGCGCGGCCTTGATATTTCCCATCACGAATCAACGTGCTTGCACTAGCACATCACCGTAGGAATACATTGCTCCGGTGGTAGGCGAGGTAAGTCGCCTGCTCCGGATGAAACACGCCGCAGCCATTCGCACAGGCTTCGCTCAATCCGAGCCGATCCAAATCGATGTGTTCGAGCTTGCGAGACAGCAAAACATCGCCATCGTCTTCAAAGCTAATAAGGCCCCGGTCGAACAGCCTGTCGACATGCGGCGTAAGCAACAGACCATTAGCACCGTCCAGTCGCTCAATGGAGTCCTCACACAGCCGCCACGGCTTGATATGACTCGCCACAAGTAACCTCGGATTGCTCACCTTGGTTAGCCTGCATGAAGTCTCGAAGTTGAAGATGCGTCGACGGAATAGCCCTTGTCCGTACCTTGCGAGAACTACTTGGTTCTTGGTCGTTGCATCCAGGCTTGGGTCATCGCAAATGATCGCCTGCATGGAGTCATCGATGCGCTTGAGCGGTGCGCCGGCCTGGCCCGATTCCAACTCATACCCTGGTTCACGCACACCCAGAGAACCTATTAGGAACTCATAGACCTCGCGGCCGACTTCAGCGAGGTAAGCCCCTTGGTTGCCATTACCCGTCTTGGGCTGGATAGGCGAATACTTGTCCGGCAATAGCGGACCGAGTTCCGCAATATGGTCCTTCGGTCGAACGGGCGTCTCCAACGGCTCCCAAAGCACAGGAAGCAGCCAGCCCTCGTCGTCCCAGTAGTGCCCGGTAGTACCGAAGCTATCCGGCTTCGGCGCCGGACTCGCGTAGTCCTCGACATACCCAACATACCGAATCAAACCGCCCGCGAATGACAACACCACATCGCCGGGCGCCGCGCCCCGCATGTTGTCGTAAAACAAATTTCGTGCACCGTGCGCCGCCCGATACGGCGACCACAGATACCCGCCCTCAATTTCCTGCCGCGCCGTCTGCTTATGGTTCACCCACCAATAGCGCATCGCCATCCCTCCCGCGCATAGCTCGTTCTGCGCGTAAGGATATCCCTACAAAAGGGGTTAGCCGAAGAAACAGAAACATTCGGAGAGTGCTGGCAGGCTGCCAAGGAGTGATGGATTGACAACGATCAAGACAGGAACCAGAGAAGCTTGATTTGCCAGGTCCGCGGCATGCCCGCGCAACCTCATCCGGGACAGTCACTGAAGCTGATCCAGCCACGAGCCTATTTGCACCAAGCGAAACCGGGAGGCTCCGATGCCTCCCGGTCGGGTACCGGCGCTCAATCAACGGGACGCATCAATTTTCGTGTGGAGCGCGCAGCGCGCGAATCACGTCCTGCCTGAGCAGATAAACGGATACGACCAGCAGGACCAGGTCCTTCAAAAGGAACGCGGCATTCATTGACATTGCCGGAAAGCCGCCGGCGCCGGCGTCCCAGCCATCGGGGACGAACGGGAGGATGGTCAGGGTGGAGATGAAGGTGGCAACGGAACCCAGGGCACCCAGCACGCCCAGCTTCTTGTTCCAGAAGCCCAGCAACAGCAACGTGCCGAAAGTCCACTCGGCGGTGCCGAGGAAGATGGCAGTGCCGTGTATGCCAAGGAGCGGGATGGTCCAGAAGATCAGCGGGCCGTGCGTGATCAGCGGCGCCAGTGCAGTGATCTCGGACTGGAACCATTTGTCGTAGCCGAACCACGCGAAGATGACGACCATCGCTGCGCGAAGCAGGTAGTAGTCGAGGTCTCTCTTCAACAGGCCGGATTTGGCGAAGAGCTGGAGAAGCGCGTTCATGGTTTTTCCTTCGTGAGATTAGGTCGGTAGATGTCGCCTCTTACGAATCGCTCCACGAAGGCGGGGTTACGTCCGCTCGGGTTGATCTGTGCGACGGGACCTAATTTACGGAGGAGAGGTGATATGCTTAATGCCTCTAAATCTTCCTTTTATGCTTAAAAGTATCATCAGAGGAAGACCGCACCATGCGGGTCCGTGGGCAGGCAGCGCATGGCGCGCGGACTTTCTTTCTATGCTCGAACGTATCAACGAGGACGGGCCATGTCTCCACTGCGCGATTGGCTGAGTCGGCTGCTGGAAATAACGCCGCTTCGCGGCCAGCTCGATCTGCGCTGCCAATATGGAGCGCCCTGGCGCATCGATCAGGAGGCGTTCTCAAGCGGCGAGATGGCGTACCACATCGTTCTGAGCGGCTCGGCATCGTTGGCCGATCCCCATGGCGGGCGTCCGGAGGTTCTGCAAGCGGGCGACATCCTGCTGCTGGCCAACGGAGAAGCGCATACCTTGCATGACGGCGGCAAAGCTCGCGCCAAACCAGCGACCAGCCGGGTCGCTGCCAACCTCGTGTTCAGTGAGAACGCGGGCAAGGGTGAACGTCTGGATATGCTGTGCGGGCGTTTCGTGCTTTCTCCTTTTCACGCGCAACTTCTTCGTCGCTATCTTCCGGGGCGACTCATTGCGCGAACGAACGTCGCTTCGTCAACGTCGGCCGGCCAGAAAAGCGGGGCGGCGCTGCACAACCTGATGGCATTGATGCAGGCGGAAACCGGCGCTGATTTCCTGGGTGGCCGCGCGATGCTCGACGCGTTGTCGACAGCCCTGTTTGCCCTGACCTTGCGGTTTGCAAGCGAATCCGCGGAAGCGCCGGCCGGTCTGCTGGCCTTGGCCGGATATCCGCGCCTCGCTCCGGCGCTGGATGCCATGTTTCACAACCCTGGTCATCCGTGGACGCTTCCGCTGCTTGCCGAGAGGTGCAACATGTCGCGAGCCACGTTCGTTCGCCTGTTCCAGGAAAAACTGGGTATGTCGGCCAGCGAACTTCTAACGGACATCCGCATGACGCTCTCGGCAAACGAGCTGCGATCGACAACGGCTTCCACGGGCGCCATCGCGGAGGCGGTGGGTTATCAATCCGAGGCCGCCTTCCAACGAGCGTTCAAGCTGCACATGGGCGTGACCCCGGCGCGCTGGCGAAAGCAGGCCGGAGTCATGGAAGGAAACGGCTAAGCCGCTCTTGTTTCCAGTGGGGCACGATGCCGTGCCGCCGAACTCACTTGACGGACGGGAAATCAATGTCCGTATCGTTGATGCGATTGAACACGTTGGTGAAGACGGTGACCGCGATGGCGAGACTGATATCCACCAGTTGCGCGTCGCTGTAGCCGGCACGCTTGACCGCGGTGAATTCTTCGTCGGTGATCGTTCCGGACGTCTTGGTGAGGGTGCGGACAAAGTTCGCCAGCGCATCACGCTTGGCGTCGCCCGTCGTGCCATCCGAGCGCAGTTGAGCCAGCACATCCGGCTTGAGGCCCGTCATCTTGCCAAGCAAGCTGTGGGCCGCGACGCAGTAATCACAACCGGCGACACCGCTAACCACCAGCTTGATGGTTTCCTGGTCTTGCCTGGTCAGGCTGCCATGCGCCAGAACGTCATCAGCATTCAATACGGCCGTGAGCGCCGCAGGGTTCAAGGACCCAATGGCAGCGAATGTATTGGGTACGCCACCAGCGACTTTGCGGATCTGATCGAACACTTCGGCCGTTGCGCCCGTAGCGGTGTCGACGGCGGGGGTAGGAATGCGTGACATGAGTGACTCCGTGGTGCGTTGAGGTGGAGTCACTTTATCCATGGAGTTCGAGGCAATTAATGCCTGTAAGTCGCCGAAATATGCTAATTCGTCTCACATGAGCGATGGCCGTCTTCGCAGGTGCTCCGTGCGGGTGCATATGAGCGAGTCACTCACTGACGAGTGCCGACTCCAGCGCTTCCAGAATGACGTCGACGCGCAGCTCAATGCGATGAAACAAATTCTGATGCCGCCTGCGCGGGAGGCACCGCAAAATCGCTCCTCATGCGCTTCACTTCAGCCACTGGCGGAAGCCCGAAGAGACGCTTGAACTCCCGATTGAACTGTGAGGCGCTCGCATACCCCACGGCGTAGCCGGCTGCTTCCGCGGTCATCCCCTGGCGCACCATCAACAGGCGGGCTTGATGTAGCCGCGTGGATTTCAGGTACTGCATCGGCGATGTCCGGGTTACCGACCTGAAGTGGCTGTGGAACGCGGGAACGCTCATCTCGGCCTCGCGTGCCAACTGCGCCAAATGGATCGGCTGCGCGTAGGCGACATGAATGTGGCGAAGCGCCCTTCCGATCTTGCCGAACTGCCCCTGCATTCCCAGGGCTGAGCGCAGCGCCGCACCCTGTGCGCCGGTGAGCACGCGGAAATAGATTTCACGCAAGAGAGCGGGCCCGAGAACCGCTGCTTCCAAAGGTTTGCCCATGGCCTCAAGGAATCGAAGGACGGATGCACGCAGCGCAGGATCCATGGGGCTGGACATCATGCTTTGCGGCGCATCCTGGGTAGCAAGCGATGGATGCTGCGCGATCTCGATCATCAGATCGGCGGCCATCTGGAAGTCCAGATGCATATAGATGGCCAGTAGCGGGTGTCCAGGGCTGCCCTCGGATTCCATGGTGAACGGGACAGGCACGGCAACCGCCAGGTAATGCTGCTCGTCGTAAACGAAGACCTGGTTGCCAAAGTACCCGCGCTTGCATCCTTGGCACACGATCACGATGCCAGGGTCGTACAAGACTGGCGTGCGACTCAAAGGCCGATCCGAGCGCAGAACGCGCACACCAGGCAAGGCCGTGAGGTTATATCCCTCCTGCGGGGCCAACCGTCGGGCAAGGTCGGCGATACGCCGGCCTTCATCTGCCGGCGCGGGATCCTTAGAAGCGACACGACGATTCATAAGAATAGGCAATAGATCGAGAATTTTCGGCGTAAAAGATGCGCCTGTCAGCGGCTATTGTGCAACCCACAGTCACCATCCACAGGAGCAATCGCCATGTCGCCAAGCAAGACTTTGCTAATTACCGGGGTCAGCAGCGGCTTCGGCAGAGCGCTTGCCCGTGAGGCCCTCGGCACCGGGCATCGCGTCGTTGGAACCGTTCGAAGCGAGCAGGCACGCCGCGAGTTCGAAGCGCTCGCGGCCGAAAATGCCACGGCACGCATACTCGATGTCACTGACTTCGATGCCATCGATGAAGTCGTCGCCGACATCGAGCGAACCGTGGGCCCGGTAGATGTGCTGGTCAACAACGCGGGATACGGCCACGAGGGCATTTTTGAGGAATCGCCATTGGCGGATATGCGGCGACAGTTCGATGTGAACGTCTTTGGCGCCGTGGCCATGATGAAGGCCGTATTGCCCTATATGCGCGACCGCCGTAGCGGGCACATCCTCAACATCACCTCGATGGGCGGGCATATCACGCTGCCGGGCATCTCCTACTACTGCGGCAGCAAGTTCGCCCTGGAAGGGATCTCCGAATCCGTCGGCAAAGAGGTGAAGCCGTTCGGCA
>Ga0310811_10001611_pt1 | contig 28102 bp, 23 predicted proteins | sample YCmetagenome_FD_207642 | JGI IMG/M metagenome (GOLD analysis project Ga0310811, IMG submission 207642) | Soil microbial communities from experimental microcosm in Duke University, North Carolina, United States - YC | ecosystem: Engineered > Artificial ecosystem > Soil microcosm > Unclassified ... | reverse complement strand
CACCCGCCCGGCCGACTTTAACCAGTTTTGGGATAACGCGAAAGCCGAGCTGGCCAAAGTGAAGCCGGATTTTAAAGTAACAGCCCTGCCTAAACAAAATACTGACAACCGCGAAGTGTTCCTGATCGAAATGAAATCGCTGGATAATTACACCATTCGTGGTTACCTTACCGTTCCCAAAACAAGAAATAAGAGCCGCAAATTTGCGGTGCTGCTGGGTTTGCCGGGTTACCAGGTAAGCCTGGACCCGATGCTGGGTTTGGATAACGACCTGGCGATAATCACCCTCAATGTGCGCGGACAGGGCAATAGTCGTGATGAAATAGATACCCGGCGCGACGAGTATATTACTTATCGTATCGAGGACAAGAATAAATATGTGATGCGCGGTGTGATAATGGACTGCGTGCGCTGTATCGACTTTATTTATTCGCAAAAAAATCTCGAACACGATAATATCCTGGTATCGGGCGGTAGTATGGGTGGTTACCTGGCGCTGGCCGTAGCCGGCGTTGATAAACGAGTAAACCTTTGTTCGGCCCAAAACCCTATCCTGTGCGATATACGGAGGCTGGTAGGCGAGGTTGACTGGCCCGTAAGCAGCTTTAGAAAGTACGTGGCAACGCAGCCCGGGCTAAGCCTGGACAAAGTGCTGGGCAACATGGATTATTACGACGCAAAAAACTTTGCACAAAATATCACCTGCCCCACCCTGATGGGCATCGGTTTACTCGATCCGTTTGCGCCGCCAAATAACGAATATTCAGCCTTTAATGTGCTGCAGGGTAAAAGGCGTATCATGGTATTTAAAAACCTGGCGCACGAGATAAACGAGAAATATAAGGAACTGGAGGGCCGCTGGATGCGCGATACCTTTGCACTTTTTTAAGCATGAAATGACCTATATCAAAACACATATAAAACATTTACTTGCGGCGATGGTGCTTTTATCGGCTGTGCAGTACACCTGCTTTGCCGATGGTTTCCCGGTGCGGCCCAAACGGCTGCTCCTTTCGCCTTCGGTAAGTTATTTCATCGCAACAAAAGGCTGGGACTCGCTGCGGGTGAAAAGGCCCTTCCCCGATAATGGTAAGTTCACCTCACTCACCTATTCCCTGTATGCAGAATATGGCATCAGCAGGCGGTGGTCGGTAGTGGCAACGTTGCCTTACGTCACCAACACGTATACGCAGACCAAGTACAGCAACACATCGCGCGGGTTAACCGACCTGGAAACGGGTATCAGGTATTACCTGGCCAATATCAATTACATTTATTACTTCATGCTCCAGGGCACGGTCATTACCCCTTTATATAAAAACCCGGGTTTGGGTTACGGCCTTACCGGCGCCGAATTGAAATTATCCTTTGCCGGCAGCGGGCACCTGTTTGGCAATAGTTATTACTTCACTATCGAAGATGGCGTGCGCCAGTACTTCGGCAGCCAGGGCCCCATACAAAATCGTTATAGCGCCACCTTTGGGCTGACTTTAGATAAAAAATTCGAAAATCAAATTTCGGTTGCATTGGGCGGGTTCTACTCTGTCAGCGATCTGAAAAACTTTAACGTGAACCCGGCGCTGGATAAAAACTTTGCCTTTAACCAGGTGACGTTAAGCTACGGGCACTCATTTAGCCATGAATTTTCAATATTTGTCAGCGGGGGAACGTTCATCAACGGGCGTAATACCGGGGCAGGCTCAAGTGCATCCATCGCCCTGATATTAAAACCATTCAGATAAGATGCAGCAGAAAACCCGGCACAATAAAACATTTTTAAATGCAGCATTATTACTGCTGCTGATGCTGCCTTTTTTCTGTTTTGCGCAAACTGCCGACAGCTTTCTGCAAAGCGGTAACCAGAAAGCCAACAACAGAGATTACCAGGGGGCTATTGCTGATTTTACACGGGCGATAGAGATCAATCCTAATCTGTCAAAAGCATACTTTTACCGGGCGAATGCGTATGGAAATATTAAAGATGATGAGTCGGCCATAAAGGATTACACTAAAACTATCGAGCTCGACCCGAAGAATACTAACGCTTATTTTTACCGGGCCGATTCCTACAACAGCATTAAAGATTACAAAAAGGCAATAGCCGATTTCGACAAGGCTATTTCCATGAATTCGCATAATGCGGATATGTACCATTACCGCGCTAATGCCAAATCGAACCTGGAGGATTATGCCGGAGCCATTGCCGATTTTACGGCGGCAATAAAGCTGGCACCGAACAACCCCGAACTATATGAATATCGTGGTGTTACCAAAAGCAACCTGAACGATTTTAAAGGAGCTATTGCCGACTACAATATTGCGGTGCGGATGGACCCGCGCAATTCCGACCTCATCTATTACCGGGGGAATGCTAAAGGAAGCCTGGGTGATAATAAAGGCGCCATAGCCGACTATACCGCTGCCCTCGCTCTTAACCCCAACAATGCCGAGGCTGTTTTTTATCGCGGTAACAGCGAAAGTAATTTGGGCGATTATAAAGCTGCCATTGCCGATTACAAACGGGCCATCGAACTAAAGCCGAAAATACGGAATGGCTATAAATACCTCGCTACGGCCCTTGGTAAAAGCAAAGACGAAAAGGGCGCGCTGGAATACTTCGGCGATCAGATCAGGCGGGACAGCACCAATGCTGAACTTTACATGTATGATGGCATCGTTCGCAGTAACCTCGACGATAAAAAGGGTGCGCTGGCGGATTTTGACAAATCGATAAAACTTGACCCGAACAGTACCGATGCCTTTCAAAACCGGTCGGACGCGCGCACTGGGAGTAAACTGTATGCCGCTGCAAAGGAGGATGCTGAAGAGTCCATTAAACTGGATGGAAATAATAGCTACGGCTATATTTCCCTTGGCCGGGCAAAGGTAGGGCTGAAGGATACTACAGGCGCTCTTGCCGATCTGAACACCGCTATCCGCATTGCACCGCGAAATGATTATGCCTACGCTATTCGCGGCGATATTGAATTGATACAGGACAAATATGACATCGCCCTGAAAGACTACGACAAGGCGATAGAATTAGGGCCGGGTACGGCCGATTATTACCTGAAACGCATTGGCGCCCGTATAAAAACCGGCGACCGTAAAGGTGTGGTGCAGGATTACGAAAAGATAATCAGCATAACAACCGACAACGAAGGGTTGTATAAAAGGCTTGGCAAAACATTGATCGATGCGCGTTTTTACACCGAGGGTTTCGCGGTTTATAATGCATTGGTAAAAGACTACCCTAAGAACGCCCATTATTACCTGGGTCGCGGTATTGCCCGGCAGGGTTTAAATAATACTACCGAAGCCATTGCGGATTATGATATAGCCATCCAACTCGATCCCAAACTGACGGATGCTTACGACAACCGCGGAAACGCAAAACTAAGCCGGAATGATATTGACGGTGCGTTGAAAGATATTAACAAAGCCATTTCGATAAAAGAGGACGACGACCAGGCCTATTTTTACCGCGCCAATATCCGCATCCTGCAAAAAAATTACCAGGGTGCGGTGGACGATTATAACAGCTGTCTTTACATCAGCCTGGATAATATTAAAGTGTACCGCTACCGCGGCTTTGCGGAAAGCTTTTTGCCCGACGGCACTGAGCGCATGAAAGCTGATTTTGATGAAGCGCTGCGGCTCGAACCCAACAACGAAGAAACCTTTTACCTGCGTGGCCTCGCCAAGATCAACCAAAAAGATCAGACCTCCTGCGCCGATTTCAGCAAAGCAGCACAATTAGGCTCGAAAGACGGGCAGGCGGCGTTGAAGAAATATTGCGGGAGGTAGCAAAAAGTCACTCCTTGCCATAACGACTGGATATATTTTTATTTACATCCAAACATTTCCCCAATCACCTTCTCCCGGTAAGCAAATATTTCATTAACCTGTTTGGCAACGATAAGACTGTTCGCCATTCGGCCGATGAAGCCATAAGGGATGGCATAATTTAAAATATCGGTCATTAACACCCCGCCTTTTACTTCCTTAAAATGATGTTGGTGATGCCACAGCGCAAACGGGCCGAAACGCTGCTCATCGATAAAATACTGATTTTCTTTTACCTGGGTTATCTCGGTCATCCAGTTCAATTTGATGCCGAAAAGAGGGGAGACCTTATAGGTAATGATCATGCCAGCATAAACTTTATCAGTCGGTTTAAAATCTGAGGTGACAATAAAGTTCATCTCCGGCGGAGTGATCTTCGCCAGGTTCAACGGCGAGGTAAAAAAATCCCAGGCGTTATCAATAGTTGTCGGGAGTAAAGTTTCGAATCGGAGCGGGTATGTTTTCACACCGTGACTAACGTAAAATAATGGCCGGTGGTTTTGGCTTATTCACCTTTGGCTATCGGCATATCCCGTCTCGACCATTCGCTCCATGATCCCACATACATTTTCGGCCCGGTGATACCCGCATATTCCATGCCCAGCAGGGTATGACAAGCCGTAACACCCGACCCGCAATGTACCACCACATTTTCCGGGTCGACATTGGCCAATAGCTTTTCGTACGAACTTTTCAGTTCCCCCGGCGAAAAGTATTTTCCAAAAGTATCCAGGTTAAGTACGTAGGGCATGTTTACTGCGCCCGGAATATGCCCGGCCACAAGGTCTATCGGTTCGCTTTCGCCCTGGTAACGGTAAGCTTCGCGCACATCTATCACCATTTTATTGGCTGCTGCGGCAGCTTCTTCTACTTGCTTTATATCCACTGTACCATCATAACCGGCTGGCACAGGATAGTCAGCAACCGGTTCAGCTATATATGGATTGGTACTTAGCGTTACACCTGCATCAATAGCAGCTTTCAGTCCGCCATTTAATACCTGTACCTTATCGTGGCCAATGGCTCTCAGCATCCACCATAACCTGGCGCCTCCAAATGCAGCGGCTTTATCATCATAAACAACCACATGGCTTTCGGGTGTTATGCCCCATTTGCCTAAAGTTTTGGCAAAATCGTTTATTGCGGGCAAAGGGTGGCGACCGCCGTAGGCGGGGTCTTCGGGTTTAACGGCCAGGTCGCGGTCAAGGTCAGCAAATTGCGCGCCTTCCAGGTGGCCGTTAAGGTAGCGTTGGTAAGCATCCGCTCCGGCGCGGGCATCAATCAGTATAACTTTACCTGCTATGGATTGCAGTTCATCGAGTTCAATTATTGGCGACATAAGTTGCGTTTATATCGTCAAAGATATAAATGAACGGCCAAATAATTGCGTTTGGCAGGTAGGTTTATTGCACTATTTTATTGGCGCAATACGAGCTGGCAAAGGCTTCGGGCTTAGCTTTGAAAACAAATCCCATGCTCAGGATGTAGCCCATAGCTTCGTGCAAAGCCTGGTTCGATTTGAACATCGGGTTGGTGTTAATGTCGGCGTGTACTTCCAGGTCAACGTCGTACAGATCCAGCAGGTCGCACAGTTTGTAGGCAATATCAATAGATTTCTGCACCTCGGTAAGCATACGCTCCTTAATGCTCATCTTTTGCCCTGTCCGTTCCTGGTGGATGTACATAAAGCCGCCGCGTTTTTCGCGCAGGAAAACGATCACCGTGGCAAAATCAGTTACATTACCCTTCACCTGCGAATCGGTACCGATACAAACCTTCAGCTTGTTTCCCAGTAAACTCTCTCTTTCGATGGCTTTTTCTACTTCTTCGAGGATGGGCGAATGAATGATCTCGCCGCTAAATTTTCTCCAGGTCATAAAATTTTTTTAGGTTAATTTTAACTGACCTGATTTTCAGGTCTATAAAAATAAGCGATAAGCTTCCATATAAACGTTAAGGGGGTATGATTTATTTGTTAACACTCTGACGATTATCAACAGGTTATTTTTCGATAGTAATGATATTAATCTGCTGAAATGCCTTTATTAAAATAATTTGTAAAGGCACAAGCGACGGATTGTGAATCTAATCCTTCCCTTTGAAATTAAACATATACGCCAGTTTCAGCGAAACGATAGGGACAGTGCCCGGGCTATGCTCGATATAAACGATATCCGTATTTAACGAAAACTCAAACGAACTGTGGCGGTCGGCTTTCAAACTGTACCCGGCCCCTGCCGATCCGCCGATACCGCCGGCGGAAATATCGCCGCTGCCTGCGCCTATAAACAGCATGCTGCCCAGCCTTGCGAAAAGATTATTTTTGAAAAAATATTTCCCGGACAGGCCGGCGTATATCAGCCCGATATTGTCAATGTGCCGGGTAGCATAATTATCAGGCCCATCATAAATGGCGCGACCGCTCCCTTTCATATTCTCCAGGCCAATAGCCGGCACCAGCGCCCACTTATCACTCAAAGCGATACTGCCCTGGATATCACTTCCTCCGCCAATGCTATAGTCGTTATTAGAAAAAGGCTTGTTCACATAGATGGCAAATCCAATGCCGCTGCGTGCCTGGCTGAAGGCTGTGGTGCTGAATAAGGTAAACACAGTTAGCACAAGAAAATATCGCATATAAATTCGTTAACTCTAAGTACAAAGCTCCTTTAATAACTCAATTGATTCCATGGGTACAAGAGGATAGCTTTTAGCCATTATCGTAGTAAGCTCGTTTTGAAGCAGGCCTTCGGAAGTATATTTTGATTTTAATGCCGGAAAAGTTTCTTTTATTTTTTCTTCCAAATCGTGTCCCCTAATAGTCTTAAACCATCCAGGTACTGACACTTTTTTGTCATTATAATATACGATTTCTACGGACTGACTTGATTTTAATGCCGGAAACTTCGTTTGAATTTTTTCTACAAACCAGTTCCAAACATTTTGCAATCTTTCGTTATTTTCGTTAGCCAAATGATACTGATTATAAGTTGTATCAAAGGCCAATTCTGCCTTTATGCCATGATCTATCTTAGTTTCTAAAAACAATATCGCCAAGTAGATAGGGTCACAGACATAATTTTCTATAGAATAGCGCATGGATTCGCCGTGAACCAAAACTTCAGCCGATTTAGTGTTTTTTCCATCCCAATCAATTATTCCAAAAGCCCTACTTACACCTCCTTCTCTAAGTTTTCCAACCGTATTTACGACCCAATCAGAGTTACTTCTGCCCATTTCATTTGAAATGAAATATAATTTATAGTTTAGTTTTTCTTCTGAATTTAGTTTATTAAAAAGAGTTTGAAAATATTTTACATCTGTTGGACTTTCCAAAAGCACTTGTTTATGATTTTTGTAGTCTATGCTTAATGTTGGAATATTGCCGGTTAAAACCCCTAAGGCGTAGTCCTTTATTACTTTGCTTAAGGAAGAATTAGGGGTATTCGACATTTCATATATACAATCATCAGGTGCCAAAGCAACGGTTGTAGCTGAGTGAGTAGTCATGATAACTTTAATACCCAGACGCTTGACGAAAGACTCAAATAAAACGTCAATTAATAATTTTGACATTGTGGGATGCAAGTGCACGTCAGGCTCATCTAAAACAATTAGTTCTGGAAATTTTAAGTCTTTGTCGTAATAATCTACAGTAAAAAGTTTTAGCAATAAACCAATGATTATTTGCTCTCCACTTGATAAAGCATTATATGACAATGGAATATTTGTATCATTTTTAATAAAATGAACTTCAAGGTTCAATTCCTCATTGTATTTTTTTAAGTTAGGCGCTAATATTTTGAAGTCTACATTATGATCTTCTAATATCTTATTCATCACTACCCATGGCTCTGGGTACAATTCTTGAAATTCAGAGTCTTCTACCGAATTGTTGTCCTCGCCAAATCTTTGTTTGTTAAAATTTAAAAATGCATTATTATGAAAGCGTCTGATGTAATTCAAGAAAATTAGCTCAATTTCAGAACGGAATAGGTCAGAAGAATCAATAAATTTCTCATTTAATCCAGAATCAAAAAAATCAGCCTTATCTATTTCATTGACTGGCTTATTTTTTTGATTTTTTATAATCGACACTACTTCAAAAAGATCAACATCAGAGCGCATAGTTTTTTGCAAACTTTTCAGTTTGACTTCTTCTGGCACATCGTGATGAGTAAGCCCTTTTTCGTTATACAAATCAGCAATATTAAGTCCCATCTCCTCCAATTGATTTTTAAAGTTGTCTACATCGGTAAGAAGAAAATCCTTCAAATTAATATGTTTGTCGAGAAGAACAGCAAATAATTTTTTTAGATCCGATTGGAGTCCGATAAATTGAGTAGAATAGTGATCGATTTTCTTTTTTATATCTAAGGAGGTAGCTAGTCCAGCTACATTATACTTTAAATCACTTTTTTGAATTCTATGTATGGGAGGGTTGAAAAATAATTTGAAATCCCTATCAAATTGGGAATTATGAACAGACTGAAATGAATCCGTTATGCACTCAACTAATTGACTTTTACCACTGCCGTTTTTACCAGTAATCACAACAAAATCTGTAAGTTCATCGCTTTCGAACTCTTTTAGAGATTTAAACTTTCCGTCAAACTTGATCTTCATTGTTAAGATTATTATTATTTAGATTCATTCGCACATCTGCACATCAAAATCACTCCACCAGCTTCTTATATTTCAACCGGTGCGGCGTAATATCGCCTAAACGTTTCTTGCGGTTCTCCTCGTAAGCGGTATAGTCGCCTTCAAAGAAATAAACCTGCGAGTTGCCTTCAAAAGCCAGGATATGTGTACAAACGCGGTCCAGGAACCAGCGGTCGTGACTGATGATAACCGCGCAGCCGCCGAAATTTTCCAGGGCTTCTTCCAGCGAACGCAGTGTGTTCACGTCGATATCGTTGGTCGGTTCGTCCAAAAGCAGCACATTTGAGCCTTTGGTGAGCGTAATAGCCAGGTGCACCCGGTTGCGTTCGCCGCCCGAGAGGATCCCCACCTTCTTTTGCTGATCGGCACCGTTAAAGTTGAATTTGGAGACGTAAGCACGGGAGTTGAGCGCCTTATGGCCCACCATAATATTATCCAGCCCGCCGGTGACGTTTTCCCAAACGGATTTATCAGGATCAAGGTCGTCGTGCATCTGGTCAACATAGCCTAAAGCCACGGTCTCGCCCACGCGGAAGGTACCGGCGTCCGGCTTTTCCTGCCCGGTTATCAGGCGGAACAAGGTGGTTTTACCGGCGCCATTCGGCCCGATGATACCCACTATGCCCGCCGGTGGCAGCGAAAAGCTCAGGTTTTCAAACAAAACCTTATCGCCGTAAGCTTTGGTCACATTGTTGGCTTCTATCACCACGTTACCTAAGCGCGGGCCCGGCGGAATGAACAGTTCCAATTTATCTTCGCGCTCCTTCGTTTCCTCGGATGCCAGCTTTTCATAGTTGGATAAACGGGCCTTACCCTTGGCCTGCCGCGCTTTTGGCGCCATGCGCACCCATTCCAGTTCGCGTTCCAAAGTTTTCTGGCGTTTGCTCTCGGTCTTTTCTTCCTGTGCCAGGCGTTTTGCTTTCTGATCGAGCCAGGAGGAATAGTTGCCCTTCCATGGAATGCCTTCGCCGCGGTCCAATTCCAATATCCAGCCTGCCACATTGTCCAGGAAATAACGGTCGTGCGTAACGGCAATTACAGTTCCTTTATATTGTTTCAAATGCTGCTCCAGCCAGTCGATGGACTCCGCGTCCAAGTGGTTGGTAGGCTCATCCAGTAAAAGTACATCCGGTTCCTGTAAAAGCAGGCGGCACATGGCCACGCGGCGGCGCTCACCGCCCGACAGTACCGATATTTTTGTGTCTGGTTCGGGACAACGCAACGCATCCATTGCACGCTCCAGTTTGGTGTCCAGTTCCCAGGCGTTCACGGCATCTATTTTATCCTGTAATTCGCCCTGGCGCGCCATCAGTTTATCCATGGCGTCCGGGTCACTGTAAACTTCTTCCAGCCCGAATTTTTCGTTAATATCTTCATATTCCTTCAATATGGCAGTTATTTCTGCCACACCTTCTTCCACCACTTCTTTAACGGTTTTATTAGGATCGAGTGCAGGTTCCTGCTCCAGCATCCCCACCGTAAACCCCGGCGAAAAAACCACTTCGCCCTGGAAGGACTTATCCAATCCGGCAATGATCTTCAGCAGCGACGATTTACCCGAGCCGTTAAGACCGATAACGCCGATTTTGGCCCCATAGAAAAAGGACAGGTATATATTTTTTAAAACTTGTTTCTGCGGAGGGTATATTTTACTCACTCCGGCCATTGAGAAAATTATTTTTTCGTCAGCCATGTGCTTAATTACTGATTTGTTGAATTATAGAATTATTGATTGGGGTGGATGCAAATATAACTTTTAGTCCGGAAGTCCGCATAAGTCCGGAAGTCCGAAAGAATGGAAACAGCATATAAATTTTGCTTACTCAATCAGCTTTCGGACTTGCGCGGACTTCCCGACTTCCGGACTCCAAACTGTAACATTCCCGTCCCTAATTCCGTCATAGATAATGTAAGGATTACACACTATAAGAAACCATATTTAACTGGCCTGTAACAGCTAAAAAAATCAACTAAAAGTTTTGTGGAAATCTTGATAACTATTTCCGATATTTCCAATCATTTTTAATTGATTTGCGTATAAAAGAAGGTACAATCTATTTACGTTCTTTTAATAATGCCGTAATGTCATACGCTAATGACGAAATTACCTGTTATAACAGCTAAATTGGGCTGGGTATCGCAATCAGGGTTAAACTATTGCGTTTAGAGAAGGTCAAACAAGTAAATCTTCAGCCATTTACTTAAAGTTGTGGGTTTTTATAGGATTTTGTTCATTATATTCTTTGTATAAAGTTGAACTTTTATAGATTGCACATCATATCAATGTCTGTTTTTTGAGGTGTAAAAAAGTTGGCAGTATTGTTGCAGACCACTATAAATACGCCGCCTGGAAAACTAAATGATATACAGAGACGTACATAATTTTTGAAAGGTATTATATGGAAGCTAAATTTTCGCCACGGGTTAAGGATGTGATACAGTATAGCAGGGAAGAGGCGTTGCGTCTCGGCCATGACTATATTGGTACCGAACATCTTTTGCTTGGGCTTATCCGCGACGGCGACGGTATAGCGATCAAACTGTTAAAAGGTTTGAGCGTTGACACCACTAAATTGCGCCGCGCAATCGAAGATGCTGTGAAGGGAACGATAGGAACGAACGTGAACATCGGCAGCATTCCGCTAACCAAACAAGCGGAGAAAGTTCTCAAGATTACTTACCTTGAAGCTAAAATATTTAAAAGCGATGTCATCGGCACAGAGCACCTGTTGCTCTCCATCCTGCGTGACGAAGATAACATCGCCTCACAGATATTATTGCAGTTTAATGTTAACTACGAAATTTTCAAAGGGGAAGTAGAAACGCACAAGAACGATGTGACCGATGAAATGCCGGGTTCACCTACAGGCGGCGAGGATGATTTTAAAGAAGAAGACTCGTTCAACCAGCCTAAAAAGGTATCTGACATCAAATCAAAAACCCCTGTGCTGGATAATTTCGGCCGCGACCTGACCAAAGCTGCGGAAGATGGCCGTCTTGATCCGATAGTTGGCCGGGAGAAAGAGATCGAAAGGGTATCGCAGATCCTGTCGCGCCGTAAAAAGAATAACCCTATTTTAATAGGCGAACCGGGTGTGGGTAAATCGGCCATCGCCGAAGGGCTGGCATTGCGCATCGTGCAGCGTAAAGTATCGCGCGTGTTGTTCAATAAACGTGTGGTAACGCTCGACCTGGCTTCATTGGTTGCAGGTACCAAATACCGCGGCCAGTTTGAAGAGCGCATGAAGGCTGTGATGAACGAACTAGAGAAATCACCTGACGTAATTTTATTTATCGACGAAATTCATACCATTGTTGGCGCAGGCGGCGCATCAGGCTCGCTTGATGCTTCGAATATGTTTAAACCGGCCCTGGCACGCGGAGAGATCCAATGCATTGGCGCGACAACGTTAGACGAGTACCGCCAGTATATTGAAAAGGATGGCGCTTTGGACCGCCGTTTCCAAAAGGTAATGGTTGAGCCGGCTACACCTGATGAAACTATCGAGATACTGACCCGCATTAAGGATAAATACGAAGAACACCACGGTGTAACTTATACCCCTGAAGCGATCAATGCCTGCGTGGCTTTAACTGCCAGGTACATTACCGACCGGTTTTTGCCGGATAAAGCTATCGATGCGCTGGACGAATCAGGCTCGCGCGTGCACCTGACTAATATCCACGTTCCGCAGAACATTTTGGATGTTGAAGCCAAGATCGAGCAAATCAAAATTGAAAAGAACAAGGTTGTACGCAGCCAGAAATATGAAGAAGCAGCCAAACTGCGCGATACTGAAAAGCATTTGCTGGAGGAACTGGAGCAGGCCAAAGCTGTATGGGAAGCGGAAACCAAATCAAAACGTTACACCGTAACCGAAGATAATGTTGCCGAAGTGGTGGCGATGATGACGGGCATACCTGTGCAAAGGGTAGGCCAGGCCGACAGCACGAAGTTGCTGAACATGGCGGAAACTATTTCGACCAAGATCATCGGGCAGGAAGAAGCGATCAAAAAGCTGACCCGTGCCATACAACGCACCCGGGCCGGTTTGAAAGATCCAAAAAAACCCATTGGTTCGTTTATATTCCTCGGCCCTACGGGTGTTGGTAAAACCGAACTGGCTAAGGAGCTGGCAAGGTTCATGTTTGACACCGAGGATGCCCTGATACAGATAGATATGAGCGAATACATGGAAAAATTCGCTGTGTCGCGTTTGGTAGGTGCGCCTCCGGGCTATGTGGGATACGAAGAAGGCGGGCAGCTTACCGAAAAGGTTCGCCGTAAACCTTATGCAGTTATCCTGCTGGACGAGATAGAAAAAGCCCACCCGGATGTGTTCAACATCCTGTTACAGGTATTGGATGAAGGTCAGTTAACTGATTCATTGGGCCGCAAGGTTGATTTCAGGAATACGATCATTATCATGACCTCGAATATCGGCGCACGCCAGTTGAAAGACTTTGGACAAGGCGTTGGTTTCACCACCTCTGCTAAAACCAACCAGGCTGATGCACATTCAAGGGGTGTGATCGAAAATGCATTGAAACGCGCTTTCGCTCCCGAGTTCCTGAACCGTATTGACGATGTGATCGTGTTCAACTCATTGGGTAAGGACGAAATATTCAAGATCATCGATATCGAGCTTTCGCACCTGTTTGGCAGGGTGAATACGCTGGGCTATAAGATCACTTTGACCGATAACGCCAAAGAGTTCATTGCCGATAAAGGTTTTGACTCACAATTCGGCGCGCGTCCGCTGAAAAGGGCTATCCAGAAATACCTGGAAGACCCAATTGCAGAGGAAATACTGAAAGGTGAACTGGCCGAAGGCGATACCATGGAAGTTGACTATGATAAGGAAACCGACCAGGTAAAAGTAGCTGCCAAACACAGCGGCGAAAACAAAAAGCCAAAAGAAGAAGAGCAGGAATAACAAACTCTCTGAAATAAATGAAGCCCCGTTTGGATGACAAACGGGGCTTTTTGTTTTTTAATAAGGGACTTTCTTACTTTATTCTCTGGTACATTACCATCGGCGTATCGTATGCATCTATCCAAAAACTAAGCTTGTTGTTTTGAATATCAAAAAACTGCCTCATATCATCGGTATTGCCGTCGAAAATGATCCTGTTCTTTAGCTGTCCGTACATAAAAGAAGTATCTTTTTTAACAGTATATGCGCCTGACCTAACCAGCTTGTTTTTATTATAAAATGAATAATTTGTTCCGGTAAAAATCATTAGGGTGTCGTTGCCGGGTTTGTGATCAACGATGGCCGACCAGCCGCCGCCGTCCTTGCGTAACTCCCATGTGCCCGTAAGAGAATCGGAAACCGGAATATCCTTCTTGCAGCCAAAAAATCCAAAAGCAAGCGCTATTGATAAAAGGAAAGGTAAAATACGTTTCATATCTGGTTGTTTATAAAGATAATACGCGTCAGCTGGGGTTAACGCTACAGATAAATTATTTTTTCAACTCAGGTTCAAAATCGACAGGGAGAAGGTCTGCAATACTACTTTTACCCCATTCGCCTTCGAAAGTAATGCTGGACGGATCGGTAAATATGCCGTTGTTGTCGAATACCGCGTAAGGCTTGTTAAATATGATATTGGTTGTCGCCCAGCCAATACCATTGGGATTTTTCCCATCATCGGGTACGGGGCTGCCGCCATTGTACATTACATACAGACAATTGTCAAACGCAAGTGCGAACAGATCCTTTTGGTCGGTTCGTTTAGCATAATCCGCCGGGATAAGCGGCTTGGTAACCAGGCCGTCGATATATCGGTTGCCAAAACCTTTATATTCAGGGTTCGGTTTGCGGATAAGCCGGAGCACCTTGAAACCGTGTTCAGCCACTTCTCCGGCTATCAGCAAGCGTAAAAATTCCATGCTTGATCCTTTATATGCCTTCAGGCGATTTTTCTCCCATTTTCTCTCCTGCGATGGTTTTTTGCCCTTCATTTTTTCGAAGGATGCCGTCCCCGCGTAATAACGCATGCCCTGGTGATAATCCTTACTAAATGTGTCCAGTTTGTATTTTACACGATAGCCCAATGCTTTATTGTCGATAACAACAAAATCAAGCGAACTGGCCGTCAAAACAAAATTTATCTTATCATAATGGATGATCAATGTTTCCGGGTTGACTATTTTACACTCCTTTGCAAAATCAGAAGTGCCTAAAAATTCGGCCCTGAATGCTTCATAGTTGCGTTCCCAATCGGGGTCGGGTCGTATGCTTACTTCTTTTAGAAGATTTACTTTTTCAGCGATCACGATCACGGGGAGGTCTATATTATTATTAACCAGCAAAACCTTGTGGTAAGAATTGTAACCAACCATTGAAACTACCAGTTCATATTGCCCGCCGCGCACATTATCCAGCGTGAAATTACCATCAGCCGTCGAGGATGTTCCTACAGATGCATTGGCTAAATAAATCGTAGCACCCGGTATGGGCTTTTTATCAGCTGAATCCAATACGCGGCCCGTGATCTTGTATTGAGCAAGCGCAGATAAAGACAGGAAAAGAAAAGCACAGGTTATCCACTTATGCATAAGCAAATATAACTAAGATAATAGTTAAAATAACCAAGCGAAGGCGGTTTTCAATTTTGTGGTAATTCATAATCTATTGGCAGTGAATCGGCAATGCGGTTATTGCTCCACGAGCCTTCGATAAAAACACTTTCGGGATTCAGGATATGCCCGTTCAGATCGAATAAGGTATAATCGGTCTTAAATGTGATCACACTTTCCCTGTAAACATTGTCCTTATTGTATATAATATAAAGAGCAAAGGGATAGGTGAGCGCAAATATTCCCTTTTGATCCGTCTTTTTAAGAATATTACTGAGCTTTAGCGGCTTTTCGATCAGTTTATGCAGTGTGGTGGTTTGGTGCGATACCTGCCGCCAATACGCCAGCATTTGTTGTTCGGGTAAGCCCTGTGCTATCAGCAATTTGTATTGTTTTATCCGTTCGCGGGCTATACTGTCCGCTGCGGGGTCTGAAATAGTACTGCGTAAAAGTTTATAAGCGGTAAAACCCTCCTCTGTCATTTGGTTAGCTATCAGCGACCGTAAAAAATGCATCATCGATCCTTTGTAGGCTTTTACCCTGTTCAGGTCCCATTTTTTCTGTCGCGAGGCGTTGCCATCCATTTGCTCAAATGCCGCCACGCCGTCATAGTATAAGGATTGACTTTCCTCGTCGCTGATGAAATTTTCCAAAAGATACTTTAATTTATAACCTAGCGCTTTGTTCTGTATCTCCAGGAAATCATCCGATGCGGCTGTCAGTACATCTTTGTCATCATCGTACCTGATGTTTAATACATGCGGGTTTAGAATAGAGCACGACTTTGCATTTTCCGTCGCACCAAGAAACCTGGCGGCAAACATTTTATAATATTTTTTATTAAAATTTTTACCGCGAACTATCCTTACCTCGTGTAGTTGCACCGCCCTTAAGCTTATGCTGATATCGCCAAGTTCAACGTTGTCGTGTACATTAACAGATTGCTTATATTTGCCAAAACCCACTGCCGAGACCACTAAGCCATACTGTCCGTTGCGTACGTTCTCTAAAGTAAAACGCCCATCAACTGTTGTCGCTGCAATAACAAGAGCATCGGCAAGGAAAACCGTGGCGCCTGGTACAGGCTTTTTACTTGCCGAATCCACTACGCGGCCGGTTATTTTATATTGCGCATGAACCAGGGCCGGAAGGAGAAATAGCAAAAAGAAAAAAGATTTGCGCATTAGCAAAGCTGAGGACAGGTTCAGTCGCATAAAAGTAAAAATACAGACAGGAATGTTTTTTATGGTAATAAGACCATTCAAATGCCGTTAAGTTTAAAAGTCGAAATAATTTAGTTTTATCGTTAAACCTTTTTGCTTTTTTTTGTTCATATAAATAACAAGTAAATAGAAACAACATTACTATGAAAAGAATCTTAACTATCGTATGCAGTGCGGTGATGCTTCTCTCGGTATCTTCATGTACCAAAAAGTATATCACGCCTAACCCAAATTTTTCTGTATTTGCCACAGTTCAGCCGTCGGATTGGCTGCTGTCTGATGATGGTAAATCGTACTATGTTCCAATCGACGTTGCCGATATCACCAGCGATGCTGCCAGTTATGACGGTGTGATCGTTGCCATATCCTATGCTGACGAAGTATATGAACAGCTCCCAGAAGTTTATGGCGGAACTTCGTTTAGCTATACCTACAATTCAGGAAATGGAAGCCAGCCGGGTAATTTGAGTATTTATGCTCAATCGCCAGACGGTAGTACGCCAATTCAACCAACAAATGCTATTAAAGTGAAAATTACTTTGATAGGAACGAACTAATCAATTAACACCAAAAAGGAAGGCGCTTCAAACGGAGCGCCTTCCTTTTTTATATCAATTTTTTAACCTTTTCGTTGGAATAGGCTTTTACTTCTCCATCTGCTCAATCACCGCCTGTGTTACCCCGGTGAACGAGAAACCGCCATCGTGAAACAGGTTTTGCATGGTCACCATTTTGGTCAGGTCTGAAAATAAGGTGATGCAATAATCAGCACATTGATCCGCATCGGCATTACCAAGCGGACTCATTTTCTCCGCATAACTGATAAAACCTTCAAAGCCCTTAACACCCGAGCCTGCTGTTGTGCGGGTAGGCGATTGCGATACCGTGTTAACGCGTACCTTCTTTTTGGTGCCATAATAGTAACCGAAGTTACGGGCGATGCTTTCCAGCACAGCTTTGTTGTCGGCCATGTCATTATAATCCGGGAATACCCGCTGTGCAGCGATGTATGATAAAGCTACTACCGATCCCCATTCATTGATGACATCATGTTTCATGGCTAATTGCAGCACGCGGTGCAGGCTTAATGCCGATATATCAAAACCCTTGTGGGTAAAGTCGTAGTTGTTTTCATAGTAGGGGATGCCCTTGCGTACGTTCACGCTCATGCCGATAGAGTGCAGGATAAAGTCCACGCCGCCGCCAAAGTGCTCTTTGGTTTTGGTGAACAGGTTCTCCAGGTCCTCGTTGCTGGTTACGTCGGCGCCAATAACGGGTGCATTGCATTCGGCAGCCAGGTTATTAAGTTCGCCCATGCGAAGCGCCAAAGGTGAGTTCGACAGCACGATCTCGGCACCCTCGGCATAGCAGCGTTGCGCCACTTTCCAGGCGATAGATTGCTCGTTAAGCGCACCGAAAATGATACCCTTTTTACCTTTTAACAGATTATAAGCCATTTTTTTGATTTTTGTTGGTGGACAAAGTTATGAAATTAGTTTGCAGTTTACAGTGGGCAGTTTGCAGTGTGTAGTCAGCGAGCTATTTTTGCTAAAGCCACGGCTCTAATTCACCTTTACCCGTCCCTTAAAAGGGGCGGCAATGAATAAGCTGTTATTTTTAAATTTCATTGCCGTTGGCTTCAGCAAACGGGATAAATAGGCATTGAAAACAGGCTTTAGCCGAACTTAGTTAATTGCTATGACTATGACCGGCAACTGTCTACAAACTCAACAATTCCCTCGCATTCTGCAACGCGCTCTCACCGGGGTTATCACCGCTCAGCATTTTGGCTATTTCCACTACGCGCTCGGCTTCGGTTAGTTGCTTGATGCGGGTATAAGTTGTGGCTGCATCATCGTCCTTATAAACAAAATAATGGCTTTGCCCTTTGCTGGCTATTTGGGGCAGGTGGGTTATGGTGATCACCTGTAGGTTTTGCGCCAGGCGCTCCATGATAATGCCGACCTTATTGGCCGCCTCGCCTGATACACCCGCATCTATCTCATCAAAAATAATGGTCGGCAAAGCGGTATGGCTTGCGATCAACGATTTGATGGACAGCATTAAACGCGAAAGTTCGCCACCGGAAGCCACCTTGCTCATTTCGGCTAAGGTATGGCCCTTATTAGCAGAAAAGAGGAAGCGAATCGCATCGGCCCCATCCGCACCTAAACCTGCGTCGCCGCCTTTAGGGGACAGGGGACTTAGCTCAACTTTTAAGGTCGAATTTCCCATACCCATTTCGCCAAGCGTCAGGACTACCTGCTTTTCAATGGCAGGAATAGCTTTAATACGATTTGCCGATAATTGCCCGGCTATTTTTTCAAGCTCAGCTTTTTCGGCAGCCAGCTGTTTTTGCAGCTTTTCTATTTCTTCGTCGCCATGTACGGCTTGTTCTATTTTGGCTGACAGGTCATCCTGCAACACTAACAATTCGGCATTGGTGCTTACGCGATGTTTCTTTTGCAGGGTGAAGATAATATTCAGCCTGTCATTTATTTCAATGATCCTCGCCTCATCCGTATGGGTGCGCTGTTCGATATTCTCCACCTCGGCGGCAATGTCTTTTAGTTCTATTACCGTGCTTTTGAGGCGCTCGTGCAGTTCAGCTATTTCAGGGTTGAATTTTTCGAGCGACGACAAATGGTGTGCAGCCTCGCGCAATTGCAGCAATGCCGACGTTTCACCTTCCTGTATTAGATAATTAGCCCCAACCAAACTGCGCTTTATTTCCTCGGCATTGTTTAAGGTATAAAGCTCCTGCTCCAGTTTGTCCTGCTCGCCGGCATCCAGTTTTGCTTTTTCCAGTTCATCAAACTGAAACTGGTAGTAGTCAAGGTCGGCTTTAGCCTTATCGCTGTCTGCTACCAGTTGTTGTAATTTGGCCGAGTTCTTTTTGAATGCTTTAAATTTTGCCCGGTAGTCATTCAATAATTCACCATGACCTGCAACGGAATCTACCACCAGCAATTGAAAATCCGGGTCGTTTATCTCCAGCGTAGCGTGCTGCGAGTGGATGTCGATCAGCTTTTCGCCCAATTGCTTTAATAGCGTAAGGTTTACCAGCGTATCGTTTACAAAAGATCTTGATTTGCCGTCGGAGGTTATTTCGCGTCGCAGGATAGTTTCAGCCTCGTGGTCAAGGTCGTTTTCCTCAAAAAATGTCTTCAGGTGAAAATCATTGATACGGAATGTTCCTTCGATCACGCACTTCTTTTGCTGATTAAAAAAGTAACGGCTCTCTGCCCGTTGGCCGAGTATTAATGATAAAGCTCCGAGTATGATGGATTTACCCGCGCCCGTTTCGCCGGTAAGGATATTCAGCCCTTTATCAAAGCTGATCTCCAGGTTGTCGATGAGTGCATAATTACTGATAGCAAGCTTTTGAAGCATAAAAAGGCGTTCTTTTACCGGACGCTAAATTATGGTTTTTGATTGGATTAAGCAGGCTTGTAAATGACATAGGGATGGGTTTGAAACCCATCCCTATGAATAATTCTACTAATCTCCAATCACCTCCCGATAGCTATCGGGATAATTAATTACTGATTGGAAGTCGTATCTGGCTTTTCCGGTCTTTCCGGTGCCTCGGGCTTCTCGGGTTTGTCCGATTTCTCTAATTTTTCGGGTTTTTCGGGTTTTTCAGGTTTCTCCATCCTGTCCGAATCGTCCCAGCGGAAGTTCATGTTATAATTCATGTTTCTCCAGGCCTCCATATTTTTCCTGAATTCAGGCGAACGCATATACTCACGCATTTTGGCCTGAGCCGCACGCATTTGCTCCTGTATTTTTTTCATTTCGGGGCTGTTTTGATAGGCCCGCATTTTAGCACCGGCAGCGCGCATCTCCTCCTGTACTTTTTTCATTTCCGGACTGTTTTGGTATTTGCGCATTTGCTCGCTCATCAGGCGCATTTGCCTTTGCGCTTCCCGTACCGCTTCATTATTCGACATTTTACGAATAGTGTCGCCCATTAACCGCATTTCTTCCTGCTGTTTGCGCATTTCCGGATTGTTCCAATGATCGCGCATTTTTTCGCCAAGCGTCTTCAATTCATCGGTGGCCTGGCGCACATCAGCCGGGATATGCTGATTTAATTCGTCCTGGTATTTGCGGTAGTTTTCATCCTTGCGGTCCTCGTCATTATTGTAATAACGGCGGTTGTGGGGTATACCGTACTTGGTTTCCAGCTTTTCGTTCAGGGCTTTAAACTCGTCGCTATTGTAATATTTTTCAATTTTATGGCCCATCTGCCCCATCTTTTCACCCCATTCCTTGGTTTCACCTGTTTCACCCCAGTTTTTACCGAAGCTTTCCGAAAGTTTTTGCTGGTTAGCCATCATTTCTTTCCATTGCGGGCTGTCATAATAAGCTTGTATCTTCTTCCCCTGTTCCTCCATGTCCTGCTGTACTTTTTTCCATTCGGGGCTATCATAATATTCCTGCAACTTCTTCCCGTCAACTTCAAGCTGTTCCTGGGCTTTTTTCCATTCGGGACTTTCGTAGTACTTGCTCATCTGCTCGCCGTATTTGCTAAGCTCAGCCGAAAGTGCCTCCAGCTTCGGATCGCGGTGCGTATCAAAATCATCGCTGTAATAGGTGCTGTGTTTGGCTTTGGTGGTGTGTTTAACTGCCGCGGATTTATGAGCGGTTTTGGAAGCAGGTTTTTTGTGTGTGGTGTCCGAGAACAATCCGGCTATCGCAGCCGGTTTTATTTTGTTAAAGGATATTTTGCCGTGGGCGATGGTTGGGTTCAGCCATGCCAGGCCAGTAATGCTGGCTGTGAGCACTACAAATGCGATCAATATATGGCGTGTATTGCCAATGGGTTTTTTCGTTTTCATGATTCGTTCGATTCGATTTAATAATTGGTACTTCTTTTTCCCCGTAGCGGCAAGGGCTATCTGCCATTGCTGGGTGCGGGATTCTTCTAATTTCAACAGTGCATGCGCATACACTATCGGTTTTTGAGTCGACTCTATTACAATATCGTCGCAGGCATTTTCCCGTTCCCGGTTAATGATGCGATCGATCAATTGTGCAAAGGGATTGAAAAACAACAATACCGACATGGCCTGCTGGCCAAGGTTTGCCAGGTAATCGTTGCGTTTGATGTGTGCCAGTTCGTGCATCAGGATAGCCTCGATCTCTTCGGTCGACAGGCTTGTGGTGATGGACATAGGCAATAAAATAAAAGGCTTAACATAACCGAACATGCAGGGTACATCAACCAGGTTGCTGAGGCCAAAGTGCACCCGGCGTTCGATATCCAGCTTTTCGGCAAACTCGGCAACTCTCCGCATCAGTGCGATATCGATGCTGACAGTTTGCTTGATGTCGCCCAGTTTTTTGCGGGTTAGGGCAAGTTTCGACGCATTGAACATCAGGCCGGCTACATAGATCAGGGTAATATAGGGTAAAAGGCCCTCGACAGTATAATAATACCTGCTGCTGTAGGTAGTGCTATGCGGCAGGTGCAGCGGCATATTCAGTATAGCGGGTAAAAAGCCATTATAGTTGGTAGCGTTGGCCTTAAGTTCCACCCATTGGTAAACCCTTACCTCGCCTACCAGGGTGTAAATGAACCAGGTAGTTAATCCAAGTAACGACAGCATGGCGATATTATGTTTCGCCTTTGCCGGCATAGCAGAGAACGAAAGCAGGATAAGGCGCAGAAACAAATAAACTACAAGTCCCTGCCATAAAGAGTGGATAACTGCAACGCCTATTACCTGGCTGATGTTATAAAGTATGGTTTCCATGTTTTTTGTAATTAGTGATCCGTTCACCGGTTACCCAGTCACAAATCACAGGTTAACTAATCACTTATTTCCACTAAACTGATCCAAATATTTTTTAATAGCATCTATCTCGTCCTTTGATGCGCGGTGATGGCCCAATGCCTGTATCACCAGGTCGGAAGTTGAGCCTTCAAACACGGTCGACAATATCCTGTCAAGCGCACTGGTTTGTGCTTTCTCCTGGGTGTAACGAGCTTTATACACATGGGTTTTTGCCGTGGTATCGCGCTCTACTAAACCCTTTTCGTCCATTATCTGCATCAGCTTAAGGGTGGTGGTATAACCCGCAGCCTTATTTTTGGCTAATTCTTCATGTACTTCGCGAACAGTTGCATCGCCCATTTTCCATAGCACCTGCAAAATCTCTAATTCGCTTTCTGTTGGTTTGATCTCCATGTTCATTTCCTAATTTACGAATTGCTTCGTACAAATATCTACGACAAATTTCGTAATTGCAAATATTTTTTAAATTATTTACGATTTGTTTCGTAGATAAAAGACGCGGAGAAAAAGAAAGTGTTACAGGAAAAAGAAAAAAATGTTAAATGGGTGGGAGAAGTCCGAAACTTGGGAAGCCGGCTTAAGTCCGAAAGTTGTGACGAATTTACTTTTATGGCAATTACAACTTTCTCACGCAGGTCAATTCTTCCCTATTCCCTGGTATTTGCTGCCGTTAGCCGGGTCGGCCTGGGACAGGATGTTCACAGCGTCTGTTCGTTCCCTGTTATCGGCCTTGTTAAATATGGACACCAGTTCGTCGCTTTTGGCTGTGAAGAAGATAAGCGGCAGCATGGAGCCCAGGCGGGTGCGGTCGACTTTGGCAAGATCTGGCAGTATATCCGAAATGGCTTTCCGGCCTTTATTGGCATTATCGGCCATTTGATCGAGGCCGTTGCGGTGGTAATCGTAGATAAAATCGCGTAACGGGATATAGGCCTTGTTATTCAGGTTTTCGGACAGCCAGTAGCGGTTGATGTTGCCGTCGAAAGCCTTCCATCCTTTATAAGAACCGGCAGACTGGGCATTGGTAACCACTGTTTGCGCCGCCTGGAAGTAGGGGGTTCCGCCCAATCTCGAAAAACTGTCATAATCCATGCCGATGATAACATAGGCATAAAAAGCCATTACCGATGCCAGGTTGCTGGTAAAGCTTTGGTCGGTATAATCAATAGTTTGCCCCTCGCTGTAAATAAAATCGACATCCTTATCGTTGATATTGAGCAAAGGTGTGGTATAGCTGCTATTGAAAACCGGCCTCGACGATTGCACCTGCAGTTCGCCGCTAAAATTGCTGTTTCCGTCCCAGTTGGTGATGTTAAGCACAAAGGTACAGTCGAGCCTTTCTGCCGGCAGTATAGCATCCTGACACCACTTGCGACCATTCAGAAAGTCCTTCATCGATGTTTCCAACGACTGAAAAATATGACGGTTACTGGTCTGTATTTTCCCGCTTATTACTTTAACCTGCGCGTTCAGGTCCTGCGCTGCGGCTGAATAGCCCAGGCATAATAATAGGATATACAAGCTAAATTTCCTCATGGATCAGTTCGGCAATTTTATTACAGATATCGGCGGCAACTTCGTCTTTACTTTTTAACCCGAAGGCAGTTTTATGCAGCTTATGGTCTATTATCGTTATTTTATTGGTATCTGTTTTAAACCCTGCGCCTTTATCGTTCAGCGAATTTAATACAATAAAGTCGAGGTTTTTACTTTTCAGCTTTTCGGCCGCATTGTATTCTTCATTCTCGGTTTCCAAAGCAAAGCCAACCAATACCTGTCCCTTTTGTTTTTTTTCGCCCAGGGTCTTCAATATATCGGCGGTCTTCTTAAGTTCGATATTTAGCCCGCCATCCCTCTTTTTTATCTTTTGCGGCGATACCGATGCCGGTGTATAATCTGCTACGGCGGCACACATCACACAGGCTTTTACATCCTTATAATACAGGAGACAAGCGTCAAGCATTTCGGACGCTGATGTTACATCAACCCGTTTGATGCTTTTATGCTTCGTCGTTTGCGCAGTTGGCCCTGCAATAAGGATCACATCAGCACCCATAGAAGCCAGTTGGTCGGCTATAGCAAAACCCATTTTGCCCGACGAATGATTGCCAATAAAACGCACCGGGTCGATAGCTTCATAGGTAGGGCCGGCCGTAACCAGTATTTTCTGATTAACTAAGGGGAGTTTCTTTTTGATGTCCGCATCAATGAAACAGGCTATTTCCTCCGGCTCAGCCATGCGGCCCTCGCCAAATAAGCCGCTTGCAAGCTCGCCTTTCCCGGGCGGGATCAATATATTGCCGTAGGATTGCAGCTTTTCTATATTGTTTTGGGTCGACTCGTGTTTCCACATATCCAGGTCCATCGCCGGAGCAAAATAAACCTGGCATTTTGCCGACAGATAGACGGCGGTAAGCAGGTTATCGCTTAACCCGTTCGCCATTTTGGCTAAGGTATTAGCGCTGGCGGGAGCTATAATGAAAAGATCGCCCCACAGGCCCAGTTCCACATGGTTGTTCCACTCGCCGGTTTCGGGCGCAAAATATTCGACGAAAACAGGACGTTTGGAAAGGGTAGAAAGCGTGAGCGGGGTAATAAAGTTGGTTGCATCGGGCGTCATCACCACCTGTACGTCGGCACCGGCTTTAACCAACAGGCGGATAAGTGAAGCTGATTTATATGCCGCAATGCTGCCGCATATACCAAGAATGATCTTTTTGCCTTCTAACATATATTGTATTCAAAAATACATATTCGGGGATAGCTAACCCGTATATATCAACAAAAATACCAGTGACCATCTGATCACTGGTATTTTTTGTATGTTTTTAGCAAGCCAGAACTCTGAAAATTCTGGTTCAGGCAATTATTCTTTGTTTGGATTGCGGTAGTAGATCTTATCCTCTAAAAACTCCTGCACGGCAACCAGCGATGGTTTCGGCATTTTCTCGTAGTGCTTGGATATTTCTATCTGCTCGCGGTTCTCAAATACTTCTTCCAGGTTATCGTTCGACGATGCAAATTCAGAAAGCTTCTGGTGCAGTTCTTCCTTTACATTGTTCGATATTTGGTTGGCCCTTTTTGCCATAACTACGATGGATTCGTAAATGTTGTCTGTCTTTACATCCAGTTCGCGCAAATCGCGGGTAATGGTGCTGCTGGCTACAGCTGGTTTATTTGCAGTATTGTTCATATCAATTTTTATTGAGCTGGTATTTTTTGATTGGTATTTATCTTTTCTGACGGCGGCTGACCGGTTACCGTGTCTTTTTTGTCGAAGCGGTGACGGTATTTGTCCTCGTTAGCATATTCGGCTAAAGCACGTTTTGCACGTGCTATTCCATCCTCGCTATCTTGTTTAAGCGACACAGCATCTTTCAGGTATTTACTTGTTGGATACTTATCCGCAAACTGTTTTTCAAAGTTTATGGCTGTATTAAAACGGTCTTCCTTCTTTAATTCGCTGCTGTGGTATGCGTACTCGTATTGAGCCTTAATGGTCAGGTATTCCATTTCCTCGGCATATTTGGTATCCGGGTAATCGCGCAATACATTGCCAAAGTCGATAACAGCTGCCTGGTAATCGCCTATAGTTAAATATAACCTGGCATTTTCATAAGCTTTGCGTTCCAGTTTATCGCGCAGGTTCTGTATCAGTTTCGATGCTTCGGCAACACGTTCGCTTTTTGGGTACAGGTTGATGAACAACTGCAATTTGTCGATAGCTTTATGTGTGTTCTCCTGGTCGAGTGAATAAACGGGCGAATCCAGGTAATAACAATAAGCGCTCATGAAATTACATTCCTCGGCGCGGGCGCTTGATGGATAGGTATCGGCAAATTGCTTAAAATGGTAACTTGCCGAGGTATAGTCCTTTAGCCTGTAGTTGGTATAAGCGTAGTAATAATAAAGGTCTTCGGCCTGTGCCTGTCCGCGGTAACGCTGAACCAGAGTTTCAAACAGTTCCAACGCTTTATTATAGTCCTTTTTGTTGTAGTAAGCAATGGCCGCCTGGTACTTTTTGGCGTTGTCATTACTGGCCTTTAACTTTTCAAATTTGCTTTTGCAGCTACCTGCAATCAGAATCAGCACAATCAAAAGCCCCGATAATATAGGACGTTGTTTTTTAAACATTTTGCAAAGATACGGTAATATTATAAATGAGTCAATTATTTATTTATCAGCGGGCTAATATAAGCGGTTGGCAACACCTCATAAAGCATTTAACATCTTTTAACGGTTTAGCGCTGATATTTATTTTTTGTAACAATTTTTAAAAACGGATACCTATTATTTAAAAATAAGCTAACCCGCACATTTAAACGTGGATACCAAAGAAACCCAATTTCTGCAATTGATAAGAGAGAACAAAGGTATCCTGTATAAGATATGCAAAATATACCAGGACGACCCGGACGACCGCGATGATCTGCTGCAGGAAATGGTGCTGCAACTATGGCGTGCGTTCGATACCTTCAGGGGCGACAGTAAATTCAGTTCGTGGATGTACAGGGTGGCGCTCAATACGGCCATCGTGTTTTTCAAGAAACAAAAGCGAAGGCCCGACGATCAGCCGATGCCTGCTCAATTTGATCATGCTGATGACCACTCAGCAGCAGAAGAAAAGGAGGAAAAGCTGGCTATATTTTACAAAGCTGTTCAATATTTAAATAAAGTGGAAAAGGCGCTGATATACCTGTATATGGAAGATCAGCCCTATGACGATATTGCTGCAACGCTTGGCATAACCCCGCTTAATGTAAGGGTAAGGCTGAACAGGGTGAAAAACAAACTAAAAGACATTATTAAAGAGATGAATTATGAATATTGATGATTTGAAAGATGCCTGGGGCAAGGATGAGCCGAAAGACATGCATTTGCCGGTAAGCACCGAAACATTGCGGAAAACCAATTCGGTGGTCGAACGGATCAGAAAAAATATGAGGTCGGAGTTAATCGCACTGCTGGTATCTTACGCTATACTGCTTATTTATTTATTTGGCGGGGTGCAAACTAACTTCCTGTTTAATATCACCAGCATTTTGTTCTTTGTGATACTCGTGCTCAACTGCTTTTATTATTTCAGGTTTTATGTTTTCTATAGATCCATTATCCGGTACGACTTTAACCTGAAAAACAACATCCGCAAAATAACCTATGAACTGGAGCTTAATACGGAAATATACAAAACCTATAATTTTTCGGTGACGCCTATCGCTATCCTGGCTACTATCACCTTAATAAGCGGTAAAGTGGCATCCGACAGGATACAGCATTTTCTGTCTGCCAGCGGATTAATGTCGCTGAGCACGCTTTTATACATATTTGCTACAATAGTTATATCCTTTATTATAACCTATGTTTTCATCAGCTGGCATGTTCGCCTGCAGTATGGCAAATACGTAGCCGAGTTGAAAAGGGTTATGAACGACCTGGGCGAGGACGACTGAATAAGTTGATGGAACATTTCATAGCCGAATGCCCAATGAGCATGGCCGGCCATGAACTATCAACCATGATCCATGAACTATCAAAATTTTTCCGGCTGATTTGCAAAGTGTTAGAGATACACTTTCAAGTTTTTTTAAGCCATCGTTTGCAGGGGCGGAAAATCTGCTTACCTTTGCAGCCCGCAAACGAGGAAGCGGGTTGTTCTGAAAAGGTTGAAAAGCGAAATTTTAAAATAAAAAAATAAAGTTTTGCAGAAGCAAAAAAGGTTTGTACCTTTGCAGTCCCAAAACAAACGGGGCTCGATCACGAGCAAAATACCGGAAGCGATTTTCGGTATCCAAAACAGAAAAGTAATCGTTTAAATGCGATACTAAATAATCCGAACCGCGAGGCAAGGAGTAAAGTTCTTTAAGAAACTGGAATAATCAATAAAGCGCAGCGGGGTATAGAATCCTAAGGGAAGATATACACTGTCAATTTAAGAAGGATAGGGATACTGTAAAGAAGACAGGTGAAAGGAGAAAGGT